>Ga0187784_10001125_pt1 | contig 20945 bp, 21 predicted proteins | sample 1015_SJ02_MP15_2_FD_132964 | JGI IMG/M metagenome (GOLD analysis project Ga0187784, IMG submission 132964) | Tropical peat soil microbial communities from peatlands in Department of Meta, Colombia - 1015_SJ02_MP15_20_MG | ecosystem: Environmental > Terrestrial > Soil > Wetlands > Peat | place...
CATTGCCGGCGCCCGGAGACGACGACGACCGTCACCCCGCCGACGGCGATCGCCGCGCAAGGGCCGAGCGACAATTTCATGCCGGCGTACATGCCGCGCCGGCCGACGCATTCGCCGTCGCTGAGCGCGACGACCCGCGCCGGCGCCGTCCATTGCTCCGAGAATTGCGTCGTCTCGTCGCGATTGAACTGCGCGTCGAAGCGGTAATGGATGCCGTAGCGGTGCGCCTCGGCGGCGAGTGGCGGGTCGTAAACGATGCCGAGCAGCACATCTTTGGCACCGCTCTCGACCAGCGCGCGCAGGAGATAGGTCGTGTTGCCACGGCCGCCGCCCCCGGGATTATCGGCGACATCGGCAAAGCACAATGCCGGCAGCGCCGGGTCGTCGCTCGCAGCCTTGGCTTTGGCCACGGCATCGGCAAGCGGCGTCAGGCTCGGCCTAAAACGCCCGCGGTTGTCCCAGCCGAATTTCGCGATGTCCCGCGCGACAATCTGCGCCGCGCTCTGGTTTCGCCGATCCCGCCGCGCGGTGACGACGACCGCGAGGCCGTTCTTCGCGGTGTCGGAAAAGGCAAACCCGCCCATCACCGAGACATTCATGATGTCCGGCCCGATCTTGGTCTGGCCGAAATCGATCATGTCGGCATAAGGGCCCGCGGCGGTCAGCATCGTCACCGTCGGCGGCACGATCGGCAGGCGGATGAGCGCACGCTCGGTCTTGGTCCCGGCGAGCATCTCGCGGATCGCCTGGGCGGCTTCCTCACCCCGCTCGCGCATGTCGAGATGCGGGTTGGTACGGTAGCCGATAAAGCAATCGATCGATGCGACCATGCGGTCGGAGATGTTCGCATGGAGGTCGAGCGTCGCGGCGATCGGCACGTCCGGCCCTACGATGCGGCGCACCAGCGCAAAGAGCGCGCCGTCCGGGTCGTCGTCCTCGGTGGTGATCGCGGCCCCGTGCTCGCAGATATAGACCGCATCGACCGGCAGCGCGGCGGTCAGGCGGGCTTCGATCTCGCCCATCACCTCGGCGAAGAACGGCTGATCGACGGGACCGTTGGGCTCAGCGGCGGCAAAGGCGACGCCGACCGGCCACCACGGGCCGCTCGCGTCCATATCGGCGACAAAGCCGGGGATTTCGCCCAGCATGCGCGGCGCCGGGGCGCGCGCCTCGGCGACGAGATCGCCGCCGGTGAAGTAGCTGAAGTGCGCGCGCGTCGCCACCGGCGCGAAACGATTGCACTCGATCGAAAAGCCGCAGATCGCGATGCGCGGATTGTCGCTGGGCATGGGAAGGAGCGCAGGCTGGTAATCCTGCGCCCTATCCTAATCCATTCGTGACACCGGCGAAGGCCGGTATCCGCATGCCAGCCGTCCGAACGGTTGAAGCCTCAGTCCCGGCCCTTGCCAGGATGCCGGAATCAGCCGCGGTGGAACGGATGATCGAGGATCGCTTTCTGATCCGGCGCCAGTTTGTCGTAGAGCGCCTGAATCGCCGGATCGACCTGCTGCATCCCTTGCAGCCGGGCCTGCATCATCTGCTCGCGATGCTTCATGCGATCGATCATCGTCTCCTTGTCGCGATCTTCGGCCTTGGCCGGTAGCGTGTCGCACAGCTTGCGTTGCTGATCCTCTGCGTTTTGCGTCGCCGCCACGACCTTGTCCCAAAGCGGTTTTTGCTCGGTGGTCAAATTGAGCTTGAAGCCTATTGCGGCGATAAACCCGGCGCGCCGGGCCAACCGGTTGACGCAAGCCTGTTGCGGGGACACGTTCCGCCAGCCCATCGGGTGACCCCAGCCGCTGTGATGCATCCATCCGCCCATGTGCTCACCGCCCGGGGCGGGCGCGCCCGCTGGCGGTGGTGCGCTCTGCGACCAGGCGATAATCGGCACCGAAGCGGCTGCGACCATAATCATCGCCGCGCCCGCTAGCATCGATTTCCTCATTGCGATCTCCCGTCTTCCTCAACGCGCTCGCGGGTGGCACGACGCCGCCGGGTCGCCGGCAAATCCCCTGACGAGGCATTTGTGCATAGAATATGCAGGTGGCCGCCGCCGGCTCCCCGCCTCGCCGCCATTAATTCGCTGAAAGGTTCTGTTCGATGCCAAAGATTGATGGAGCCCGGCTTCTCACCGACCTCAAGCGCCTCGCCGAGTTCGGCCGCTACGAGACCGGCGTCGACCGGCCGACCTATTCCGCCGTCGATGTCGCCTCGCGCCACTGGTTGGCCGAAAAATACGCGGAAGCGGGATTGGCTCCCGTGATCGATGGGATCGGCAATGTCTTCGGCCGCGCCGACGACGCGACCCGCCGTCTGCTCGTCGGCTCGCACAGCGAGACCCAGCCGCGCGGCGGCTGGCTTGATGGGGCCCTGGGCGTCATCTACGGGCTTGAGCTGGCGCGTGCGTTCGCCGCCGATCCCAACCTCGCGGGACTCGGCATCGAGACCGTTGCCTGGGCTGACGAGGAGGGCCATTACGGCAATATGCTCGGCAGCCGGTCGTTTACCGGGTGGCTCAGCGAGGCGGAAATTGATGGCTACGAAAACCGTGAGGGCGATAGGCTGCGCGACGCGCTGGCCCGCGCCGGGCTTGCTGGCAAGCCGCGCATCGAGGCCGATCCCAGCCGCTATCTCGGCTATCTCGAAGCCCATATCGAACAAGGCGACACGCTCGACTCGACCGGTCTCAGGATTGGTGTCGTCGAGAGTATTGTCGGCATCTGGAACTGGCGGGTGGTGCTCAGCGGTCAGCAGAACCATGCTGGCACGACGCAGATGGCGCGCCGTCGGGACGCCGGGGTTGCGATGGTGCGGCTGGCGACGCAAATCCACGACCACTTCGCCGAGATCGCCGGCCCGCGCACGGTCTGGACGATCGGCCGCATGCTGCTCGACCCGAACGCACCTTCCATTGTCCCCGGCCGCGCCGAAATGCAGGTGCAGGCCCGCGACGTCGACACGGCCATACTCGCGCGCTACCGCGACGCGCTCTACGCGCTGGTCGCCGAGTGCGATCGCGCGGGGCCGTGCCGCGTAGGAATCGAGGAATTGTCGCAGACCGAGCCGCGATTAATGGACCCGGCCTTCGAGAACGCGATCGAGGCCACGGCCGAGCGCTACGTGCCGGGCGGCCACATGCGGATGCCGAGCGGCGCTGGCCATGACGCGCAGGTCATCTCGCGCAAACTACGCGCCGGGATGATGTTCATCCCCTCGCTTAAGGGCATCAGCCACCACTGGTCGGAAGACACCAAAGAAGATGACATCGTGCTCGGCGCTCAGGTCTTCGCCGATGCGGCGGCCGCCATCCTTAAGGCAGGATAGGGCCGCCTAGTTCTTTTTCTCGATGTTCCACAGAACCGAGATCGGCGCGTCTACCACGCCCATGAGGTTGGCGCGATAGGCGGAGCGGCCTTTGTATTGGCCGAGCGGGATGAACGGCACGATCTGGAACGCGCGCTCCTGCATTTGCGCGGCGACGTCGCGTCGCGTTGTATCGTCCGGCGCGGCAAAATAGGCGGCGCGCATGGCCTCGAGCTTTTCGTCATCGGCCCAGCCCGGCAGCACGCCCTTGGCGCCTGGCGCGCGCAGCATGCGCGTCGTCGCCGGATTCAGCATGTCGAACGCCGCAAACGCCGTGACAAAGACATTCCAGCCGCCTTGCTCCACTGGGTCTTTCGAATAAATGCGCTTGATGACCGTGCCCCATTCTGTCGTCGCCACATCGACGTTGAGGCCGAGCCGCTTCAGCATGTCGGCGGTAACCATCGCCTCGGCGTGGAGCTGCGGGATGTCGGCTGGATCGAGCAAAACCACCTTTTCGCCCTTGTAGCCAGCCTCGGCGACGAGCTTTCTCGCCTTGTCGTAGTCGCGCGGGCCCGAGAGCGCCTCGGCGCCGCGCGTCTCGGTGTCGGAACCGAGACAGGCATAGACCGAGTAGCAGGTCCGCCAGTTGTCCGGATCGCCGGCCATCGCCGCCATATAGTCCGACTGATTGACCACCTGCAGTACCGCCTGGCGCATCTTGATGTTGTCGAATGGCGGTTGCAGCCAATTGAAGCGCATCGCGCCGACAAAGCCGGGGTATTCCTTGCGCTTCACCGACGGGTCTTGCGCCAGCGCCGGCACGTCGTCGCCCGGCAGGTTCTCCCAGTAGTCCACTTCGCCGTCGCGCAGCGCCTGAAGCGCGGTCACCGCGTCCGGGATGTAGAGCCATTCGACCCGGTCGACCTTGGCGATCTTGCCGCCGCTGACGCCGTCGGGCGGCTCGACGCGCGGCGCGTAGTCCGGGTTTTTGACGAAGACGACCTTGTGGCCGGGTTGCCACTCGCTCATCACCATCTTGAACGGGCCGGATCCGGTCGGGTCTTTGGTCTGGGTAAAGGCGTCGGTCTGGGCCAGCCGCTCGGGCTGGATGAACGGGGTCGGTGAGGTCAACGTCGCCAGGGCGTCGATGACCGGGAAGCGCTGCTTCAGCGTGATGCGAAAATTCTTGTCGTCGACCGCCTCGATCGAGGCGATGGCGGCGAGCAGCGCCTGGCCATAGCTGTCGTTGCGCTGGCCCCAGCGTTTTAGCGAGGCGACGACATCGGCCGCGCGCACCGGCTGGCCGTCGGAAAACGCAATTCTGCCGCGCAGCTTGAACTCCCAGACGAGCCCGTCTTCGCTGCCCGTCCAGCTTTCGACCATCTCCGGGTGCGGACGGAACTGTCGGTCGAGCGCGAACAGCGTGTCATAGACCATGTAGCCGTAATTGCGGGTGATGTAGACGCCGGAATAGTACGGGTCGATGATCGTCAAATCGGCGTGCGGCACGAAGCGCAGCACCGTCCCGCCGTCTTCAGCCCCGGCAGGCGATGCGATGGCGAGCGCGGCGATGACCGCGGCGGTGAAGCGGTGACGCATGGTGCGCCCGTCGCTAATAGCGCTGAAACGCGGTCTGGATCTCCCCGATATCGCGTGTCGTCGTCAGCATCAGCGAGAGGAGGATGCGCGCCTTTTGCGGCGAAAAATCCTCACCGGCGACAATCCCGGTCTCCTTGAGCCGGCGACGCGGCGCGACCCGACCGCTTGCCGCGCGGCTGCATTGCACGACGACGATGCCTGACTTCGCCGCGGCAACCAGCGCCTCCTGTTGCGCCGGGGTTGGGCTGCCGGGCGCGAACCCGGCCGAGACGATGCCCTTGGCGCCGGCGGCGATCGCCGCCTCGACCAGCGCCGCGTCGGCGCCGGCATAGGAGAGCACGATATCGACACGCGGCAGGCTAGTGATCTCGCGCGCGGCGAACTCGGTGTCCGGCATGTGCGCCCGGAGCGGAGCTCGGTAGAATTGCACGCCGTCGCCGTCGACATGGCCGAGCGCGCCAAAATCAAAGCTGCGGAAGGTCTGCACCCGATAGGTCGAGGTTTTCACCACATCGCGCGCCGGGTGGATTTCGTTATTGAGCACGACGAGCACGCCCTTGCCGCGCGCCTCGGGCGAGCCCGCGACCTGCAGCGCGTTGACGAGATTGGTGCCGGCGTCGGTGCCGAGCGCGCTCGCCGGCCGCTGCGCGCCGACCATCACCACCGGTTGCGGGGTGGCGAGCGTCAGGTTGAGGAAGAACCCGGTTTCCTCAAGCGTCGCCGTGCCGTGCGGGATCACGAAACCGGCGATTGTCGAATTGTCCTTGGCGATCTGGTGGATCATCCGGCGCAATTCGAGCCAGTCCTCGGGGCCGAGCGCGGTGCTGCCGACCTGGCGGTAGGTGACGGGGACCGCCTCGGCGACCAGCCGCGTCTCGGCGAATTTGTCGAGAAGCGCCTCGCTCGTCAGCTTCTGTCCGAAATCCGGGTAGTCGAGCACGTCGAGGCTGCCATTGCCGAGCGACGATATCGTGCCGCCGGTACCGATGACCGCAATGCGGGGAAGACTGGGCATGAGAGCCTCCGCTGTGAGCAGACGGAACCCTAAAGCCGTTGCACAGCCCGCGCCACCTCGTCCAATCTGCACGGGATGGATAGCGTACCCCCCGACGATGTCCTGCCCCCTGTGGTCTTATCGACCACGGTGTTGACCGGGTTTCTCGGCAGCGGCAAGACGACTTTGTTGCGCCGCGCGCTCGCTGATCCACGCTTTACCGACACCGCGGTCATCGTCAACGAGGTAGGTGCGGTAGCGATCGACCATTATCTCGTCGATTTTGTCGAGGGCGCGGTGCTAGAGCTGCCGGGTGGGTGCCTCTGCTGCGCGGTGCGCGAGGATGTGGCGCGCACGCTGCGCAACCTGATCGACCGCCGCGATGCCGGCGAGGTGCGCCCGTTCCGTCGCATCGTCATCGAAACGAGCGGGCTCGCCGATCCCGCGCCGATCCTCTACACGCTTGGCGCCGACCCGATGCTCGACGCGCGCCTGTCATTGGCACGCGTGGTGACCGTGATCGATGCCGAGCTCGGCGCCACGACCCTCGTGCGTTTTGCCGAGGCGGCCCGCCAGGCGGCGATGGCCGACGCGATCGTGATCTCGAAGACCGATTTGGCGGCGGTTTCGGCCGAACTAGATTGCCCCCTCGCCGCGCTCAATCCCCATGCCGAGCGCATCATCGGTCAAGCGGCGGATGATCCGGCGGCTATTTTGTTTTGTCGTCCCGGCGAAGGCCGGGGCCCAGGGTTCAACCGCTTGAGCGGTGTTGGGCTGGATTCCGGCATGCGCCGGAATGGTGAAATAGCCGTCCACAGCCACGGCGTCGACAGCTTCACGATCATCCTCGACGGCGATATCACCCGGCTCGATTTCGCCAAGGCGCTGGGCGCGCTGGCCGGCGCTTGTGGCGCCCATCTATTGCGCGTCAAGGGCATCATCGCCTTTGCCGACCGGGAGAACCGGCCGGCGCTCGTTCAGGCCGCGCAGCACACGATGTTTGCGCCAGAATGGCTCGACGCCTGGCCTGATGACGACCATCGCAGCCGACTCGTCTTTGTCGTCCACGACATTCCGCGTGATGCCGTGCTCGCGCATTTCGCGTTCGCCTCGCCGATTGTGATCGGCGCGCGGGCGCAGGAACACACCCACGCCTAATGGGAGGAAACCATGCTCGATACCGTGATCACCAACGGAACCGTCGTCCTGCCGACCGGCGCCGCCAATGTCGATATTGGCATCGAGGGCGAGAAGATCGCGGCGATCGGCGCATCGGGTAGCCTTGCCGCGCTCGGACCCAAGCGCACGATCGACGCCGCCAGGCAGGTCGTCATCCCCGGCGGGATCGACCCTCATGTCCATTGCCGCTGGCCGATGCCGACTCCCGGCCAAAGCCAGCACAATTTGACCGACGGCCCCGACCGGGTGAGCCAGGCGGCGCTCTTCGGTGGCACCACGACGATGCTCGATTTCGCCCTTGTCGACGGCGACAACACCGTGCAGCAGGCGATCGAGCGGCGGCAAAAGGAATGGGCGGGCGACTGCTATTGCGATTATGGCTTTCACGTCATGGTGCAGGGCAAGCTCGACTGGTCGGTGCCCGACCAGATCATCGAAGCGGTGCAGGCCGGCCACGCTACGGTCAAGATGTTCACCACCGACATCACGCCGAGCCGCAAGGGCCGCATGGTGCCGTTCGGCAGCGTCATGGAGGTGCTGACGGCGCTGGCGAAGTCGGGCGGGCTCGCGGCGATCCACGCCGAGGACAACGACCTCGTCATGCACATGTACGAAAAGCTGACGCGCGAAGGCCGCACCAGCTTTCACAACATGGCCGAGGTCCACACAACGCTGAGCGAAGACTTGGCGTTCAACCGGGTGATCCGGCTCGCGGCCAATATCCCCGGCGCGGCGCTTTATATGCTGCACACCTCGGCGGCGACGGGCGTTAAAGCGATCGCCGCGGCGCGTGCGCAAGGCACGCCGATCTATGGCGAGACGCTGCATCAGTACCTGATGTACTCGGCCGAGGACTACAAACGGCCGAACGGGCAGATCTACCACACCTACCCCTCGCTCAAATTCGCCGAGGATCACGCGGCGCTATGGGCCGGCACCAATCACGGTGCGATCCAGACCGTGGCCACCGACGAAATCTGCTGCCCGCTCAAGTACAAGCTGCAGGGCGCCAAGATCGACGACACCACCGGCGGCAATGCCGGGGTCGAACCGCGCGTATCGCTGATCTATACCGAGACGGTCGAGAAGCGGGGCCACGATCTGACGCAATTCGTCAACCTGATCTCGACCAATGCCGCGAAAATTCTGGGCCTCTACCCGCGCAAGGGCGCGCTCGCCGTCGGCAGCGACGCTGACATCGTGTTGCTCGATACGCGCAAGCGGCACACGGTCAAGGCTGCCGAGATGCACGAGGCCGACTATTCGCCCTGGGAAGGACGCGACCTCGCGTGCTGGCCGTCGATGACTTTGCTGCGCGGCAAGGTCGTCGTCGAGGGCGGCCAGCTCAAGGGCGCGCTCAGCGACGGCAAACATCTGAGCCGCAAAGTAGCGGATGAGGTGCGCAGCCGTCCGGCGGTGTAGGTCAAGCCTACGAACCGGGGGGGTCGTAAGTTCGCGGCGGGGTCTTAACCCGCAATTGCGTCTGCACGCGAGCAACGCCCGGCACGTTGCTCACCAACGCGCGCGCCAGCGAGATCGCGATCAGGCTGTTGATCGTGCCCCCGAGCGTCACCTCGGCGCCGTCGACGGTGATCTCGATGCCCGAGACGTCGATGAATGGGCTCGCATCGAGCTGTTCCGCGACCTCATCGCAAATCTGGCGCGGGGTGCGCTCGCCGAGCGGTTGGCGCGGACGCTCCGCCTGCAGCGGCTGCGGCAGGCGTTGCGTCCAGGTTGCGCGGCTTGCTTCTCGAACGTTCCGCGGGTGGCGATCCTGATATTCCACCATGCTTGTCATCCTGATGAACGGCTCCCGCCGGCCGTCAGTCGAGCCGGCGGGGATTGCCTCTCAACGCCAGCCGCCGTTGATCCAAATCCAGGCGGTCGGCGTCTGCTCCCAGTGGCCGGGAATCCATTGTGCCGTTGTCGTCGGCGCCTCGACATACTGGCCCTCCGTCCAGAGGTAATTGGAGGTGTTCGGATCCCAGTTGTAATGGCCGGGGATCCAGGTGGTGCGCGGCGACATCGGCTGCATCAACCCTTGCGGGTAGCCGGGCGGTGGCGTCATGCCGTAGCCGGGCGCGCCCGGATAGGCGTACTCGCCCGGGCCGGGCTGCGGCTGACCGCTGATCGTTGCGTTGACATCGGTCGTCGGGGTCGCGCCGGGCTGCACCTGCCCGGTCGCACTCACGCTGGCGTTAGTGGCGCTGTAGGGCGACGGTTGCTGCATCGGGCGCACCGTCTGCGCCATTACCGCGAATGGAGCGGCGAGAGCGATGGCCGCCACCGCGGCGGGTAGAACGGATTTGATCATGCTGCCTCCTTCGCGCGCCCGGCGAAGCGATCAATCGCCCATCGCGGACGCGGCTAGCGGTTCAACAACCGGGGCGGCAGATCATTCCGTCGAACTGCTCTCTTGCGCGGAACGGGCGGCGGCTCAGCCTGCTCCGGGCCAGTTATCGTGAGCCCGACAGCGGCCAGACAAAAAAGCCGGCCGCGTTCGCCCGGCCGGCCTTTCCGTACGCGTTGCTATGTCAGAGCGGCGGCGGTCCAGCGCGCCGCCCGCCGAACAAGCCGGCGATCAGAGCAACCAAGAACACGACAACGAAAATGTAGAACAAGATCTGCGCGATCCCCGCCGCCGCGGCCGAGATGCCACCAAACCCGAATGTGCCGGCGACAACCGCGATAATGAAGAAGACCAGTGCCCAATACAGCATGTTGACCCTCGTCTCGCTCCTTCCCGCAACCCGCGCGATTGCCGGGAGACTGTCGGGTCAACGCACGGGGCAACAGCGAGTTCCCAAAACTTATCGTTACCTCGCGGACCGGAGGGTCAGAACGATTTGTAGCACTCCCGTCCTTCGCCGTTCTCCTTCAGCGTTTTGCAGTCGACCGCAGCGCCCTGACCGTTGGGCGTGATCTGAATCATGTAGCTTTGTCCCCCAGCGCAGGTGACGCTCCAATAGGCATAGCCCTTGGCGGCGCCCTGTTTTGTCATGCCCATGTAGAACGGCCGGATGCCGATGCACCACACGCCGAGATGATCGGCGAGTTTTGCCGCCTGCTCCTGCGGCGAGAAATGCAGCATCTGCTCGTTGTATTGGTTTTCCGGGGGAGCGGACTGCGCCAAGCCGGCGGCGCTGTCGGCAAGCCAGCAGCACAGCGACACGGCGACGGCTGCAGCCGCCGACTGTCTGAAACCGTTCATTCGCTTCCCCTTTGAATCCCGAAAAATCTGGTGCCGGGTGAGGGATTCGAACCCCCGACCTTCGGTTTACAAAACCGCTGCACTACCACTGTGCTAACCCGGCCCGAAACGCCCGCGGCTTATAGCATCGGGCTTATAGCATCGGGCAACACAGGCATCGGCTTTTTGATTGCCGCGCCTATCGTCGCTGGCTAAAACCGGCATCGCGCCGTGTCGGGGGGAACGGGGTCGCATGGCACGCTATTTATTTCCGCTGTTGCTCATCGCGCTCGGCATCCTCGGCCTTGTTGAGCGCGATGAGATCAACAGCCAGTGGAACGCGATGTACCCCGAGGACCCGGCGGAACAGACCGCACTTGCCCACTGCACGCAGGAAGACGGCGTCTTCAACCGGTTCAGCGCCGCCGCGCGCGCCGCCTGCTACCAGAAGTTCTTGCAACTGGCGCCGACCGCGCCGATCAGCGTCGGTATCCCGGGCGCGCCGACGCATGTCGTGCCGCATCCGGGCCCGGTCTACAACAACAACATCCCACGCTAGTCCTGATCAGCGGTAACGCGGCCTGCTGGTGAGCGCGGCGAGCATCTGCACGCAGCCCGCCGCGATCAGCATCCATGACAGGATCGCGACGACCGATTGCCGCTGCGTGCCGAGCATTCGCGCTGCCGTCGCGCCAGCGATGGCAACGATAGCCAGCTTGGCCAGGAACGGGATACGAAACCGCTGGCGCCGGCGCCTTCGCGGCACCGGTGCGGGGGCGGGCGACGCGGCCGTGGACACGTCAGCGCGGGAAACGGGAGCGGCCGTCGGACGCGCGGCGGGGACTGCGGCACGCACTGGTGACGCCGCGGCGGGAGCGCGCGCCACACCTTGGGTCACACCGCGCGGGTGGATGACGTTTGCGGTGCGCTCGTTGCCTTGCACCTGTGGCAGCGGCGCGGGTGCCGGCTGCGGCGCCCGGCCGCATGCCGCGAGCAAATGGGCGTACAGCGGCGGGATCAGGCGCACCACGACATCATGCTGCATCGCAAAAGGCTGGCCGATCGCCATGTCGAAACGATCGACCCAAATCGGTTGGCCGTTTTCGGCATCGATCAGCTGAACATTGACGCGCAGCCCAGCGGCGGAAATACGCACATTGCCTTTGATGACAAAGCGGACGCCGAGCTCCATACCCAGCGCGGTGACGTCGAGTGCGTCGCCGCGATAGGCGAGAGCGGTGTTGCGATTGACGACAAAGCTGTCCTCGATTCGCGCCAATTCGCTTGTCAGCTGCTCGGTGACGCTGTCGACGAGGAAGTCGTGTCGGCTGTCGCCGCTGAGGTTCACGAAGGGCAGCACCACGAGCGAGAGCAACGGCCCGGTCGCGTGCGTGGTCAGCGCTGCGGCCGACCCGTCGAGCGACAGATTGTAGACATGGACCGGCGCGGCGATGTTTTTCAGCACCTTCTGGCCGCCGTCGCGGAACAGCGCGTCGATATTCTTGTGGATCGTCGCGTGCACTGCCTGTGACAGGCAGATGCCGCCGGGGTCGGATATCTCCTGCAGCCGGGCGGCGATGTTCACGCCATCGCCGAAAATGTCGTCGGCGTCGACAATCACGTCGCCGAGATGGATGCCCATGCGGAACACCAGCCGCCTGTCGGCCGGAATCTCGACGTTGCGCTCACCCATCAGCCGCTGTGCCGCTAACGCCGCTCGCACGGCGTGGAACGCGCTCGGGAATTCGAGGAGCAACCCGTCACCGGTGGTTTTCACCAGGCGCCCGCCCTCTTCGGCGAAAAGCGGATCGATCGCTTCGCGGTGCGCCTTCAGCGCAGTCAGCGTGCCTTCCTCGTCGGCGCCCATCAGCCGGCTGTAGCCGACGACATCGGCGCAGACGATGACGCTCAAGCGGCGTTGGACGGTCGCCATGGCTTGCTCCCCCTCTCCCCGCGCAAGGATGCGCTAATCGAGCGGCGCGTTCAAATGCTCGCGCATGCTGAGGATCGAAACCGCGCTGATCGCGCCGCCCAACATGACATAAAACGCGGGCGCCAGCGGATTGCCGGTCGTCGAGACAAGCCAGGTCGCGATCAGCGGCGCGAAACCGCCGAACAGCACCACCGCGAAGCCGTAGCTGACCGACAGGCCGGTAAACCGCACCCGGGTAGGAAACATCTCGGCGAGAATCGACGGGATGACACCGGTGTAGAGCGACTGGAACAGCGCGGCGGTCGCCAGCGCCGCCAGCAGCGTGGGGAAGGTGCCGCCCTTCACCGCGAGCAGGAACAGCGGGTAGCCGAAAACCACGTTCAGCAGCGCCGAGGCAAGGATCATCGGACGCCGCCCGGTGCGGTCGGACAGATGGCCGACCAGCGGGGTCAGGGTGACGAGAATCAGCCCCCAGACCACCGCGCAGGACAGAGCCGATCCCGCCGGCAGCTTCATCGTGTTGATCGCGTAATTCACCAGGTAGATGACAAAGGTGAAATTGCAGACATGCCCGACGACGCTGAGCCCGAACGCCTGTAGCATGCGGGTGTGGTATTCGCGGATCGCGGCGAAAAACGGCGAGCGCTCGACCGCCCGCCGCTCGACGGCGACCTCGAAGGCCGGCGTCTCCGCCACCTTGCGCCGCAGGTAATAGCCGATCGGCCCCAGCACAAAGCCGATCACAAACGGGACGCGCCAGCCCCAAGTATAGAAGCTCTCAGGCGACAGGCTCGAGGCGAGCAGCGCGGCCGAGAGCGAGCCGCTCAGCGAGCCGAGCTGCGTCGATAGTTGCTGCATGCTGCCGACAAGGCCGCGCCTGCCCGCCGGGGAGAATTCGACGAGAAACGCCGCCGCGCCGCCCCATTCGCCGCCGGTTGAGAAACCTTGCAGCAGGCGGCAAACCAGAAGCGCGATCGGCGCCCAGACGCCGATCGACTGGTAGGTCGGGATGACCCCGGTGAACCCGGTCGCCGCCGCCATCATCCCGATGGTGACGACCAGCGCTGCGCGCCGCCCCATACGGTCGCCATAGGCGCCGATCACGATCGCCCCGACTGGGCGCATCAGAAACGCCGCGCCAAAGGTCGCGAACGTGCTGAACATCGAGCCGTTCGGGTAGAAGGCACGGGAAATCGCGACCGCGAAATAGCCGTAGATGGTAAAGTCGAACAGTTCGAAGAAATTGCCGATCGCGCAGCTAATGATCGCCCGCCGGCGGATGCTGGCGAGACTGGCGGCGTCGATACCGTCAAATGCGGTGGCAGCCTCTGCCATTACGCCCTCAATAAGAAGATGGCCGGGTCAAGCCCGGCCATGACGCGCAAGGCAAATGCCGCGTCAACACATCAGCCGCCTTCGAGCTTCGGGATAAAGAACACCTCGCTGCCCTCGCGCAGCTTCTGGAAATACCCGGGCTCGTCGTGGATCGCGCCGTCGATCGCGACGGTGGTTTCCGTCTCGAGGTGCTCGCCGAGCCCGGGGTACATCTTGTCCAGCGCCTTGATGACATCGCGCAGGCTTTTCGCCTCGATCTCGAACTCTCGCCGGCCGCCGGTATAGCGTCGGCTGAAGCCGCTCGTGAGCGTGACCTGCGCGGTTGCCATCTCGCGTCCGCTAGTCGTTGCTGTGATCCAGCGCGGCGCGGATCTTCGGCGGCGACATCGGCAGCTCGGTCAGCCGCCGGCCGATCGCGTTGTCGATCGCGTTGGCGATCGCCGCCATCGGTGGGCAGATATTGACCTCGCCAACGCCCTTGGCGCCGTAGGGGTGCGTTGGGTTGGGCACCTCGACCAAGAGCGCCTCGATCATCGGCAGGTCACTCGCGACCGGGCAGCGATAGTCGAGGAAGCCGGCGTTATCGAGCCGGCCTTTCTGGTCGTAGATGTATTCTTCGTTGAGCGCCCAGCCGATGCCCTGGACCACGCCGCCCTGGATCTGCCCCTCGACATAAGACGGGTGGATCGCGGTGCCGACATCCTGCGCCGCGACAAAGCGCAGGATCGTAACCTTGCCGGTTTCGGGATCGACCTCGACATCACAGAACTGCGTCGAGAAGCCCGGCGCCTGGCCACCGGCGTTGACCGAGGCGGCGGTGGTGATCGGCCCGCCGGTCACCGCCGCCTTGCCGGCCAGCTCCTTCAGCGACATCGGCTGGAAGTCGCCGACATTGCTCGAGGCCGGCCTGGCCGCGCCGCTTTCCCAAACGACGCCCTCGACATCGACATCCCAGATCATCGCGGCGCGGCCGCGCAATTCGTCGATCGCCTTTTTGGCGGCATCGACGACCGCGGTGCCGGTCGCGAAGGTGACGCGGCTGCCGCCGGTCACATGGGTGTAGCCGACGGACGAGGTGTCGGCGACAATCGCCCGCACCTGGCTGTAATCGACGCCGAAAGTCTCGGCCGCCATCAGCGCCATCGAGGCGCGCGAGCCGCCGACGTCGACGCTGCCGGTGGCGACGGTGATCGTGCCGTCGGCGTTGACCTGGATCGTGGCGCTCGATTCGCCGCCGCCGTTGAACCAGTAGCCCGAGGCAACGCCGCGGCCCTGGTTCGGCCCGAGCGGGATGTTGTAGGCCGGGTGCTCCTTGACCGCCTCGAGCGTCTCGATATAGCCGCCATGGGCGAGCTTCGGCCCGTAGATCATCGGCGTACCGGGCTTCGCCGCGTTTTTTAGGCGCAGCGCGACCGGATCCATGCCGATCTTCTTGGCGAGGATGTCGATGACGCTTTCGACCGCGAAGGCCGAGATCGGCGAGCCGGGCGCGCGGTAAGCGGCGGCCTTTGGCCGATTGCACACCACGTCGTAGCCGATCGTATGCTGGTTCTCGATCTCATACGGCGCGAACGCGCAGAGACAGCCGTTCATGACCGGCGAGCCGGGGAAGGCGCCGGCCTGGAAGCGGAAGACGCCCTGGGCGGCGGTGATGGTGCCGTCCTTCTTGACGCCCATCTTGACCGTCATCGACGCGCCTGAGGTCGGCCCGGTGGCCTTGAACACCTCGTCGCGGCTCATCGTGATCTTGACCGGGCGGCCGGTCTTTTTCGACAGCATCGCCGCGACCGGCTCGACATAGACGACCGTCTTGCCGCCGAACCCGCCACCGATCTCGGCCGGCATCGCGCGCAGATTACCGACGGGGATGTCGAGCAGCTTGGCGGTCAGCGCGCGGACGACGAAATGGCCCTGGCTCGACGACCAGATCTCGCCCTGGCCATCGGCATCCATGCGAACGCTGCAAGCATGCGGCTCGATATAGCCCTGGTGCACGGCCGCAGTCTTGAAGTCCTTCTCGACGACGACATCGGCTTCGGCAAAGCCTTTCTCGACATCGCCGATCGCGAATTCGAGCTTTTTCGAGATGTTCGACGGCTTGGTCGGCGCCGGCTCGATGCCGCGGGTGATCATGTCCTCGAAGAGCAGCGGCGCGTCTTCCTTCATCGCGTCGTCGACATCGATCGCGTGCGGCAGCACTTCGTATTCGATCTCGAGCAGCTCGGCCGCGTCCTCGGCGACTTCCTTCGAGATCGCGGCGATCGCGGCGACGGTATGGCCCTCATAGAGCGCCTTTTCCTTGGCCATGATGTTGCGCGACACATGCCAGAAATTGACCGCGACGCGCTCGGGGCCGATGTACTCGAATTTGTGGTCCGGGAAATCGGCGCCGGTGATGACGGCCTTGACGCCGGGCAGCGCCTTCGCCTTCTCGGTGTTGATGGATTTGATGCGCGCATGGGCGTGCGGCGAACGCACGATCTTGCCATAAAGCGCCCCGGGCATCGCCAGGTCGGCGGCGTACATCGCCCGGCCGGTCACTTTCGGCACGCCATCCGGACGGATCGGCCGCGTTCCTACCCACTTGTACCGAGAAGGCGCAACATCGTTCACGGCGGTATCTCCTCGCAGACGAATGATCTGACGGGAGTTTAGCGGCCGCGAGGGGCAAGGACAAATAGAAGTACCGCTACTTTTTGTCGTTCCCGCATGCGGGCGCCGGCGCCATAAGGCCGCGCCACCAAGCATGAGGGAGTGAAGCAGCTGCCAAAGCATACGCCTCATGTACGCTCTTTGTTCGCATTTTCAAGAGCACAATTGCGAAAACAATTTGTCATTCCGAATACGCACGGGTTCGGCGGAATGACGGCGCCGCTAGAATGTGAACATCGTCGAATCGGGTTCGAGGCCGAGAAGGATCCCGCCGACCGTTTCAAAATGCCGCTGCGCGCCCTGCATCTGCTGCGCGATGGTGTGAATGTCACGGAAGCGGCGCTCGAACGGCTGCGCGTCGAAAATCGCCGTGGCGCCGGCGGCGTGGTAGAGCTCGTCAACCACTTCGCGCGCCTGCTTGATCGCCCAGGTCGAGGCGAGGCGGATCGTCGCATTGTGGTCGAGCGTGACTTCGCCGGTGTGGCCCACCTCGGTCCAGATGTCGTCGAGCGAGGCGAGGAGAAAGGCGCGCGCCGAGCGCAGCCGGGCGCTGGCCTGCGCGACCTGCGACTGGATGACCTGGTTATGGCGCAGTGTCGATTGGGCGCCGCGCGGCGTTTTCTCAGCGGCGAGCGCGACAAAACTGTCGTAGAAGGCGCGGGCAACTCCGAGCGCCAAGCCGGCGAACCCCGACGCATAAAGATTGCTGAAGCTGAAGCGATAGAGCAGGCCGCCCTGTTTCGCCGGCGCTTTTTTTCGGTCGTGCAGCACGGTGTGATCGTCGGCGACGAAGAGGTCGGTGACGCTGTACTCGTCGCTGCCGGTGCCGCGCAGGCCGAGCACGCGCCAGATATCGGTCATCCGCGCCTGAGCCTTGGGGAAGAGCAGCGTGCGCAGGATCGTGCCGCCGTCGGGACGGCGGATCGGCTTGCCGTCGGGGCCCTGCTCGAAGATATGCGCGCCAAACCAGCTCGCATTGTGGCTGCCGCTCGCGAAACTCCAGCTGCCGGTGAGGCGATAGCCGCCCGGCACCTTCTTGACCACCGCTTCGCCGCTTGGCGGCCCCCAGGCGACAATGCCGTCATCGCGGCCGAAGATTTCGCGGGCGACGGCGGGGTCGAGAAACGCCGCCGACGCGCCGCAGCCATTGCCTTGGCCGACGCACCACGCGGTGCTGGCGTCGTGATAGGCGATCTCGCCCATGGTCTCGGCGAAATCCATCGGCGTTACTTCGCCGCCACCGAGCGCGCGCGGCTGCAGCAGCCGGAAAAGGCCGGCCTCGGCGAGCGCCGTCACCAGCGGCTGGGGCAGCTCTCGCAGGCGCTCGATCTCACCGCTCGCCGCCGTAATGGTCGGCCCTAGAGCACGTACCCGCGCGACCCAGTCGACTTGATCCCGAATGACGCCATCCATGCCGCGCTCTCCAAATCCGCATTTCCACTACGAAATGCGCAATCGGTAGCGGCAGCGCTGATCCAGATCAATGATGCAGCGATCGGGCGGACGATCCGGTCGTGTCAGTCCGGTGTGCGGGTCGATTGCCAGGCGACCATCTGCCACTTGCCGCCCTTGTTGGCGTAGACATCGGTGAAGCGGACGCCAAAGCTGTTGGGCCGGCCGCCGGCGTTGACGCTGATCTTGCACTCGCCGGTCAGCACCACGGTGTCGCCGAGATCTTGCGCCTTGACGTTCGACGGCACCACCGAGGTGTAGACCGTCGACCCCGATTCCATGTTGCCGATAAGGCTCTGCTTGGTGTCGAGCCGGGCCGAGGAATGGGTGTAGACGAGATCGTCGGAGATGATGTCGTTGAGCGTCCGGATGTCCTTCTCGGCCATCGCGGTCATCCGCTTCTTGTCGAGGTCGATGATCATCTGCCCGTTGCCTGCCATGTCTTCCTCCTGTCGATTTTCTTTCGCCTACGGCACGTCCAGCACCAGCTTGCCTTGCAGGTGGCGCCCCTCGCTGACCCGGTGCGCCTCGGCGGCGTCGGAGAGCTTATAGTGGGTGATCGCCGGCGGCCAGACCGCGCCCGCCGCCAACAGCTCCGCCATGCGGTCGAGATGCGCGCGGTCGCGATCGACCCGCGGACGTAGCACGTGGACGTCGGTGCGGCTTGGCTTGAAGCCGGCCGGCGCGGCGGCGATCCATACCAGTCGCCCGCCCGGCTTCAGCACCTCATAGGAGCGCACCTGCACCTCGCCGCCGACCGTGTCGAAGACGACATCGCAGACGCGCCCGAGCTTGGTGAAGTCCTCGCTCTGGTAGTCGATCACCCGGTCGGCTCCGAGTTTTTTGACGTAGTCATGGTTTTTGGCGCTGGCGGTGGTGATGACATGGGCGCCCAAATGCTTGGCGAGCTGGATCGCGAACCCCGCGACCCCGCCGGCGCCGCCCTGGATGAGGATGGTCTCGCCCTTCTTGAGCTGGGCGGTGTCCTCGAGCGCCCAGATCGCGGTGAGGCTGGTGAGCGCCATCGCCGCCGCCTCGGCATGGCTCAACTTCGCCGGCTTCTTGGCGATGATCGCCGCCTTGATCGCGATCTTCTCGGCATAGGCGCCTTCGGTGCCAGGGATCGTGACGCCGACCACCTCGTCGCCGATCTTGAGATCGGCGCCGGCGCCGACCGCGCTCACGATCCCCGAGAAGTCTCGGCCAAGGATGTGCGGGAAATGGAGATTGCCGGCGGCGTAATGGCTGCCGCCCAGGCGCATCTTGTAGTCGGCGGCGTTGATGCTGGCGGCGCGGATGTCGACGACGACATCGCCCGGTCCGGCGACCGGATCGGGCGCGTCGCCATATTGCAGCTTGTCGATCCCGCCATGCCCGGTCAGCAATATCGCCTTCATCGCGTTCCTCCGCTCAGTTGCCGGGAGACTACACGAAAAAGCCCCCCGCCCAAGGGACGGGGAGCTTCTTTTCGCTCGTCATGGCCGTGTTGACGGCCGTGGCGGGTTGTTTCCGGGTCACGCCCGGAAGAGCGTCAATTCGGATGGAAGACCAGGGTGCGCAGCTCGATGCTTTCCCGCGGGAAGGCATCGGCCGGCGTGGTCGGGTCCGTGAACGAGGTGTGCGGCATGAACCGCGAGCGCCCGTCGGTCTTCGAATCCATGATCTTCAGCAGCAGCGCCTCGTCCCGCCGCAGCTCCGGCGCGTAATACCATTTATGCGCCGGGTTGTAGGTGACCGAGTAGGTCTCGCCGACCCGGTCCTTATAGACGAGGTCGGAGGCGACGAGATCGCGATCGCCGACCGTGCGGGCGTCGCACAGCGCGAGCGGCGCGTCCTCCAGCGGACCCCTGATCGGCCGCCACAGGTTGATCACCTGCACCCGCCCTTTCAACAGCTCGGCGGCCTCGTCTGGCAAGAGGTCGCGGACGCGCTGCGGGCCCGAGCGGGCGGTGTGATCGACATGAACCCGGGTCGCGGGCTGGCGCGGGCCGGCCTGACGGCGGTCGCCTAGCGCGCCCGGAACGCGGCGGCGCTGCACGTGGTCGAAGACGAAGACGCGGCTGGCGCCGGTCAGCTCTTTGATGAACGCTTCGCTCTCCGGGTAGTAGACTCGGCGAACCTCGTCATCGTCCCACAAATCCTTGACCGCGGTGCGCGCCTCGACAAGACCGAAGCCTTCGCGGTCGAGATCCAGCTCATGCTGGATCGGCCGCATGTCGTAGATCGGCACGGTGTGCGCATCGTAGGTCATGTTGGTCGGCGACTCGCCGGGCTCGGGAATGTAGGCGAGGTAGCTCGGGCGCTCGGCCATCGGGGCCATATAGTTGAGCTCGCCCTCGACATAAGGAAGTGTGGCGCGATCGGTCATCGGTGTTCTCCGGTGAAGGTTGCGGCGCGTGCCTTTAGAACGGCGGAAAGGTCGGGTAGTCGCTCCAGGCCCGGCTGGTTTGGCGCCGGTTGTCGGGCAACGATACCACGCCGGCGAGCAATTTGCCGATCGCCTGCGTCGTGCGGTTCCACAGCCCGGTCGGGGCGTTCGTGCGTTGCTTGGTCATCTGATTACTCCCTCCAGAAAGGCTTGTTGGCGAGATAGGCGGCCTCGGCGCGGCTGACGCCGATATCATGCAGCATCTCATCACTGAGGCCGGCGAGCTGCCGGCGGTCCAGAGCGCGCCGACGCCATGCTCGAAGCATCGCGAGCGGATGGAAATGCATAGCTGGCATGTGAGAACTCCTAATCTTCAGCTACCCATCGAGGAGCTGTCCGATGCTCCCTTGCACCCGAAAATGGACGCACTCATATCAATCGACAAACGAGAGTTTCTCAGCGGTCGAATTAGAAAAACTCATGCGTTCAAATGGCCATCTGCCGCCGCTCAGCGCGCTGCGCGCCTTTGAGGCCGCGGCGCGACTGCAAAGCTTTTCGAAGGCCGCCGACGAGCTCAGCGTGACGCCGGCGGCGATCAGCCATCAGATTGCCGCGCTCGAAGCCGATCTCGGGGTGAGCCTCTTCAACCGGCGCAACCGCGCGGTCGAGCTGACCGCCTCGGCGCGGGTGCTGCTGCCGGGATTGACCGAGGCCTTCACCGGGATCCAGGACTCGGTGGGGCGCCTGCGGTCGCACAACGACACCGGGATGCTGACCGTCACCGCCTCGCCATCCTTCGCCGGCAAGTGGCTGGTGCAGCGCCTGCACCGCTTTCAGGAGCAACACCCTGACATCGACGTGCGGATTTCCGCGACCGATGCGCTCGTCGACCTGACGCGCGGCGATTTCGACATCGCGATCCGCTATGGCACCGGCC
>Ga0187784_10001126_pt1 | contig 20943 bp, 19 predicted proteins | sample 1015_SJ02_MP15_2_FD_132964 | JGI IMG/M metagenome (GOLD analysis project Ga0187784, IMG submission 132964) | Tropical peat soil microbial communities from peatlands in Department of Meta, Colombia - 1015_SJ02_MP15_20_MG | ecosystem: Environmental > Terrestrial > Soil > Wetlands > Peat | place...
CGAACGCGAGCGCCGTGAGCGCCGCAGCGACGATCCGCAGCATGCGCTTCCCCGCGCGTTCGTTCAGCCGCGTCCGACGAACGGCATCTTGGTCGCCATCACGGTCATGAACAGCACGTTGGCGTCGAGCGGCAGGCTCGCCATGTAGGCGACCGCGCTGCCGACATGCTCGGCGTCCATGCGTGGCTCGGGCTTGGTCGAGCCATCGGGCTGCAGCACGCCCGACACCATGCGATCGGTCATCGGGGTTGCGGCATTGCCGATGTCGATCTGCGAGCAGGCGATGTCGTATTCACGCCCGTCGAGCGCGGTCGACTTGGTGAGCCCGGTCACCGCATGCTTGGTCGACGTATAGGCGACCGAGCGCGGGCGCGGGGTATGCGCCGAAATCGAGCCATTGTTGATGATGCGCCCGCCGCGCGGGGTCTGGTCCTTCATGATCTTGAAGGCTTCCTGCGTGCAGACGAACAGCGCGGTCAGGTTGGTGTCGACGACCTCTTTCCACTTCTCGACCGGCAATTCGTGGAACGGCACCGGCGGCGCGCCCATGCCGGCATTGTTGAACAGCACGTCGAGACGGCCGTATTTCTCCTTCACCTTGGCGAACAGCGCGCGGATATCGTCGACCTTGGTGACGTCGGTCGGCACCACCAGCGCGTTGCCGCCACCTTCCTTCGCGACCGCCTCGAGCGGCTCCTTGCGCCGCCCGGCAAGTCCGACCGAATAGCCCGCCTTCATCAATGCCAGCGCGGCCGCGCGGCCGACGCCCGTGCCCGCACCTGTGACGATCGCAACCTTGGCCATTCGTTTCTCCCGATTGTGCTGATGGCGCCCCTGAACGAAAGGCGACAGGATCGGGCAATCTGCCGCCTCCGCGCGGGTCAGGCAATGGGGGCCATCCGGCCTCAGAGAAGGCGCGGCTGGTTGTCGATGTAGACGCCCTCGAGCGCGAGCATGCGGCTCTTCGCCTCGGTGCGCCCGGGTGCCGAGAAGCCGCCGATCTTGCCGCCCGCGGCGAGCACGCGGTGACACGGGATGATCAGCGGCACCGGATTGCGCGCCATCGCGATGCCGACCTCCTGCGCCGCCTGCGGCTCGTTCGCGCCGGCGCGTTTGGCAAGCTCGCCATAGGTGACGGTCTCGCCGAAGCCGACCTTGCGCAGTGCCTCGTAGATCGCGCGGCGGAACGGATCGACGCCTTTCAGGTCGAGCGCGGTCGCGCTGAAGTCGATGCGCTCGCCGGCGAAATAGCGTTGCGCTTCGTTGACCACGGCCGCGATCGTCGACGGCGGGGCCGCCGGCGTGCCTTTGGTCCTGAGATCGCGCTCGGCTGCGGCGCGGTCCGGATCGGGCAGACGAAAGCGGGTGATGCCGGCGTCGCTCCAGGCGATGCCGGCGACACCGAGTTTCGTGTCGAACAAGTGGTAGTGCCGATCGCTCATGACCGCTGCTCGCTTGGCCGTTGCGCTCTCTATCCATGCGCGGCGGGTCTTCCTACCACCCGTTTCCCCGCATGTTGATGCGCAGACGCGCGTAGACGCGCTTATGCCGCCTCCAGCTTCCGCTTCATCGCGTCCATGCCCTGCTGCATCCTGCCGGCGATAGTGTCGCGCAGATCGTTCGGCAGGATGTCGGCGATCCAGATCAGACGGCACGCCTCGCCGTCGGGAAAGACCTGAATCGAACCGTTGTGATGCGTCATCTGCGTCCCAACGACGGACCAGACCAGGCGGCGCGCGTCCTCGTCGACCGTGACGATTTCCTCCTTTACGATACGGCCATCTGCGAACGTCACGATGCGAGCGCTGCCCTCCATCGTCACATTGGTGACGAAATCGGGCGCGAGCCGCGTATGGATCGCGCCGACGTCGCGCACCGCATCCCACACTTTTGCAGCATCAGCGCACAACGACATTTCGAGGCGGATCGAAGCCATGTCAGAGCTTTCCGCAATAGGCTTCGAGACGGTAGCCGTCCGGATCGACCACGAAGGCCGCATAATAGTTCGGCCCGTAGTCGGGGCGCAGGCCGGCCTTGCCGTTGTCGCGTCCGCCCGCCGCGAGCGCGGCCTTGTGAAAGGCCGCGACGCTCTCGCGGGTCGGCGCATCGAAGCAGAAATGCAGGCCGGAACGCTCATCCGCCGGAACCGGCGCCTCGCTCTTGGAGATGCAGAGCACGACCGCGTCCTTGCCGTAGCCGAGCGAGGTTTCGCCTTCGCTCAGCGCCTTGTAGCCGAGCGGCTTGAGCGCGGCGTCATAGAACGCCTTGGTGCGTGCGATGTCGCGCACGCCAATCGAGATGTGATTAAGCATGGCTGTCTCCGTTGTGGTGTGCGGAGACAGGTAGGCGGAGACTGCTTTCGAGACTTGGAGAAAATTGCGCCTTGGTCATTCCGGCGCGCACCCAGGTCGGCTGTAGCCGACTTGGGCGTTATTGATGCCGATCTCGGGTAAACCCGAGATCGGCGGACCGCAGGTCCGCCGCGAGCCCGCAATCCATAACCACGATCGCTGCAATGTCGCTCCGGCAGCGCGTACCAACAGGCCATGGTGGTTATGGATCCCGGGCTCCGGCTTTCAGCCGGCCCCGGGATGACCACATGGCTAGGCCGCCAGCCGATATTGCCGCGGCGAGGTTCCGAACTCGGCACGGAAGGTGCGGGTGAAGTTCGACAGGTCGTCGAACCCGACCTCGAGCGCGATCTCGGTCACCGGAAGGCGGGTCGTGACGAGCTTCTCGGCCGCGGCCCGCAGCCGCGCGCGCAACAGCCATTGATGCGGCGTGACGCCGGTCACCGCCTTGAAGCTGCGCAGGAAATGATAGGGGCTGAGCTGCGCCGTGCGGGCGAGCGAGGCGACCGTATGCGGCGCGGCGCTGTGCGCCGCCATGTGGCGCAGCACCGTGCTCATCCGGCCCGCGTGCCACGAGGGCGCGCCGCTGCGCCGTGCCTGTCCTGCAAGCGAGATCGCGGTGCCGGCAAGCTCGATCGCAAGCTCCTCCATCTCGGCCGGCTGCGCCATGGCACGGCGGGCGCGTGCGGTGAGCGAGGCGAGCGCGCGCACCGGGCTGAGGCGATTATGCGCGAACTCGGGTCTGCCGCCGGCATCGTGCGCGATGCGCTCGAACAGCTCCGGCTCGAAGCGGAACGAGAGACAGCGATCGCCCTCGCCATGGCGGTGCGAGCAGGCAAAGCAGTGCCCGGCGCTCACCAGGAGGTAGGAGCCTTCCGAGAGCAGCGACGTGCCGTGGCGGTCGCGCACCACGAAGCTGCCCGCGAGCACCAGCGCGACGCTGCTTGCCGTGGTGAGCTCCTCGGCTTCGTGGTCACGCGGCCCGCAGGTGCAGACGATGTCCTGCACGCGCCAGCCCTCGCCCGACGCGATCGGCAGATCGGTGATGCTGCCGCCTGCGCCATTCTGGCGCTTGTACGCGAGCGCGGCCGTGAGCGGGTCGGCGGGGGTCGGATTCGGGCGCGTCATCGCGCCCGAATATAGACTCCATGAGGGCGGAAATCACGCGCGCTCGACGCGCGCCGCATAGCAGCCGGGTGCCGCATAGTGAACGTGCAGGTAGGCGGCACGCGGGTCGGCAAGCAAGCGATCGATTGCGGCCTCGAGCTCGGTGCCCGCGACCACTTCCCACCCGACCATCATGCCGTCCTGGTCGAAGGCCCGCGCCGCAAGCTGGCGCTTGCGCAGTTGCTCGGGAATTTGGTCGATCGCGTCATAGGTCTCCTCGCCCCGGCGCACATAGATCGCGAACCGCATGCGGTAGGGGCTGTCGACGGCGTGGTGCTCGTAATTGGTCAGGATCACCTCATCGCCCGGCGTCGCGTCGGTCAGGCTGACACGGCAGGGGGCCGGATGCTGCGCGATGCGGCGCACCGCGCCCTGCGCGGCGAGCTCGGCGTCGGAAAGGGTGAACAGGTGCGCGAATTTTTCGGCCGGCAGGCCGGTGATGCGAAAGCTCATGACGTCCTCCTGATGTCCGCCTCGATATGGCGCGGAGGACTTTGCCGGCCCACCCGATTTCTGCAGAGCTCGCCTATAGCCCGCTGAACCAGTTGTAGCCGCGGTCTTCCCAATAGCCGCCGGTGTAGTTGTTGAGCACCGCGAGGCCGACGACATGCTTTGGATTCTTGAAGCCGAGCTTGGTCGGGATGCGGATGCGCAACGGGAAGCCGAACTTGGTCGGCAGCGCCTCGTCGGCGAAGCGGAATGTCATCTGCGTCTGCGGATGCAGCGCGGTCGGCATGTCGATCGAGACCGAATAGCCTTCGGCGCAGGCGAAATGCACGTATTTGGCGGTCAGGTCCGCCCCGACGCGGCGCAGGAAGTCGCCGAGGCGTGCGCCGGTCCACTTGCCGATCGCGCTCCAGCCCTCGACGCAGATCAGCCGCGTGATCTGGCTCTCTTGCGGCAGTGCATAGAGCGCCTCGAGCGTCCAGGCCTGCTTGTTCTCGATCAGCCCGTCGAGCACCAGCCGGTAGGTGTCCTCGTCGACGTCCGGCGCCTCGGCTTCGCCATAATAGGCGTTGAACGGAAACGGCCTGGTGATGGCGCTTTCGGGAAAAATGTCGGCGAGCCGGTTGGGGTTGAACAAGCGCGCCTGGACCCAGTCGTTGAACCGCGACACCACGCGCAGCGCCTTCTCCGAGCTCGGGCCATCGACGATGTCGCAGCCGGTCAGCAGCGCGAGCGCGCCGAGGCTCGTGGCATTGCGCAGGAACAGCCGCCGCGCGGGGCTTGGCAGCAGCTTTGCGGCGTCCTTGATCAAAAGCGGCGCGTCGACGTCGGTTGGCTTGCGCGTTCGCATGCCGGTCACTTCCCAAGGATCATGGCGCGCAGCGATTTCGGCACCAGGACCGCCATCACGATGTGGACCGCGAGAAACAACACGATCGCCGCCATCGCGAAGAAATGGACATAGCGGGCGATGTCATAGCCCCCGAGCAGATGGGTGAGCGGCGCGAGCTGAACCGGTTTCCAGATGGCGAAACCCGAGACCACGATGATCACCCCGGTGAGCAGGATGCCCACATAGGCAAGCTTCTGCACCGCATTGTAGTGGGCAAGGTCGTCATGGTGCAGCCGGCCGGTCGCGGCGGCAATCGCATCCGCCAGCACCTCGCGCGGGCGGATCGGCCACAGCTTGCGCCGGAAGCGTCCGCCCGCAAGGCCGAGCACGAGATAGACGAGCCCGTTTGCGATCAAGAGCCACATCGCGGCGAAGTGCCAGAGCAGGCCGCCCGCGAGCCATCCGCCGAGCGCGCTTGCCGGAAAGGCGAAATCGAACAACGGCGAAGCGTTGTAGATCTGCCAGCCCGATCCGATCATGATCAGGACCGCGAGCGCATTGATCCAATGTGTGACGCGGACGTAGAGCGGGTGGATCAGCTCCGCCTCAGCGCGAACGCCGCCCGCGATGTCGACTGTATTGGTCATCGATTGCGCCGCACCATAGAGCGGCCCTGCCGCCCAAAGGTAGCGCTGGGCGTTCACATTCGCGCTAGCGGAATAAAAGTGACGCAAAAAACGTTAATCTTGGCGTCGACCCGTAGGGGCGTAGTGGGAGGTTCCGATGCATCTGCCGACTATCCGTTTGCTTGCTGCCGCAGCGCTGCTTGCCGCTGTCGGACCCGTCGCGCACGCGCAGGACCAGACGGTCCGCGTGCGCGGGACGATCGAGCGCGTCGACGGCGACGTCTACGTCATCAAGGCACGGGGCGGCTCCGAGGTGAAAGTCAAGCTGCAGGATAACGCCCTGGTGGTCTCGCTGATCAAGGCCTCGCTCGCCGACATCAAGCAAGGCTCCTATGTGGGCGTATCCGGCATGCCGCAAGCGGACGGCAGCCAGAAGGCGCTCGAGGTGCACATCTTCCCGGAAGCGATGCGCGGCACCGGTGACGGCCACCGCCCCTGGGACCTGCAGCCCTCGAGCACGATGACCAATGGCGCGGTGGATCAGGCGGTCGCCTCGTCCGACGGCCAGGTGCTCACCCTCAAATACAAGGACGGCGAGAAGAAGATCATCGTCGCGCCGGACACGCCGGTCGTGACCTACCTGCCGGGCGACAAGGGCGAGCTGAAACCAGGCGCCACCGTCTTCGTCGCGGCGGCGACCAAGCTGCCGGACGGCACGCTGCAGACCCAGCGCATCAATGTCGGTCGCGGCGTCGCGCCGCCGATGTAGCGTTCCTACCCGGCCGCGACCTGCATGGCGGCAAAGCGCACCTGGCGCAGGCGCTCCTCGATCTCCTGCGCCGGTTGCGGCTTGCCGAAGCGATAGCCCTGCATCGAGTGCACGCCGGCGGCGCGCAGGAACAGCTGCTGCTCGGCGTTCTCGACGCCTTCCGCCGTCACCTTCATGCCAAGCCCGCGCCCGAGGCTGACGATCGCGTGCACGATCGAGGCGGCGTCGGCGGCGGTTTCGATCGAGCGCACGAACGAGCGGTCGACCTTGATGCGGTCGAACGGGAAGCGGCGCAGATAGAGCAGGCTTGAATAGCCGGTGCCGAAATCGTCGAGCGCGAAGCGCACGCCGAGCGCCTTCAGACGGTGCATCGCCTTCTCGGCCTCGTCGACATTGCCGAGCAGCGTCGATTCGGTCAGCTCCAGCTCGAGCCGCCGCGGCTCGAATCCGGTTTCCAGCAGGATCCGCTCGATCACCTCGACGAAGTCCTGGCGGCGGAACTGCAGCGGCGAGACGTTGACCGCGAGCGTGATGCCGGCCCACGGCTTCGCCTCGAGGCAGGCCTTGCGCAGCACCCACTCGCCGAGCGGGATGATGAGCTCGCTGCGCTCGGCGATCGGGATGAACTCGGCCGGCGGGACGGTGCCGCGCGTCGGATGCTCCCAGCGGCACAGCGCTTCGACGCCGGCCATCTTCTCGCCGCTCGCGTTCATGATCGGCTGATAGGCGACGGAGAGGCCATCCTCGACGATCGCGGCGCGCAGATCCTTCTCCAGCTGCTTGCGCTCGCGCAGATCGGCGTCCATGTCGGCATCGTAGATGCAGGCGCGGCAGCGCCCCTCGTTCTTGGCGCGATAGAGCGCAACGTCGGCGCGGCGCATCACGTCGGCGGCGTTGCCGCCGTCGCGATCGATCACCGCGATGCCGATGCTTGCGCCGATCACCAGGGTGTGGCCGCTGATCGAATAGGGCGCGCGCAGGATCGCGATCAGCCGCTCGGCGAACTTCTCAAGCGATACGGCGTCGCCCGCGCTGGTGGTGATCACCGCGAATTCGTCGCCGCCGAGGCGGGCGACGAGGTCGTCGTGGCGCAGCGCATGCTTGAGCCGTTGCGCGACGACGCCGATCAGGCCGTCGCCGATGTGATGGCCGAGCGTGTCGTTGATGTCCTTGAAGTGGTCGAGGTCGATCGCCAGCACCGCGGCGGCGCTGCCGTCCTGCGCGGCCGTGCCGATCACCTCGGCCAGGCGCTCGCCGAACTGCGTGCGGTTCGGCAGGCCGGACAGGGCATCATGCATGGCGAGATGGCGCAGCCGGTCCTCGCCCTCGGCGAGCTTCATCGCGGCGCGGCGAATGTAGCGCAGCGCGAGTCCGGTCAAGAGCGCGAACCCGCCGAAGGCGATCGCCATGAACGGCAACACCGTGGCGACGATCTTGCCGCCCGGCCGGTTCGGCACCCAGGTGAAGCGCGCGATCGCGGCGCCGGCCGCGTCGGACAGGACCTCGACCGCCGCGCCGTGCTCGGCGGCCGCTTCGCTAAAGGTGCGCAGGTTGGGCAGATCGAAGCGCGTCGAGATGTCGTAGAGGAGCTGGCCGTCGACGTATTTGACGGCAAGCACCAGGATCGGGGCCTCCGCAGCCGCGCCTATGCCGCCGGGGACGTTCGCGACGACGCCGGCGACGATCGCGGGCCGGTTCATGAAGCTCTGCAGGCGCTGCGCGCGGCGCGGCCGGCTCAGCTGCGTGATCGGGTCGGTCGAGGTTTCCAGCACGACCTCGTCGTCGAGCGGCTGCGCGCTACCGCGCAACAGCGCGATGATGCGCGTCAGGTCGCCGCGCACCGGAGTGAACAGCGCGGGATCGACGCTCTTGTTCCCGAGCATCGCGTAAGTAAGGCCGTCGGCCGAGTCGACCACGAAGACATGGTCGTGATCGAAGAAGGTCGAGAGCCGCGAGCCGAGCAGATGATGCACCCATTCGGCATCGAAGCTGTAATGCAGCTGCAGATCGACGTCGTAGAGGGCCGACACCGCCTCGAGCTCGCTCAGCACGCGGTGGCCGCGATCGGTGATGGCCTGCACCAGCAGGCGGCGCTCCTGCTGCAGTTCGACGTCGTCAGCGCGTTCGGCCGCCGAGAGCACCGCGACCACGACGCAGATGATCGCCACCATGACGACAACGCCGATCGGCGCCGCGCCGATGGTGCGCACGCGTCCGCTGTCCTTGCTCGCACGGAATTGTGCGAGCCGCGTCATAGCCTCTCGCAACACGACATTTCCCCCACTCTCGCGGGAGACCCTATCAGCCAGTGCTTGTGAAAGTTTTGCGAACGCTATCAGAAGGGTGCGGTCGGGAGCCTGGCGAAAGCAGCAATTCGCACGGCATTGCTAACGATGCGTAAACTCAGTGCCCCTGATTTCCGAAGATGAAAGCCGGTGCATATCCCGGAAAAGGCCTGTCCCGGAAAGGGATATGCGCTCCAATCTAATGGCCGCCGCTGCCATAGGGCGGGCGGGGGATGTTCATATGCGCCTGGCGCAGCGCCGCCGACCAGCGCTCGCGCAGGTCATGGAAATAGGGCTCGCCCGGCTCGATGCGATAGTTGAGCTCCGCCTCGCAGGTGTCGCGCCGCACCACCAGGAGGTCGATCGGCATGCCGACGCCGAGGTTGGAGCGCATCGTGGAGTCCATCGAGACCAGGCCGATCTTGAGCGCGTCATAGAGGTCGACGCCGTAGCTGATGGCGCGATCGAGCACCGGCTTGCCGTATTTGTGCTCGCCGATCTGCAGATAGGGGCTGTCGACCGAGCATTCGATGAAGTTGCCGGCGCTGTAGATCATGAACAGGCGCAGCTTGCTCCCCTTGATCTGGCCGGCGAACAGGAACGAAACATCGAAGTTGACATCGGCCGCCTCGAGCGCGGCGCCTTCGACCTTGCGCACCTGACGGATCGCGTGTCCCATGCGTTGCGCGGCCTGGAACATGGTCGGCGCGTTGAACAGGGTTTCGAGCTCCTTGGTGTCGGGGTTCTCGATGCCCTCGGTCACGGTCGAGACGACCGACTGGCTGATTGACAGATTGCCCGAAGAGGCGAGCGCCATGATGCGCTGGCCGGGCACGCCGAACACGTGCAGCTTGCGAAAGGTCGAGATATTATCGAGGCCCGCATTGGTGCGCGTGTCGGCGATCATTACGAGACCGTCGCGCACCAGAATGCCGCAACAATAGGTCATTTCGACTCATATCCCCCGCGCCGCGCCGGGATTTATAGCGGCGCGGACCGAGCCACCGCAATGCGGTGCCTCCATGGCGCAGGGGTCTGGCGTCTGACGCCGCTCCCCGGCCGTCAGGTCGAGGGAGCCCGTATGGTGTGTTTTGGTTGTTATCGCCAGTACCGCAACCATGATAGCGTTGCCCCGTCGGGAGGTATGCCATGCCGCGTGATCCGATGCGCGACGTGATCGTGCTGTTGCCGGGCATCATTGGGAGCCGCCTCGTCCGGAATGGCCGGACCGTCTGGGGCTATTCGGCAGCCGCCGTGGCGCGCACGCTGCTGACCGGCGGCGGGAGCATGTGTGCCGATTTGATGCTCGCGTCCGATCCCGCCGACGGCTCCGACCCCGGCGATGGCGTGGTGGCGGATGCCACGATTCCCGATCTGCATCTCCTTCCGCACTTCTGGAAGATCGACGGCTACGGTCGCATCGCATCCTTTCTTCGCGCCGTGTTCGATGTCGAGGTGGGGCACAATTACTTCGAGTTTCCCTATGACTGGCGGCGCGACAATCGGGCTGCTGCCGCACGGCTCTTGCGCGACAGCGGCGCCTGGCTGAAGGCGTGGCAGGAGCGCTCGGGCAACAAGGATGCGCGCCTCATCCTGGTCGCGCATTCGATGGGAGGCCTTGTCGCGCGTTACTTTCTCGAATGCCACGACGGCTGGCGCACGACGCGCGCACTGATCACGTTCGGCACGCCGTATCGCGGCGCCCTCAACGCGCTCGACACGCTTAGCAACGGAATGCGCATCGGCCTCGTTGATCTTTCGCCGGCGATGCGCTCGTTCACCTCGGTCTATCAGCTGCTTCCGATCTACCCTTGCTATGATCCCGGCAGCGGTCGGCTGGCACGGATCGGCGAAGTCCTCGGCGCGCCGGCGATCGTTCCGGACGATCCGGTGGCGACGCTGAACGCCTTGCGGCGGTTTCGCGCCGGCGGCCCGGGCGGCAAGGCGACCGCGGCGCTGGCCAACATCGACGCCATCAAGGTGCTGGACGCCCTCATCTTCCACTACGAGATTCTCGCGGCCGCGCACGTGCACGCGCAGCAGGAGGAGTATCGGGCAAAAGCCTATCGCGTCTGCCCGGTCGTCGGCATCGCCCAGGTCACTGGGCAGCAGGCGCGCGACAATTCAGGCTCGGTGCTGGTCGAGCCGCAATATGAAGGCCGCGATCTCGGCGGGGATGGAACGGTGCCGCGCGTGTCCGCGGAGCCGCCCGGACGGGAGAGCGGACGTGACGCCATGTTTGCGGCAACCAAGCACGGCTCGCTCCAAAACGCCGACGCGGTGCTCAATCATCTGCGCGGCCTGATCAATAGCTTCTACCTCGATCTCGGGGGCTTCCTTGCGCCCCCTACGACCCCGCCGATCCGCGTCGCGCTCGAAGTGCCGGACATCGTTTTGGGCGATCAGGGGCTGCACGTGCGGGCGCGGCCGACCGAGCCTGCTGCGCTGCGCGCGATCGTTCGTGCGGGCGCGACCAACAAGATTGCCGCCCAGTTTGGCCTGCAGCCCGCGGACGGGTGCTGGCATGAGGCGGTATATCGCGGGCTGCCGCCAGGCGAATATCGCCTGGAGATTGCCGCTGGTGAGGATGCGCAACGCGTCGAGACTGCCGCGGACGCGTTCGTGGTCGCCGGCGATGCCGGGGTGTAGCAATCGGCGGTCGGTTGGAGTGCCTGACGATGGAAGGCGAGCAGCAGCAGACGCAGCAGCGGCAAATGAGCCAACAAGAGCCACAGCCGTGGATCCCGCCGGGGCCGGCGACACGGGTTGCGGCGGATGACGGCCGCTCCATTATCTGGCGCGATCAAGACCGGATCCTGACGGTCCGCGGCACCCTCCCGCTCTCGACCGTGCTGAGCCAGGTCGAGCGCGATCGCCCGGATTGGGTGGTGATCGTTCGCGACGTCCTGCCGCATGTCCGGCCACCCTACTACGCGATGGCAGCCGCCGAGGTTGCCCGCCGCGCAATGCTGCGTAGGGGGGCGGAGGCGCTGACGTCCGAACGCTACGCCCAGGAAGCGGTCGGCAGCATACTCGGTCTTGCAGTCACGGACCGTACGCCCGCGGTCCGGCACAGGGCCGATTACCGGCGCGGGCTGTTCTTTGCGAACGGGGAGATCGACCACCAGTTCGCGTGGCTGCACTGGAGCGCTTATGCGGACCAGCAGCAGCGATTGCAGCAGCAACAACAGCAGCTGCAGGGGCCTCGCCCCTGGGACATCTACGAGCCGGAGATGTGCGACGCGTGGCTCCTCCTTCTCGTCGACGATGCCGGTCGACCGCGCTCGGTCGGGCTCTTGGGCAAGCGCGCGCCCTGGCGCACCCCGCAAGTGCAACAGCAGCAGCAACAACAACAACAGCAGCAACAGCAACAGCAGCAACAGCAGCAACAGCAGCAACAACAACAGCAGCAACAGCAGCAGCAACAACAACAGCAAATCCCCTGGCCGCCGCCCGGCGAATTCGATGCCGGCGCAGTCGCACTGCTGCCCGGTGAGACGCTGGAATTGCGCGTCGCGGCTGACGCCGCAACCCCGGGGAAATCACGAGCGATCCTCGAAAATCTTCGAATAGGCACGGGGGCGATCTTCCGTGAATCTCCCGTGGATGCGGTCGACGTGTCGGGCGCGGAAGCGGCTCGCGGCGAGCCGCCGCCCGCCCCGCCGGGCGAGGCGGATCTCACGCAACTGACCATCTCCGGCGCCGCGCCCAAGGAGGTGCGGCGCGGCGAAACTGCGATCATCGACTTCCGCGTCGAGCCCGCGGCGGGCGCAAGACCGTTTTCGGGCGCGCGCGTCGATATCGGCGCACGGCCCGACGAGAAGATCAGAGTCATGATCTCGGTGCGCGGCGAGGGCGAGGTGCTTTACGGCCGGCGGATGATCGAGATCGATCCGCCGGGCCCCGGGACGAGCGTGGAGAACGCTTTCGAGGTCCGCGCCAACGGTGCGATCAGCGTTTGCCTGCGCTTTCGGCAGGGGGGGACCGAGCTCGCGCAGCTCCTGTTCGAGGTCAACGCCGTCGAGTCGGAGCCGGTCGCCGAGGTCTCGGGGGCCAAGCTCGCCGCGGCTCCGCGCGAGCTCGGAGACGACGAGGTGATCGAGCTCGAGATCGAGGAGGTACGGCAAAGCAACGAGGTGCGTTATCGCTACATTCTGCGCGCCGAGGCATTGGACATCGCGCTGCAGAGGTTCGAGTCGGAGCGCTTGCTCGACGGCAGCGGGAGCAATGCCAGCACCATCATGGCCTATGTGGATTGGGCCTACGGCCGTGTCGAGCAGCAGATCTTTACTCGCGACGATGCCGACAACGTCGCAATCGACGTGCGCGATACCGGCCTGCAGATGGCCGAAGAGCTCTTCCCGAAGGAGTTCGTCCGCACGATCTGGCCGCACCGCGCGCGCATCCGTGCAGTGCGTCTGATCGCGTGGGAGCCGCTTATTCCCTGGGAGCTCTTGCGGTTGCGACATCCCGACACCCAGGAGATCGATGACCGTTACCTCTGCGAATACGGGCTGATCCGGCTTGCATTCGGTCAGCGCGCATCGCGTTTGCTTGCCATGCGGGACTGGAGCTATCTGGAAGCGGACTATCCGCCCGGCAGCACGCTGTCGCCGGTGCACGGCCAGACGGAATATTTCCGCACTTCCCTCCCCAAGCGCGGTATCAAGCCCCGTCGCATCGAGCCCGAGCGCAAGGCTGCGGTGGATGCCTTGCAAGAGGGAGGGTTCGACGTGCTGCACATCGCCTGCCATGGCGAGGCAAAGGAGCGCGACATCAACAGCGCACGGCTCGTTATCGGCGAGCGGTCGCTCGGTGAAGGAAAAACCGTGGCCATTGTCCTCGATCCGGTTACCGTCGGACAGCGAATGCGAGAGGGGATGAAGGGTGAGCGGCGGCCGATCGTCTTCCTCAACGCCTGTGAGAGCGGGCGACAGGGCGCGAGCCTCACCGCCTGGGGCGGCTGGCCGAGCGCGTTCGTCACGGCCGGCATCAGCGTTTTCGTCGGGACGTCCTGGCCGGTGCGCGAGGCGCCCGCGAAGGCCTTCGCGGAAAAATTCTACGACGCGCTGCTCGACAACAAGCCGTTGGTCGAAGCGGTCGCCGAGGGACGGGCGGCCGCGCGGAAATTTCCCGACGCCTCGTGGCTGGCATTCCGGGTGTTCGGCCATCCGCGCGCGCAACGGCTATCGCCGCCGCGGACGTCGTGAGGCCGATCAGTTCTGCACTTGCCGCGCGGCCTGATCCACCTGCACCCTGACGCTCAGGCTCTCGCTGCCGCCGCCGCGCCGCGCGCCGCGCACCGGCGCCGCCCCGAGATAGTCGAGCCCGACCGCGACGCGCACATGCGCGTCGGTCGCGCAGATGCCGTTCGCCGGATCGAAGGAGACCCAGCCGATCGAGGGGACATGCGCCTCGGCCCAGGCGTGGCCGGCATCCTGATGCGTCACGCCGTCGGCGCGATGGAAATAGCCGCCGACATAGCGGGCCGGAATGCCGAGATAGCGTGCGGCCGCGATGAAGATATGGGTCAAGTCCTGGCACACGCCGCGCTTGAGCGCGAACGCCTCCGCGGCGGTGGTCGCGGTATGCGTCGGGTCGACGTCGAAGGTCATCTCGCTGTGGATGCGGCTGAGCAGCGCGTGCAGCATCGGCAGCGCATCGTCCGACTGCGCGCGCACCTCGCGGGCGAAGTCGGCGATCGCGCCGTCCGCATCGGTCAGCGGGGTCGGACGCAGGTAGAGGCTCGGCGGGAAGCGCTCGATCGCGCCGCGCACGATACCGGCGGTGTTCTGCACGTCGACCTCGCCCTCGACCGCGACGCTGAGATCGGCGAACGGGCCGTCCGCCGTGAATGTATGCGTGATATTGCCGAACGCGTCCTCGTGCGCATCGAGGCGGCAATCCTCGGAGACGTCGATGCGCCAATGCACCACGTATTGCCCGTCGTGATTGCGCGGGGTCAGGCGCAGCGTCTGGATTACGCCGACGGCCGGCGCGTCGTAGCGATAGCGGGTCTCGTGCGAGATGCGGATGCGCATGGCGCGAACAGGTTTTCCCGGTCAGGCGCTTTGCGCGGCGCGGCCGGCGCCCGTCATGTTGCGCATGACCGCGGCGAGGCGGCGCGTGAGCATCAGCACCACTTTGAAGTTCATCACGAGGCTCGGCGAGACCGCAAGGCCCATTGCGTTGAGCGAGCCGATGGCGAGGGATTTCGTCATCTTGGCAAAGCCTTGCGGCGTCGCCTCAAAGCGTCCGTTGACCGTCAGGGTGTCGTAGCCGAACGGGTTGTTGAAGATGAAGGAGAGCGAGTTCGAGTGCATCGCGACGTCCTCGGCCTGCGTTGTCGTAGCGGCAAAGCCATCGACCACCGAGACGCTGACGTTTACGCCGAGATCGGTCAGCCGAATGATCACCGGATGGAATGCGCCCAGCGCGGGCACGCGCCGCAACAGCCTGATCAGCGGCCCCGAGTTCTCGCGAAAGACGCGCGCCCGATAGGCGGCGAACTCCTGCGCGAGCCGCTCGAGCGGCACGCTCTCGCCCGGCGGGCGCAACGGGAGCGTGTCGAGGGCGTCGTAGACTTTCTCGAAGGCCGCAAACGACGTCGCATTGTCGTGCGGCGAGTTGGAGTCCCACGTCTCGCCGGGAAAAAGCAGCACTGGCGCGGCGCCCGAATCCGCAATCACGACGCCGGCATCGGCCGGGCGATTGACGTGATCGTTGAGGTAGGAATTCTCCTCGTTGGAGAAATAGACGAAGCTCGCAAACGGTATCACATGCTTCGGTTTGAGCGCGCGGACTTGCGCCGCGACGGTCCTCAGCTTGCGCTGCGCCGCGTCGATGCGGAACTGGGCGTTGGCGCGGCCGCCCTTCCAGGCCGCGTAGCTGAACTGGGTGAGCAGCATGTCGACTGGGCCAGTGAGCTTGCCGATCGCGGCGAGCGCGGCCTCATCGCCTTCGGCGCAGTCGTTGAGATTGAGGACGGACTCGTTGCCGTCGCTGACGTGAAGCCAGGAGTCGTAAAACTCGCTTGCGCCGCAGATGACGCGGACATTGCCGATGCGGACGACTTGCCGGTCGGGCAGCTCGGTGACCGCAAAGCCGCGCGACTCGATGAACGAGGCGACGCGCCGGTCGCGCGTCTTCTGGAACAGCACCGGAATCGACTGATAGCGCGGCGCGATGTCGACGAAGAATTTCGGCACGAAGTGATCGGGGTGCTCGTGCGAGATCCAGATATGGGTCACGCCCGCCATCACGGCGTCGAGCGACATCGGCGTCGGGATCAGGAGGTCCCAGCCATTGTTGAAGGCCGCACCGGTCAGCCATGGATCGCACAGGATCACGGCATCGCCGAGCGCGATCTTCACGCAGGCATGATTGATGAGCGTGATCTTCATGGCTTGCCGCACGCCTTTGCACGAGGACACCGGTCCCGGCACCTCTATAGGGCAGGGCGCGCGGCGGCGACAGGGCTTAGACCAAAATAGCGATCCGGACCGAATCGCTTGAGTTTTCCGGGAGTTTCCCTACATGGGTCGTGCATGTTGAACGTCTCCGAGCTCCACGAATCCGCGCGAAGTCGGGCCCCTGCCGTCGCGCCGCGGCGCACCTTTGCGATCATTTCGCATCCGGACGCCGGCAAGACCACGCTGACCGAGAAGCTGTTGCAGTTCGGCGGCGCCATCCAGATGGCCGGGCAGGTGCGGGCGCGCGGCAACCAGCGGCGCACCCGCTCCGACTGGCTCGAGATCGAGCGTGCGCGCGGCATTTCGGTGTCGAGCTCGGTGATGACGTTCGAGCGCGACGGCATCGTGTTCAACCTGCTCGACACGCCGGGCCACGCCGATTTCAGCGAGGACACCTACCGCACGCTCAGCGCGGTCGACGCCGCCGTGATGGTGATCGATGCCGCCAAGGGGATCGAGAGCCAGACGCGCAAGCTGTTCGAGGTCTGTCGTCTGCGCGACATTCCGATCATCACGTTCATCAACAAGATCGATCGCGAGGGGCACGATCCGCTGGCGCTGCTCGACGAGATTTCGTCCGGCCTCGCGCTCGATCTGACATTGCTCACCTGGCCGATCGGCATGGGGGTTGATTTTCGCGGCGTGCTCGACATTGCGGGCTCGCGGCTGCTGCTGCCGAAGCAGGACGTGAAGGATGCGTTCGGGCGGGTCGAGCCGGTCGAAAGCATCGAGGCGATCGACCATCCGGCGATCGAGGAGCGCATCGCGCAGCCGGCGCTGGAAAGCCTCTCGCTCTGCGTCGCCGACCTGCCGAAATTCGACGCCGCGGCGTTTCTCGAAGGCCATCTCTCGCCGGTGATCTTCGGCAGCGCGCTGAAGGATTTCGGCGTCACCGCGCTGCTCGATTGCCTGGCGCGCTTTGCGCCCGATGCGCTGCCGCGCAAGACCGCCGACCGCACCGTCCAGCCGGGCGAGAGCGCGGTGAGCGGCTTCGTGTTCAAGGTCCAGGCCAACATGGACCCGAACCACCGCGACCGGGTCGCGTTCGTGCGGCTGTGCTCCGGCCGCTTCCGGCGCGGGATGAAGCTGTTCAACGCGCGCGAGCGCAAGTCGATGAATATCGCGGCGCCGATCTTCTTCTTCGCGCAGCAGCGCGCGACGATCGACGAGGCCTATCCGGGCGACATCATCGGCATCCCGAACCACGGCACCTTGCGGGTCGGCGACACGCTCACCGAGGGCGAGGCGCTGCGCTTCACCGGCGTGCCGAACTTCGCGCCCGAGGTGCTGCGCCGGATCGTGGTCAGCGACGGCCTCAAGGCGAAGCAGATGAACAAGGCGCTCACCGACTTGGCCGAGGAGGGCGTGGTGCAGATCTTCCGTCCGCGCGACGGCAGCTGGCCGATCCTGGGCGCGGTCGGCGTGCTGCAGTTCGAGGTGCTCGCCTCGCGGCTCGAGCAGGAATACGGCGTCAGCGCGAGGCTCGAGAGCGCGCCCTACGAGACCGCGCGCTGGATCACGAGCGACCAGGCGGACGCGATCGCGCGCTTCTGCGCGACCGAGCGCTCGAGCATCGCGGACGACAATGCCGGAAATCCGGTGTTCCTCGCGCGCAACGCCTGGGCGCTGCGCCGCGCCGGCGAGGACTTTCCGGACGTCCAGTTCCGCACCGTGATGGAGCGGAGTTAGTCCTACAGCAAATACTGCTCGGTGATCAGCGCGCCGAGCTTGTTGTTGTCGGCGATGAACGCGCCGATGAACTCGTGCAGCCCGGAGCGGAAGATCTCGTCCATGCGGCTGTTCTCGAGCCGGGTGCGGATCTGCCGCGCGTGGCGCTGCGCCGGCCCCTGCCGGCCATAGGCGCGCGCGATATTGTCCATGTGCTCGACGAGATGCGCATAGCAGCTCGCGAGCGAGCGCGGCATCTGGTCGTTGAGAATCAACAGGTCGGCGATCAGCCAGGGCTTCAGGCTCTCGCGGTAGACCCAGTGATAGGCGGTGAGCGCCGAGACCGAGCGCAGGATCGCGGCCCACTGGAAGTAGTCGAGCGGCCCGCCGACGTGCTCCTGCGGCGGCAGCAGCAGGTGATATTTGACGTCGAGGATGCGCGCGGTGTTGTCGGCGCGCTCCATGAACACGCCGAGCCGCGAGAACCAGTAGGCGTCGTTGCGCAGCATGGTACGGTAGGCGGAGCCGTCGAAGCGCAGCGAGCATTCCTGCACCCAGCGCAGGAAGCCCGCGAACTGCTCGCGCGAGATCGCGCCGGTGCCGAACTTCTGCAGCTCGAGCCAGGTGCCGTTGATCGCGTCCCACATCTCCATGGTGAGCGCGGTGCGCACCGCGCGCGCATTGGTGCGCGCGACCTCGAAGCACGAGCGGATCGAGGAGGGGTTGTCGGGCGCGAAGGCGAGGAAGTCGGTCACGGTCTGCTCGTTCGCGTCCTTGTGGGCGGCAAAGAACGAGGTCGCGCAGCCCGCGGTCGCGACCGCGGATTCCCATTCGTTGGTGGTGGTGCCGTCCGAGGTCGGCACCGCGGCGAGGCGCTGCGTCGCTTCCAGGATGCGCGCGAGATACTCGGCGCGCTCGACATAGCGCGCGAGCCAGAACAGGTTATCGGCGGTGCGGGAGAGCATTTCATCAAACCAGAGAGCGTGCCGCGTGCACGGCGCGCTCCCTCCCCCCTTGTGGGGGAGGGTTGGGGAGGGGGGTGGTTCGATTTCGCGCAAGCGACGACGCCAGCGCAAACCCGCTCGACCCCCACCCCCGACACCTCCCCACAAGGGGGAGGGGAGTCGCGCAGCGCCTGTGGCAACCCGTCTTGCTCATCCGTCCAGCACCCAGGTGTCTTTCGTACCGCCGCCCTGGCTCGAATTGACGACCAGCGAGCCGGCCTTGAGCGCGACGCGAGTGAGGCCGCCGGGCACGATGCGGATGCGGTCGCGCCCGGTGAGCACGAACGGGCGCAGGTCGACGTGGCGCGGCGCGAGCCCTTCCTCGACCAGGGTCGGCACGGTCGAGAGCGCCAGCGTCGGCTGCGCGATGAAGCCGCGCGGGTCACGCTTGAGCTTCTCGCGGAATGCTTCGAGCGCGAGCTTGTCGGCCTTCGGTCCGATCAGCATGCCGTAGCCGCCCGAGCCGTGCACCTCCTTCACGACCAGCTCGCTCAAATTGTCGAGCACATAGGCGAGATGCTCGGGCTCGCGACAGCGCCAGGTCGGCACGTTCTTCAGGATCGGCTCCTCGCCGAGGTAGAACTTCACGATCTCCGGCATGTAGCTGTAGACCGCCTTGTCGTCCGCGACCCCGGTGCCGACCGCGTTCGCGAGCGTGACGTTGCCGGCCATGTAGGCCGACATCAGGCCCGGCACGCCGAGCGCCGAATCCGGCCGGAACGCGAGCGGATCGAGGAAATCGTCGTCGATGCGGCGATAGATCACGTCGACCCGCTTCAGCCCCTCGGTCGTGCGCATGTAGACGACCTCACCCTTGACGATGAGATCATGGCCCTCGACCAGCTCGATGCCGAGCTTGTCGGCGAGGAACGAGTGCTCGTAATAGGCCGAGTTGTAGATGCCGGGCGTCAGCAGCACGACCGTCGGCTCGGCCGCCGCGGTCAGCGGCGCGACCGACTTCAGCGTGGCGAGCAGCTCGTCCGGATAGTTCTCGACCGGCGCGACGCGATGGCGCGCGAACAGGTCGGGGAAGAGCCGCATCATGATCTCGCGGTTCTCCAGCATGTAGGAGACGCCGGAGGGCGTGCGCGCATTGTCCTCCAGCACGTAGAAGGTATCGGCGTCGACGCGCACGATGTCGATGCCGGCGATGAACACGTAGATGTCGTGCGGCACGCGCTGCCCGTTCATCTCGGGCCGGAACACCGGGTTCTGGAACACGAGGTCGTCCGGGACGACGCCGGCGCGCAGCACCTCGCGCCTGGAATAGACGTCCTTGATGTAGAGGTTGAGCGCCTTGACGCGCTGCTCGAGGCCGCGCTTCACCGTCCCCCACTCGGCAGCGGCGAGCACGCGCGGAATGACGTCGAACGGGATCAGGCGCTCGGTCGCGTCGGCGTCGCCATAGACTGCGAAAGTGATGCCGATGCGGCGGAACAGGAGCTCGGCCTCGCGGCGGCGGGTCTGCAGAATGTCCGGCGGGATTTGCGCCAGCCAGCGCGCCAATTCCTGGTAGGCCGGCCGGGTCACCCCATCCGTGCCATTCATCTCGTCGAACGCAACCGCCATCGACGCCCGTTCCCCGGTGGGCGAAACGCGCCCCCTCAGCGGGATGTCTCTTCCCGTCATGATAAGTGCAAGCCGCGCGCCAATGAAAGGTACGCCCGCGGAGCCGTACCGGGTTCCGGTTTCGGGGACTTTTGCACAATTATTGGGCCACGCTGGTACCGGGTTGGGCAGCTGCTCTCGAGCGAGAGGCGTGAATTGATTGAAATCAAACCGGAAAGTCGTTTCGCGCGAATATCCTTCAGCGGTTTGGACGTTTCCAGCGCATCGGCGTTAACATCCGATGCGCTGCGTCGTGACCATTCCAATCGCCGGGTGACGCAATGGCCAGCCAATTCCCGAACGCCAAGCCTTCGCCGGCCAAGCCTTCGCCGGCCAAGCCTTCGCCGATCGCCTTGATCGTGGAGGACGACCACGATCTGCGCGTGCTCGGTGCCGCGCTGCTCGAGGAAACCGGGCTGCGCGTGATCGAGTGCGAGGACGCCGAAGCAGCACTCGCGGTGCTGACCCGCGAGGGTCAAAGTGTCGCGCTCGTCTTCGCCGACATTCGCCTCGGCGGCCTGCTCGACGGCGTCGACCTCGCGCGCCGCATCGAGGCCGCCTGGCCGCATATTTCGATCGTCGTGACCTCGGGCTATTCGCAGCAGCGTCCGGAAACGTTGCCCGACAGCGTCGCCTACATGCCGAAGCCGTGGCTCGCGCTCGATGTGCTGATGCAGGCGGAGCGCGCCGCCGCCGGAATGCGGCGCTAAACCA
>Ga0187784_10001127_pt1 | contig 20940 bp, 26 predicted proteins | sample 1015_SJ02_MP15_2_FD_132964 | JGI IMG/M metagenome (GOLD analysis project Ga0187784, IMG submission 132964) | Tropical peat soil microbial communities from peatlands in Department of Meta, Colombia - 1015_SJ02_MP15_20_MG | ecosystem: Environmental > Terrestrial > Soil > Wetlands > Peat | place...
ATTAACGGCGCCGAGGGCGGATCGAAGGCTCGGCAAGGTATGCGAGAGACGGCGGCCATGAAGGAAGGCAAGAAAGACGGCCGGAGCCCGGCGCGACACCAAGACACGCGCGTGGTCATGGCCGGACGCGATCCGGCATCCTATCACGGCTTCGTCAACCCGCCGGTGTATCACGCCTCGACCGTGCTTTATCCGAGCGCGGAGGATTTTGTCGCCCACCGCTCGCGCTATCAATACGGCCGCCGCGGCACGCCGACGACGGAAGCGCTTGAGTTCGCCGTTACCGATCTCGAAGGGCCGCAATGCGCGGGCGTGGCGCTGTTGCCGTCGGGACTGGCCGCGATTTCGGCGGCCTTGCTCTCGGTGTTGCAGGCCGGCGACCATATCCTCGTCACCGACAGCGCCTATGGGCCGACACGGAGCTTTTGCGACCAGGTGCTCAGCCGGCTTGGCGTCACCATCACCTATTACGATCCACTCGTCGGCGCCGGCATCGCCGGGCTGATGCGGGAGAACACCCGCGTCGTCTATCTCGAATCGCCGGGATCGCTGAGTTTCGAGATGCAGGATGTGCCGGCCATTGCCGCGGCCGCGCACGACAAAGGCGCGCTGGTGCTCATGGACAACACCTGGGCGAGCCCGCTCTACTTCCGCGCGCTCGATTTCGGCGTGGACCTGTCAATCCAAGCCGGCACCAAATATATCGGCGGCCATTCCGACGTGATGCTGGGTACGGTCGCCGCCAACGGCGCGACGGTAGCCGCCTTAAAGAACACCGTGCGCGTGAGTGGATGGTGCGTCGGCCCCGACGACATCTATCTCGGCCAGCGCGGACTGCGCACGCTTGCGGTGCGGCTCGAGCGGCATTACCGATCGGGCGTTGCGGTGGCGCGTTGGCTCGAACAGCGCCCCGAAGTGCTGCGCCTCCTGCATCCGGCGTTCGAGAGCCATCCCGGCCATGCGCTGTGGAAACGCGATTTCACCGGCGCGTCGGGATTGTTCAGCGTGGTGCTCAAGCCGGTGCCGCAGAAAGCGGTGTATGCGTTTCTCGACACGCTCGAATTGTTCGGCATCGGCGCATCCTGGGGCGGTTATGAAAGCCTCGCCATCCCCTTTGATTGCGCGAGCGTGCGCACGGCGACGCGCTGGGAGCCGGGCGGACCGACGGTGCGTTTCCACATCGGGCTTGAGGCGGTCGAAGATCTGATCGCCGACCTTGAGCGCGGCTTTGCCGCGCTTGCCGCAGCGCGCGCTTAGAGCATGATCCGGAAAAGCTTGCCACGCGGACTTGACCGGGAGTTGAAAACCGGTTTTCCGAAAAGATCATGCTCCGTCGAAATATTAGAGCGACAATCGATTCAATCTGAAACGACTGCGCTCTGGGATACCCGCCTTGATCCGTCAAGCCGCGGACGGCGGCGACCTGCCGACGATCTCGCGGGCCGCCGTCTTGAGCCGCGCCCGGGACGGTCCCGGACGCGGTTGCAGATCGCCGGCGAAGGCGAGCCCCCGCGCCGCGAACCAGTGGCGCACCATCAACGCGCCGACGACGCCGACGAGCGCGCCGGCAATGACGTCGCTTGGATGATGGACGCCGATCACGACGCGGCTCAACAGGATGGTGAGCGCGTAGAGCCACATCACCGCGCGTGAGCGCGGCCAGACGGCACCGATCGCGACCGCCGCCGCCGCCGCCGTCGTGGCGTGGCCCGACGGCATGCTGGCGTATTCGGGCCGCCAAATGAACGGCATATAGGCGAACGGGTCGTCGTGGGGGCCGACGTACGGGCGCGCCCGGCCGATCAGGCGTTTGATGATGGTCGCAAACAGGCTCGGCAATGCGATCGCCGTGAACAGAAATCCGAAGCGGGCAACGAGCCGCGCCAGCACGCCTTGCGTGGCCTGCGGCAGCGACGGCGTCGTCGCCAGCGCGAGGCTCAACAGAATGAATCCGAGCGGATAAAGGAACCAGCCGGAGAGGCCGAGATTGGTGATTTCGTCGGCGGCATCAGTGAACCAAGGCGGCAGGCGTCGCGCCCAGCCGATGGCCGTGGTATCGAAGAAAAACATCGAGCCGAAAATGGCGGCGACCGTCAACGCGATGAGCATCAGCGCGCCGGCACGCGGGCGCGGCAGTTGCGTTCGCGGAGCGCGTCCGAGGATAACGATCCAGCGCGATAAGTTGGCAGGGATACGCTGCGCGACCGCCAAGGGCCCAACAGGGCGGATCGGCGACGAAAAACTCCGCGACACTACGCCGTTGCTCGTGCTCATGCCTCTCTCGGTAACCGAACGCGCGACGACCATAATGAAAACATCTCCATCGGGGAAGAACCGTTTCAAGGATGATTGCAGGACGTATAAGCGCACAGGCCGCTAAGCGCGGCGGATTTGAGACAACGATCGTGTCGAGGTCGTGGCTAAAGCGCCACAGCAGTTTCAGATGGCGCGGTCCGGCCCGGCGCCACCTTCGGCATTTTATCAGGCATTTTACCGTCTAGTCCTATATAAGCTTATCGCCGCACGGCCCCGTAGCTCAGGGGATAGAGCAACAGCCTTCTAAGCTGAAGGTCGCAGGTTCGAATCCTGCCGGGGTCGCCAACTAATAAAATCAATGACTTAGTAGGTATCTTGGCGATAGTGGCGATAGCATTTGGCGATAGGTCGGCAAGCCGGAATGGCACTCACGAGAACCGACCCGCCATCGTGCTGAACCGCCGGACGCTCTTTTCATTCGATGAACATTGGCTTTTCCGGTGATTGACCGGCGGTGCTAAATGGGGGTTGTGCCGCACATTGTTTCGTGATTCAGCTGGCTTCTGGACGGCGTTGCATTGCTCGACGTGAAGTCGAGCCGCCATTAGCGTGATGCGACCGCTGACGCCCCGCCGCCGGTAATCCCCCAACGTCATTTGCTGATCCGGGAATAGGAGCGTGCCTTATGGGCAGGCCGCGAAAGAACGCTTGGACCGTGCTCGCCTTGTCGCCAAGTGCGGCGGCGCTGGCGCTTGGCGTTCCTATTCGGCGCGTGCGCGAAGCCCTCGACAGCGGCGAGCTTGAAGCATTTGCGGACGGTCCTCGCGTGCGGATTCTGATCGAAGATATTGCGCATTGGGTCCGAGCATGGCCGCGAGCAACAAAACGAACGAGGTGCAGACATGAGTGATGAACTTGACGCCGTGCTGGCGAAAGCGGACCAGCGGCTTGCCATCCAACAATGGTTTCAGTCGCAAGGCGCGAGCACTGAGCAAGCGACCGTTGCCGCCAACTCTCAGTTTGAAAAGTTCGCATGGAACGGCACGCTGCTATTCGACGGCGAGCCGGTGAACGCCAGCGACAAGGCGGAAAAGTTTTTCCGCAAGAATGTTCCATTCCTCATGGGCCAGCCGCCCGAAGCCGTTGACCGCGCCGTGGTTGATCCGCAGTTGCTCGATAAGGCGTTCGTCCGCAACAGCCCCGACGCCCGCGCCGAAGTGTTCAAGCGAGTCGGCAAGGATCAAGCGAAGCTCGACAAGCTCGCCCGTGACTATGGCCTACGCGATGCGAAGGATTATCGCAAAGGCGTCGGCACGCGGCCCGGTGCCGACAACGCGGACGGCGGCGAGCAAAAGCGCAAGACGCCAAATCCATGGGCGAAAGAGACGTTCAACCTTTCGGAGTGCGGCCGAATCTACCGCAGCAACCCGACGCTGGCGGCGAGCCTTGCCGCGTCGGCGGGCGTCGATATTTCGGGAAGGCCACTGCGATGACCCGCCATGCGGCACGATCACTTGATGGGCGTTTTGCCAATCGCGGTCATTCACAGGAAGCCGCCGCGCGGACGCGGGGCCGGTATCCGGTCACGACTGCGCAAGGTAGCCGCCGCAGCGTGGCAACGGCTACGGGCCGGACGCATTTGGACCCGGCCACACGGAAAGAGGCACGGCCATGAAACAACATCGGGCAGGCACCGTCCGTGATGGACGCATCGGAATTTACGATCACAAGGGCAACTGCAAAGGGACCTGCGGTCCATATGCGACTGAGGCGACGGTGAGCGGACGGTTTGGCGTCAAGAATCCTGTGCTGAGAACGGTGCGGGGAAAATTGGAATGGCATGGGTCGGACGTTCGGCCCACACGGCGACCCGCCGCCGACCGTATGCACGCGCTCGGCTCAGTCAAAGCCACGGGGAGGTAATCATGGGAAAGAAACCAAGCATTTTTCAGCCGGACCATTTGGGACGGCGCACACCCGACAAGCCGGGACCATGGATGAACCATTCACACAATGATGCAGCCGTGCGCGGTCATCTTGATCGTATCGACGCGCCGAACATTGCCCGCACGACGGCAGTCGGGAAGCATACCTATCCGACCAAGATTCACGGCGCGATGGTCCGGCAGACCGAAGGCGGCCCCGCGTTCGGCGGCGATCACGCATCCGCAATGGATTCGCTCAGCGGGCGTCGCGTGGTGCTTGACAAGAGCGGCGCTGTTGCAACGGCGCATCCGCTCACCAAAATTCCGCCCGGCAAGCCGTCTGTTGGGCGAGCCGTTGGCGTCAACCCTGGCACACGGTCACGTGCGGATGACGACTTGGGCGGCGGCGGTTCGCCCGTCAAGGATGCGGCAGGTCGGCAAGGCCATGCGCGAGCGCGGCACGCTGAGGCCGTCGAAATTGGCCGCAAGGTTTTGGCTGAGGCCATTCGGACGTAATGACCATGGCCTATCAACCCGAATGGCAGAACCGCCGTACCCCGCCGCCCGATCAAGCGACGCGCGACCGTATGCGCGCGAACCTTGAACGCAATATCGCGGAGTCGCGAAGCAAGGGCTACATGCGCGCCGACTTTAGCGACCTGCTAAAGCCGCTGAAACGTGAAGCGAAAAAGACCATCGGCGATCAAATCGCGGAGAACATGCGCGAGAGTGAAGGCAAGAAAAAGAAGCCGACAAAAGGCGAAATAAAAAACGCCTTGAAAAACGGGCAGACTTTGAACGTCACTACCGCGTCGGATTGTTTCGAAAGTCTCACGGCTGAGGTTTCCGACGATGGAATGGTTTTGGTCACGGGCACGTTTCGAAATCCGACGCGCGGGGACTGGCAATATGAAATGCCTTTGGACCTGTTTTTGGAATGGGCGAACGATGATCTTGGCGTCTTTTTCAACCAAGTGATTCGCGGAGCTTATGAGGTTTGACTTGGCACAGGATCAAACAAACAACGTGGTGCAGCCGCGTCCCAAATTTCCGCCGCCGCCAAAGCCGCAACAGCTTGGCGCGTTCACAAATCCCCCGCGCTCGCCATTGCAAGGGCCGCACGCTTTGCAGTGGCAACGCTGTTTGCAAATCATCCGCAACAAAAACCGGGCAGCGCAAGCCAACGGCGGGCAGCGCGTCCCATTGACTTGATAGGAGGCCGATATGGCTGCGAAGATCGACATGAAAAAGAGCGGCGGTCGCGTCAAGGGCGCTGGCGACCTGCCCGCGACGGCGAAGGGCAATGCGCCGAATACTGGCGCGCCCGGCCGCACACCGGCCCCTGACAATATCAGCGCGCCGCGTGCCGCACATTCGGGTTACGGCCAAAATTCCTATGCGGGGCCGTCGAGCCTGACACATTTGGACGATGCGAACGCGGGACGGTCGGCCCTCGGTCTGAATATGTCTCAGACCGGCGAGGGCGTCTCGGACCCGATCTTGAGCGCGATCATTTCCAAGGGCACGGCGGCCATGTCGGTTGACCCGACTGGCGACGCGGTGACGGCCGCTGAGGGCGTGGCCGGAACGCAAATCGGCAAGATCGGCGCAAAGAACGTGCCCGACCACCCGGCCATGGTGAGCGCCCGAGCGCGTCAGCCGTCGTCTTATCCGACTGGCGGCGGGTCGATTCCCGGAGCGTTGACCGATGATGAAACGCAGCCGCTTCGTAAGCCGGGCCGTTGAACTTGTCGCCGATCCGCGCAGCTATGAACAGCGCGTTTGGGACGAATACAGCTTGGCCCTGATCCTGCCGCGTCGTTTCCCCGAATGGACGGACGATGCGGACATAAGCGCGACGCTGCGCCATGTGGCGCGGACTGAGAGGTTGCCATGGACAATCGAGATATAGACCTGCCGCCGCTCTTTGACCGCAAGGGCGCATGGCTTGGGTACAGGGCCGACGTGCTGGCGAGCTTGCCGCCTGAGCGGGTGGAAACCTACACGGCGCTTCAAGCCGTCGCAGCGGCGTTGGACGAACAGGAATCGACCATCAAGGCGTTACAAGACGACATTGCCAGTCACAGCCGCGCGGTGAACGAGTGGAATGATGTGCTGCAACGTTCACGTCCCTCGTTCATGGACCTGTGGCGAGACAACAAACGGACCCGCAGCCATGATAACGCCCGATGATGAACTTGAGTTTCTGCGGCGACGCGCCAACGAGCTTGGCTTGTATCTGAACCGCCACAAGTACGCCGACGCGACCGGCGGTGATCTGTACGTGCAAGAGAAGCGGAAGTTTCACGGCGAAAAGATGCAATCGCTTCGCAAGTACGCGACGGCGGCAGAGTGTTGGGAGTTTCTGACGCGGTATGCACGCGAGCACGCCGCGTGAAAGACGAAAACGCGGCCATCGGGCTTCCGGCACCTTCACCCGATGATCGCGGCGCGGTGCGTCACGCCACGACACGCCAAGCACCGCACGCGGCCCGGTGAGGGAACGCTGAGCACGGCCAGCACCGGGCCGCAACTATCGAGGAACGGACATGAGCGACGATTTTGACGACGACTTCGATTTTGCCGAAAAGCCGGACGATGCTGAGCCAGAAAAAATCGGCATGGTCGTCCCCGCGAGGATCACTGACGTTGTGTTGGACGACGGCACCGTCATTCCGGCAAGCACGGTCGCCGAAGTGGAAGAAGCGTTGTATTTGGAACAAGTGCTCAGCGGGATTCTGCCAATTCCATTTTTCGATGGTGACAAGTGCGACCCGCCGTCACCGGCTGAGGCCGAAGACATGATGAAACAGTTTGGCATCACAGTCCCGGAATACATCGCTCTTATGGAGGATAAGTCATGACTGAGGAAACAACGCCGCTTGAGCAGTTGGAAGCTATCAGCGGGCCAGCGAGGGCGGGCGTGATTTTGGCGACCGCAAGGGGGCTGGTCCGGGACCAACAGAGGATCACGGGTCCGGCCATAGATGCCGCGTGCTTCACGCTGAACGGATGGACCGAAACCGGCGACGATGAAGTTACGGCGGCGCTCGCCGTTATCGAGGCTGAGGCCAACGAGCACGTTGCGAAGCTTGAAGCTGAGGCCGCGAACGTTGTCGAGGATGCCATGGGCGGCACAATGGAAGCACCTATACAGCCGCCAACAACTGACAAAGACGCAGCGCTTGCCAGCTTGAACGAGTCCATCAAGCTCCGCGAAGCCGCCCGCGCGGCGTTGAACGTCGCGACTCGCAAGCGTCAAGAGCTTCGCGGCAAGCTCGCCGATCTTCTCCAGGAATGGGCTACGGGCTTGCCGAAGATTTCACATCGCGACGCGCTCATGGACGTGGTGCGAACCGGCCAGCAAGTACGAGCGCAGAACCGGCACCTTGGCGGCCGTCCCGGACCTTCCGCTTATGATCGTGAACGATGGTGGGGCTTGCACGGCGACACGACGGGCACCGCGTTTTTGAAAAAGCGAATGGTGCGCGGCGGAAAGCGGTTTACTCGCGGCGAAGTGATGTTTGCTGACGGCCGTATCGGCAGACCTAAACTCCCAAGCGAGAGATAACGGGTGACGTGCGATGCCGACGCTTTTCACACAAGAAAAAATGCGATGTTTGCTGGACCACATCGCGGACGGCAAGAGCGTCGCTCAGGCTTCGGCGTTGGCCTATGGCACGCGCAGCAAGATCGCTTTGGGTCCATTTCCGCAACTCGAAAAAAGAGAAGGACGCGGACCTAGCGCCCGCTGAGTGCCGTTTTTGGGTTTATGACTGGCCGGAAAAATCAGAGGGCCATCACTTGTGCGATGCATTTCGGATGGCTGAACAAATCAGTAAGTTGAACTTCCATCATGAAGTGCTCGCCGAGATTCGCCAGTCAACGCGCCCTGTGATCGAGGGCGGGCGCGTGATGTACGAGGTTGACGATTTTTTGGTCGGGAAATTCAAGGATGCCGACGAAGCGGCGGTCTTTGGTTATGAGGATTGGCCGTACAAGCACGATGCAAACGGCTCGCGCATCCCGTTGCGCGTTCGTGACCGCACCAGCGCCGCGCTGACTTTGAAGGCCCTTGCTGTGGTCGATGAACGATGGAATCAGCCGCAGGAAGTGAATGTCACGAAGAAAATTCAAGCAGTGCTCACGCTTGGCGAGCGCAAGGGACCGCAGCAACAAGCCTCGCCGATGCGTCAAGATTTGATGCAGCGTCTTGAACAGATAAAAGCGAATCCCAATCGAGCGACGGCAAAGCCGGACCTTAGAGTTGGACCCGTCGATACCGGCAACGGCGGGCGCAATGCCCTCGACCCGAAAGAGAAGGTCTCGAATCTCATGGGCGATGACGCCGCACAACCGTTGCCGCATGAGCCGCCCAAGGCGTTGCCGCCGCCGACGCCACAAGTCAGCTATGCCCGTCCCGATCATCGTCTTGACCGGCAAGACGCACCAAACAAAGGCGAGCCGCCGCCCGGCGGCTTCCGGGTACGATGAAACGGCGCGGACCAAACGTGCACTTCAAGACGCCAGCGCAAAACGCGGCGTTTGCGCCTGGATTTTCTGCAACCGGCGAAAGCCGATATTCAAGACGGGTCGCCAATCCCGAAGTCCGCCCGGTGAGCCTCACCGATTCGCCGCGCAACGAACCGAAGCCGCACGTCCATCTTTTGCATCATCAATTGATCGCCCGCACCGGTCATAACCTCGACAAGCTGCGGCGCAAGCTCGCGGTCGAGACTGATCCGGCCGTCAAGGCGAAGCTGGAACGCAATGCCGAAATCGCCGCGCGGTTCCTGCGGCGGTTGCTTGCTGAGCGGATGCGGGGGAGCGGCCATGCCGTACAAGAGCCGCGATGATCTTCGCGCCTTTGAGCGGAAGCGCAACCGCACGCCCGGCCGTATGGCATGGCGGCGGCGGTATTTGCGCGACTGGCGAGCACGCAAGCGTGTCGAGGCGGCGATACCGGCGGGCACGTCGCCAGCGTTGGATCATCTTCGGCAGGCGCTACGCGAGACACGGGACCCGGCGACCCGCAAGCGGTTCGCCGACGCCATCGCCCATATGGAACGTGTCGTCAGCGGCCAGCGCGTGAAGCCAAGGGACCTGGCTCGCGTGAACCTCAGCCGCCCGCGCATGATCGGCGAGAGGTTCAACTTCGCCACGCCCGGCCAGAACGATCCCGATCGCGTGAAGGCGACCGCCGACTATGTGCCGTCATGGATGGACCGCAAGCTAGGGCCAGAATCGGCTTAGGATGGCCGTATTGCGGTTTAATCCGCGAAGTCGGAAGCGACTTCATTGCGCAGGACAGGCCATCCGGTTGCGTCGCGCTCCAAGGCGTCATGGATGCTCAGCCACGCCATGCCGTTATCGGCTTTGAACACGCGCAACGCTTCCCGATCATTGAGCCGGATGCCCGCAAAGATCGGTTCGCGGTCGCCATCGGCCGTGGTGCGCTTCGATGGCCCAACGGACCTGTTGAGGCCATAGAGCTTTTCCGAAAACTTATTCAGGTCGAGCGGCCGGACCCCGATGGACCGGCAATAGGTCCGGTAGCGATTAAAGAGCACCGGCTTGTCAGTGCCGACGCCTTCGCCGTTGTCGAGCGTGCAACATTCCTCGACAAAGCCGCGCACCGGCTCTGAATAATGGAGCATCCGCAGTTTGGCCGCCTTCGATTCCTCCGGTTCGTCAAAATCGCCGCGTTGCCGCAGTCTGGCAAGTCCGCCAAGCGCCCAGTTCAAGATGCCGGGAAGCTCAGTCAGCAATTTGTCGGTGAGCTTCCGATCTTCGCGGCCAAGGAACGACACGTCATAGGGTACCACAAGTAACCGCGCGGCGAGTGCCGTAGCATGTCCGCCGAAGTCGGGCAGGCTGCTACTCACAATGACGACACGGCCGGGCAGATGGCCTTTCCATGATGTGAGGTTCTTGCGTTGCACGCTTACGTGATCCTCGCCTGAGATTGCGAGGATGCGTGAGACGGCGACATTCGACGCAGATTTTTCCTCAGTGTCCATGTCGGTCACTTGAATGAGCGACATGCCTAAGGCGGTCTGCAAACCGAAAGTGCCGCCCAATTCCTGAATCGAGGGACTGCAAACGTTGTCGGGTCCGACAACTTCATCAAGCACGCGCAACGTCGTGCCCTTACCGCCGCGAGTGACGCCCCAAAAGTGCGGCACGACATGGAACGAGGTATCGCCCGAAATGATGCAGCCGAAAATCTCTTGAAGCAGTGCAATGAGCGGGAGTCGATGTGCTTTTTTCGGATCGTCTTTCGGCGCGTCCATCACTTCCCGCAGAAACTTAATCCACATCGCGGGCTTAGGCGCGTTCGGATCGTACTTGATCGGCAGCGATGTACGATTAAAGAACAGCGGCGTTGCGTCGATACGCTCGCGAGTCGTTATGTCGAGTAGGCCATTCTCGACTGAAATCAGGTCGCGGGGATTAGGACGGCCCCTGCCGCCATCGAGCCAACATGGCGGCGACATTGTATCGGCGGGCTTGTGCACCATCTTCTTGAGACTGTCGCGCACTTTGAAAACATCGGCCGGTTTTGGGTTGAACGCCATCCGCCGCTTTTTGCCGGTCTGACTGTCCATCGTTTCCTCAAACGATTCGTCGAGCCATTCGGCAATCTCTGAATCGACCGTAGCTTCCTCGACGGCCACGTAACAATGACCGTTCCAGTCAAGCCATTCCTCTTGCTGGTTGATGATGTTCGGCCGCTTCTCAGTGCGGAATTGAGCGGCGCTGTAGCGCGGCTTGTTACGTGACAGGATGCGTTTTACTTGGGACATAGCACGCGCCTCACTTCGGGAAGGCCGTTGACGATGCGGCCGGTTTTGTAGAAGCCATCTTCATCGGCGCGCACGAATCGCGGTCGCCTCATGTAGCGCAGTGGTGCCATGAAGCGTTCAAACTCGCGGAAGGTAGGATCAATCTTCGGACTCGCGGCCTCAAAGCGCCGATCTTTTTCAGCGCAGTACGCCTTAAGAATGGCCTGGGCGACTTTCAAATTCTCAGCGATGCGTCGCGAGCGCGCTTTAGTGTCCGGCGACCAATGGGCAATCGCATAGTCACAGCGCCGCTTGAGCACTGCGACCCGCTTCGCGATCTTGAAGTACCCGCGCCAGAACGCGGCCGGATCATCCGGGATGGTGATGATGGGCGCGGTCATGACCTGCCCCCGCTCAGCCGATCATCGTCAGGGTCCATCTTGCTAGCGAGCATCACCGCGCGGGTGTTCTTCTCGACCGCCTTAACGACACGGTCGATTCCTCGCGTGACGATGATTGCTGAGAAGATGATAGCGGCGTTGCCCGCCGGTTCGCGAGCCGTGGCTTGCGCAGGCTCAAACAGCCGTTGCAAAACGCTGGCAGTAGCCTCGAATGACGTGGGGGTTTGTTTGGACATGGGACGTGATCCTTCTCACGGGTGAGTACGGATCGCTTCCCAACGTTCTGACTGAGGGAGTAGTCGTGACGACCTTAAAGGTGATCGTCCCCTTTCCTCACACCCGCGTTGCGATGCACGGGCATTGAGATTGCCTCGCTCCGCCGACGTGTGATCGCAAACACAGCATCGGCGGGCGAAGCGGGATTGAGCGGCAGGCGCGGCAAAATCCGACGCTCATATAGGTGCTTCCCGTAAGCAGAGCAAGCGGGGTTTGTTTGCTGAATCACTTCGCCGCAGGCCGCGCGACGCTCGTTCCAAACTTGCGGGAATTGCCCGGACAGCCCGGACAGCGCGAGCGGTCGATTAGGCGTTGCTGTCCGGGCTGGCCGGGCAAACCCGCCGTATCGCTTATAGGATTTACTCCCTCTGATTCTTTCATTGATAGTGGGGAATTGCCCGGACAGCCCGGACACTAAAAAGGAGGCGCGGCCCTGATATGGCCTGCCAGTGCACCAATTGCACCGGAAAGATGGTGCAATGACCCCGGCGCGCCGTCCCCGCACATCGCCTGAGAGGGTGTCCTAAGCAAGCTCGCTTTGATTAATAATTTGGAGCGGGCGACCGCCTCGACCACGCGCCAACGCGGTGGTTCCCCTACAGGATGGGAAGCGTTGGGCGAAATCGAATCTTGCACCAAGCACTTACTGCCTATCGCCAATCGACTATCGCCAAAATGGGTCGCATCATGCGCGCTCGGCATGACTGGCGAGGCTCTTGAACTATCCCCCACCGGCCGGGGTCGCGGCAGCTATGGGGTCGCCTCGACCATGGCCCGGCAAGGCTCAAAATTGATGTCCCCATAAAACTCTCAGTCGCGCCCCGATCCGACCTGACCCCTTTTCCATTTAAGGGGGAAGCCGCCAACGATCCCGCGCGGTGCAAAAAGAAAACCGGCCACGATCCGCAGCGGTCAATTGCTCGGCTTGCCCATGAGGGCCGTAATCCGAAGGACCGCACGTTCGTTTTCGGGCGTGTCGGTCGCGTCAATGAACACGTCAATATCGCTCAAGTCCAAGGGGAGCGATTCGAGAGCTTGGAGGATGATTTGCTTTTCGGTCTTTTCACTGCGCTGGACCGGGGCTACGTGACCGCCACTTTTGAACGCCATAGTAAGCCCTTTCAGTGTTGTAGGAACGCGACGCGCCTTTCAGTCTGCCAGCACAAAGCGCATGTGCTGCATGATTCCGTTTTGCCGACTTGCTCAGGGCACACGATGCTATCGGCCGGTGTCTGCCCCACGTGCTCAATGGTTACGGTCGAGCGCAGTGGGAACGGACCGTTGCTAAATCTCATGGCAAACCTCGACCATCGAGCGTCACGCGCTAGCGCCCGGAGCGAGTCGGCAATGGCGTCATCCGTCCGTGCGGTGTAGCCGAACACGTGCAAGCCCGAATGGCGTTCCAGCAACCGCCGCCAAAGCTCGACATAGGCCACGCTGTAGAAATCGCCAGCGCCGTGAAGCCGAACAACGAAATTCGGATGGTCGATTGCGAGCAACGCGACTTCGCGTTCAAGCTTCCATTCCAAGTCCGCCCCTGCTTCCATGCGTTGCATCCACTGCATGTGGTTCGCGTAGCATGAACGAAAGTGGCGGCACGCAATCGGGCAGGTTTTTCTTTCTTCCAAGTTCAAGAGATACAACGGGAAACCGCGCCATTTGCCTTTGAGAATTTCGCCGCCTATCTTGCGCCAGTTGCTTCCGCTCTTAAGCGCCCAATGATGGCGCGGCGAAACAACCGTGCTCGGATAAATCGTCCTGCCTTCCAGAATGGCAGGATGGTCAGGCGGCGGAAGCGACGCGGAGCGACCGCTGAGCGGGCGCGACTCCCACCGTGCTTTCGTTTTCATCTGTTGGCACCAACAGGTCAGACCAATCGAGATTGAGACGCGCGCGCTGGCGCTCAACCAACTGCGCCGCAGTGTCACGGCTCTTGGCGAGCATCCGCAACGAGGCGATAAGCTCCGCTCGCGCTGCTTTGGGAATCGTCTTGACCGGAGGCGGGAACAGACGTGCTACCGCTTCGGCGCGGGCTTTCATCGCTTCCGCCGCTTCGGGCGTCATGCGAGTCGGCAACTTGCGTGCCTTGCCGTCACGCCCGATCCGCTTTGCAACTGCGGACTTTTCCGCAGTTGCCTTGCGCGCCTTGGCGACCGTCTTGGCATCGACACCGATAGCGGCTGCAATGGCGCGGTCGGACTTCTCAGGATGCGCGCCGACCGCCTGGGCCGCGTACACACGCGCTGGCACATAAGCGGCGTCGCACTGACAACCGGGCTTAGCTTTGGCACCGCACTTGACACAACAGAGGATCATGGGTGGCGAGTGTACCGCGCAAAACTGAATCGACCTTGCGGAGCGATCCCTAAAATTCGACGGATTATGTTGGAACCGCTTTAGATTGGCGTCGCTAGGTTCGGGGCAATCCCCCAATCATTCGGTGGTTCCCGTGCCTTCGGTCACTGGTCCACATTTGGGTAGGAAGTGAAAAGGGCGGCATCGCTGGCAGGCGGGTCGCCCTTTTCCTTTGCCCGCGTCGGGTACGAGCGGCAAGCAATCGTTGAGTGTACGGTTAAACTCGGCCGATCCGCAATCAACCGTCGGCCCGGTAAGCTCAGTTCCATTCGTCACGATACTGCTTGGTGCCCGCGCAAAGAGTTCAATAGTCGTGCGATTTCGCAGGCTCCAACTAACCCTACAGTCCACAGTCCGCTCAGAAGACCGAGACGGCCGACAATCGCTGCCGTGAAGTCGCCGCCCAGGAACGGCGTCGCGGCGAACAGCACAAGTTCATAAGCTACGTAGGCTCCGACCAATGCCGTACTCAGCGCAACGACCGTGCCGACACGTTGCATCAATCGCAACATCGCAACGGCAGCCCCGGTTGCGGAAAGAGCCGCAGCACCAATCACGAAGCCCCACACGACCGTACCTGCATCGACAGGATAGTGCAAAAAACCGAAGCCTATCCCCTGGTTGACCAGCCATGCGGCAGCGGTCACAAGTAGCGCAGACTGCAATGGTAGGGTTGCCGCAGCGACAACCGCAAAGGCGGCAAACGGAGTGGCGCAAGCGAAGGCCAAACTAGCCAACGCACAAGCAGCAGTTAGCAACACAAAGCAGAATAGAGGCGCGTAGCGCGACTCGACCGGCGCGAGGCGATGGGACGAGGCGATGGCGGCAGACATGATGTATCTCCTTTGCGGACTTTATAGCATAACTGGATCGAGTTGCGTGGTCGGCATCAATGCCGCGCCTCCGCAGGCTCGTCGGGCTCAGAAGGCTCGAAACGGTCGTGCACAGAAAGCCATGTAGCAAGGATTGCTGGCGACTGCTCCAGCGCGCGCAATTGGCGCAGCGCTACGCGAACCGTGGCGCGGACAAATCTATCATCATCGATTGAGATGGCAGAGGGCTCATCTCCGAGCGTGACAGAAGCGACAACGCGTTGCTTTAACGCAAGTCGTCGCTGATCGCCGTAACGAGCGAGCAACACCTGAAAGGCGGAGTGACGCTCGGCTTGGAAGGAGGGCCGACGCCGCCCGAACGCGTCCCGTGCCGGATGCGGCGGGTAGAAGTGCGCGCATGGAATCCAGCCTATGGGCAACGGCTCATTCGCGGAATGTGTACGACCATGTGCGAGCAGTTTGGGTAGCACGTGGGTATGTGGCCCGCTTGGGCTCTTGCCGCCGACCGCCGGGATCGGCTGATAAACCTCGATGCGGCCGAGGCGGCTGATAAAGACACGATGCGGATTGGTAGCGAGGATCACCTTCATGGCCTCGTTACTCGGACTGAATACCGATTTCCCTGTGCAGCCCCGCAGCGCCGCGATAACGTCGGGGTCGGCGCTGCGGACACAAAAATCGGCTTGTAGAGCCCCGAGGCCAAGATCAAACAAAACACCAGCATGGTCTTCCTCGCGCAGGGCTTCGCAGTCGGACCCGACTTCCGTGAATTCGGTCCGCTCGTTCATCCCGCAACCCGTTTCCGGCAAGCAGAGTGCTACGCGGTGGCTCCAGCTCTCTGTGGTGAGGGATTCGGACGCGAACGGCCGAAGTTCCTCGTGCTGCGCAATTAACAGAGCGCCGCGCGCTGTGACCGCCGACACCGCGCTATCGTTACGATCAAGCACAACAGGTTCATCGGCGTCTCGCGTGAATTCGGCCAGAGCGCCGAAAGTGCCGAGGCTCCAGGTGACTTCATTATCGGCCACTTGTTCGACGAGAAGTTCCAGAAGATCGGTCATCACATTGTGCCTTGGCTGCCCGGCAGTAGGCTTGGCGGTGCCTTTGCGATAATGGGTGCCGCAGACGACGATCCAGCACTTGATGATAGCCCGCCCATCGTAAGCCTGATACCAGCATAAGCACCGAAACCGGGACGCAAAAAGCCAAGCGGGTCTTCATATTGTTTGTTGAACAGATTGTCGATTCGGGCGAACAGCGTGACATCCTCGCGTAAGAGGTAGTTCGCCGCAAGATTGACTGTCGTATAGCCGGGGGCCTTGACGTATTGGTTGAAGCCGTCCGGCGCTGTGGTCTGGCGAGTTATATCAAACCACGAACCGACATAGAGCAGCGTTGACGAGAACGAAAGACGATCCGTCACCTGCCAGTTTGCCGTTAAGGACGCTTTGTTTTTTGGCCGTCGCAGCAGTTCTTGGCCTGCGCAAGGGGAAGATGTGCAGCCGGGCGTGGAGACGGCTTTCGCGTCTGTATAAGTATAGTCGGCGCGAAGGTTAAGGCGGCTGTTGACTTGCCATGCGGCAAAGTTCTCGAAACCGTAGATCGAGGCTTGGTCAATATTTCCAAGGCTCTCCACTCCGGGTGTCGGAGTCGTGACGGCTTCGATTAGGTTTTTTATATCGTTGCGGAAGTAGGTGGAGCCGAAGCGAAACCGGCCGTTGGCGATGGGTTGCTCGAAACCGGCGTCCCAGCCCGTGCTCTCTTCGGGTTTCAAATTGGGGTTCGCAACAAAAAACGGCAGAAAGTTCACGAATAGGTCTTCCAGCGACGGCGCCTTGAAGCCGGTCCCATAGCTGGCCTTAAGCTTCGTATCGGTCTGCGGAACGATATAGACTGGCGCCACGCGGAAGGTCGTATGGTCGCCGAAGTCCTCGTTGGCGTCGTAGCGAATATTCGAGACCAGGTAGAACTGCTTTGTTATTTGATTTTGCAGCTCAAGCCACCCGGCATCGTTGCGCCTTTCCGCGTTGGTCGTAAAGAACGTCTCGTTGAAGAACGCATCGAACGAACTGCTCGAATTGGTGCGCAGCGTCTCGTTCTGATCCTCGGCGCCGATAATTACCAATTGCCCCGGCGCCACTTGCAGTTCGCCGCGATAATCCTCCTTGACGCGCGTGCCTAGATTAACCATTGGCGGCAACACGGTGGGCGACGGCAAGCCGGTATCCGCGTTCGGATCGAAGTTCCAGGTCCACGAATTCGTGTAGTTCACTCCAAAGAAGTTCTTGAACGTGGCGGTCGGTGACCAGACAACTTCGCCGCGTCCATAGAACTGGTGATCTATTTGCGTGCTTTGGATCGGCTCGGCAAAGCTCAGCGGAAAGAAGTCCACAAAATCGTCACCGGTGAACCGAAGTTTCGAGTCCGTGTAGCGACCGACCACGTTGACTGCGAGATCGTTAGTGAGTTTGGCTCCGAGCTTCGTCGAATAGGTCCAGTTGTCGTAAAAATCATTGTTCCTTTGCTCCCCGGGTGCGAGGTCGTATGACGGCGTCACCGGGGTCGAGAGCGACTGGAAATGCTGAACGTTGAAGACGTAGTTAAAGTCAGCTTGCGAGCCGCTGAGGCTGGCGCGCTCGTTCGTGGTTCCGAATGACCCGCCTTCCGCGGACAGCGTGACTTTCGGCGGCCCGCTGCCGCTCTTGGTCGTGATCGAAATCACTCCGCCAATAGCGTCCGACCCGTAGAGTCCGCTTTGCGGACCGCGAAGAACTTCGATACGTTCGATGTCGCCGGTCAACAATTGTCCGAAGTCAAAAGACCCATTGGGATTGCTCGGGTCCGACACGTCGATGCCGTCGATCAGCACTTTGACGTGATTGGAATTGGTGCCACGGATGAACACGGAAGTCTGACCGCCCGGCCCTCCGCTCTGCACTACATTGAGGCCCGGCACCGTTGCCAGCACATCCGGCACGGTCAGGCGATGCTGTGCTTCAATGTCGCTGGCAGTGATGACGGTCGTCGAGCTTGCCGACTGTTCGCTTGGGGTGGGTTGTGTAGTCGGACTGACGACGACAGAGTTGCCCGCCGCCTGATTTGTCGGTCTTGCGCCGGGCGGCGGCGCGGTTACGGAGATTGCAGGCAGTTGCACCGTCTGACTAGTCCCTTGCGGGGCATCCTGCGCGGCGGCGCGAAACCATGGCGTGAGCAACGATATTCCAGCGATGAAGTACGCAATAGTGCGTCCGGCGCAGCGATGGCCGCGCCGCATGTCGGCCAATTTGGGAAACACGGGACACCTCGGGTAACACGCTCAGTGGCACGTCACCGCGAACTTGGGTCCCACACGTCCGAATAGGGACGATTGGTTCGCCTACCGCCAGTTCACCCCGACCGACAGCGCTCGCGCATGACCACGGCTGACGGCAGGTCTCCTGGCTCGCGGGTCACTACCTTCCATCGCCTTCCCGGGACCCGAGAATCCCAGTGGACATTTGACGGAAGACTCACCGCTTACAGTTGCGGGGGCAGCCGCGGAGTTGAGCATCGTCGCTCGCACCGCGTTCCCTTTTGATCCCCAATGGGAACCGTCAGCGATCAGCCTAACTACAGACTTGGGCGCCGTCAAATTCGGTTTTGCCTCGTCGCCCGCTTTGTTTCACAGGCGTTGCCGAAATAACACAAGGCGGCCGTGGCCGGACATGCGCGCGCTTTCAAAACCCGATTTTATCAACCCATTTGCGAAGCATCGGCACCGGGAAGCCGACACCGTAACCTTCGCCGACCGTCACCTTGCTATGGCCTAGCAACGCCTCCCGAATGTCCTGCGGTGCGCCAGCGGCTCGCAACCGATCTTGTGCACGGTGCCGCAGGGAGTGAATGACCTTGCGCCGGTCAACGATGCCACAGTCATTCAGGAAACGATTAAGCCGTTTGCTGGCAAGCCGGTGATTGGCGCGGGTATCGTCACCGAACAGATGGTCCGTGATTTTTTTCGGCAAGTGCGGCAACAGTGCCGCCGGGAGTGGAACGCGACGCTTGGACTGCTCAGTCTTTTCGCCAACGATCACATAGCGCACGCCGCGTTCGGTCGCCTCGCCCGCGATTTGATATGCCTCGCTCAGTCTCATGCCGGTTGTCGCCAGCACGCGGAACAGCAATGCGTCCGGCTTGTCGAGATTGTCGAGACTCGCGCGGCATTTCTTCATGTCTGCATCGTCGAGCGGCAGACGTTCCGTTTCGTCGCTATCTTTGGGCTTTGCGACGACGTTGGAGAACGGATTGAAGGTCAACCGGCCGGTCTTATCCTCATCAATGGCAAGCTGTACGGCCGCGCGCAACCATCCGACCTTTTTGACGATGGTCGCGGTCTTGTTGCCGCTATCCTTGAAGTGCTGTGCCAGCAACTTGCCATCGGCGCGGGTCGCATCGCGGAACGGCTTGTTGTCGGTCAGTTGCTTGTACACCGCGAACACCGTCTCCGCTTCCTTGCGGTCATAGCCGACGATGCCGCGATCACTAAGGTATGTTTCCAAAATGGCATCGTCGCCGCTCTTGGTCGCCACGGTCGGGCGCGGCTCGCGGACGGCTTGGGCAGCGTCAACGATGGCATTGAGAGTCGGCCGCGTGCCTTCCGGCCACGCCACGAAATCGGCAAGGCCGCCGTTCGGCTCAGTCTTAGTGATCGCGCCGTTGTGGCCGATGTGGATAAGCTCGCGGTCAGTCGCAACGATCTTGCCGCCTTCCGGCGCGGCATGTTCCCTGCCCGGCTCAAGCCTATGCTGCCATATCGTCCGCAGACGGGGCCGTAGCGCCGCAAGGCGCGCCTTGTGTTCGCTGATCTTCGGCAGGGCGATAATCTCAGCCTGCCGAGCGTCGGACGTGCCCAAGCTCTCGACAACGCGCTTGCCATCGGCATCGCGAACCCGGATGGTCCAACTGTCAGAACCGAACCGCTTGAACACGTGTTTGCAGGTCGGATGTGCCTGCCATTTTCGGGCGGTACGCATGGGACTTTCCTTCATTTGGCGATAGCAATTGGCGATAGTATGCCACAGCCCGGAAAGCCTTGTAAAATGCTAGTTTCTTCAATGCTTAACACCCCCTGACTATCGCCAAGATTCCCGTCCTGCCGGGGTCGCCAATTTTTCGATTTTCGATCGAACGCGCGATGCAATCCTTGACCGCGGGATCACCCGATGATGGCAGGGTGGATGGTCAGGCCGCTTCCATGTAGCTCGGCGAACGAGACGTTCGCCAGCGGAATACTGTCATGATGGAAGAGAGCGGTCATCGTGGAATCGATGGCCGAGAATGCGTGCGTCTGACTGGTCTGCGCTTCGCTCAACAGGAGGTGCAGCTCGTCGGCGCCGGTGGCGGCGGAGAACCCATCGAGTTCGATTGGATCCGAGTTTGTCGTGGCAACGAAGTCCGCGTCGGCACTTGATTTGAAAACGAAAGTGTCGTTGCCCGGCCCACCGACCATGACCGAGGCCAGAGGCGCCGTCGTGACACCGCCTGGCGGCCCGTCCGCCGCGGCGATGTCGTGCGGCAGCAGTGCGATGTCATGCGGCAAAAGCCTGACCGTCGCCGTGCCTGCTGAACTCGACTCGTTGAACAAAAACGTGCCGCCGCTGAACGCCTGCGCCACCGCAGGATCGATAACCAGCGTGCCGCCATTGCCGTCGTTGGAAACCAAGAACGTCGAGTTCTCATAATTGCCGACGAGTGAGAGATTTGCGGTGTCGCCGTGCGCGTCGCTGACCGTCAAGGTGCCGCCGCTGGCGTTGCCGGTATAAGACGCCGTGGTTCCGGCTCCATATGAAATATCCTTCAGGTCGAGCTGATCCGAGCCGGACAAGGTGCCGTTGCCGGTGAAGCCGATGATCTGCCCGCTGAATTGCGACGAATGATCGAGCTTCAGCGTGCCGGTGGCGGCCTCGAACGTCACCGAGCCGGTGTCGCCGCCGGTCAGCTCGAGGGCGGCGCCGGCGCCGATCGTTGCCGCCTGTTTGAACGGATTTAAGGTCAGCACAATATCGCCGGTCACGTTGATGACGGTCGTTGGCGTGCCGATATAACCGTCGCCGTTGAGGTCCTGATTGAA
>Ga0187784_10001128_pt1 | contig 20919 bp, 27 predicted proteins | sample 1015_SJ02_MP15_2_FD_132964 | JGI IMG/M metagenome (GOLD analysis project Ga0187784, IMG submission 132964) | Tropical peat soil microbial communities from peatlands in Department of Meta, Colombia - 1015_SJ02_MP15_20_MG | ecosystem: Environmental > Terrestrial > Soil > Wetlands > Peat | place...
AAGATCATCCGCCCGGGGACGTACACCGCCTACCCGGACACGGGCCTCGACGACGCGGCCCGGATCATGTTCCGGTTCGGCCTCCGCGACCTACCCATCATCGACGAGCGGGGCCGTCTCTGCGGCATCCTGTCGAACCTCGACGTCGTGCGCTCGCACTTCGAGCGGGCCTCCCCGCTCAAGGCGGACACGCTGAAGCGCCTCCTCTCCGAGCGGTACGGCCTCCCGTTCTCCTCCCGCCGGGGCCTCGTGCCGATCGCCCGGCTCACGCCGACCCAGTGGAAGGTGTTCGAGGACGAGCTCGAAGGACGACGCTACGAGCTCGAACGGGGGTTCGCGGAACCGGTCCTGGTCGTCCAGAAGGGGGACGAATGGATCCTGGTCGACGGCCACCACCGGGCGCTCGCGGCGCGGGAGATGGGGCTCACGCAGCTCCAGGCGTTCATCCTGACGTGCGACCGCCCCGAGGAGTTCGCGGCGAAGCAGACGGGCTTCGAGCGGATCGCGCGCGAGCACCACCTCACGACGGTCGCGGACATCGAGATCGACCGCTCGAGCCACCACCCGCTCATCGAGGTCACGACCCAGCTCCTCCGTCGGTTCGAGGGCGGAAGCTCCTCGGACGCTCCCGCGTCGTCGCCGTAGCCTTCGGTCGCGTGCCGGGCCCCTCGAACGGGGTTCCGGTCGGTACCGAGGGAATATGAGCAGGCCCGTTCGTCGGAGCCGAGAGCGATGTTCCTTCCTCTCCCGGCGCTCGTCGTCACCTCGGCGCTCCTCCCGTTCGCCATCATCGCCGTTTCGATGATCGGCGTGACGATCTTCCTCCTCGGGAAGGTCCTCCCGTCGAACGGCCGGCCGCCGCTCGTCACCCAGATGGTGATCGCCGTCTCCGTCCTCTTCGGGGGAACGCTCCTTCTCCTCTCCCTCCTGTTCGTCTTCCTGAACTCGGACGGCACGGAAGCGTGGACGTTCGTCCTCCTCGCGTTCAACTTCATGATGATGTTCCCCGCGGGCATCTGGTTCGTCTCGCAGATCCTGTTCCGGGACCACCGGATCGACGCGTCCGGTTGGTTCTGGCCGGTCACGCTCTCGCTCGTCACGACCGGCTCCGAGGCGCTCATGGGGGTACTGTTCGCCTACGGGGCGGTCGGGGGCCCGACGGCGACCGTGCCGGCCCTCGCGGTCGGCCTCTCCTCCGTCTGGTTCTTCTGGTCGATGGCGGGCGTGATGGCCGCGCTCCTCGTCTGGGCCCCGCTCGCGGTCGTGGAGCGGCGGGCGCTCCTCGCCCTGAGCGCCTCCGCCTTCCTCGGCCCCTGGGTGGCCTCCTTCCCCACCGTGGGCGGGGTCGCGATGGCGGCGCTGATGGGGGGGAGCCTCGCGGTCCTGCTTCGTTCGCTCCTCGGCGGACGGGTCGCCCCGGACGAAGGGCGGCTCCTGGTCGCGCTCGCGGTGGCGTTCCTCGCGATGACCCTCGCGGGTCTTGCGGTCGCGTTCACCGGCGGGGCGGTGGATGCGGTCCTCGCGTTCGGCACGGTCATGGGGATCGTCATGGGAGTGGAGGTCGCCTACCTCATCCGACGGTACTACCAGGGGCGCATGGCACGGCCCTGGATCGCCCGGCCGTCGGACGAATCGGAGGAGGTCGCGGGGGACGGTCCCGCGTTGCCCCGGTCGCCTGTGTTGGATGCCCGCGCCGCCGAACATCCGGCCGTCGGCCGGTGAGGCGGACCCCGCGCGAGGCCGAGAGAGCGCATATTCGTACACTATCCATATCAACGCAACCCTGGTCAACGCGCCGTCCGAGGCGCAGCGCTTGTCCGCCGGCCGTTCCCGAGCAGCGAGACCCGTCCGTCGGGCGCTCCCTTGGCTCATCGGCGCGCTCCTTCTCGCCTCCATCGGGCTCCCGACGGTCGCCGGCGTCCCTCTCGCCTCGAATGCGCCCGAGGTCGGCTACGCCCACCCGACGGCCGCATCCAAGAGCGTCACGGAGAACCTGACGGTGAACCTGACCGACCGCCCGTCATTCTCTCCGCAGTTCCTCGCGGTCCCCGCGGGTTCCTCCCTCTCGCTCCACCTCACGAACGTCGGCCAGTTCGACCACTCGTTCACGCTCTGCAAGACCTCGGGTGCCCGGATCCCCGCCGGGGCCACCCCGGCCGACGTCTACCGGTTCTTTGCGGCGAACGGGAGCCTTGCGAACGTATCGCTCGCGGGCGGAGGGGTGGGGTGGGCGAACCTCACGTTCAACGTATCGCAGGGTTTCGATTCGTTCGAGTTCGCCTCGGTGGTGCCCGACCAGTTCCAAGCCGGGATGTGGGGCCTTTTGAACATCACCTCGACCGCGGCGGGCCTCCTCCTGAGCGAGAACACGACGAACAGCCTCGCGTTCGTTCCGAACGTGCTGTCGGCGAGCCCGACGCACTTCCCGGTCGACCTCGACGTTCTCGTCACGAACCAGGGGAGCTTCGGCCACACGTTCACGATGGCCCCGCAGTCGAACGTGACGCTCCTCTCGACCAACTACACGAGCTACTTTGCCGCCCATGCCCCGCTCGTCAGTCAGAACGTTCCCGCCCTCCCGGGCGGGACGGTGTGGGCCAACTTCACGGTCGCCGCGCCGGGGGTCTACGAGTACATCTGCGAGGTCTCCGGACACTTCGCGAACGGGATGTACGGGTTCCTCTACGTCGGCGTCCCCGTCCCGCTGCCCCCGCCGCCCCCCAGCACGGCGATCGTGGGGGGCTGGGTGCTGGTCGGGTCGGCGATCCTCCTCGGGGTCGGGGTCGTGGTCGCCGCGATGACGGCGCTCGCCGGCCGGTTCCCTCGGAGCGCGAAGCCCCCCGAGGGCCACGGCTGAGCTATTCCGCCCGGTCGCACCGCGAGCGAGAGCGGCCGCACCGGAAAGAAAGTGCGGACGCCCGAGCCGGCAGGCTCCGGTTCGGCGCACGACTACGTGATCACGAGGAACGACCGCATCGTTCCGTGGAACTCGCCGCAGAACTCCGTGCACTGGATCAGGTACTGGGTCCCCGGCGCGGCGTTGGGCACGCTGAAGGCGAAATCGTTGACACGGTCGGGGATCGCGTCGATCCGCACCCCGAGCTGGGGGATGTTGAACGAGTGGATGACGTCCGCGCCCGTGACATTGATCTGGACCTCCGCTCCGGGCGGCGCCCATAACGCTCCTCCGCTCACCGAGTTCGTGGTCGGGTCGTAGGAGGAGTTGAAGCAGGTGTTGTTCACCGGGTAGCAGAACTCCCAGTACCACTGGTGGCCGATGACGTCCACGTACTCCGTCGGGTCGGACGGGAGGGCGTCGAGGTGATAGACGAGGATGGTGGAGTAGACCGCCACCCCGGTGATGAGGGCGACCGTCGCGAGCGTCCAGGCGACCTCGAGTTTGTTAACCATACGGACGGTCCTTTACCTTCGGGTCTCGGAACTTCCAGAGCGAGTAGGTCAGGAAGGCGAACGTGACGATCGCGCCGGCGGTCGCGATGCCGATCATCACCCAGACGAGCGCGTTCGTCTGGTCGAGATTGGTCGACCCGCTCGCGAGGATCCGAAGGACGCGGAACATCCAGGGACCGGCGGCCGCAGAGACGGTCGTCCCGAGCGGGTATGGCACGGGGCCTAGGGGGAGGCCGGAGCTACATATTCCCCGCGTACGAACCGAAGCGCCGACGGGCGGGAGCGGCGGAGCCCCTCGATCCCCCGAGCGGTTCGTACAAAGGGGCTTTGAACCACACCCCGGTCCCGCGGGCGTTCCGCGTTTGTCCGGGGGTCGGATGAGTCCACGGGTTCGATGGATGCGAGCGGTGGCCGTCCTCTTCGCCGTCGTCCTGGTCGGCACGGCGTTCGGCGACCTCGGAGGCGTCCGTCTCGCGGTCGCCCACTCCGTCGAGAACGACACGACCGGAACGGTCGACGTCACCGCGTCGAACGGGTTCGCCTTCACTCCGAACTCCTTCCAGCAGGTCCCGGCGAACGCGACCATCACGGTCGTGTTCACGGACGGTTCGGACGAGGCGCACACGTTCTCGATCATCGGAAAGCAGGGCTGGGTGATTCCGACCTCGTACGATCCGGCACAGATCGACACCCTCGCCTACGGGACCTCTCCCCCCGCCCTCTACAATGCGAACGTCACCACGACCGGCCAGCAGGTCACCGGGACGTTCACGTCGCCCGGTCCGGGATGGTACGAGTTCGTCTGCACGGAACCCGGCCACTTCACCGCCGGGATGTACGGCTTCATCGCCTTCGGGATGAACCTTCCCGGGAACCTCACGGTGTCGAGCGGCGTCCCCGGTCCGGGGGCGGTCCTCTACGTCATCATCGGAGGGATCGTCTCCCTGGTCGTCATCGCCCTCGTCCTCGGGTTCGTCGTCGGTCGCCGCAAGGGCGCGCAGCACGAGATGCCTCCCGAACGGCTCGGCTATCCGGAACCGGCCGCTCCGGGGACGCCGCTCCCCCCCGCCTCCGACGAGGACCACCGGTCCTGACGACGGAGGATCTCCCCATAGCGCCGACGCAACGTTCAAATGGGGGACCCCTCATGACCTACGGAACCTGTAGTAGGTTCGGAGCGGTCGGATGGCGTGGGGAACCCCGAGTCGAGAGCGTCGCGTGCTGAAGGCCGGCCACTCCTCGATCGCGGTCACCCTCCCGAAACCGTGGGCGGAGGCGATGAACCTGCGTCCGGGGGACCTCATCGTGTTCGACCAGAACGACGACGGCACCCTCTACCTGAAACCGGCCCCGCTCCCCGGCGGCGACCCGCCCGGTGCGCCGTTCCTCGTGCAGGCCCGCTCGTTCGACACGCCCGGGGTCCTCGAGCGGCTCATCGTCGGGGCCTACCGGGTCGGTCATGACGCGATCGAGATCCGTGCGGACGTGCCGCTCGCTCCCGAGCGGGTCGAGGAGCTCCACCAGACGGCGCGGAGCCTCCTCGGCGTCTCCGTGGTCGCACAGGAGCCGAACCGGGTCGTGCTCCAGAACTTCATCGACCCGTCGAAGTACGGCCTCCCTCAGCTCGTCCAGCGCGTGCGGATGATCCTGCTCGCGTTCCTCGAGGAGATGGAGGAGGTGCTGAAGCGACGGGCCCGCTCCCGTCGGCTCGGGACCCTCGAGGAGGAGTCGGGGAAGGTCCTCGCGCTCCTCGTCCGCCAGCTCTTCCTCGCGAGCCGGGATTGGTCGCTCGCCCGGCGGATCGGGAGCCCGGACCCACGCCAGCTGCTCGAGTGGCGGGTCGTCGTGCACGCCCTCGAGGAGCTCGCCGACGTCTTCGGCGCGACCCTGCGGACCCTGAACGAGGACGCCGTCGAGATCCCCGATGCCGGGGCGGCCGCCCTCGGCGAGTACGTTCCCGAGCTCAAGACCCAGATGAAGGCGGTCGTCGACGCGCTCCTGCGGCCCTCCCTCGACCGTGCCTGCGAGGTCTACCATCAGGGTGCCGGACTCGGCGGGGCGAAGGTCGTGCCGACCGGCCGGACGCGCGCGCACCGGTCGTTCGCGAGCGTACGGGCCGCGAGCCTCCTGCTCGAGCGCGGCGCCGGATGCCTCTCCCTGCTCGCCGAGATCGCGATCGACCGCGCGGTCGCCGGCGGCACCGACACCATCCTCGTCGAAGCCGCGTGAGCCGCTCCGGACGGTTTATCTGCTCGGAGTCCGGACCGTCCCTACGGGTAGGGTCCTCCCGTACGAACCCCATATCGGACCTATCCGGGTCCTCGGTCGGGGGAAGCCGATGTTCGACTCTATCGACGATTGGCTCATCATAGCCGTGGTCGCGGGGATTCTCTTCTACGGGTCCTCGAAGATCCCTCAGTTGGCCCACAGCCTCGGGCGTTCGGTCGGCGAGTTCAAGAAGGGCCGACTCGAGGTCGAGCGGGAACTGAAGGCCGACGCGGCGGCGACGAACGCGAACGCATCCGCGCCGACGGGCCCGGCCCACTGAACCGGACGGCGCGCGCCGGCATGCCCGAGGGAGCTCCGCACGGAACGCGACGGACGTCGGAGGGTGCCCTCGAGCCGGGGCCGAACTGAGAGGTCGGGGACGCATGGGCGACCTCGACCGGATCCTCTCCGTCCTCGCCGAGGTGCGCTTCCGGCTCGTCCGCTTCGGCGTCGTCCTGGGACCGCTCTTCGGCTTCCTCCTGTTCTTCGAGCTGAAGCCGATCACGATCCCGCTCTTCGGCGTCTCGGTCCCGTTCGTCCTGCCGTGGCCGAACCCGTTCTACAACATCTCCGCCCAGGTGTTCCTCGCGATGGTCGCCTGGATGCTCCCCCCGGGGGTCCAGCTCCTGAATGTCGGGGTCGGCGACTCCATCGTCGCCCAGATGGAGATCGGCCTCCTCCTCACCCTCATCCTCGGCATGCCGTGGGTCGTCCACGAGGTCGGAGCGTTCCTCGTTCCGGCCCTGCGACGGAACGAACGCGCCCTCCTTCGCCAGGTCGGGATCCCCGCGACCGTGTTGTTCGCGGTCGGCACGGCGATCGGTCTCCTCTTCCTCACCCCGTTCACGTTCCGTCTCCTGTTCCTCTACGTGGACGCGATGCACTTGGAGCCGGTGCTCGGCGTCCAGTCGTTCGTGACGTTCGCGCTCGTCTATTCGCTCGCCTTCGGCGTCGTCTTCGAGCTCCCGGTGTTCATCTACGCGCTCACCCGGCTCGGCGTGGTCCGGGCGTCCGCCTGGCGGAAGCACTGGCGCGGCGCGGTGATCGGGGCGCTCGTCTTCGGCATGGTCGTGACCCCCGACAACTCGGGGATCACGATGCTCCTCATCGCCACCCCGATGGTCGCCCTCTACCTCGGGGGAGCGTACTTCGCGAGCCGGTGGGAGTCGCGGCGCGGCCCTCGGACGGACCGCCCGCACGCGGTCGGGACGGGGTGAGGACGTGGCGCTCTTCTCGGACATCGACTGGGTCATCATCGCCGCGGTCGCGGCCTTCCTCCTCCTGGGGAAGGACAGCGGCGACACGCTCCGGATGCTCGGTCGCTGGTACGGCCGGGCGTCCCGCCTGAAGCAGGAGCTCCTCAGCGAGCTCACGAAGGCGGCCGACCTACCGCCGTCCCCGGGGCCGGCGCTCTCCATCCGGGGGGCCCTCCTCGGCCTGGACGCGCCGGCGTCCCACGTGAGCGGGATTCCGGCCGCGGTCCGGGTCCCGCCGGTCCCGACCCCGGGGCCCGTACCCCCGCCCCCGGTCGAGCCGACGCTTCCGTGGACGGGAGGCTATCCGATGCCGACGTGGTCGACGACCGCTCCCGTCGACCGCGGCGACTGGGGAGGGAACGGATGAGCGGCCTCTCTCCCGACGACATCGTCACCCTGACGGAGATCCTGGTCGTCCTGATGGGGATCGGGGTCATCTGGGCGGTCTACCACGGCAGCGACCGGGCGGAGCTCCCCGGCGACGCACGGATCCCCGACCCGACCCAGACGGACGACACCCTGCCCGACACGCGCGGGAGGACGCTGTGATGCCGGACGGGTTCGACTGCCGCGACAGCTGCCCCTTCACGGTCGGCCGCCACCCCGCCCTCGACTTTCCGGTCGGCCAGCTACGTCGGTTCGCGGCGTCGGGGAACGACGACGTCGGGGACGTCGACGAGACGAAGCGCAACGTGCTGAAGCTGCTCGCGGTCGGGGGACTCATCGGCGCCGGGGTCGGCGGCCTCGTCGGCGGGTCGCTCCAGTACCTCCAGCCACCGGCGGTCGGGCTGTCGAGCTACCCCCGCGTCCAGCTCCTGGACGTGGACGGGAACCCACTCACGGTGGCGAACGTCGAGGCGGAGTACAACGTCGGGACGTCCGACCTCTACCTGTTCAACTACCCGCTGCGGAACGAGCCGAACTTCCTGCTCAACCTCTACCCGGCGAACGGCACCCCGCCGGGCGCGAGCAACCCCGGGGCGCAGAACGTGCCGGGCGGGGTCGGGACGTACGGGTCGATCGTCGCCTACAGCGCGATCTCCCAGCATCTCGGCTGCCCCGCGCCCGCGATCGCCTACTATCCGCCGGCAACCTGTCCGAACACCCCGGGCGGGAAGGTCTTCTACATCCACTGCTCCTGCCACGGCTCGACCTACGACCCAGCGAACGCGGCGTCCAACTTGACCGGGCCCGCCGTGCTCCCGCTCCCGCAGGTGATCCTCGAGCCGGACGCGAGCGGGAACCTTTACGCCACCGGTATCACGCCGTCGAGCCCTCCCGTGAACGGCCACATCAGCACCCTGCAGGGCGACTACGGCGTCGGCACGACGAGCCAGCTCGTCAAGGAATCCCCCGTCATCCTCTGCAACTTCCCGAGCTAGGAGGTCGAGGACGGTGGGTCTCGGGAACTGGTACAACCGCTCGCTCAACAAGGTCTGGGATTTCGTCGAGGACCGGGTCGGCATGCGCAAGTGGGCGCTCCGGCCCCAGCCGGCGTTCACGTTCAAGCCGTCGTACTGGACCGGCGCATTCGTCGCGACCGCGTTCATCTACCAGGTCGTCTCGGGCGCCCTCCTGCTCCTCTACTACCAGCCGAGCACGGCGCCGACCCTGACGGCATGCGGGCAGCCGGTCGGGGCGTACTCGGTCGCGCCGGCGGCATGGTGCTCGACGTACTACATCATCAACTCCGTGCCGATGGGCTCGCTCCTCCTCTCGACCCACCTCTACGGCGCCTACGCGATGATCTTCCTCATGTTCGTCCACTTCTTCCGCGGCTACTACCTCGGCGTCTACAAGTCGCCGCGCGAGTTCTCCTGGATGGTCGGCACCCTCCTGATGGTGATGACCCTCGGGATGGGGTTCACCGGCTACCTGCTGCCCTATACCCAGCTCTCCTACAACGCGACCAACGTCGGGCTCGTCCTCGCCATCCGGCTCCCGACGGTCGGACCGCTCCTCGCCCCGTTCATCCTCGCGGACGGGACCTCCCAGGGGCTCCTCTCCCGGATGTTCGACGCGCATGTCGTCCTCATCCCGCTCGCGCTCGCGGGGCTGCTCTACGCGCACATCGCCCTCTTCGAGTCGCACGGGATCGCGCCGCCCGCGACCTCCGACCCCCTCCAGCGTCGGCGGTTCACGGAGAAGGAGGACAAGCAGCACGTCCCGTTCTTCCCGCACATCCTCTTCTACATGCTGAAGTGGGGCGCGCTCTACCTCGGCATCCTGTTCGGGATCGCCGCGCTCTGGCCGTGGAGCCTCCCCACGTACGTCGGCAACACCGCGGCCGTCGGGGTCGTCACCGAGCCGGACTGGTACTTCCTCTGGCTGTTCAAGTTCGTCGACTTCGCCGGGATCACGCCGGTCTACGCGGTGGGGATCTCCACGGCTCTGCTCCTCTACATCCTGTTCGTGCCGTTCCTCGACCGGTCGAAGCGGACGCACCCGCGGGACCGTCCGCTGTTCATCTGGGCCGGCACCTCCCTGCTCGCGTTCTTCATCCTGATGACCGTCTGGGGCGGGGAGACCCCGGGAGTCCAGATCACCCCGTCGACGGTCGCGCTGACGCTCGCGCCGATCTTCGTCGTGAACGCGATCGTCATCGCCGTGTTCCATTGGCGGTACCGCACCTCCTACCGGCGTCGACTCGCCGCCCGGCTCTCCCCGTTCCCGGGGGTCTACGGGGCGCCGACGCCCGGCCCGACCGCCCCCCTCGCGACCGCCCCCGAGGTGAAGTCGAGTGACTGAGGAGTCCGAGCGCCCGGTCTGGCGGACGAACGTCCTCTGGGCGGTCCTCGCCGTCTTCCTCGTGTTCGGGAGCGTCGGCGCCGCGACATTCGTCTACGGGCTCACCTGGATCATGGCCGGCGCGTGGTTCGGCGTCCCCGTCGCCGCCTTCGGCGCGGCGGTCGCCGTGCTCGCGTTCCTGTTCATCGTCGGGATCCTCTACCGGGTCGACCGGTACCGGGGCGCGAACGGAAGGAGGGTCGAGCTCTTTGAGTAGCCCCCCCTCCTCGGCCGAGCTCCGACGGCTGCGGAACCGGCTGCTCGACCTCTACACGGCCATCACGGGGCTGATGCTCCTCGGGATCGCCGTGCTCATCGTCTACGCGATCGAGCTCGGGCCGCTCACGAGCCCCGGCGCGGAGCAGTCGTTCGGCTATGCGGTCGCGCTGATGTTCCTGATGGGCGCGGTCGTCTTCCACCTGGTCGACCGGATGTACCGCGTCTGGCCGTTCGGGCGACGGTTCCGGCCCGCCTGGCCGGGGTACGTCACGCTCGAGGGCGAGATTCGGTTCTTCAAGATCCTGATCGTCATCGCCGCCGGGGCGGCGATCGCGTACATACTAGGGGGACTTATCGCGTGATGCCGCGGGGGTATGGATGGTCGACCTGAGCCAGCCGGTCGCCGCCGTCGGGCTGGTCGGCGGCTTCTCCGCGTTCCTCCTCTGGGCGTTCACCTACCACGGCGCGTGGCTTGTCCCGACCATCAAGAAGTGGCTCTTCACGACCGACCACAAACGGATCGGTCTCATGTACATCACGACCGGTTTCGTCTTCTTCTTCATCGGCGGCGTCTACGCCGCTCTGATCCGCACCGACCTCGGCTTCGTCCAGGGCCTCGGCCTCAACCCCGAAACGACCCTCGGCATCACGCCGGACGTCTACTCGACCCTGTTCACGATGCACGGGGTCCTGATGGTCTTCATGTTCGTCATCCCCGTCCTTGCGGGGTTCGGGAACCTCCTCGTCCCGTCCATGATCGGCTCGCGCGAGATGGCGATGCCGAGGATCAACTCGATCGCGTTCTGGCTCGTCCCGCCGGCGGGGATCATCCTGATCCTCTCGAACGCGAACGTCGGGTGGACCGGCTACGTCCCGCTCTCTGTCCAGGCGCCGGGGGACGGGGTCGACCTCTGGATCCTCGGGCTCCACGTCCTCACGGTCTCGTCCAAGCTCGGGGCGGTGAACTTCCTCGTCACGATCCTGAAGCACCGAGCGCCGGGGGTGCACTACTGGAACATGCCGCTCTTCGTCTGGGCGACCCTCATCAACTCGGTCCTCCTCATCTTCGCGCTCCCCTCCCTCTCCATCGGCCTCACGATGGTCCTCTCGGACCGGGTGTTCGGCACGCATCTCCTCGCCGCGGCGAACGGCACGCCGCTCGGCGGGGCGCTCCTCTACCAGAACGTCTTCTGGTTCTTCGCGCACCCCGAGGTCTACATCATGGTCCTTCCGGCGTTCGGGATCATCTCGACCGTCCTCCCGAAGCTCGCGAGGAAGGACATCTTCGGCTACGGCGCGATGGCGATCGCCCTCGGCGTGTTCGCCGTGCTCTCCTTCGCGGTCTGGGAGCACCACATGTTCGTCACGGGGATCTCGACCAACGTCCGGTTCGTCTTCATGCTCGCCACGATGGCGATCGCGGTCCCTTCCGCGGTGAAGACGTTCAACTGGGTCGCAACCCTCTGGGGCGGGCGGATCTGGATGGCGCTGCCGATGTGGTTCTGCATCGCGTTCATCACCGGGTTCGTCATCGGCGGCCTCTCGGGGCTGATGCTCGCCTCCATCCCCATCGACTACCTCTACCACGGGACGTACTTCGTGGTCGCCCACTTCCACTACGTCATTCTCGGCGGGACGCTCATGGCGGTCTTCGCCGGGATCTACTTCTATTTCCCGGTCCTCACGCGCCGCTGGTACAACCAGGCGCTCGGCCAGGTCCACTTCGTCCTCACCTACGTCGGCATCAACCTGATGCTGTTCCCGATGTTCCTCCTCGGGGCCGAGGGGATGCCCCGGCGCGTCTACGAATACCTGTGGGTCGGGAACTTCCAGTTCCTGAACTTCCTCTCGTCCGTCGGCGCGGCGATCATCGGGATGGGCCAGCTCGTCTTCGTCTACAACATGATCTATAGCTACTACGCGGGGGAGCCCGTCACGACCGCCGACCCGTGGGGCGAGGAGCTCGCCGTGAAGATGAGCGGCCCCGTCGCGACCCCGGCGCCGGTCCGCGTCCCGGCCCCGATCCCGACCGCGACCGGCACCGAAGGGCCGTAGGGGAGGGAACCGTGCGGGGCCACGACCTGTTCCGGTACGCCGCGCTCGCCGCCTGCCTCCTCTGCTACATGACGATCCTGCTCGGGGGGAACGTCATGGCGAGCGACAACGGGCTCGCCTGCCCCGATTGGCCGTCCTGCTTCGGCAACGGGAACTACCTTCCCCCGTTCCAGGGGGGCGTCGCGCTCGAGTGGAGCCACCGCGTGAGCGCCTTCTTCCTCTCGACCTCCATCCTCGTCCTCACCCTCCTCGGGGTCGCCTACGAGCGCCAGCGCAAGGTCCTCCTGCGGCTCGCGCTCCTCTCCCTCGGCCTGGTCGTCACGGAAGCGCTCCTCGGGGCGCTGGTCGTGAAGAGCGCGCTCCTCCCGACGTTCGTCATCGTCCACCTCGGGGTCGCGACCGCGCTCTTCGGCCTCCTCCTCGTCCTCGTCCTCCTCTCGAACCTGCGCGAGCTTCCCCGCCGATGGGTCGAGTGGGCGCGGCGGGCGGCGGACGAGACCCCGGCCGCGCCCCGCGGGGCCTCCGCGCCGTCCTCCGACGCCCCGCGTCCGTCCCCTGGCTCGACGCTCGAGCCGCTCCGGGAAGGCTAAGCGCCCACCGGCGCTCGGCCGGTCGGTCATGGCCGCTTCCGCCGCTCCCTCGCCTTCCCCCCGACCCCTCGGCCCCGCCGAGTACCTGCCCCTCGCGAAGCCGGGGATCACCGCGCTCATCTGCCTGGTCGCGGTCGCGGGGTTCCTCCTCGCCGACCCCCGGTCGGTCGACCTCGTCCGACTCGGGCTCCTGGTCGCGACCGGTGCCTCGGCCTCGGCCGGCTCGGCGATGCTGAACCACTACCTCGACCGGGACATCGACCGCCGGATGAAGCGGACGCGCGGCCGTCCGCTCGCGGAGGAGCGGATCGTCGCCGAGGGCTCGGTCGCCGCGGGCGGGCTCCTCCTGCTCGGAGTCGGCATCGGCGGCGCGACCGTCCTGTTGAACCCGCTCACCGGATTCTCCATCTTCCTCGGCGGGTTCACCTACGTCGTCGTCTACACGCTCTGGCTGAAGCGTCGATCGAACTGGAACATCGTCATCGGCGGCTTCGCGGGGAGCGCCCCTGCGCTCGCGGGGAGCGCCGCCGCGGTCGGGAGCTGGACGACCGGGGTGCTCGCGTTCGCCCTCCTCGTCTTCCTCTGGACGCCCCCGCACTTCTGGAGCCTCGCGCTCCTCCTGCGGGACGACTTCGCCCGCGCCAACCTCCCGATGCTCCCGCGGATGGAGGACGTCCCGTACTCCGGGAAGGTCGTGGTCGTCTCCGCCGCCCTGCTCGTGCCGGCCGCCCTCCTCATCGGGTGGTCCGGCTCGGTGACCTGGCCCGTCCTCGTCGTGCTCGCCGGGCTCGGCGCCCTCTTCGTCGCGATGACCGCTCCGCTCTGGAGGTCGGTCACGCCGCGGAACGCGCGGCGCGGGTTCCTCTTCTCGGGACCGTATCTCCTCCTCATCGTGGTCGCGCTCGCCACGAACGTGGCGCTCGTCCGGGTCGGGGTTCCCGTCGGGTTCTAGCGTGGCGTTCGCTTCAGCGGGGACGTCGAGCTTATCTCGGGGACCCGACATGAGTCGGTGATGGCCGAATCGACGCCGGCCGGGACGACCCCCGACCGCCAGCGCACCGCCGAGCACGTCCTGAGGAAGCTCGGGTTCGCGAAGGTGACGAACCCGCACCGCGCTCCGGCGGGAGAGCCGTCGTTCTGGGTCCAGGAGTCGGGCGTGCCCCGGCGGACGTTCCCGGTCTACGTGCCGATGGGCGAACCGTCCGCGGTCGAGGCGGGGATCGAGCGGTGGGTCGCCGAGGTCCAGGGCGCCCGTCCCTCGCAGCGTCGGGCGATCTTCGTCGTGCCCACGGACGAGACCGCCGAGGGTGCGTGGCGCCGGTTCTCGCACACGACGGGCCGGTCGGCGGTCGACCACGAGGTGTCCATCCTGGTCGTTCCCCCCTCCGGCCGGCCGGACGACGTTCCGCACTTCCACCTCCGGGTCGCCGAGCCGCGGGAGATCCTCGGGATCGCCACGGGGGTCGTGGTCGGCCTCTTCCGCCGGTCGGCGGCCGGCGACGGGGACGGTCCGGTCGACTTCGAGGAGCTCCTCACGCTGCTCACGAGCCGCTTCGGCATCGACGTGCACCGCTCGCTCGGGGTCCGCTCGGACGAGGACGCCCTGTTCATCCTCTACCAGCTCGCCCTCCGCGACTCCTACGCGCCGGGGGACCCGGGGGCGAACCTCCACCTCCTCGTCCTGAAGCCGACCGGTCCGGCGGCGCGCCTCCCCTGGTTCGCGGCGTAGGCCCCGGTCGAACCGAGCCGTTAAGAAGGGCGAGCCGGTCGACGTTCCCGCGATGGGCGTCGAGCAGCCGTACCGGAATCCCTACACCCCGTACCCGGGCGGCTCGCAGCCCCCGGCCGAGACCACGCCCGAGGAGGGAAAGCGGGACCTCTGGGCGTTCTTCTGGCTCGGTCTCCTCAACACGGCCATCATCGCGGTCGCCGGCATCACCACTTGGTGGTTCGTCCACTGAGCCCGCGCCCGCCCGCCGGGCAAACCATTATCTAACACGGCCGGGTCGTTTCGGCCGGCCGGCGCTGCATGGGGCCGTGGGGTAGCTTGGACCATCCTTCTTGCTTGGGGTGCAAGAGACTCCGATTCAAATTCGGACGGCCCCACCGTCCGGGCCCGGCCGGACCGACCGCCTTCATGTAGGGCCGTCCTCTCTCGGCCGGCCCATGGGTCGCCGGTTCGTCGACCAGCGCCGCCGCGACCCGTACTACCGGGCCGCCCAGCGGGACGGGTGGCGGTCGCGGGCCGCCTTCAAGCTCGCGTACCTGGACGACCGGTTCCACCTCTTGCGGCCGGGGGCCCGGGTCCTCGACCTGGGAGCGGCGCCGGGGGGCTGGTCCCTCGTGGCGCTCGACCGGGTCGGACCGTCCGGCGCGGTGGTCGCGGTCGACCCCCGGCCGATCGCCCCGGCCGACGGGCTGCGCGTCGTGCGGGGGCGGGTCGGAGAGCCGACCCTCTTGGACCGCCTCGGCGGGGACCGGTTCGACGTGGTGCTCTCCGACATGTCCCCGGCCATCAGCGGCGCCTACTCGACCGACCACGCCCGTTCGGTCGACCTCGTCCGCCGCGCTCTCGCGCTCGCCGTGCGGGTCCTCACCCCGCGGGGCGTGTTCGCCGCGAAGGTGTTCGCCGGGGACCTCGTCGACGGGCTCGTGGCCGAGATGCGGCCGGAGTTCCGGGAGGTGCACCGCACGAAGCCTCCGGCGTCGCGAGGCCCGTCCTCCGAGCTCTACCTGGTCGCCCTCGGCTTTCGGCCCGTCCACGCCGCTACCGAGCGGCCCGGGACCGAAGAGGCCCCTCGCCCGGATTCTGCTATATAGGACCGTCGATTAGCGCCATTTCCCGATTTTGAGGTCTGGTTACTCGTGATCCGTTTTGGACCTGCGGGGATACCCCTCTCCTGCAAGGGGCGTACACTCCGGGACGGCATCGCCGACGTTCACCATCTCGGACTCACGGCGATGGAGGTGCAGTTCATCAAAGTGAACCACCTCACGCGGGCGGTGCTGGACGAGGAGGTCGGCAAGCCGGCGCGGGAGCTCCTCCAGCAGCTGGTCGTGAGCGTCGGCCCGTCCGACCACGAGGGGGGCACCCCGGACTTCGCCGCGATGGGCTCGCCCCTCAAGCGGCGGGACTCGGTCACGACGCTCACCTGGAGCCTCGCGAAGGACTACGCCGACCTCCAGCAGACCCGCGCGCTCGCGAAGGCGCTCGACACGGACCTCACGCTACACGCGCCCTACTACGTCGATTTCTTCGGCTCGTCGGACGCCCGCGAGCAGTCGACCCGGCAGATCGAGTGGGCGGGGGTGCTCGCCCAGGGGCTCGGGGCCCGCCTCACCGTGACCCACCTCGGATTCTACGGACCCGGGGACCGGGCGGACTCCATCCAGCAGCTGACGGAGATCGTGGGCGACCTCTCCGCCTGGCTCGGGAAGTTCTCGAAGGGGACGGTGCGGCTCGCCATCGAGCCGAGCGGCCACCCCGACGTCTTCGGCTCCCGCGAGGAGGTCCTCGAGCTCGTGCACCGGGTGAAGGGGCTCGTTCCCGTCCTCAACCTCCCCCACATCGCCGCCCGCGAGCGCACGAGCTTCGAGGAGCCGGAGCAGCTCGAACCGGTCCTGAAGGAGTTCGTCCGAGCGACGGACGGCCCGCTCTATCTCAACTTCTCGGGCGTCGAGTTCTACGGTCCGGGGGAGTTCCGGCTCACCCCGATCAAGCGCGGGCTCGTCCGGTTCGACCCCCTCGCGGAGATCCTCTCCGAGCGGGACTACGACGTGACCGTGATCTCGAGCTCCCCGCTCCTCGAGCACGACGCGATGTACATGAAGCTCCTCTACGAGCGCGCCCTCACGCGCCGCTGGTCGCGCCTGCACGCCCCGCCCGCGGCCGCGCGTCCGGCCCCGAAGCCGGCGGTCGTGCCGCCGCCCCACTCGGTCCCGAGGCCGTCCGTCCCCGCCGCCTCCCGAGCGAGGGCGTCGCGTCCGAGCGACCACCGGCCGAAGCCGGTCCACCGGGGGGCGCCGAAACGACCGAAGGAGGTGCGCCGTGCCGGCCGCCGACGCTGAGAACGGGTCGACGTTCGTCCGCTCGCAGCGGTACATCGGCGAGCGCGTCACGGTCGCCCTCGCGGCCATCGACCCGTCCTCCATCGCGCGGGCGGTCGAGATCCTGCTGAAGGCGCCCCAAGTGTTCGTCTACGGCGCCGGCCGCAGCGGGATCATCGGCCGCGCGTTCGCGATGCGCCTCGTCCAGGCCGGGCTACGCGCCTACGTCATCGGCGAGAGCGTCACCCCGATCGTGCGCCACGGGGACGCGGTCTTCGTCCTCTCCGCGCAGGGCGAGAGCTACACGTCCATCCAGACGGCGAACATCGTCCGCCGCGAGGGCGCGGAGCTCATCGTGCTCACCTCGAAGCCCGGCTCGAAGATCGCCCACGCCGCCTCCCACCTTCTGACGGTCGAGTTCGAGGACGACCCGGACCGCCCGCGCTACGCTCCGCTCGGCACGCTCTTCGAGGAGGCGAGCCTGCGCCTCACGGACGGGATCATCGCCGAGCTCATCCGGGTCCGCGGCGAGACCGAGGCATCGATGCGCCGGCGCCACGCGATCATGGTCTGAGCGTCGCGCCGCGCCCAAACCTTAAGGACGCTCGGCCCTCCCCGCGCACGTGCCGCGTCGCCCGGAGCCGGCCGCGCTCACCCTCGTGCCGGTCCCGACCCGATTCTTCGTGACGAGCGGCAAGGGGATCAACAAGACGAGCGAGCTCAACGCCTTCGACCTCGCGCTCCTCCAGGCCGGCATCGGCGAGCAGAACCTCGTGAGCGTCTCCTCGGTCCTGCCGATCGGGATCCGCCAGGTGGAGCGCATGCCGATCGCCCGCGGCGCGATCACCCACGCCGTCCTCGCCCGGTACGCCGGCGGCGAGGGGGAAGTGATCAGCGCGGGGATCGCCTACGGGTTCCGCGACGACGGCCAGGGCGGCTACGTCGCCGAGGGCCATCTGCACGGGAACCAGAAATCGCTCAAGGAGTTCCTCAAGTGGCGGATGCAGGAGATCGCCCATTTCCGCGGGGTCGAGCTCCGGCGGATTCACTACCGCACGGAGGAGCTCGTCATCCCGATGGACCACTACGGCGTCTGCATCGCCGCGTGCGTCTTCCTCCCCTGACCCGTGGGACCCGTACCGGCGCGGCCCTGACCGCGCGTCAGAGCAGCTTGCGGAAGAGGAGCTTATCCTCGAGGCTCCCCTCGATCGCGAGCTTGCGCGTCACGAGCGCCTTCATCGGGCCGATCTCCTTGCGCACGAGCGCGTGGAACGTCCCGACGTCGGTCGTGATGCGGACGTCCGCCCGGTCGGCCGGACCGCTCCGCAGGTTGCGCAGCCGCCCGCGGGCCAGGTCGACCGCATAGGTGCCGGCGTCCGTCAGCCGGATCTGGATCGTGCGGGAGATCCCGTCCAGCTCCTCGGCCATCGCGGGCGTCCGCTCCGCATGGCGGTTGAACCGGTCGACCAGAGAGGCCAGGGAATCCTCGACCGTCATGGGCCGAACGCGTCCAGCGTCCGAGCCGGACGGGTCGGCTTAACCCTTTGCATCGTGGCCCAGGAACCTCGCAACCAGGACGGCGCGCCCCCCCCCAGGGCGAAGTAGTCACGGACGAACTCGATCGTGCGGTGGTCGGACGGATAGCCGCTGCCGATCTCCGCGCCGAGCTCCTCGCGGAGCCGCGCGATCGCGCGGTCGCGGCGGACCTTCGCGACGATGGACGCGGCCCCGACGACGGTGAGGTCCCGGTCCGCGTGGTGCCGCGAGATGACGCGGGTCGACCCGCCGGCCAGCCGGGCCACCCGACGCCCGAACCGCCGCTCGTTCGGGTCGCACGCATCCACGTACGCGACGTCCGGGCCGAGCTCCCGGATCAGCCGGGCGAACGCCTCCGCCTCGAGGTCGTTGAGCCGCCCCCGGGCGACCGCCCGGTCGACCGTTCTCGGCGAGAGGACGACGTGGGAGGGGGTCCCGACCGTGTCGAGGGAGGCGAAGACCTTCTCCCGGGCGTTCGGGCTCAGCGCCTTCGAATCCTTCGCGCCGAGGGCGACGAGCTCCTCGAGCCGGCTCTCCTCGAGACAGAAGCCGCCACGACGAGGGGTCCGAGCAGGCTCCCCCGCCCGGCCTCGTCCAGCCCGAGGACGCGATCGGCGCTCGTAGCGGTCCCCGTCCGACGCAAGACGCCCGGTGGGCATTAAGTCGGCGCGGCGCTACGACGGGCGATGGCGCTCGAGGGCCTCTCCGTCCCGATCCCGACCCAGTTCTCCTCCGAGGGGGCGGTCGACCTCGGCCGCAACGCGCGGTTCGCCCGCGCCCTGTCCGAGGCGCACGTCGACCATCTGTTCGTCCTCGGGTCCCTCGGGGAGTTCCCGTCCATCACGCCGGCCGAGCGCGGCCCGCTCGTCGAGGTGGTCGTGGAGAGCGCGGCCGGCCGAACGGATGTCTGGGCGGGTTGCGGGGCGCCGTCCACCGCGCAGGCGGTCGCGTTCGCCGAGCAGGCCGAAGGGGTCGGTGCGGCGGCCCTGGTCGCGGTGCCGCCCTACTACCTCCATCCCACGCTCGACTCGGTGGCCGAGTACTACCGAACGATCCGCAAGGCCGTCACGGTCCCGCTGTTCGCCTACAACATCCCGGCGCTGGTCGGATATGCCCTCCCTCCTCCCCTCGTGCACGCCCTCGCTCGGGACGGGGTCCTCGCCGGCGTGAAGGACACCTCGGGGTCGCTCGAGAGCGTCCTCGGGTTCCTCGCGGGAGCGCCGGCCGGATTCGCCGTGTTCCCGGGAGACGACCCGCTGGCCTCCGCGGCGATCGCCCGCGGAGCGCGCGGCGCCGTGATGGGTCTCGCGAACATCGTCCCCCGGCTCTGCGTCGCGCTCGTCGAGGCGGCACGCCGGGGGGATTCGGCCCGCGCGAGCGAGCTCCAAGGGACGGTCGACGAGCTCGCGGATGTGACGAAGGCCGGACCGTTCCCCTCGGTCGATAAGTTTCTCGCGGCGCACCTTCGGGGGGCGGAGGTCGGCTACCGGGCGCCGTTCGGCCCGCTCACGCACGACGAGGAGGCGGCCGTGCTCGCACGGCTCGACCCGCTGCGGCCGAAGCTCCGGCCGTACCTCGAAAAAGGACCGTGAGGGCGCTCGTCGTCCGGCCCCCCACGCCGGGGGTCGCGGTCGCCGACGTGCCCGCCCCGGAGCCCCGCGCGGGCTCGGTGCTCGTCGACGTCGCGGAATGCGGAGTGTGCGGGACGGACCACGATATCGTCGACGGGAAGTACGGCCGCGCCCCGCCGGGCGAGGCGTTCCTCATCCTGGGGCACGAGAACTTCGGACGCGTCCGCGAGGCCGCTCCGGACGTCGCCGGTTTCGCTCCGGGGGATGCCGTCGTAGCGACCGTCCGTCGCGGGTGCGGCCGATGTCGCTTCTGCCGCACGAACCGGTCCGACTTCTGCGAGACCGGCGGGTTCACCGAGCGGGGGATATCGGGGGCGCACGGCTTCATGGCGGAGCAGTACGTCGAGCGTCCCGACTACCTCGTTCGCGTTCCGGCGCCCCTCGCTTCGGTCGCCGTGCTCCTCGAGCCGCTCAGCGTAGTAGAGAAGGCGGTCTTCCAGGGGCAGCGGGTGCTCGACCGCAAGGAGCCGACCCCGGGGGAGCCGAAGACCGCGACGCCGACCGCGCTGGTCGCCGGGACGGGGGCGATCGGGATGCTGGCGGCGTTCGTGCTGCGGGTCCGCGGGTACGACGTCCTCGCGGTCGACCGGCACGACGACTCGACCGTGGCCGCCCGGCTGCTCGCCCGCGCCGGGGCGGCCCACGCGAACGTCGCGGAGGGGTTCGCCGCGCTCGCCGACCGCCGCTTCGACCTCGTGGTCGAGGCGACCGGCTCGGTCACCCTCGACTTCACGCTGGTCGACCGCCTCGGGCCGAACGGCGTGCTCGTCCTGACCGGGATCCCCGACCCGGCGAGCCCTCCGACGAACGTCGCGGGCGGCGTCCTGTTCCGGGACGTGGTCCTCGGGAACCAGGCGATCGTCGGGTCGGTGAACGCGAACCGGACCTACTTCGAGAGCGGCCTTCGCGACCTCACGGTGATGCAGGAGAGATGGCCGGGAGCGGTCGCCCAGATGGTCGGTGCGCGGACGCCCCTCGAGGAGGGCCCGGCCGTTTTCGAGCGCCGGGCCCCGGCGACCGTGAAGACGGTCCTCGAGGTCGGGCCGGGCGGCCCGAACCGCTGAAAAGGTCAAATTCCGAACCCCGGTCGGACCGCACCTCTCGGAGGACGTCGTGGGG
>Ga0187784_10001129_pt1 | contig 20916 bp, 19 predicted proteins | sample 1015_SJ02_MP15_2_FD_132964 | JGI IMG/M metagenome (GOLD analysis project Ga0187784, IMG submission 132964) | Tropical peat soil microbial communities from peatlands in Department of Meta, Colombia - 1015_SJ02_MP15_20_MG | ecosystem: Environmental > Terrestrial > Soil > Wetlands > Peat | place...
ACCTTTGAACTTCCCGGCTCCTCAACTCTTGACTCTCGACTTTCGACTTCGTTAGACTGCATCAAGTAATCGCAATTCAGGGAGCTTCAGTTTGTCTCTGCGCAACCGAGTAGCTTTGGTCGCCGGCGCCTCGCGTGGCATCGGAAAAGAGATTGCGCTCACTTTGGGCCGGGCAGGGGTACGCGTGGCGGTCAGCTACCGGACTAACAAGCTGGGCGCCCAAAAAGTAGTCGATGAGTTGCGCTCCGCTTCGCGTTCCGTGGCGCTGGAAGAAGTCCGGCACGGGATCACAGTGAACGTGGTTAATCCGCCGGTAATCGACGATAAGGCATTATCCTTGCAGGAAGCAGAGAAGTTGGTCGATGCCAGGTTTCCTGTAGGCCGCCCCGCCACCGCGCGCGACGTTGCGGAAGCAGTCAAATTTTTCGCCTCCGACGAAGCCGCCTTCATTACCGGGCAAGTGATTAACGTGAGCGGCGGGTGGATGCTTTAGGGCTGTCCACCGTCAGTTGTCCCTCGTCCGTTGCCAGTGTCAGTCGTCGTCCTCACACTGACAGGACACCGGACTACTGACAACGGACAGGGGACCACGAACGGTTGACAAAATGAAGATCCTCACAGCTCAACAAATGCAACGCATCGATCGGCTGACCACGGAACGCTATGGTGTGCCCAGCCTGACGTTAATGGAGAATGCGGGACGTAGCGTGGTGGAGTTTCTCTCGGAGCGTTTTGCCCCGCTCGCAGGGCAGCATATCGTGGTGCTTTGCGGCCGTGGAAACAACGGCGGCGACGGACTCGTCGTGGCCCGCATGTTGCGCGAGCAAGGTCTGAGGCCAAGAGTTCTCCTGTTTGCAGATCCTGAAAAGGTGAGCGGTGATGCTGCGGTGAACCTTGGGCGACTGGCGGACTCCGGGATGCCCGAAATGATCGAAAGTCCCGAAGCCTGGCAAACGATCAAAGCGAGCCTGAAAGGCACGGCCCTGGTGGTCGACGCGCTTCTGGGAACCGGGCTTACCAAGCCGCTTGGTGGCCTGCTGTTGCAAGTGGTCAGGGACGTTAACCGGGAGATGGCTTCCGTGCAGGTTGTAGCGGTGGACTTGCCTTCCGGTATTTCCGCCGACTCCGGCGAACTGATCGGAGAGCATGTGCGGGCGGACTTCTCCGTCACTTTCACAGCTCCGAAAATCGCACATGTCTTTCCGCCCGCCTGTGAGCATGTGGGAGAGTGGGTCGTCAGGCAAATTGGCACGCCGCCGGAGGCTCTTGAAAACGATCCGGACCTCTTACTGAATTTGGCCTGCCGCGAAGACTTTCTCTGGCTGGTGCGGGCTCGCAAGCCCGACGCCAATAAGGGAAATTATGGTCATGTGCTGATTCTGGCCGGGTCGGTCGGGAAGACAGGTGCAGCCGCGCTGGCAGCTAAGGCCGCTCTGCGCGCCGGCGCGGGTTTAGTGACCGTGGCTACTGCGGAAAACGCTATACCGACCGTGGCATCGCTGGGTATGGAATACATGACGGAGCCGCTGCCGCAAACCGAGGCCGGCACGATTTCGCTGCGCGCCCTCGATTACGGAAGGATGGACAAGTTACTCGAAGGCAAGACGGTTCTGGCCATCGGGCCGGGGATTGGCACGGTTCCTGAAACTGCCGAATTGGTTCGCACCCTCGTAAACGGCCGCCGTCTCCCTGTCGTCTTGGACGCCGACGGCCTCAACGCCTTCGCCGGCCGCATGGAGCTGTTTCAATCCGGGGGAGACTTGGCAGACGCCATATTGACACCGCACCCCGGTGAAATGAGCCGTTTGGTGGGCTTGAGCACGGCGGAAATTCAGGCGCACCGCGTCGAGACGGCGCGTGAATTTGCCCGGAAGCACCAGGTGAACCTTGTCTTGAAGGGCTTTCGGACACTGACGGCTGCGCCCGATGGCAAGGTTTGGGTGAATCCAACCGGCAACCCCGGCATGGCCACCGGCGGAACCGGCGACGTTCTAACGGGCATGACGGCAGGGCTTGTGGCACAATATCGCGATAGGCCGATCGGTGAGGTAGCGGCAGCCGCAGTATACTTGCACGGCTTGGCCGGCGACGAGGCGGCAAAAGAAACAGGGCAGGCGCCCTTAATCGCAGGCGATTTGATCAGCTCGTTGCCACAGGCATACAGGGCAGTGAAGAGTGGCAAGTGACGAGCGACGAGCCGGAAGAGCAGGCGCCAGGGAATTGCGGGCACGAGTAGCGAGCGGACAGTGATGAGTGACGAGCCGACCAAAGCACATCCGTTGTTTCTTGCGCGTCACTCGTCACTCGTCACTGGTCGCTTTTCTATCATCACTCGTTCGCCCGAAGAAACGGTGGCCTTTGGACGCGACTTGGCCAAAGAAGTTCGGCCGCCTTGCACGGTATTATTGGAAGGGGAGTTGGGAAGTGGCAAGACGACGCTCGTGAAAGGGATCTTAGCGAGCTTGGCTTCCGTGCCCGAGGATGAGGTGACAAGCCCCACGTTCACCCTGGTGCACGAGTACGGTCTTGAAGGCAAGGTATACCATGTGGACCTCTATCGCATCGAGGGGGCGCGTGATCTGGCAACGCTCGGCCTTGACGATTTACTGAACCGGGAAGCGACGGTACTGATTGAGTGGGGCGAGAAGTTCGGCGAAGACGCGCCGCGGCCTTGCCTGCGGATTCGCTTCGAACACCTGGGCGGCGATGAACGGCGCATCACGGTCGAGCGCCTGGATTGATTGCCGATTGTCGATTGCCGATGGAGAAGAGCTGTTTGATTGTCGCGACGGGCGGCATGAGAGGGCCACTGGATCGTTCATCGAAAACCGGCAATTGCGGGCTTTCATTGCCGATTGCTGATTGACGATTGCAAGTGGGGAGTAGCGTAATTGCCCTCGCTCAAGACGCAATTATCGTTCCAAAAGCTTCGATTACTTACTCGCGGAGAAATACGAATATGACAGAGTCAGGACAAACGCCCTGGGCGTTGATTGTTGGTTCATCCAGTGGATTCGGCGCCGCAACCAGCTTGGCGCTGGCGCGCGCAGGGCTGAACGTCTTCGGAGTGCACTTTGACCGCCGCTCAAACATGCCTCAGGTCGAGCAGGTCATTGGCGGCATTCAGGAGGCCGGCCGCGACGTCCTGTTCTTCAACCTGAATGCCGCGGACCCCGCCAAGCGCACGGATGCTCTGGACCGCATGCAGGAACACTGGCGCAAGCAGGGCGGCAGCCACTACGTGAAGGTCCTCCTCCATTCGGTCGCCTTCGGCTCGCTGAAGCCGTACCTGGCCGATTCGCCCCAAGATGAACTGACTCAATTGCAGATGGACATGACCGTGGACGTAATGGGAAACAACCTCGTCTACTGGGTCCAGGACGTATTTCGCCGCAAGATGTTTGTGCGCGGCAGCCGCGTTTATGCCATGACCAGCGCCGGCGGGCACAGCGTGATTCCCAATTACGGCCCTGTCTCCGCTGCCAAGGCGGTCCTCGAATCACACATCCGTCAACTGGCCTACGAACTCATGCCGCACGGTATCACCGCGAATGCCATTCAGGCGGGCGTGACCCTAACCCCGGGATCGAGCAAAATCCCTGGCATCGAGAAGTTGGCTGAGTTTGCCCAGATGCGGAATCCGGGAGGACGCCTGACAATGCCTGAAGACGTTGCGTCCGCCATCGTGGCCTTGATGGACGACCGCACCTATTGGATCACCGGTAACGTCATCCGCGTGGATGGCGGCGAAGACATTGTCACCTGATCGGCCTGAATTATCGCTGAGCTCAACGTCGTTCCCGTTCTGCCATGTCATTCCGAGCGCAGCGAGGAATCTCGCACTGCCTGCGTCGGACCGCGAAAGGAACAAGCAGGGCGGGATTCCTGGCTACGCTCGGAATGACACGATCATGAAAATCGAGAATCGAACTTCCGCCTCAGCCAGTCCTTCCAATCCTGGGGCAGCGCTTCAAGGTTGAAAGCCCGGTTGTCGTAACCCTTACTGTGCCGGCGGTAGGCTCTTTGAAGATAGCTGTTTGGGTAGGTTTCCCATCGATCGCAACGGTTTTGGGACGGCCGACATTGATCGAAAGTATTTTCATAACAAATATTCTACAACCTCAAACCGTGCCACCACTCCGGCTTGATCCGCTTTTGACCCGCCTCTTGGAATCTGTTAGCATAAATGCTCACGAAAGTTCGCTCCTTTCGAAGAGGGCAAAAGAAAAAGTGGCAATGAAACCAAGGAAGCTCCTGCTCGCCAAGCCGCGCGGTTTCTGCGCGGGTGTGGATCGAGCCATTGACGTTGTTCACATGGCCCTTGAGCTATTCCCGGAGCCGATTTATGTGCGCCGCGAGATTGTCCACAACAAGCACGTCATCCAAAGTCTCGCCGCCAAGGGCGCTGTCTTTGTGGACGAGATCGAGCAGGTTCCGGCGGGGGCCGTGGTCATTTTCAGCGCCCACGGCGTTTCCCCGGATGTCCGCACGCAGGCGGCCGAGAAGCGCTTGCGAGTCATTGACGCCACTTGCCCGCTGGTCACGAAAGTTCATACCGAGGCAATACGATTCGCAAAAGAGGGCCGGTCCATCATTCTTGTCGGGCACGCGGGGCATGACGAGATTATTGGGACCATGGGTGAAGCTCCGGACTGCACCCAGTTAGTCAGCAGTGCGGAAGAAGCGGAAAGAGTTCAGGTTCGCGATCCCGAGCAGGTTGCCGTTACCACCCAAACCACCCTGGGTGTGGACGACACGCGAGAGATTATTGATGTTTTGCGGCGCCGCTTCCCCAAGGTGGTGACCCCTGCCAGTGACGACATCTGCTACGCCACTCAGAACCGTCAAATGGCGGTCAAACTTCTGGCTAAGGCAGCGAGTGTGATTTTGGTCTTGGGCTCTGAGAATAGTTCCAACTCGAGACGCCTTCGAGAAGTCGCGGAAACGTCCGGTGTGCGCGCTTACTTGATTGAAGACGCGACGAAAATAGACCCAGCCTGGCTCGAAGGCGTTGAGTGTGTGGGTATCACTGCCGGAGCCTCTGCTCCTGAGCACCTGGTTCAAGAGGTCATCGCCTACTTCAAAGCAAGGGGAGTGGAGCAGATCGAGGAAATTGAGGCGGTAGAAGAAAGGGTGACGTTCACTCCTCCCCCGGGGTTAGTCTGCGTTGTGGCGAAAGGGGAGTCGAGGACTCAAGAAGTCGAGGAGTCGAGGAGTTGATCCCTCCGCTGACTTCTCAATCTTGCTTCTCGACTCCTCGACTCTTCGACTCAAACGGTTTTGTCTTTTGAGTCGCAAATGGACTCGAGCGGGCACTCGGCGCACAGCGGCTTGCGCGCCTGGCAGGTTTTCCTTCCAAACCAAATCATCTCATGGCCAAAGGAGATCCACCGCTCCTCCGGAACGAGCTTCATCAGGTCCTGCTCGACTTTCTCCGGCGTCTTCTGGTTGGAGAGTTTCAGCCGATGCGCGACGCGGAACACGTGCGTGTCCACAACAATGCCCGTGGCAATATTGTAGGCTGTCCCTAACACGACGTTCGCCGTCTTTCGGGCTACTCCCGGGAGAGTCAGCATTTCGTCCATCGTCCGGGGGACCTGACCGTTATAATCCGTCACCAGTTTTTTGGACATTCCGATAATGTTCTTGGCTTTGTTGCGGAAGAAACCTGTGGAGCGGATTTCCTTTTCCAGAACCGGCTGCGAAAGCGCCGCAAAGTCCTGCGGGGTGGGATATTTCTGGAAAAGTTCGGGCGTGACCTTGTTCACTCTCTCGTCGGTGCACTGGGCGGAGAGAATGGTGGCCACGAGAAGTTGGAAGGCATTTTTGTAGTGCAGAGCGGTTGTGACATGGGGATAGAGTTGGTCCAAGGCGGCAAATATCTTCTGCAAGCGCTCGGGAGAGGTGTAATAAGACTTCGGTTTGGCTTTGGGTTGTGGCGCGGGCGTGGCGCCAGTCAGCCGACGGGCTTCCTGCCCCCGCTTCCTGGCGGGAACGACACGCTCCCGGGACGGCAGGCGTGTCGCCCGCCCTACATCAACCGCCTTTTCAGTTGACTTGACTTTGCCAGGCATAGTCGCACCGCCTACCCTCCCAGGAGGTCCAGGACTTCGTTCAATTCGCGATGAATGCAGGTAAAGGTGGGAGTGTCGCGCACCGTATAGCTGGTGGCTTCACTGTGGCGAAGTTCCATCACCAGGTCCACAAAGTGCTCGGGCCTGTCGCTCTCGAACGCCACCACGAATTCCTGATCGTCGAGCCCGAACGAGTAAGTCGTGTTCAGCCGCACGGTCGGATATTTGTGACCGATTTCGATATGCTCGTCCATCATGCCTTGACGGGCATGTTTAGTTAGCCGGTACCAGGCCTTGCTTTTGACAAAGGGATAAACGAACAGATAGCGGAATTGGCCGGGAACCAGCTTGAGGCGGGTTCCTTCCTGGCCCTCGTGCACGTGCTTATCGACGTAAATGGAACGCTTGGTCATCGACAAGTAGGAATAGGGTGTGCTCAGGTAATTGCCCAGTCCCGTGGCCAGAAGTTGCGCGCTCATTTCCTGGAGCTTCAGCGCATCGTAGCCAATCCGCCAAAGCATGAAGTCGCAGTCTCCGCGGATGCCCACTAGCGAATAGGAGGTTACCAGCACATCCTGCTCCCACTTCTTTACAACCTCCAGGAACTGACACTTCCCCTTCTGGCGCTCCTCGGCCGGCAGCCGCCGCCACGCCGGGTCCACCTTGTAGAATGCGAAGTTAACATACTGGCGGCGGTCGTCGCCGCTTGCACTTTTTTCTTTTTTTTCCATGAGTTCTCAATATAGCATGAAAAGCCGTGCCGCGACTTCGGCTGGACTAGACCGGAAGGGCGGGGCTTCGGAGTCTGTGTGAGAACCTCCTGTAATTCCGAGCGAAGCGAGGAATCTCGCTCCACTTTGAAAATGCGCGAAGCGCCTTGGAGTGCGGCAGCTCCGCTGCCGCCTTGGAATCCCGGCAAAAAGGCGGTAGCTGGCGCTACCGCACTCCAAGGCGCTCTGCGCATTTCCAGCGTTTTTGGGTGCCGCAAGCGGCATGAGCGCCTGCCTTCAAAACATTCAGAGCGAGATTCCTCGCTTCGCTCGGAATGACAGCCTGAATGACGTTCTCACACAGACTTTAAAGCCCCGCCCTTCCCCAGGGCGTGGCGAGAAATCCGGGCTAGAATTCGCTCCGAAGGACATTCTCCCCGCGCCGGAAAATCTCCCGCGCGTAATCAGTCCACCTCCCATGCCCCCAGTAGCGGAAGTCGCTCGACTCTAAGAGCAGGTTATAAAGCAACGCCCAGCGATACCGCGGCTGTTGGGTGAGGTTGTCTTTCCCCGCCAGCGGGTCCACCTTCTGATGAAACAGCGCGCTCAGTTGACCCATCGGCGTCAGCACATTCTCGTACCCTTTTACCCAGCTACGGTCGTTTGTCCAGGAGCCGCCTTCCATATGGAAGTTGGGATTCTCCTGCTTCAATTGCCGGATGGCTTCTTCCACCGCGCCCGGATCGAGATTTCCAGGGGGAACACGCTGCCAAAGCTTGTGCTGCCCGACCGGCTGGCAAGGGGGATAGCTCTGGGGAGAGCAGCCGGCCGCCTCGATGAGTTCCAAGTATTCGGTGCCCGTCAGCCCGACGACTCCCCGGGTTCCGCTTCCGGCCTGCGCCATTTCCTGCCAGGCTTTCCAAAATGCCGGCACGAACTCATTCATCATCACGCCGCCGTTCTCTCCGTCGCCAATCTGCGTGACGAGCGGAGGTAGGGAGATTCCGCCCAGCATCTGGCGCGAGAGAGTTTTGGCTTCGTAGTAAGGCTGCATCTGGGCCACGAGTTTGGTGTCGGACCCCTGAGTCTTGATCAAGGCGGTGAGCGTCAGCGTCTCGCCTTTTGAATTGTGCGCCACCAGCCGGTGCGGAACGTGTTTGTAGCCTAAAGCCTGGCCCGAAGGGGTTTCGACAGAATGCTCCTGAACCAAGAGCCAGCGGTATCCGCACTCCTTAAGCGCCTTGATATACTCATAAAGTGTGTCGGGATGATTAGGCAGAGCCATCTCAGGGGGCGAAAAACCTTTCACGCGCGCGAGGGCGTCCCAACCGAAGATGGCTGCAAAATGGTGCTGCCATGCCAGGATCTGGAGTTTGAGGTCCGGAATCGGCGTCGAGGGTGCGACGGCGTGGCCCCACATAGTGCCGAGCCATTCAACGTGGGGCTGATAGCGAGGATCATACGTAATGCGCTTAAGATTATCCAGAATATTACCACGGCCCATCTGGCGCAGTCCCCAAAGCAGGGTTCCCGAGTAATCCAACATGACTCGCGGGTTCAAGCCCTGATTGACCTGGTCCGGGATAATGTCTCCCATCCGTTTGTAGCAATTCGCGAAGGCTCCCGCGTTATGGTTGTCCCCTTCGTTGGGGTGCTCAAACATGTACTGCAGATTGCTGATGAGTTGCCCGTCGGGCCCGGCAGGAATCGCCGGCTGGTGCATATGCAAGGCCACCGCAAAGGCCGAGTTGATTTGGTCGAGGCGAATGTTGGTGGCCGGTAAGAAAACAGGTTTCGGATTTTGCACCACTTCCAGAACTGCGCTTTCCCAGCCTGAGAAGTCTGGCAACCCGTCGACCGCTTCGGTCAGCGCGGGCAGCTCACTTCGCGGGTTTGTAACCGTCATCACTTTTACCTCCCATGGAAGCCCTGGTAGATTTTTCCAGCTTCTCATCATACCTTTTCCGAGGGCTTCACAAAACTTTTTCGCTCCCAGCAACATCAAATAAAATGTCAGAAGATTCAGGGGGAACCTCGGAAACATACTTTTATTAGCTGATGCCAGATCAATGTCGACCCGTGCCTCGGAAAAACCCGGCCATCGTTTCCATGCTGAAAACAGAGGAAACCCCCCTTTCCCAAATGAGCTAAATGCTGGTGGTGTGGCGTGAACTGCGGCGCACATTCGTAACCAAGAATCCACCTGGCTTTAATACTGAAGCCGCTGATGCCATGCGAGTCTGAGCGATGGGCAGCAGCGCCGTCACCGGCACTCCAAAGGTTGATGACGGCATCCGGGCAAGGGCGAATTTAATCTTGGCAAGGAGGAAACGGTAATGCGCATCGCAATATTATCCTGGGAATCCTTGCACTCCGTTCCCGTGGGAGGAGTTGCAGCCCACGTCACCGAGTTGGGTGCGGCCTTGGAAAGAAAGGGGTATAAGGTTCACATCTTCACCCGCATGGGTCCGGGCCAATCGCACCATCAGCTCATCCATGGCGTGCATTACCATCGCTGCCCGTTTGCGTTGCACCCGAACTTTGTCGAAGAAGTCAACAACATGTGCCGCTCTTTCGTCCGTTACGTTTTGGCGACGGAAGATTCCCTGGGGCCGTTTGATGTTATTCACGCTCACGATTGGCTGGCCGCCAATGCCATGATCTGGATTAAACAAATCCGCCCTCGCAAGTCGGTCTTGACCTTCCATTCGACCGAATACGGACGTTGTGGAAACCACTTTTATGACGGCCAGCCCGCCCGGGTTCGCTATCAGGAACGTGCTGCGACTTACTGGGCCGATCGCGTCATAACCGTCTCACACGCCTTGAAGAAAGAAATCATGTGGATGTACGAAGTTCCGGAGTGGAAAATCCGTCCGATCTACAATGCCGTGAATCCCCATCATTTTGAAGGCTGGCTGAATCCCGGTGAGGTGAAGGCCCGTTATGGAATTGATCCCCTGGATCCCACTGTCTTGTTTGTAGGACGCCTGGAATTTCAAAAGGGTCCGGATCTTCTGGTGGAGGCCATTCCCGGACTGCTGAAATATTATCCCAAAGCCAAGTTCGTCTTTGCGGGGGACGGAGAGATGCGGCGGGGTCTTGAATTTCGGACCCGGCAACTGGGCGTGGCGCACGCCACACGCTTCCTGGGATTCAAGAACGGTCGCGAACTGCCCGAGCTTTACAAGGCCTGCGATGTGGTGTGCGTGCCCAGCCGCAACGAGCCCTTTGGGATTGTGGTGCTGGAAGGCTGGAGTGCCGGCAAACCGGTGGTGGTGACCAAGAACGGTGGGCCGGATGAATACGTCTGGCATGAGGTTAACGGCCTTAAGATCTACCCGAATCCGCAGTCGGTCGGCTGGGGGCTGGGCACGCTCTTCACCGACTTCGATTGGGCTCGCTGGATGGGGCGGAACGGCAGGATTGCGGTCGAGAACGGCTTCACCTGGGATCACGTTGCCGACCGGGTGCTCGAGGTCTACAACCACTAGTACTTAATGACGCAACTCCCCGTCAGAGTGTGGCACTTTGGAAGCGCGGGTGGCGCAGACGTGCCGTCTTTTGGCATGTCTGCGCCCCGGCGATCCTAAACAGGCGCCTACATCCCGACGACAAGCGTCGGGACGTAGGCGCCACCCGCGGCTATGGTACTGGTACTATCTGGCCTACCCTCAGAAACTATTTCTCTTGACAAATGCGCCCTATCCTGATAGCCTATAGTGGGGAGCCGTCCCCCGATCTGAATCCCTAGGCAGGGGCTCACCGCGAACCCCCTGCAACCCCACCTAAAATTCGCGCTTGGGAGGTTTTATGTCTCTACGCAATTCGCCTCAGCTTTCTTCTCAGTTACTCGCCGCCGCCCGCTGCAACAGCCAGCGTTCCCGCGGTCCGCGCACCGCGGCCGGCAAACAGCATTGCAAAATGAACGCCCTCAAACACGGCGAGCGTTCCGACCCGGAGAATCACTACGAAGTGATGCGCGCGCTGGGTGAAGACCCCGCGAAGTTCGAAGCCCTGAGGCAGGGGCTCAGGGAGTCCTTCGGCCTCGGCGACGCGCTCTTCGAGAATCACATCGACGACCTGGCCCGCCTCTACTGGCGGCGCGACCGCCTGGAGCGCGCCCAGACCGGCCTGATGCGGCGCGCCCTCCAGTCGGTCGAGGAGCGGCAACGCGATCGTCGCAGGGAGATCGCCGCCGCCACCTTCGATCCCTGCCATGCGGCTGCCATGGACATCGAGCTTGGGCAGCCCACCGACTGCTGCGCGCGGCTGCGCATGTTGCTTTCCCTGCTGGGCGTACTGCGCGAGCAGGCGCGGCAGCGGGTTTTCAAGCCCCGGCAGTGGCAGCAACTCGCAAGCTATTACCAGGGCGAGATCGGCTGGCGGCCGGCGCGCTTTCGCCGTCTGCTGTGGCTGTTTACCGAACGAGCCAAGGCCGAGCGGCAGGGCGAGCAGGCGCAGCACGACTTCGTGAGCCAATTCTTTGCGGGTGGCGAGGCGGCGGTTGAAACCTGCTACCAGGAACTGTTGACCCTGCTGGAGGAGGAGATCGCCGACGTGCAAGAGGAGTTCCAGCACGAGGTGGAGGCGCAGGAGGAGAGGGACGCGATCGAGCGCGACGCCTGCTTGGCCCCGGCCGGCGAGGAGTGGAAGCTGCTGCTGCGCCGGGAAGAAACCCTGGACCGCTCGATCGATCGCAAGGTGAGGATTATCCTGAGCCTGCGCAAAGAATATGCGCGCCTGGGTGGGGGCGGTTCGCGAACCGCCCCTATGCGGTCGTCAGCCACAGAGCTTCGCTCGGCGCCAGCCTCGCCACTTCCTGTCGAATCGACGGCCCTCTCCGATGGGGAGTCCGATGTCGGGTCCGATCAGGATCGGACCCTCGGACCCCAGAGATCCGGGAGGGTGTCGGGCTCCGGCGCTTTCATCCGCCCGAGCGTGACCGGTGAGGGGTCAGTTGCTGACCCCGATGCCGGGCAGTCAAGATCCGCCGAAGAAGCTGACGGGCCGAAGGCCGCGCGCGATGCAAAAATCGACGATCGATCCGCGAATGTCGATGAAAACACAGGGCAGCGCACAGAAGCTTCCAGCCAGCGGCAAGATGGCGCACCCTCGGAGCAGGGGGTGTGCGACCCACAAGTTGGGGTCACTGAATCCTGACCGCGTGGTGCGGGCGTCCCGCCCGCTGTGGCGGGAGCCTCCCCCTCCCACGCGCGGGCAGAGCCTGTCCTGAGTGCAGCGAAGGAACGCCCGCGCCACCGCGCGCAAGGCGCCCGCGCCACAGCTCGCACCTCGGGTTGCGGCCACAGCCTACGATGTACTACTATGGTCAGGTAAATTCTCGGCGCGCGAAGATGTTCCGCCTGAGGACTCGCACTGACCGTAGCTCCCGGAATTTGAAATCTGGCCGCTGAGCGAGCCCAAGTGCTCAAGAAGGAGACTATTCTTTATGAAGTGTTGGTTTTGCGAACAAGAGGCAAGAGGAGTCTGTGCTGCTTGTGGCCGGGCCCTCTGCCACCAGCACGCACACATTCATGACGAGATGACGCTGGCTAAGTCCGATACGAGCACAGGCTACAGCACCTACTATAACGTCTATGGAGCGCTGAAATGCGGGGACTGTCGCCTGGAGTGGAAATCCTTCCAGCCCGGCGGGTGAGAGTGGTAGTCGCGGCACTGACCTAGTTTGATGGCTAGCGCCCCGACCTGTCGGGGCATCTATCGACCTAAAGGTCGGCGCTACACCCAGACCCCGGACAGTACTTGTTCGCTGAGGGTCTGACAAAGCTCGAGCATCCTCATGGAGAGGCCATCGTGGAGAAGAGTCAGGAGGAATCGAAGCTGCTCCCTCAGGACAGTGCGTCGCCTCAAGTAATTCCGGACGAAGCAGAATCCGCCGAGGAGCGGGAAACCGAGGAGTGTGAGAGCCGCGTGTGTTTGGAAGACGAGGAAATTCGGGGCGAGGACGCCGAAACCAGGGTAGTTCTGCTTCCTGTCAATCCCCATCTGGTCTATGTTTACTGGGAGATCTCGGCTACGGACTTGGCAGAAATAGGGCGAGTTTTCAGCCGGCTGGGTCCGCGGGCTCAACCGGTGCTGAGGTTCTATCGGGCCGCTCTAGCTAATAGAAGTAGCCTAGACTCTGCGAGCGAGTTCGAGCTAGCCGTCGCCCTGGGGGCCGGAAAATGGTACGTCCACCTGGAGCATCCTGCCCATTCCTATTGCCTCGATTTGGGGCTGCGCTTGGCAAGGGGTTCGTTCCATTTACTGGCGCGGTCCAACCTCGCGGAGATGCCCAAGGCCTGCCCGTCGGATGAAACGGAAGAGCACTATCTCCTTGTCGAGGACGGCCACGCTCCCGCCGAGGTGGTCGTGGCAACTGAAGAGGGCAGGAGCACGTCGCCAAGCGCCCACTCCCGGGACGAGACGCAAGGCCTGCGAGGTCGATTGCAGGATTATGGTGAGACTTTGCGGACCGTCAGGGCCTGCGCTGAGCTGCCAGGCCGGGAAGAGAATTGGCCGGAAGACAGCGGTGCTTCCGGACCTGTCCCTCCCTCCGCCGCGCCTCCCGGCGAGGAAGCGAAGCTGGTTGTAGATCCGAGGGCCTCCCACTGCCACCCTCGATATTATGGGTCGCAGGGCGAGGGCGAGGTGGATCGCGGGTGTGAACCCATTGTACCAGCCTACTCTCCATCAGCCCGAGATATGGAACGGCAACTGGTGGAGTTTTACCAGCAGCGAAGTTGGGAGTGGGCCTGGTGGGCGCCCGGAGTGCAGGGCGGGGAAGAATTCCACGCCGCGGCGAACCTGCGCACTGACCTTACCGAATTGAGCGAGAGGAGCTTTCGCGCGGGCCTCTCGTCAGGGCAGAAGTCGCCGTAACGGAGAGAACGTTACGACGGGCCTTTGCCAACCAGAGGCAATGACCATCAGCGTCGTCGCCCCCGCGCAAGCGGGGGCCCATTGTTAGTTCAATGGATTCCCGCTTGCGCGGGAATGACGTGGTTTGGGAAGGAGCGGTCCTGGCTTCCTCTCTTTGGGTCTGCGGCTTCCGACGTAGCGAAGTAGAGGGATATTACAAGTAAGGAAATGCCAAAGGGTTATCTCGCCATCATCTTTCACGCCCACTTGCCGTTCGTTCGGCATCCGGAGCATCAGGACTCACTGGAGGAGAACTGGTTCTATGAGGCCTTAACGGAAGTCTATCTTCCTTTGCTCTCTGTTCTAGAGAGCCTTGTCGAGGACGGCGTGGATTTTCGCCTGACATTTTCCTTTACGCCAACTCTCCTCTCGATGCTTTTGGATCCGTTTTTGCAATCTCGCTACTTGCGGCGGATGGAGCTCCTGATCGAACTGGCCGAGAAAGAGATTGAGCGAACGGCTCAACAGCCGGAGTTCCACTGCTTGGCGCGCCGGTATCACCGGCGCTTCCTTAACCTGCGAGATGCTTTCGCCCACCGCTATGAGCGCAACCTGGTCGAGGCCTTCCGGAGGTTTCAAGAGCTGGGGAAGATAGAACTCCTGGGCAGCGCCGCCACTCATGCCTATCTGCCGCTGCTGTCGGTGAATCCCTCCGCCGTGCGAGCACAGGTCCAAACGGGAATCGCCTATGGCGAGCAGGTATTCGGTCGAAGGCCCGAGGGTTTCTGGCTGCCCGAATGCGGCTATTCTCCGGAAGTGGGCCGCATGCTGAGCGAGGAAGGCGTGCGATTCACGATCCTGGAAACCCATGGGGTTACCCGCGCCGAGCCTCGGCCGAAGCGGGGTGTGTATGCACCCATTTGCTCTCCCTCGGGGCTGGCGGCCTTCGGGCGTGATCCGGAATCGTCGCGCCAAGTCTGGAGTTCTGCGGATGGCTATCCCGGAGATTACGACTATCGCGAGTTCTATCGCGACATCGCGTATGACCTGGACATTGACTATCTACGCCCTTACATTCATCGCGACGGCATTCGACTCGATACGGGAATCAAATACTACCGTGTCACGGGAAAGACCAACCACAAGGAGCCGTACGTTCCGGAGTGGGCGGAAAACAAGGCGGAGATCCACGCCGGCAACTTCATCTTCAACCGCCAGAAGCTGGTTGAATACCTGGCTTCGCTCATGGACCGGAAGCCGCTGATTGTGGCCCCGTACGACGCGGAACTCTTCGGCCATTGGTGGTATGAGGGGCCGGCTTGGGTGAATCACTTGGTGCGCAAGATCGCGAGCGACCCAGGAGCCCTGCGCCTGGTCACCCTTTCCGAGTATCTCCAGGAATACCCGATCAACCAGGCCGCAGCCCCGGCGATCTCGAGCTGGGGATACGAAGGCTTCAACGACGTGTGGCTGAACGGCAGCAACGACTGGATCTACCCGCATTTACACCGCGCCGCACGTCTCATGGAGAAGCTGTCGGACGGTCAAGCTCGCCCAGGGCGGCTGGCCGCGCGCGCGCTGGCACAGGCCAGGAGGGAACTATTCCTCGCGCAGGCCAGTGACTGGGCGTTCATGATCAGTTCCGGGGCTATGACGGAATATGCGACACGGAGAACCAAGCGCCATCTTTCTCGCTTCTTCCGACTTGGTGAACAAATCCAGGACAATGCCATTGACGAAAGCCTGCTCCGGGGTTGGGAGGTGCAAGACAATATCTTTCCTTCACTGCCCTGAAAATCATTCCCCTCCTCAGCTGAGGAGGGGGTAGGGGTGGTGGGCCGACCGGTCAACCACCCCTGACCCCTCCTTAGAAAGGAGGGGAATCATCTGCATGGTTTCCGGGTGCTCGTCGGACGACGGGCATGAGCCACTGCTCTGAAAATTTGCTCTTGCTCGATCGTGGGTGGCGCCGACATTGCTTTCTATGTCGGCGCTACAGGGCGCATACATACAAGGCAATGTATGCGCCACCCTAATGCATTTTCATCGTTTCTGAGTGCCCGTGAGCGGACGGGCATGAGCGACTGCTATGAAAACTCCACATGGACTCCTCGAGCACTTCCCCGTCATCGTCCCGCTTCCCTTGCAGTGGGGAGAGCAGGACCCCCTCGGCCACGTCAACAACATCGTCTACTTTCGCTGGGCCGAGACCGCGCGCATCGCTTATCTGACCCAAGCCAACGCTTGGGACGGGTCAGCCACGGTGGAGGCGGGGCCTATCCTGGCGGCGATCCACTGCGATTTCCGTTTTCCGCTCACCTATCCGGACACCATTCAGGTGGGCGCCAGTATTACCGCGCTCGGCAATAGCAGCTTCAAAATGGCCCATCGCATTGTGAGTGCCAACCGCGGCATCGTAGCTGCGGACCTTGACTCGACGCTGGTCTGGCTCGACTACCGCAGCGGCAAGCCCGTCACCTTGCCGGCCCGATTGCGCGAGGCCATCGAGAAGCTGGAAGGTAAACGGCTTCCCGTGCTTACCAGGAATCGAGCCTAGTGCGGACATGAGAAGTCGCGGAGTCGAAGAGTTGAGAAGTCCAGGAGTCGAGTCTTGTTGTGTCATCCTGAGCGCAGCGAAGGATCGCTGCGGTTGTTCTTTTGGCTTGGCTGTAGCACGACGAACCCCTGCGATACTTCGCTCAGCATGACGACCAGCGCACGGCGGATGTCCAACAGTTGGGGTTGCGCTATCCCTTCGGGAAAGCCGTCGGAGCCTTGACCTTCAGATCGGCCAGGATCCGCTTCTTCCTGCCCACGTCGAGCGAGATATATACTTCTGTGCCACTGGTCAACTGAATCCGCAGCCTATCGCTCGGGTAGCCAATAAGCATCGAGGCCAACGAAGGATCGGCAATTGCGACTTGGCTTATCCATGCAAATGGGACAACGGTCAACTCGCCAAGGCACGGGCGCGAAATCAGAGCCTCGCGGGAAATGATAATGGCCCGGCGAGCTTAAAAGAGGATGAGTGCCGTTGAGGCCAAGTAGAAGAGGCCGAGGAACGAGAGATCCGAATAGCTCCCTTTGATCTTTGGGAGGAGCACGTAACACAAGAACGCGAATGCACCAGTGATCAGAATCAACCACAATCGCCAACCACGCCCGTACACCTTTTCGGCTCCGTCTTCACCTGCCTTCCACCATTCCCCTAGTGCGTTAACCACGAAAGTCCCTCCCGGGAGTCGTGGACCTTGTGAGCGGCGGTCCGCATTCCTCGCTTTTCAGCTTCTCGACTCCTTGACTGGCGTCGTTGCCGCGCGAATCACATGCCCCCCCTTGTCCGGAACGGAACCGCTTCGGCCTGGAAAGTAACGGGCCACGATCTCGGCCGGCCCAAGGTCCTCAATCTCGGTGAATCCGACCGCCGCCAATTTGGGGTGGAGTCTTTCGGCATCAAAGTAAGTAATCCAGGCTTCGCCCAGGGTGGCGACGCGCTGCGCGCGCTTCTCGTGGCCGGCACGCAGATCGGGAGACAGAGATTCCGGAGGATCGGCGTAGTCGAACACAATGTGTGAGCCTTGGGGCAGGCTGGCGATGAAGGCTAACGTAGACCATACTGCTTCTTCCTTTAGATAGGGGACCACTCCCAGCCAAGTGAAGAAGCTCTGTTGGCAGCGATCAAAACCGGCCGCCGCCAAGCGTTCCGCCAAACTCTCGTGCTCGAAATCAACCGCCACAAAAGTCAACGAGCTTGGCAGCGGGATTGCGGCATCGCGAAGCAGTTGGCGTTTCCAAGCCTGCGTGGCAGGATGGTCGACTTCGAAGATGCGCAAGCGCTCACCGAGCGGATTGCGGTAGGCATAGGTGTCGAGCCCCGCGCCCAGCACCACGGCCTGGCGAACACCACTCCCGAACGCGGCCGCCAAGGCATCCTCCGCGAAGCGTGTTCGGACGGCAATGAACAATCGCATGCGGCGTCCGGAGGGTTTCGCCTTAGCCCGGCGCGCAACACTCTGCGCCTCCATTCCCAGGATCCGCAGGGCCAGTGGATCGAAGAAGACCCTGCCCTGCTCCAACACCTGATGGGCGGCCCGGTGAAAAGCCGCGGCAAGAGCAGTCTGGCTCGGTTTTCCGGTCTGCATGCAATCCGAGTTTATCAGACTGAAGGCTACCCTGCCCTGAAAGTGTATGGGCCGAAGGCACCTTGGAGTGCGGCAGCGAAGCTGCCGCCTCGGAATTCCGGTAGAGGGGCGGCAGCTTCGCTGCCGCAGTCCAAAGCGCTCCGCGTATTTTCATGGTTTCAGGGTGTCCGTCAGCCCACGGCTATGGCGGACTGCCCTAAAAATGGCTGAGCCATGGGCGGCGCCGACATTGCTTTCTATGTCGGCGCTACGGGGCGCATACATACAAGGCAATGTATGCGCCACCCCCGGTCGCGAAGGGAACAATGAGGCTCGTTTAGGCGTATGATCATGCTAGAAAGCGAGGGTAACTCTATGCACTGCGCCCACTGTGGTGCTCCAATCGTACTCGGTCAGAGATTCTGCAACAAATGCGGCCAGGCGGTTGCCGCAGCGCCTCCCGTTCCGGTCGCCGCTCCTGTGCCGCCGCCTCAACCCCCGCCGCCAGCCCAGACTAGCACGCCCGCCCCCAGCGTAGGATACGTCAGGCCGTCGCGCGTGGCACGGCACATCACCGCGCTCGCCCTCCTCTGGATCATCTTCTCCGCGCTGCGACTGATCCCCGGTCTGGCCATGCTCGTCATGGGCCATATGCGTTTCCCGTATATGATGACGCCCATGCCCGCGCCTATGCGCGTGTTCTTAGGTCCGTTCTTGGGCGGGCTCGGCTTGGCCATCTCGGGCTTGGCCATTGTCGGATTGATTGCGGGCGGAGGCTTGTTGGCGCGCAGCCCCTGGGCGCGCGTGCTCACCATCGTTCTGGGCTGCATCAGTCTGATTCACTTTCCACTGGGGACGGCGCTGGGAATATACACCTTGTGGGTGCTGGCGCCTGAGAGCGCCGGCGCGGAATATCAGAGTCTGGCGGGAGCCAACTGAGGACCGCTTCAACCCCCGCCGGCCATTGTACGGGCACGCCATGGCGTGCCCCTACGTGATGATGACGAGGATTTTCCATTCGCCATGGTGGGCGACAGGCCCGTGTTCACTCAAGATGACTTGGCGGTGGGGCTTTCGATCAGGTCGAGCAGTTGACGGAATGCTTTGCCTCGGTGTGAGACGGCGTACTTCTCCTCCGGACTCATTTCGGCAAAGGTCTTGCCGAGTGGCGGGTAGAAAAAGTAAGGGTCATAGCCGAAGCCTCCCGTTCCCCGCGGTTCATCAAGGATCACGCCCTCTGCTCTTCCCTCGGTGACGCAGAGAATGCGGCCTGAGCGCGCCAGGGCGATAACGCTAACGTAGTGCGCGGCACGGAGAGAAGCTCGGATCTCGGCCTCGCGCCCCGCAGCCCTTTCTTCGCAGGGCATTTGAGGACAGGCTGGAACTGACTTCGCAGACGCCCTTTCGCGGCGGCGCAACTCATCCAGTAGGTTGCGATTGTTTTCGTCGTCGGTCGCATCAGGTCCTGCGAAGCGGGCGGAGAATATCCCTGGCGCCCCTCCCAGCGCGTCCACACAGATCCCTGAATCGTCCGCAAACACCGCGCCGGAGACGAAAGCGCTGTAGTGCAGCGCTTTCTTGCAAGCATTTTCTTGAAAGCTGTTGCCATCTTCGATGCAAGCTGGAAGGCTCTTGAAGCCGGGTATGGGTTCTACTCGAACGCCGCGCGCTAATGCCGCAGCGCTGAACTCCCGGAGTTTACCGGGGTTCGAGGACGCCAGATAGAGGGGCCCATGCAGGGTGATGAGAGACATGAGGTGAGTCGGAATAAATATCTGAAGCCTCAAGCATAAAGTCGTAGGCAATCTACGAACAACTACGGAGATCCTTCGCTTCGCTCAGGATGACGGACACCATCTGTCCACCTGCCGACCTGCCCACAGCTTACGAAGCAGCCGCGGAGGGTTCCAGTTTCAGAATCGAGCGCTGCACGGCCAGGAGTTTTTCGATGCCCGGCCGAGCCACTTCTATCAGTTTATTCAGATCTGCGAGGCTGAAAGGTTCGCCTTCCGCTGTGGCTTGCACTTCCACCAGGCGGCCGGAACCGGTCATCACCACATTCATGTCCACGTCGGCATTCGAGTCTTCCGCGTAAACCAGATCGAGCAGGGTTTCTCCACCCACAATTCCCACGCTTACCGCCGCGACATAGTCCTTGATGGGATTGCGGCGCAGGGCCTTGAGCCCCGCCAGCCTCTGGAAAGCCAAGCCCAGCGCCACCAGGGAGCCGGTGATGGAAGCTGTACGCGTGCCGCCGTCAGCGCGGATCACGTCGCAATCGATCCAAATCGTGCGCTCGCCAAGCGCCTCGAGGTCGGTCACCACGCGCAACGATCGGCCAATCAAACGCTGAATTTCCATACTCCTACCGCCTTGCCGCCCGCGCGTCACCTCCCTCGGGGTGCGTTCTTCCGTAGCGCGCGGGATCATGGCGTATTCACTGGTAATCCAGCCTCGACCCGTACCCTTCTGGAAAGGCGGCACACCGTCTTCGACCGTGGCCGTGCAGATCACCTGAGTTTCACCCAAGCGAATCAGCGCCGAACCCTCCGCGGAAGTGATGAAGGTCGGGACGATTTCGACGGGTCTCAGTTCCTCGTTGGGGCGACGGTCCGGGCGGACCAGCTTGCCACCGGAATAGAGAAGACCGGATACGAGTTTTGGCGTCGAGGACATGCCATCTCCTGAGTAGGGGCGGTTCGCGAACCGCCCCTACGCGGTTTTCGAGCCTGTTCGCCCACACGGGCTCCCCTAATGGTTGCGATTCAAGGGCCGCCTCTGACGAGCGTTGGATCTGGAACGATGGCTTCGGTCAGGTCCGCGTGCCCCTCGAGCGTGTCAACTTCCTGGCCCTGAATAAGGATTTTAACCCTTTTGACCACCGGGACGTTGGTCGTAATCGAGTTTACGATGGAATAAACAGCCAGAGACTCGGCTTCGATTCCAGGATAGATGCCGCTGACCAGATCACTCGAAAGGTCGACGTAAGCCGTTCCGTCCAAGGTTAGGAAGACGGCGCGAACGGTGGTTGCGGCCGCCAGCGGATGTCCGAGGCGCTGGCTTGGTCCCTCCGCCAGCGCTAACAGAACCTGGCGCACCCGGTCCGCCGCGGCCGGCGCCCATTTGATCGGCCGGCTCTCTGCCACC
>Ga0187784_10001130_pt1 | contig 20911 bp, 16 predicted proteins | sample 1015_SJ02_MP15_2_FD_132964 | JGI IMG/M metagenome (GOLD analysis project Ga0187784, IMG submission 132964) | Tropical peat soil microbial communities from peatlands in Department of Meta, Colombia - 1015_SJ02_MP15_20_MG | ecosystem: Environmental > Terrestrial > Soil > Wetlands > Peat | place...
GCGACGGCGACGAGTGCCATCTGTGCTTCCACTTCCCGCTCATGCCCCGCCTCTTCATGGCGGTCCGCCGGGAGCAGCGCTATCCCATCACCGAGATCCTGGCCCAGACCCCCGAGATCCACGACGCGTGCCAGTGGGCCATATTCCTGCGCAACCACGACGAGCTCACCCTCGAGCAGGTGACCGACGAGGAGCGGGACTACCTGATCGCCGAGTACGCCAAGGACCCGCGCATGAAGCGCCACATGGGCATCGGCCGCCGGCTGGCGCCGCTGCTCGACAACGACCGCCGCACGGCCGAGCTGCTCTACGCGCTCATCCTCTCCCTACCGGGCAGCCCCGTCATCTACTACGGCGACGAGCTCCTGATGGGTGACAACATCTACCTCGGTGACAGGGACTCGGTGCGCACCCCGATGCAGTGGTCCCCCGACCGCAACGGCGGGTTCTCGCAAGCCGACTTCGCGCAGCTCTACCTGCCCCCCCTCATGGACCCCGTCTACGGCTTCAGCGCTCTCAACGTGGAGGCCCAGCTGCGCAACCAAGGATCGTTCTTGCACTGGCTGCGGCGGATGTTGACCGAGCGGCGGGCGCTGCCCGTGATGGGAGTCGGAACCATGGAGGTGTTGCCGTGCGCCAACCCCTCCGTGCTCGCCTACATGCGCTCGGGGGAGGTCTCCGACATCCTCACCAGCGCCCCGGCGTCCGGCCCGCCGGTCAGCCCGACGGCGGATGGAGCGCTGGACTGGGGACGCGCCACCGTGCTCGCCCGGACGGTCCCGGCCGGCAACGAGAGCCAGGGCGACGAGGTGGTGCGCCGCCACCAGGCCGTCCTCTGCGTGCACAACCTGAGCCGGTTCGCTCAGCCGGCGGAGCTGGCGCTGGCCAAGTGGGCGGGCTCGACGCCCTACGAGGTGCTGGGACGGGTCCCGTTCCCGGTCATCACCGAGGAGCCCTACACCGTCACGCTGCCCCCCTACGGGTTCTTGTGGTTCGACCTGGCACCCGAAGAGAGGCCTGGGCGCGAATGACGGCGGGACGCGACGCCGCTCTCCACACGCTCGCCGAGGCGTGGCTGGGGTTGCGCCGGGTCGCGCCGGGCACCGACATCATCGTCGAGCGGGCCGAGGTGCTCCGCCCGGGCCGTCCCGGCCTGCTCGACGTGGTGGCCCGGGCGGAGGGGCGCCGGGCCCACTTCATCGTGGGACTGCGCGCCGTGGGCGACGAGCCGCACTTCCTGCGCGCCGCCGAGGAGTGCGCGCTCGGCCTCCTCGACGACGAGGACGGGCTGGCCGTGTGCACCGACGCGCTGCGTGATGCCCAACTCGCACCCCTGGTGCTGGCCAGCGTGCGCGGCGTGGCGCCGCGCCCCGGTCCGGTCGGCATCGTCCGGGACGACGACGACGCCACCGTCCTCGACTGCGGTGACCGGGGGGACCTGACGGTGTTCCCCTGGCTGGCGGACCGCCCGCGGGCCGACGTGGACGTCCTGGTGGCGTTGGACGAGGCCGGCTTCAACCACGTGGCGGCCCCCTTGGTGCGCTGGACGGCCGAGGGCCGCGACCTCGGGGTGGTGCAAGAGCCCCTGGCGGACCGCTCGGGCGGCTGGGCCCTCGCCCTCACCTCGCTGCGGGACTTCTACGCGGCGGGGGGCGCGCCCGAGCTGGCCGGCGGTGACTTCGGCGACGAGGCGCGCGCCCTGGGCGTGATGACGGCGCGGATGCACCTCGCCCTCGACCGTGCCTTCCTGCGCCACCACGAGCGGGTGGTGAGCTGGGTGGACGCAGCGAGGGAGCAGATCGCCGCCGCGGATCCTTCGCTGCTCGAGGCACCTGGCGTGGCCGACCTGGTCAAGTGGATCCGCGAGTCCGAGGCGCGGTTGCCGGTCATCCGCACCCACGGCGACTTTCACCTGGGGCGCACGGCCCGCACGGACCAGGGCTGGATGGTGGCGGACTGCCGCCCGGGCGGCGTCCTGGCGGGGAGCTCGTCGCCGGGCCGCCGCACACCGCTGGCCGACGTGGCCGACCTCTTGTGGTCGATGCACCAGGCCAGCGTCGTCGCCGCCGCCGAGCGGGACCCGACCGGACGCCTCGGCCTCGCCGCGCTGGGTCAGGCGTGGGAACGCAGGAACCGGCGGGCCTTTGTGGCCGGCTACCTCGCCACACCGGGCATCAGCGGGCTGGTCGGGCCCGACCGTGACCTGGTCCGGCGCCTGGTGTCGTTCCTGGAGCTGGCCCGCTCGGTACGCCCGGGCTAGCTGGGAACGGCCAGTGCCGGGACCTTGAGGGTCTCGGCCGCCTCCTCGGGGGAGACCACGTTGATGGCCACCCCGGTGCCCAGCTCGAAGCCGGCCGTCGTGGTCGCCTTGGGCCAGACGTGGGCGTGCCAGTGGTAGGGCTCGCCGACCCGGTAGGGCGCCGAGTGGAACACGATGTTGTAGGCCACGTCACCGACCGTCTCGCCCAGGCGCTGGAGCGACCGCCGAATGGCCTCCCCGACGGCGAGCAGGTCCTCGGTCGGGCTGCGGTGGAGGTGGGGGTTGTGCTCTCGGGGCATCACCAGCATCTCGTAGGGGACGGCGCTCCAGAAGGGGCAGACCACCACCACCCGGTCGTTGGCGTAGATCACCCGCTCCGTGGAGTCCTCCTCCGCTTCGATCGTGGTGCACAAGAGGCACGACCCGACGAAGCGGGCGAAGCGCGCCTGCTCCTCGGCCAGCTCACGCGGGACGAAGGACATGCCCAGGAGCTGCCCGTGCGGGTGCTCCAGGGAGGCGCCCGCTTCGCGGCCGGAGTTGACGATGGCCTGGGTGCAGCGCAGGTTGGGCTGCGACGCGTGCTCCTCGAGCCGGTCCCGCAAGGCGGCCATCACCAGCTCGACCTGATCCGCGCCGAGCTGGCCCAGTGTGGCGTCGTGTTGGGGGGAGAAGATGAGGATCTCGTGGATGCCGCCGGCCGAGGCCTGCGTGAAGACGGGGCCGCGGTTGGCCACCACGAAGGGCTCGTCCCCCTCGAAGGCGGGGTAGAGGTTGGGCACCACCCGGACCAGCCAGCCGCCGCTCGGCCCGTAGGTCTCGAGGGCGGGCGGCGTGTCTTCTTCGTTGCCGGGGCAGAAGGGGCAGGGACGGTCGAGCGCGTCGGGGGGCCAGGGGGAACGGGTCACGAACGAGTGGGGGCGCTCCGAACGGCCGGGGCTGACCACCACCCAACGGCCTGAGAGCGGGTCGAGGCGAAGCTGGTTCATGGTCGCACCAGCGCCGACCGGGGAGCCGTGCGCCCCGATCTCCGGCCTGCCCTCATCGCACGCGTTCTCATTTTCTTCCCAGTCTCCCTCCGTCCCTACGGTACAGGCTTCGTTGACCGATGCAGCGACACTTCCGCCGACCGTCACCCCGCGGCCGCCTGTGCTAGGAGACTTGTCGCCATGCACCAGCCAACGGGAGCGGCTTTCGACGTGGTGCTGCTGCTGCACGCCGGCTGTGCGGTCGTCGGCCTGGTCACCACACTGACCGCCACCACCACCGCGGCGCGCCTGGAACGTCTGGTCTCCGCGTCGGAGGACTTGCCCGAGGCACTGCGGCGATACTTCCGTCCCGGCTTCAACTGGGCCGGGCGTGCGCTCTACGGCATCCCGGTGTTCGGGTTCGCGCTCGTCGCCATGAGCCAGGGCGCCTACGCGCTCGGGGACGGGTGGGTGCTGGCCGGGCTGGCGCTGTTCGTTGGGGTGGTGCTGGCGGCCGAAGGGGTGCTGTGGCCGGCCGAGCAGCGGTTGCAGCGGGCGGTCACGTCGGCCGGTGACACAGACAGCCTCGTTGGCGGGGCGGCGTCCGTGCGCCGTGACGCCCGGGCCATGGCCCGGGCCGGCGGAGCCGTGCTCGTTCTTCTCGTGGCCGGGGTGGCCCTCATGGTCGCCCAGCCCTGACGCCCGACCGCCGACTTCGGCACAGGGCAGAGTCCCTCTGGGGCGGGACCCTGCCCTGCGCGTGCTCGGCTGGTTCGAGAGGCCCCGCTCAGCCGCAGGCCCGGCCGCCGCCGACCGGCGCTGGCTCGCTCACGCCGCCGCAGCCGCTGCCGCTCCCAGAGCCGCACGGCGTGCCGCCCCCACTGCCGCCCCCACTGCCGCCCCCACTGCCGCCCCCACTGCACGGGATCTTCACGCTGGCCGTGTTGCTCGAGGCGGCGTAGGCGCTGTTCCCGGCGTAGCTCACTGTCACCGTCACTGTCCCGGCGACCTGGTTGACCGACGGGATCGTGCACGAGGCCGCGCCCGTCGCGCCCGTCGTCAGCGTGCAGGTCTGGGCCGAGCTGCCCGTGCCAAGGGTCAGGGTGACCGGCAGGCTGCCGAGGCCGGTGGAGCCGTTGCTCAGCTGGGCCGAGAGGGTCAGCGACTGGCCGTTGGTGGCGGTCGTCGCCCCGGTGTAGGTGATGGTGGTCGGCGCCCCGTTGACGACCGCCTGGTTCGACCCGCTGCACGACAGCATGTGCGGCGAGGCGCCGGAGTTCCCGCCGAACGACCCGGACACCGGGTAGGTGCCCTTGGACTCGCTGGGCGTGACGGTGCACGAAGCCGTGCCGTTGGTCGCCGTGGTGGCAGTGCAGCTCTGGGTCCCGTTCAGGGTGAAGGTGACCGTCTGGCCCCCCACCCCCTGTCCCGACACGGAGTTCACCAGCGTGCCCGAGAGGGTGATGGGCTGCCCGTAGGTGCCCGTCGCCGCGTTCACCATGAGCGTCGTCGGCGTCACCACGGTCACCGTCGTGGAGGTGCTGGCAACGGCGTAGTAGGTGTTGCCGCCGTAGGTGACGGTGACGGGGAGGGGGCTCGCCGTCTGGTTGTACATGCAGATGTGGCACGTGGCGACGCCGGACGAGTTCGTGGTGCCGGTGCAGCTCTGGGCCGACTTCCCCGTGCCCACGGTGAAGGTCACCGTCTGGTTGGGCATCGGCGCGCCCGTGTTCGACACCAGCGTGGCGGACAGGTTGGGCGCCTGGCCGCTGGTGGTGGTGGTGCTCCCGGTGAAGGTCAGCGTCGGGTTGTCCTTGGCCTCCACGAAGGTGCCCGAGCCGCTCGAGGAGAGCAGGACCGGCGTGGTGGCGGTGGTGCCGCCGAACGACGCCGTCAGCGAGTAGGTGCCGGGGGACGCGGTGGGCGTGATGGAGCACGACGCCACGCCGTTGGCGTTGGTGGTGGCCGTGCACGTCTGCGTCCCGTTCAAGGTGAGCGTGACGGGCTCGTTGGGCACCGGCGCGTTCGTGTAGGTGTTGGTCAGCGTGGCCGAGACGGTCGTCGGCGTGTCGTAGTCACCGGTGACGGAGGTCACGGTGAGCTGCGTCCCCTCGGGCAGGTTGACCGTCGAGCTGGCGCTGGTCGACTGGAAGTACTGGTTCCCGCCGAAGGAGTCCGAGACGGGGATGGGCCCTTGAGGCTGGCCCGTCACGTTGATCACGCAGGAGACCGCGCCGGTGCTGCTGGTCGTGCCGGTGCAAGTCTGGGAGGTGGTGCCGCTGCCCAGTGTGAAGGTCACCGGGACGCCGGCGACCGCGGTCCCGCTGGTCGTGGTGAGCACGCCCGAGAGGGTCAGCGCCTGCCCGTTCTGTGCCGTCGTGCCCCCCGTGTAGGTGAGCGTCGTGCCTTCGGGTGTCACCACGAAGTTGGCCGATCCGCTCGATCCCGTCAGCTGGAGTGGGAGCGTGTCGTCACCCGAGAACGTGGCCGTCAGTGTGTACGTGCCCGACGGCTCTTCGGGGGTGATGGTGCACGAGGCGGTTCCGGTGGCATCCGTCGTCGCCGTGCAGGTCTCGGAGCCGTTCAGCTGGAGCGTCACGGGCTCACCCGAGATGGGCGCGTTCGTGTTGGCGTCTTTCAGCACGGCCGAGACGGTGACAGCGGTCGAGTAGGGGCTCGTGGCCGTGCTGACCGTGAGGGTCGTCGGCTCGGTCACCGTTGCCGGCGTGCTGACGCTGGCCGCGGTGTCGTAGGTGTCGCCCGCGAAGCTCGACGTGATGGTGACATTGGTCGTGGGCTGGTCCACTACCGCAATGGTGCAGCTGACGTTCCCGTTGGCGTCGGTCACCGCGCTGCAGGACTGGGCGGTCGAGCCGGATCCGATGGTGAACGTGACCACCTTGGTCGGCAGCGGAGTGCCCGAGGTCGGAGTGTCCGTCGTCAGGGTGCCCGACAGCGTGATCGACTGCCCGTTCACGGCCGTCGTCGGGCCGGTGTAGGTCAGCGTGCTCGTGTCGGGGTTGACGGTGAAGGTGGTCGACGACGTATCCGAGCCGATCGACGTGGACGTCGAGTTGTCACCGGAGAACGAGGCGGTCAAGGTGTACGTGCTCGACGGTTCACCGGCCGTGATCTCACAGGTCGCCGTACCGGTGGAGTCCGTGGTGGCGGTGCACGTCTCGGTCCCGTTCAAGGTGAACGTGACCGGCTCGTTGACGATGGGCTCGTTCGTGTTCGGGTTGGTCAGCACGGCGGAGACGGGGGTGGGAGTCGAGAAGTTGCCCGTGACCGGCTCGATGGTCAACGACGACGGGACGGTCGTGGTGGTCGGAGCCGGTGTCGCCACCTCGAGCTGGTCGGCCACGGACAGGCCGTAGAGCGTGCCCGAGTGCGTGGCGATGGTCTGCATCAGGTTGCCCGACGCAATGTTGATCTCGTAGATGTCGCCCGAAGCGGAGTCCCCGGTCCAGAAGGCCGTCCCGCTGGGGTCGACGCTGACCGCGAACAGCTGGCCGCCACAGTTGGGCAGGGCCGAGCACGGGTAGGTCTGGACCACGTTGCCGTTCTGGTCGAGGAGCAGCACGGCGTTGGAGTCGGCCACCAGGACCTCGCCGCTGGCCAGGATCTTGAGGTCGAAGGCCTGCACGGGCAGGCCCGTGCTGGGGTCCGAGGTGGGGAAGGCAGTCGTGTTGAAGTCGGGGCCTTGGGTGTCGGTGCACTTGTTGAAGGTGTGGATGAAGCTGCCTTCAGTCGTGTAGTAGAAGGTGCACTCGTCACTGGCGAGGTCGATCCAGTCGTCGCCGTAGAGCTCCGTCTGCACGGGGCCGATGTCGGACAGACGCGTGCCATCGGGCTCGAACTCGGCGATGTAGGGCGTGGTCTGCTGCCCGACGTACATGTCGCCCGAGCTGTCGAACACGATGGAGAGCGGGTTCGAGAGGTTGTAGGCGAACACGCCGTCACCGGTCGTCGAGCCCGAGGTGAAGGTTCCGTCGTTCCACTGCGTGTTCAGGGTCCCGTCGGGGTTGAAGACGCTGATCTCACCGTTGGTGTCGTCCGCCACGTAGAGGTCACCGTTGGGGCCCCAGGCGGTGCCCGCTGTGTAGGGCTCGCCCGTGTCGTCGACGAGGGAGTTGATGAGGTCGCCCGACGAGGGGTCGTACACGTTGACGGTCGAGTTGCCGACGGATGCGAAGACCTGGCCGGACTGGAACACGGTGGCAGCGCCGGCCTGTTTGGCCGGCGAGAAGAGGATCCCGATGCTTCCCAGGATCAGCGCCAAGGCCAAGGCCAAAGCCAAGCGGCGGGACGCCGCGCCGCCGGCCGCCGGCACGTCAGCGCCCTGACACGGCCCTTCGTCGTGGCCGGACCCGGCGTTCCCAGTTGCGACCGTCAGTCTCATGACGCCCCCTCACACCCCACGGCTCCCCGCCGCGGGTTCTCCTGCACGCTTCTGACGACGCCGCTCTGGCCGCATCATCACCGCGCGCGCGACGTTCGGGTTCGAACTATGGGCGCCGCGCTTGGGCCGAGACAGGGGTAAAAGACCTACGCGCGACCACGCCGGGCACAATTGGCACGTGGTTGTCGCCGCGGCTTTTTCGACGAGTCCGTCACCGCTCCGCGCGTGCTGAGCTCCGCGCGTTCTGACAACGTGACTGGACCTGTTGCGGGTGCGACGGCGGAGTTTCGCGCCACCGTCACTGCGAGTGTTTCGGTGTCTCGGCCCCTGCGAGGAGGCGGCGACGGTGGGGGCTCAGCGCGGCGGGGGAGCCGCGGCCGGCGGCAACGCCTCCTCGATCAGGTCCCGGGCACCGTTGAGGTCGCCGGAGCGCACCAGGTCGAGAAGCGGGCCGTCGAGCAAGCGCTGCCAATCGACCATGGCGGTGCTCACCCCGGATGCAAGCAGGCGCTGGCGCGCTTCGCCGAGCAGTTCGGCCAGGACGCCGACGTGCGGGCCACAGGCGTCGGCCAGGCGGGTCCGCAGCCACGAAGCCAGGGCCGGACTGGTCCCGGCCGTGGAGACGGACACGGTGACCGGGCCGTCCCGGTGGACGGCGGGAAGGATGAACGTGCAATTGGCGCGATCGTCCGCGCTGTTGACCCACACGCCGGCAGCCTCGGCGTCGGCCGCGACCTCGCCGTCCACCTCGGGCCGGCCGGTGGCGGTCACGACCAGACGGAACCCTCCCGCGTCGCCGCGTTGGTAGCGGCGTCGCTCCACGGCGTGCAGGCTCGGGACGAGCCGGTCCATCTCGGCGCTCAGGTCCGGCGCCACCACGGTGACGGCAGCGCCGCACTCGACCAGCGCGCGGGCCTTGTGGGCGGCGACCCGACCTCCGCCGACGACCAGGCAGGAGCGTCCGGTCACGTCGAGCGACACCGGGTAGAGGTCCGGCGTTTCAGCCTGCTCGTTCATGGGTCACCACCCTGGGTCACCACCCGGTTGATTCCTGACCAGAATGGTCAGATATAGTAGGGCTGCGTTCGGAAGGGGTGGGACCGCCGCCACGGCGGGCCCCGGGACGGGCCGATCGCCCCTGGAGCAGACGGCGTGCGCACACCACGACGGCGCAACGCCCACGAGGAGGAGGTGATGGGTCGGTGGCCGAAGCGTGCGCGACGGAGCAACAGCTGAGCCAGGAGGAGCTCGCGTCGATCGGGGAGGCCCTCGAGACGGCACCGGCGAGCACGGTCATCCGGTGGGCCGTCGACACGTTCGGTGACGCGCTGGTGATGGCGTCCTCGTTCGAGGACCTCGTGCTCATCGACCTGGTCACCAAGATCGAGCCCGCGGTGGAGGTCGTCTTCTTGGACACCGAGGCGCACTTCCCCGAGACGCTCGAGTTCGTCGAGTCGGCGCGGCTCCGCTACGAGCTCAACCTGACGGTGACCAAGCCCGGTCCCGATGCCGCCGCCCACCCCTGCGGCTCGGACCAGTGCTGCCAGTTCCGCAAGGTGGAGCCGCTCCAGCGTGCCCTGGTCGGCAAGCGCGCCTGGCTGACCGGGCTCAAGCGCTCCGACGGTCCTACCCGCGCCGAGGCGCCGATCGTGAGTTGGGACGCCAGGTTCGGACTGGTGAAGGTGAACCCGATCGCCACGTGGACCGACAGCGACGTGACCTCCTACTTGGCCGACCACGGACTGCCGGTGCACCCGCTGGTCCCGCGGGGCTACCTCTCCATCGGCTGCGCGCCGACGACGCGTCCGGTGGCCGAAGGAGAGGACGTCCGCGCCGGTCGTTGGGCGGGTCTCGACAAGTCAGAGTGCGGCCTGCACATCTAGTGCCGCGTGATCTGGACAATCCTTATGGCATCGAGTTCCGGGGCCGGCGTGACCGCGGCCTCAAGTTCGTCCGGCCCTACCGCAACGTCGGTGAGCTCAACCCGGTCGAGCAGCTGAAGCTGGCTCGTCACCCCTTTGAGGTGGCGCAGTCCGTGATCGACACCTACTCCAAGCAGGGACCCGGGTCGATCGCGGCCGTCCCCGGCGAAGTCGAGCGGCTCAAGTGGGTCGGCCTGTACCCGCAGCGCCAGGGCGGGGACGCCTTCATGCTGCGGATCAAGGTTCCCGGCGGCGTGATGACGGCGGCCCAGGTGCGCGAGGTGGGCGTGGCGGCGGACGCGTTCGCCGAGGGCCCCGACGACAGTCCCGTCTTCGGTAACCGCTACGCCGACCTGACGACCCGGCAGGACATTCAGCTGCACTGGATCCGCATCGCCGACGTGCCCAGGATCTGGCAACGCTTCTGGGACGTCGGGCTCACCACGGTCCAGGCGTGCGGCGACTCGGCGCGCAACGTGTGCTCGTGCCCGGTGTCGGGCATCGACGCCAAGGAGGTGGTCGAAGCGCTGCCCGTGGCCCAGGCCATCTCGGCCTTCTTCACGGGCAACCGGGAGTACGCGAATCTTCCCCGCAAGTTCAAGATCGCCGTGACCGGCTGCACGGAGGATTGCGCGCGCATCGAGATCAACGACATCGGCCTCTGGCCGGCCGAGCTCGACGCCGGCATCACCGGCTTCAACGTCTTGGTCGGTGGCGGGTTGTCCGACGGCGAGCGCATGGCTTCCGACATCGACGTCTTCGTGCGGAGCGACCAGGCGGTCGAGCTGTGCCGTGGTGTGGCGCAGGTCTTCGGCGAGCTTGGGAACCGGGAGAACCGCGGTCTGGCCCGCATGCGCTATCTGGTCCAGGAGCTCGGGCCGGAGGGGTTCCGCGCCGCGCTCGACGAACGCACCAACTTCGCACTGGTGCCCGCCGGCCGCGAGCTGACCGACGCGTTCCGCGGCGATCATGTCGGCGTCCACCCACAGCGGCAGCCCGGCCTCTTCTACGTCGGCTGCTCGGTCCCGGTGGGCAGGATGCACGGGATCGAGCTGGTCGAGCTGGCCCGCCTGGCCGAGACCTACGGCGACGGCAATGTGCGCATCGGCACAGACCAGAACTTCGTCGTCTCCGGAGTCCCCGAGGACCGCCTGGGGGACCTGCTGGCCGAGCCCCTCATTGAGACCTACTCCCCGAATCCAGGCCCGTTCACCCGCGGGGTCCTCGCCTGTACGGGCTCGGAGTTCTGCCGTTTCGCCGTGGTCGAGACGAAGGAGCGGGCCCTCAAGTGGGCGCGGGCGCTCGACGCGCAGCTCGGCGCCGGGGCGGCGGACGACGCCGGGATCATCCGGATGCACTTCTCGGGGTGTTCGGCGTCGTGCGCCCAGCCCCAGATCGCCGACATCGGCTTCCGCGGCGACGTGGCACACGTCGACGAGCACATCGAGGAGGCGGTGGACGTCGGACTCGGGGGTTCACTGGGCCCCGACGCCGCCTTCATCGACTGGGTGGCCGGGGCGGTGCCCGTCGACCGGGTGCCCGACGCCCTGGTGCGCCTGGTGGACCGCTACCGCGCCGAGCACCGCTCCGGGGAGCCGTTCCACCAGTGGGCGCGGCGGACCGCGCCCCACGAGCTCTCGGCGACGCTCGCCGGTGCGGCCGAGGTGGTGGTCTCGTGAAGCGTTATCGCCTCCGGGAGGAGATGAACGGGATCGCCGAGCCTCCCGGAAAGGTCTGGTTCTGGGAGCTCGAGGCAGGCGTGATCGAGGCCGAGCGTTGCATCCGGTGCGGTACCTGCGTGGCCGTGTGCCCGTCGAACTCCATCGGGGTCGACGAGGACACGGACCTGCCCGAGTTGGTGAAGATGTGCACCGGGTGCTCACTGTGCTGGGACTTCTGCCCGCGTGGGGGCTTGCGCTACGAAGCGCTGTGGCCGCCGTCGACCCTCTCGGGCGACGAGGATGCCCAGGTGCAGCCGGCCCAGGTCCGCTCCGACTCCTCGGACACGTACTGGAAGATCACCGGTGGCCCGCCGGCCGAGGGCCTCGGCGCCGTCGTGGAGACCTACGCGGTGCGTGCCTCCACGGAGCTCGAGGACGCCCAGGACGGTGGGGCGGTGAGCGCACTGCTGATCGGCCTGCTGGCCGCGGGCGAGATCGATGGCGCGCTCGTGTCCAAGCCGAGCGGCGACCCCGACGAGCGGTGGAAGGGGGTGGCCACGGTGGCCACCACGGCCGACGAGATCCGGGCCGCCGCCGGGAGCTTCTACAACCAGACGATGGCCCTGGCCGAGCTGGACCTGTCCCATTACACCCTGCCTCCCAAGCCGCGCATCGCGGCCGTCGGCACCCCCTGCGAGGTGCAGGGGTTGCGGGCCATGCAGGCGCGCCGTTGGTCGACCGGGGCACATCGCGTCGATGCCGTGGTGCTCACCGTGGCCCTCATGTGCACGAAGAACTTCGATTACGAGGCTCTCACCCTGCGGGAGCTTCGCGACAAGCGGGGCGTCGACCTCGACCGGGTGTCGAAGATGGACGTCATCCGCGGCCGGATGATCGTCGAGTACCGCGACGGCGAGCTTGCGGTCGACGAGCCGGTCAAGGACTTCCACGGCGCCGCGTTGAAGGGGTGCGACGAGTGCGCGGACTTCCTGGGGCGGTCGGCCGACATCACGGTGGGGAGCGTCGGGTCGATGAGCGGGTGGACGAGCGTGATCGTGCGGACCGAGCGGGGGCGCTTGGCCTTCCAGGCGGCGAGGTCCAAGCTCGACGTGCGCGACCTCGACGACCCGGCGGCGTTGCTCCGCCTCGACGCCCTCGACAAGAAGATCGCCGACCGTTCGCTGCCCCGCAAGCTTGACCCCGACGCGCCGCTCTTCATCGAGTTCGAGGAGCACGTGCGGGCATATGACGGCACGGACCGCCGTCCGGTGCACATCCGGCGCTGACATGACGCCGCGACCTGTCCTGCACGTACCCGACGAGCCCACGGCGCGGGCCGAGGAGTGGCTGGCCAGGCTGCACGGCGGGACCAGCCTCGACGGCGTGCTGGGCGGCCCCGACGGGGTGACGGCTTGGCTGTGGTCACGCTGGCGCTCGCTGGGCTCGGTAGGCCTCTCCGAGGAGGACCTGGCGCGCATCGCGCGCGGGTATGGCCGCGAGATCTGGCTGTGGCTCGCCGGGGAGCGGACGTGGGTCCAGTGCTGCTCCGGCCTGATCGGGCGGGTGGGCCGACGTCTGGACCAACGAGCGCCTGCCGGGGGGTGAGCCCGTCGGGGAGGCGCGGGCCCGTCATCTCGCTGCGCGACGTGTCGGTGCGGCGCGACGGCGTGGTGGTGCTGGCCGAGGTCGACTGGACCGTGGGCGCCGCCGACCGTTGGGTGCTCCTCGGGCCCAACGGTGCCGGGAAGACGACGCTTGTCCAAGTGGCGGGGGCGCGCTTGTGGCCCACCGCGGGCGCCGTGGAGATCCTCGGTGCCCGGCTCGGACATGTCGACGTGCGCACGTTGCGCCCGCGGGTGGCGCTGGTCAGCGCGTCGGTCACCCGGCAGCTGCGGCCCGAGCTGGCGGCCCGGGACGTGGTGGCGAGCGGACTTCACGGCGCGCTCGAGACGTGGTGGGACGAGTACGACGCGGCGGACTGGGCCAAGGCGGACCGCCTCCTGGCCCTCGGTGGGGTGGGCGACATCGGGGACCGGACGTTCGGGGTGATCTCCGAAGGAGAGCGTCAACAGGTGCTGCTGGCGCGGGCCCTGATGAGCGATCCCGAGCTGGTGCTGCTCGACGAACCCTTCGCCGGGCTGGACCTCGGGGCGCGTGAGCGGCTGCTGGTCAGGCTGGCGGACCTCGCCACGGACCCCGGCAGCCCGCCCATGGTGCTGGTGACCCACCATTGCGAGGAGATCCCGCCCGGCTTCACCCACGCCGGCCTGGTTCGCCGGGGACGGCTCGTCGCGGCCGGGGCGCTCCGCGACGTGGTGACCTCGGCGCGCGTCTCGGCGTGCTTCGACGTTCCGGTGGCGGTGGGGTGCACCGACGGGCGCTGGTGGAGCCGCGCCGTCTGACGCACGGATGACGCACGGATGACGCACATGACGCGCGTCTGACGGGTCATGTGCGCGCCGGACGCGCGTCTGAGGCTCCTCATGCGGGTGCGGCGCGCGATCCGTGCGCGAAGACGCCCGGCACGTGCTGTTTTGCAGGCGTTCCTGGCTCACCATCCACCACGTCGCGGCAGGCTCTGCGTACGATTTTTCCCCGGGGAACGAAGGTAGGTCGTCAGGGAGTGACCATTCTGTGATCCTGCTGATCCTGGTAGCGCTGCTCTGGATCGCTGTGTTGGCGCCGAGCGCCTGGCGGCGGTTCAGTGAGCGTCAAGGCGTCGGCTCCATCGACCACTTCCACCACCAGCTGCAGCTCCTCGAGCACGCGGGGCCCAAGACGGTGTCGCCGGCCTACCGTTTGCACACGGCGCTGGACGACGGCGCACCCGCCCCCGAGGCGCCCGCGTCGATCGACTCGTCGCGACCCAATCTCGTGTTGCTGCGACCGACCGACGACGCAGCAGCAGCCGACATCGACGACGGCCAGGGTGGCCACTACGAGCGTGTGCAGGTGCTCGACCCGCCGGAGCCTGAGTGCCTTCCCGATGAAGGGGCGGACCTGCGCGCCTTGCGCCGGGAACACGCACGGCGCCGCTGCACCATGCTGTTGCGCTGTCTGGGCGGCCTCGCCGTGTCGACCGGTCTCATCGGGATCCTCCCGGGGATGCACCTGGCGTGGGTGTTCACCGGCGTCGTCGGCCTGGCCCTGGTGGGCCTCTTGGGGCTCATCGCCTACGCCAAGGAGCTCGAGACCGAGCAGGCGCGACGCCGGGCGGCGCGGCCCGCGCCAGGGCGGGCGGTGGCGGCCGAACCGGACGACACGGTCGAGCAGCGGGTCGAGCTGGTGAGGCCGATGCCGATTGCCGCCGGCGCCGGCTGGACCCGCGGGCAGGCCTGGACCGAGGGCTGGGACGAAGTCTGGGAAGGTGACGCCGAGGACTTCGAGCTCCCGATGGTGGCGGCGCGCTGAGCGGTCCTGGCCCGGCTCGGGCCGGGGCACCGGGCCCGGGGAGACCCTGTCCCCGACTATCTTGGGAGCCACCTTCCGGGGGTGTAGCTCAGTTGGCAGAGCGCTACGTTCGCAATGTAGAGGCCGTGGGTTCGAATCCCATCACCTCCACCGGAAACCCGGTTGCCCGTCCCGAGGACCTAACTTAAGCTCCTTTACCCGGGGCGATCTTCATGGCCCACCGAAGGTGAGTCCGGGGAACGAATGGGGAACGAGATGGACCGCGTCGTGCTGGTGACCGGAGGAAGCCGGGGCATCGGGGCGGCGATCGCCACCCGGTTCGCGGCTGAAGAGGGAACGGTCGTCGTGGCCGCCGATCTCGAGCCGACCGATTCGGAGGACGCCGGAGTCCGCTCGGAGCACGTGGACGTCTCCTCGGCCGAGAGTGTCTCCGCGCTCGTCGCTCGTGTGACCGACGACCACGGACGGATCGATGTCCTCGTCAACAACGCGGGAATCTGGTTCCGGCGCCCCTTCGGCGAGATCTCGATCGAGGAGTGGGACCGTGTGCTCGCCGTGAACCTCCGTGGCGTCTTTCTCTGCAGCCGGGCCGTGCTCGAACCGATGCAGGCGAACGGCGGTGGCGTCATCCTCAACATCGGCTCCCAGGCCGGTCTGACCGTGACCCGCGGCCAGGGTGCGCACTACCACGCGTCGAAGGCGGCGGTGGCGCACCTCACCAAGGTCCTGGCGTTCGAGCTCGGCCCCGTGGGCATCCGCGTGAACTGCGTGGCCCCGTCGGCCGCGCCGCCCGACCCGTCATTGATGCCGCCCGAGTTGCTCGGGCAGATCCCGCTCGGGCGCGCCGGCACGCCCGCCGACTTCGTCGGCGCCTGCGTCTTCCTGGCGTCGCCCGACGCCTCCTACATCACCGGCCAGACCCTGGCCGTCAACGGTGGCGCTGTCGCGTTCGTCTGACGCGCGGTCGCGGCCGCCGGTCGTCGGAGCCGGGCGGGGTCCGCGCAAGCGCGTCGTGGTGTGGGGGACCGGCTTCGTGGGCCGGATGGTCATCCCCGAGATCGTCCGCCATCCGCGCTTCGAGCTGGTGGGCGTCGGCGTCTCGAACCCCCAGAAAGTGGGTCGCGACGCCGGCGAGATCTGCGGCATTGGCCCCATCGGCGTCCGGGCCACCGCAGAGGTCGCCGAGCTGATCGCGCTGCGGCCCGACGCTCTCGTCCACTACGGGCCGACGGCTGCCTACGCGGCGGACAACATCGCGCTGATGGGCGCCTTCTTGCGGGCCGGGATCGACGTGTGCTCGACGGCCATGACGCCGTGGGTATGGCCCGCCATGTCGCTCAACCCCCCCGGGTGGATCGAGCCCATCTCCGCCGCGTGCGCCGAGGGTGGGGCGTCGTGCTTCACCACCGGCATCGACCCCGGGTTCGCCAACGACCTCTTCCCGATGACCCTCATGGGCCTGTGCGCCGAGGTGCGCTCGGTCAAGGCCCTCGAGCTCCTCGACTACATCAACTACGAAGGAGACTACGAGGAGGAGATGGGCATCGGGCGCCCACCTGCGTTCACCCCGCTGCTCGAGCACCCCGACATCCTGGTCATGTCCTGGGGGGCGACCGTGCCCATGATCGCCCACGCCGTTGGCATCGAGCTCGACGCCATCACCACCACCTGGGACAAGTGGGTGACCCCCGAGCCGATCACCACGGCCAAAGGAGTCATCGAACCCGGGCAGGTCGCCGCCATCCACTTCACCATCAACGGCGTGCTGCGCGGCGAGACGCGCATCGCCCTCGAGCACGTGAACCGGATCGGCACCGACGCCGCCCCCGACTGGCCGCGGGGGACTCAGGACGACGTCTACCGGGTCGAGATCGAGGGGTCGCCCTCCATCGTCCAGGAGACCGCCTTTCGCTTCACCGACGGCTCGGGACGCGACGCGGCAGCCGCCGGCTGCCTGGCCACCGGCCTGCGCGCCCTCAACGCGGTGCCGGCGGTCAACGACCTGCCGCCGGGCTGGGTGACCCCTCTCGACCTGCCGTTGATCCCCGGGGCGGGCACCATCCGCTGAGGATCCCGTGCCGGCCGCCCGGGAGCTCGGTGCGGTGCTCAGCGAGCGAAGAGGTGATAGCCGGCGAACAGCCACGCCGCGATCAGGACGACGTTGGCCCACGCCGGCGTCGAGATGAAGCGGATGACTTCCTCACCGGTGGCCAGCCGCCCGTCCGAGCGCCGGGAGACCAGGTCCACGAGGACGGCGGCCACCGGTACGGCGACCCAGAACGCCACACCGGCAGCTGGGCTCTGGGGCAGGAGCAGCGCGGGCGCCGCGGGGTGCGCGACGAGGGTGCTGGCGGCCACGCCCATGGCGCCGGCGGCACCGCCTGCATCCCTCGTCCCGACGCCGGGGGTGCCGGGGCGGGCCGGTCGTCGCACCCGGGCCGCCTCGTAGGCCACGCCGACGAGCATCCACACGAGGAGGAGCCCGGCGTTCAAGGGGCGGTAGGCCTGGGAGAGCGCGCTGATCGTCTGGTGGGTCTGGTGGGGGCCCGTGTCGAGGCCGAGCACGTCCCAGGTCACCGCCACCAGGGCGAGGACGAGCCACGGTGCCAGGCCCAGCAGGGCGCGGCGGGCGCCGCCGCGTGCGGGCCGCGGCCAGGCCTGCACAGCCGGCTCGAGGCGCCAGCCCCCGCGTGCCCCGGTCCGCCCCCGCCACAAGAGCAGGTCGACGGCCACCACGGCGGCCACGGAGCACGCCCAGGTGATCTCGGCCGCCACGCTGGTGCGGTGGAATCCGCTGACCCACCCGCACCAGGCCAGGAGCACCATGAAGGCGAGCACCGCCAGGATGCGTCGCCGGCGCCGGTCGAGCCGCTGTCCGGTGTCGGCGGGAGCGGCCCCCTCCTTCACCGCTCCGAGCGGGCCAGCGAGGCCTGGCGCGCGCCCGGGGTGCGGGTGGGCGCCAGGCCCGTCGCCGTTGCCGCCAGGGCGAAGCGGTGAGCATCGCGCACGGCGCACCCGCCATGGTCGTTGTTGAAGTACACGTACACGTCCTCGTCGTTGGGCCACAGCGCCGCCAGGTGCCGCGCCCAGGAGCGTAGAGCGGATCGCCCGTAGGAGGGCGCCGGCGTGGCACGCCCTTCGTGGAGGCGGAGGTAGCCCCACGTTGCGGTGCGCCAGAGCGGCCCGATCCTGCCGCAGCGGTCGCTGAGGCAGAAGGCGGCATCGTGTGCGGCCAGCACCTCGAAGGTCTCCTCGGTGTACCACGATTCGTGCCGGGGCTCGAGCGCGACGCGCACCGACCCGGGAAACGCTTCGAGCGTCGCTCGAAGCGCGGGGAGGTTCGCCCGCAGCGTCGGTGGGAGCTGCAAGAGCACCGGCCCGAGCTTGGCGCCGAGATGCGCGGCCCGGCTCAGGAGACGTCGGACCGGCGGGTCGGGGTCGTGAAGTCGGCGCACGTGCGTGAGGTAGCGGCTCGCCTTGATGCTGAAGACGAAGTCGTCCGGCGTGGCGTCACGCCAGCGCCTGAAGGTCTCCTCCTCTGGGAGCCGGTAGAAGGCGTTGTTGACCTCGACGGTGCGGAAGTGGGCGGCGTGATGCTCGAGCCACCGCCGCTGGGGGAGGTCCGCGGGGTAGAAGCGCCCCTTCCAGTCGGAGTACTGCCACCCCGACGTCCCGATCCATACCGGCATCACCGTGCACGTTAGGGTCAGCCGAAGCCGGAGGGCGGCGTCGTGGACGGGGCCCCTCCGGCCGGCCCGGCGCGACTTCCCCGAGGCGGCCGCTCGGGTGCCCGCGACCGGGACCGGGACCGGGACCTCCGGCCCTACCCCACGGAGCCCAGCGCGGTGAAGACTGGGGAAGATGAGGCGCAGTGCGGAAAGGAGCAGCAGTGGCACTTGTCAAGCACCAGAAGAGCGGCCAGGAGGCCGCGGTCGAACGGCGGCCCGTGGACTTCTTCGAGAGCTTCTTCTCGGACTGGCCGTCCATGTTCCGCAGGCCGTTCCTCGTCGTGCCCGAGGGGGCGGCTGTCATCCGATCCGATGAGTTCGTCGAGGACGGCACGCTGGTCGTCCGGGTCGAGATCGCGGGCATCGACCCCGAGAAGGACGTCGAGATCTCGCTCGACGGCGACGTGCTGCACATCAGCGCCGAGCGGCGCCAGGAGGAGGAGACCAAGGAGCGTGACTACACGCGGCGCGAGCTGCGTTACGGATCGTTCCGTCGGGACCTGCTCGTGCCCACCGGGACCACGGAGGGCGACGTGAAGGCCAGCTACAAGGACGGGATCCTCGAGGTGCGGGTGCCGACCGAGGTCGAGACGCCTTCCGTCCCCGCGGCCAAGATCCCGGTCGCCAAGAGCTGACGCCAGCCCGATCGTTCGAGGGGGAACCGGTGCGCGCTGTGGCGCGGGTCGTCCGCGCCACCCCCGAGATGGTGGGCAAGGTGGTGAGGACGCCTTGGCGGCTGGCCCGTCGTGGCGCCCACCGGCTGGGCACGCCGGTACCGCCTCGGGCCCGGGAGCCGTCGTCCGGCGCCGCCCCGGCCGACGGCGAGCGGCGGGCCATCGCCGAGGACCTGGGCCATCTCGAGGACGCCATGGCCCGACTCGAGGCACGCCACGCCGCAGAGATCGAGCGGGTGCACCCGCACCATCGGGCCGACGCGATCAACCTCGTGCACTATCTGGCGCTGCGCCAGGGTGACGTGCGGTCGCTGCAGCGGCGGCTGGGGGCGCGGGGACTGTCTTCGCTCGGACGGTGCGAGCCCCACGTGCTGGCCACCGTCGAGAGCGTGCGGGCCGAGCTCGACAGCACGACGGTGCGGCCGGTACCGGCGTCGCTCAGCTTCGAGGCCGGCCGCGGCGCGCTCGATCGCAACACCGATGCCCTCTTCGGCCCTCGTCCCCTGGGGCGGGTCCCCCGGGTGATGGTCACGTTCCCCACCGAGGCGGCGACCGACTACGAGCTCGTCCTCCACCTGGTGGCGTCGGGCATGGACGTGGCCAGGATCAACGGCGCGCACGACGGCCCCGAGGCGTGGCAGGCGATGGCGCGCAACGTGCGCAAGGCCTCCCACGAGGTGGGGCGCCCGTGCCGGATCTCGATGGACCTTCCCGGGCCGAAGCTGCGCACCGGGCCGCTGGTCGACGGGCCTCGTGTCGTGCGGATGCGCCCCGAGCGGGACCTGCGCGGAGTCCCGGTCACCCCGGCCGTGCTGACCATGGTGGGGGCGCCGCTCGCCCGCGCCGTCCCGGAACCGGCCATCCCCGTCGACCCCGACTGGCTGAAGCGTCGCCGGGTGGGCGACAACATCGACGTGGTGGACACCAGGGGCTCGCGCCGCCGCCTGCGCATCGTCGCCTGCCAGACGGACAGCGCGGCGGCCGAGGTGTGGGACACCACCTACCTCGAGTCGGGCTCCGAGCTGTGCTGCGGTCCGGATCGGACCCAGGTCGGGACGCTGCCCGCGGTGCCCCAGTTCCACCTCTTGCGCGTGGGGGACCTCCTCTGCCTGACCGAGTCGCTCGAGCCGGCGGAGCCGTGGGCGCACGGCGAGCCCGGGGCGGCCCGGATCGGCTGCACCCTCCCCGGAGCCCTGGCGGCGGTGGCGCCCGGCCAGCACGTCCTGCTCGACGACGGGAAGATCACGGGTGTGGTCGAGACGGCGGGCCGCGGCGAGGTGGTCGTCCGGATCGAAACGGCCGGGCCCCGCGGCTCGCGGCTGCGGGCGGAGAAGGGCATCAACCTGCCCGACGCCAACCTGCGGGCCGAGCCCGTCACCGACGCCGACCTCCCGTTCCTCGAGGTGGCGGCGGCGTACGCCGACATGGTGGCGCTCTCGTTCGTGCGCCACGAGGACGACGTTGACTCGATGCGCGCCTACCTGCACAAGGTGGGTGGGGACCACCTGGGACTGGTGCTCAAGATCGAGACGGAGGCGGCGTTCGTTCGGCTCCCCGTGATCCTCTTGCACGCCATGCAGGCGTCACGGGTCGGGGTCATGATCGCCCGGGGTGACCTGGCCGTCGAGGTGGGCTATCAGCGGCTGGCCGAGATGCAAGAGGAGATCCTCTGGCTCTGCGAGGCGGCTCACCTGCCGGTGATCTGGGCCACCGAGGTGCTCGACCACCTGGCGCGCACGGGGCAGCCGTCGCGGGCCGAGGTCACCGACGCCGCCATGGCTCAGCGGGCCGAGTGCGTGATGTTGAACAAGGGCCCGCACGTCGACACCGCCATCACCGTCCTCGACGACATCCTTCGTCGGATGTCGGGTCATCAACGCAAGAAGAC
>Ga0187784_10001132_pt1 | contig 20907 bp, 19 predicted proteins | sample 1015_SJ02_MP15_2_FD_132964 | JGI IMG/M metagenome (GOLD analysis project Ga0187784, IMG submission 132964) | Tropical peat soil microbial communities from peatlands in Department of Meta, Colombia - 1015_SJ02_MP15_20_MG | ecosystem: Environmental > Terrestrial > Soil > Wetlands > Peat | place...
CGCGGCGGCGGTCGAAGGCCTCGCCGGGCAACTGGTCGCTCGCTTCGGCGCGCCCGATCTGGCGACGGCGCACCGCGCCGCCGCCGAGGAGTTCGCCTTCGCGGCGTCGCTGACCGATCATCCGCCCGACACGCTGATCGCCATGCACCGCGTGCACGCGGACGGCGCCATTCGCGAGACCTTCCGCACGCTCAAGCCGCGCGGCGGGGCGAAGCCGCTGCGCGCGTTTTCGTTCCTGGAAGTCGAGGAAGAGGGGCCGGCGGCGAAGGAGGAACTCGATTTGCTCACGCTCGCGCGTAAAGAGGGCGCATGAAAGACTTCTGGCTCTCCTGCGGGCATCATCTGCTCGACCGCGACGCCGGCGGCGGGCTGATCGTCACCGACGCGTTTCTCAAGGCCTACTTGGCGCGGCCCGAGGTCGCCCCGCCGCCCGACGCCTGCGCGGTCGAGCGCATGCTGCACGCCGCACTGCTCGCCGATCCGCGCCGCCCGACGGCAGCCGCCGATATTGCCGCCATCGCCGATGAGGATGCGCGCGAGAACTGGCACTTGCTGATCGACTTTCGCGACCATCTGTTGCGCCACCCGACGGTGGAAGCCGCCTACCTGGCGTTGGCGCGCCGCGGCGTGGGCTCGACCCCGCCGCTCTTCCTCAACCAAATGGTCCACGCGATCCTGCGCAACGCGCTCGACGATTGCACCGACCCCTTCGTGTTGCGCGCCGCCGAGATGATGTTCCGCTCTCAGCGCCTCACTTTGCACGAGGGCGCCCTCGTCGCGGCCGACGACGAACTGATCGCCGGCGCGAGCGGCGCACCGGTCTCGCCGCTCGTCTCCATGCTCGGACTGCCGGCCGCCGCCGCCATCGACGTGCTCACCGAGGACAACGCCGCGAGCTATTTCGAGCGCAGCGACCGCTTCGACACCGCGCTCGATCTCACCGCCGGCCGGCGCGGCCAGGCGGCGCTGGGCGAAGCGCTCGCGCGGTTCCTGCGCCACATGCTCGCGGTCGAGGCGGAGGTCGAGCCGCTCGTCGAAATGCGCGACGTGCCGTTCACCTGGTACGTCGGTCTCGACGCCGAGGGCACCCGCATCGGCGACCATTTGTGGAACGGCGGCACCCTCGATGCGGCGACCGCCGAGCGCGTCGTCGCGCTCTATCGCCTGATGCTGCGCGCATCCGCCGCGGCGATCGACGGCCCGATTTATCTGATCCTCGCCATGACGCCCGAGCGGGTGCTGCGGATGAAGCCGCAAAATATCCTTGCCGGGCTGCCGGCGCATGAGAGGGAGACGGTGAGTTGAGCGTTGAGCCGCTCGCCCGCATTGCCGTCGGGGTCGTGGTCGAGCGCCGCGCCGCGACGAGCCCGTGGATCGAGCATGTCTGGCGCTCGGTCGGCGTGCTCGCGGGCGTGCCGGAGGCGGCGCCGTGGACGCCGCTTCCCGGGCCAAGCGGTGCCGACACGTTCTACGCCGGCGGGGCAGAAGTCGAACTCTATCGCTCCGAGACAACGAACTACCGCCACAACCTGGCGTCGGAGCAGCCGTCCCTGTGGGTGGTGCTGCGTCCGACCGGCGCCGACCCGCCGTTTGCGGTCGTGAGGGTCACCGCCGATCCGGCCGAGGGCGAGGCCTTTACCGAGACGGGGACCGACCTGGTCGACGCCGTGCCGATGCCGCCGCCGGTTGTCCAGGCGGTTGCGGCCTTCGTGGCCGAGCATCACGTGGAGCACACGTTCGAAAAGCGCAAGCGTGGCCGTGCCGACCCCGAGGCGCTGGGCCGGCGCCGCGGCGAGGAGAGCCGATGAGCGAAACGTTTCTCTCGCGCTGGTCGCGCCGCAAGCGCGCGGCTGCCACCTCTCCCCGCTTGCGGGGAGAGGTCGACGCGCCGGAGCGCAGCGAAGGCGCGTCGGGTGAGGGGGCCTCTCCGCAGACCGAAGCCATGGAAAGTCCCCCTCACCCCGACCCTCTCCCCGCAAGCGGGCAGAGGGAGTCCGCGCCCCCTTTCGATCGCGCGAGCCTGCCGCCGATCGAATCGATCGATGCCGGCACCGACGTGAGCGCGTTTCTGCGCCCGGGTGTCCCGACCGATCTTGCTCAGGCGGCGCTGCGCCGGGCCTGGATCACGGATCCGGCGATCCGCGACTTCGTCGGGCTGGCGGAGAACGCCTGGGACTTCACCGCGCCCGGCGGCGTGCCTGGCTTCGAGCCCTTGCGCGCGATCGACGACGTGCAGCGTCTCGCCGCCCAGGTTGCCGGCGTATTGCCAGCCGTCGCGCCCGAACCCGCGGCCCGCGAGCAAGTGGAAGGCGATCCGCCGGAGGCCGAAATGGCGCCGCAACAGACGCCACCAGGTCCGGACGTAACGTCATCTCAGCTCGGTGATGCTGCGGCGCAAAAGAAAAATCCGACGGACGAGTCCTGATCGTATGGGCTTGCGACATGGCGGCGCATTAGCCGAATGAACGAGGCTGCCATAGCCTCGAACTATTGACCGGGACTATTCCCGCGCGCAGACTGTTATTGTTCTAAATAAGAACTACAAAGCGCAGAGAATCAATGCGGGAGCCGGGCCTCGAGGAAGCGATACGTGCCGCAGGCGGCGTAAGCGAGCTCGCCCGCCGCCTGGGCATTGCGCAGCCTTCGGTGTCGAACTGGGACCGGGTTCCCGCCGAGCGTGTCGCCTCGGTCGAGCAGGCGACCGGCGTCGACCGCGCCCGCCTGCGTCCCGATCTGTTCGCCGCCCCCGCGGCGGCCGAGACGATCGACGAGGTCGACGCCGCCCGGGCGCAGGAATACGCGCTGCTGGCGGCCTTGCTCGCGCGGGCGCCCGATGGCGATCTCCTCGCCCGCCTCGCCCGCCTCACGGCCGATGCGAGCGCGCTCGGGATCGCCCACGCAAAGCTTGCCGAGGCGGCGAGCGCCACCGGTCCCGCGCGGGTCGAGCGCGAGTATTTCGACCTGTTCGTCGGCGTCGGCCGCGGCGAGGTGCTGCCCTACGGCTCGTATTACCTCACCGGCTTCCTGCACGAGCGGCCGCTAGCGCGGTTGCGCAGCGACCTCGCCGACCTCGGCGTCGCGCGCGCCGAAGAACAATACGAGCCCGAGGACCACATCGCGATCCTGTGCGAAGTGATGGCGGGGCTCGCCGGCGGCAAATTCCCAGCCGACGGCCGGCACCGTGCCGAGAAGCAATTCTTCGACAAGCACGTGGCGCCGTGGGCGCGCCGCTTCTTCGCCGATCTGGAGCGGGCCGAGGCGGCGAATTTCTACCGCGCCGTCGCCGCGGTCGGAGCGACCTTCATCGACATCGAGACGGAGGCGTTTGCCCTGCCGTCCTGAGCTTGCGTTCGAACAAACAGTCCGTCGGAGGAACCGCAATGCCACGACACCAGACCAAGGCGACCGTCGCGCGCCGCGACGTGTTGCGCGCCCTCGCGGCGGGTGCCGGCGCGACTGCGCTGCCGCTTGCGCCCGCAGCGCAGGCGGCCGAGAGCGCAGACGACAAGCGCAAGGCGCGGTACCGGCTGAGCGATCACATCAAGGCCTACTACCGCGTCAACCAATATCCGACCAAATAGGGAGGCGGCCGTGCTGATCAAACGGACGGAACGCGAGGCGCGCCGCGGAATGCTGGCCGCCGCACTCGCAGCCCAATCGGGCGGCGCGCTCGATCGCCGCAGCTTCCTGCGCCGCTCCGGCCTCGTCGCCGGCGGGCTCGCGACCCTCGGGGCGCTCCCGCTCGGCAGCGTGCGCAAGGCCGAGGCCGGGCCGCCGCCCACAGCGGGCGTCCCGGTCGAGACGCGCAAGAGCATTTGCACTCACTGCTCGGTCGGCTGCACGGTGACCGCCGAGGTGCAGAACGGCGTATGGATTGGCCAGGAGCCGGGCTGGGACAGCCCGTTCAACCGCGGCTCCCACTGCGCCAAGGGCGCCTCGGTGCGCGAACTCGTGCACAGCGACCGGCGGCTCAAATATCCGCTCAAGCTCGTCAACGGCCAATGGACCCGCGTGTCATGGGACACGGCGATCGATGAGATCGGCAACAAGCTGACGGAGATCCGCGGGAAGTCGGGCGCCGACGCGGTCTATTGGTGGGGTTCGGCCAAGATGACCAACGAGGGCGCCTACCTGTTCCGCAAGCTCGGCGCGTTCTGGGGCACCAACAACACCGACCATCAGGCCCGCATCTGCCATTCCACCACCGTCACCGGCGTCGCCAATACCTGGGGCTACGGCGCCATGACCAACAGTTACAACGACATCCGCAACGCCAAGACGCTGCTCATCTGGGGCGGCAATCCGGCCGAGGCGCATCCGGTGTCGCTGCAGCACCTGTTGGAAGGCAAGGAACTCAACAGGGCGAATTTCATCGTCGTCGATCCGCGCCTTACCCGCACCGCCGCGCACGCGACCGAATACGTGCGGCTGCGTCCGGGCACCGATATTCCGGTGCTCTACGGGATGATGTGGCACATCCTCAAGAACGGCTGGGAAGACAAGGAGTTCATCCAGCAGCGCGTTTACGGATTCGAGGACGCGCGCAAGGAAATCGAGAAGTGGACGCCGGAGGAGGTCGAGCGGGTGAGCGGCGTTCCCGGCGAGCAGCTCAAGCGGGTCGCCGAAATGTTCGCGACCCAGAAGCCGGCGACCTTGATCTGGTGCATGGGCCAGACCCAGCACACGGTCGGCACCGCCAACGTGCGGGCGAGCTGCATCGCGCTGCTCCTCACCGGCAACGTCGGCAAATCGGGCACCGGGGCCAACATCTTCCGCGGCCACGACAACGTGCAGGGCGCGACCGACGTCGGCCTCGATATCGTGACCTTGCCCTTCTACTACGGCGTGGTGGAAGGCGCTTGGCGTCACTGGGGCCGCGTGTGGGAAGTCGACTACGACTGGCTGGTGTCGCGCTTCGACGACAAAAAAATCATGGAGACGCCGGGCATCCCGCTCACGCGCTGGTTCGACGCCGCGACCTTGCCGAAGGACCAGGTGGCGCAGAAGGATAATGTCCGGGCCGTGTTCGTCCAGGGCCATGCCTCGAACAGCGTCACGCGGATTCCGGCCTCGATGGCCGGGCTGCAGAAGCTCGATCTGCTTGTCGTCGCCGATCCGCATCCGACTACCTGGGCGTCGCTTGCGGTTCAGGCCGGCCGCAAGAACGACATGTACCTGCTGCCGGTGTGCACGCAGTTCGAGTCATCGGGCTCGCGGGTGGCGTCGAACCGCTCGCTGCAATGGGCCGAACAGGTCGTCAAGCCGAGCTTCGAGCAGAAGGACGACTATCAGGTCATCTACCTGATCGCGAAGAAGCTCGGCTTTGCCGACCTGATGTTCAAGAACATCAAGATCGAGGGTGACCGCCCGGTGCCGGAAGACACGCTGCGGGAGATGAACCGCGGCAGCTTCTCCACCGGCTATTGCGGCCAGTCGCCGGAGCGCCTCAAGGCGCACATGAAGAACCAGGCGAAGTTCGACCTGGTCACCCTGCGCGCGCCCAAAGATGATCCCGAGGTCGGCGGCGACTACTACGGTCTGCCGTGGCCGTGCTGGGGCACGCCGCAAGTCAAGCATCCGGGCACGCCGCTGCTCTACAACACCAACCTCAACGTCATGGACGGCGGCGGCACCTTCCGCGCCCGCTTTGGCGTCGAGCGCGATGGCGTCAGCCTGCTCGCTGACAAATCCTACTCGCTCGGGTCGGAGATCCAGGACGGCTATCCCGAGTTCACCTATGCGGTGCTCAAGAAGCTCGGCTGGGACAAGGACCTCACCCCCGACGAGCTTGCCACCATCCAGAAAATCGGCGGCGACAAGGCCGATACGGTCTCGTGGTCGATCGATCTCTCCGGCGGCATCCAGCGGGTCGCCATGGCGCACGGCTGCGTCCCCTACGGCAACGCCAAGGGCCGCATGAACGCGTTCGGCCTGCCCGATCCGATCCCGGTGCACCGCGAGCCGATCTACACGCCGCGCGTCGAGCTGGTGAGCAAATATCCGACCCTGCCCGACGCGCGCCAGTTCCGCCTGCCCAACATTGGCTTCACCGTGCAGAAGGCGGCGGTCGACAAGGGCATCGCCAAGGAGTTCCCGCTGATCTTGAGCTCTGGCCGCCTGGTCGAATACGAGGGCGGCGGCGAGGAGACGCGCTCCAACAAGTGGCTCGCCGAGCTGCAGCAGGACATGTTCATCGAGATCAATCCCGCGGACGCAGCCGACCGCGGCATCAAGGACGGCGGCTGGGTCTGGGTCACCGGCGCGGAAAGCAACGCGAAGGCGCGCATGAAGGCGCTGGTCACCGAGCGGGTCGGCAAGGGCGTCGCCTGGATGCCGTTCCACTTCGGCGGCTGGTTCGCCGGCGAAGACCTGCGCAAGAACTACCCGGCGGGCGCCGATCCGATCGTGCTCGGCGAAAGCGCCAACACGATCACCAGCTACGGCTACGATCCGGCTACCGGCATGCAGGAGCCGAAAGTCACCCTGTGTCAGATCAGGGCGGCGTAGGGAGGCGGCACCATGGCGCGAATGAAATTCCTCTGTGACGCCGATCGCTGCATCGAATGCAACGCCTGCGTCACCGCCTGCAAGAACGAGCACGAGGTTCCGTGGGGCATCAATCGCCGGCGCGTCGTCACCATCAACGACGGCAAGCCGGGCGAGCGCTCGGTCTCGATGGCCTGCATGCACTGCACCGACGCGCCGTGCGCGGCGGTGTGTCCGGTGAGCTGCTTCTTCACCACCGCCGACTCGGTGGTGCTGCACTCGAAGGACCTGTGCATCGGCTGCGGCTACTGCTTCTACGCCTGCCCGTTCGGCGCGCCGCAGTATCCGCGCGTCGGCAACTTCGGCTCGCGCGGCAAGATGGACAAGTGCACCTACTGCGCCGGCGGTCCGGACCCGGAGAACACCAAGGCGAACTACGAGAAATACGGCACCGACCGGCTGATCGAGGGCAAGCTGCCGCTGTGCGCGGAAATGTGCTCGACCAAGTCGCTGCTCGCCGGCGACGGCGAGATCATCGCCCAGATCTACAAGGAGCGGGTGATGAAGCGCGGCTACGGCTCGGGCGCCTGGGGATGGCAGACCGCCTACCGCGAAACCATCGCGGTGTGACTTCTCCCTCTCCCCGGAGGGGAGAGGGCCGGGGTGAGGGGGTTACGGCGTTCGGATGATACGCCCTCGCCCCTCACCCGACGCGCTTCGCGCGTCGACCTCTCCCCGCAAGCGGGGAGAGGGGAAAAAAGAAAACCGGAGGGAACGCATGATATCGATCTTCGCGCGCATTCGCCTCGTGCTCGGCGCGGTCGCGCTCATCGGCCTCATCCTCGCCGCCGCGCCGGCCGGCGCGCAGCAACCGACTTCGGTCAATCCGACCGCCAGCTCGGTCAAGGAAGATCAGCTGCTGCGCGCGCTCGGCCAGGTGCAGGGACGCGGCAGCATCCCGGACACGAAATCCTACACCATCGAGCATCCGGTGGGTCGCGAGTGGCGGCATTTCCACGAGGTGACGCTGCGCTGGATCGGCGCGATTGCCATCCTCGGCATGGTGGTGCTGCTGGTCGTGTTCTATCTCGCCCGCGGCATGGTGCGCCTCGAAAGCGGCCGCTGCGGCCGCACGATCGTGCGCTTTACCGCGGTCGAACGTTTCGTGCACTGGATGACGGCGGTCTGTTTCATCGTGCTCGCCATCAGCGGGCTCAACATCACGTTCGGCAAGCTGCTGCTGCTGCCGCTGATGTCGCCGCAGGCGTTCAGCGACTGGTCGGAATGGGCCAAATACGCGCATAACTACGTGAGCTTCCCGTTCACGCTCGGCGTCGTGCTGATCTTCTTCATGTGGATTGCCGGCAACCTTCCCAACCGCGTCGATTGGGAATGGCTCAAGCGCGGCGGCGGCATGGTCGGGCACGATCATCCGCCCGCCTACAAATTCAATGCCGGCCAGAAGGCGATCTACTGGCTGCAAGTGCTCGGCGGCACAGCCATGGTGATCAGCGGCTACGTGCTGATCTTCCCCTTCTACGGCACCGACGTCGGCAACATGGAAGCGGCGCAAGTGGTGCACGGCGTCATCGCCATGCTGTTCATCGCGCTGATGATCGCGCACATCTACATCGGCACCATCGGCATGGAAGGCGCCTTCGAGGCGATGGGCACCGGCGAGGTCGACGTCAACTGGGCGAAGGAACACCACAGCCTGTGGTTCGATGAGGAACTCGCCCGCGGCCGCAGCGCCCCGCCGCCGCAGGGCGCCGCGGCGACGGCGGCCCAATAGGCCGCCGCACGGTGCTTGGTTAGCGCGCGTCGGCAACGCCGCCGTCGATCACCTTGAAACGTGGCGCGCGTGCGGCCTTTGCCGCCGCGCCGGCCTGCATGCCGCGCTCGAGCGTCTCGACCACGGCGCGCAGCTCGCCCTCCATCAGATCCGGGTGGTCGACGTGCACGGCGGCGTTGCGGCACTGATCGAGCGCGGCGCTCAACACGCCGACCGTGGCCGCCGCTTGGCGCGGCGTGCGCGCCAGTTCGCCTTTGATCGTTTCGTAGAGTTGGGACGCGAGCAGCGCCGAATAGACGCCGGAGCCGTCGTTGGCGATGTTGCGCGCGACGCTGTCGACGACGATCCGCGCGGTCCGCACCAAGTCGACCGGCACCGAGCAGCGCTGCATCGTCCTTCCCCCGCGGGCGGAAGCGACGACGGTGCTACATGATTCGAGCGTTCCGCGCATACGACAACGGCGGCGGCCGCGAAGCGGTCGCCGCCGATCACATAGCCGATGGCTTGGGCGCGCGCGCCGAGCGCGCGCTTATCTGACGCAGAGCGGGCCGACGCACACCACCGGCGGCGGAGCGATGATCACCGGAGCGGGAGCGACCACCACGGGAGCGGGAGCGACGACCACCGGAGCGCCGGGTGGCGGCGCGTCATAGGCGCCGGGCGGGGGCGCCCCCTCGTCGAGCGGCGGAGCATCGGCCATGGCCGGATCCTCGAGCGCTTCGACGTCGGAAATCACCGTCGGATACGGGTAAACCGGCTGCGGGTAGAAGTACCAGGCACCGCCCACGTCCCACCACCAGCCGTAGCGGCCGTTGCGCATTTCGTGCCGCCAGGCTCCGCGGTCCCAGGCGAGCGCGCCGCGATAGAAATGGCCGCCGTAGGCGCGCCGCGCGAAACCGGGATGCCGGGCGAAGTAAACCGGACGGCCGGCACCTGGGCGCCCCGCATATCCGGGCCGTCCGGGATAAGCCTGCCGGGCGGCGGGGCCCGGGCCACCGGGACGCCCTCCCGTGACGGGTCCGTGCGGCGGCGCAGCCTTCGCGCCCTTGGGCGGTGGCCCTTTCCCCGCGTTGTTGGATTGCGCTGCCGCCGGCAGCGAGAATGCCGTGACGATCGTTGCGACCGCAACCAAGACGATCAGGAATCTGATTTTGCCCATGCGCGAATTTCTCCTCCTGCTTCCGGCTGCCGGTTTTGTCCCGCGCAGCCGTCGCGCCCCTAGATTCGGAATGGATGTGACTAGTGGCCAATTGTGGCAATCAAATCGCGGTTCCCCTTCGATCTTGGCCGTGTTTACGCCACAATTCCGGCAGCTGGGCGGATGCCCATATAATGTTGTCCATGCGCATCATCGGCATCGCCGGCTGGAGCGGAGCGGGCAAGACCACCTTGCTCGCGAAGCTCATTCCACAGCTCACGGCACGCGGCGTGCGGGTGTCGACGGTCAAGCACGCCCACCACGCCTTCGACGTCGATCAGCCGGGGAAGGATTCTCACACCCATCGCATGGCCGGCGCGACCGAAGTCTTGGTTTCGTCCGCCAACCGTTGGGCGCTCGTGCACGAATTGCGCGGGGCGTCCGAACCGATTCTTGCGGAACTGCTGGCCAAACTCGCGCCGGTCGACCTCGTGATCGTCGAGGGGTTCAAACACGGCGCGCATCCGAAGCTGGAGGTCTACCGGGCCGCGCTCGGCAAGCCGCCGCTCCATCCCGACGATCCGCATATCGTCGCGATTGCATCCGACGCGCCGGTGCCGGCCGCGCGGGTGCCCGTGGTCGGGCTCGACGACGTGGATGCGGTTGCCGACCTGATGCTGGCGCGCGCCGCGCCGCTCGCCGCGCTCACTCCCTGTCACGGGAGCTAGTGCCGCGAACCCGAAGTTCGCACTACAATTTGCCGCGAGTCCGATTGCGAACTTCGGGTTCAAAGCGGCACTAGAATCATAAAGTTGCTAGTGTCCTTCGATTCCGAAGTTCGCTTCGGAGCGTGCGGCAAACTCGGGCGAACTTCGGAATCGGGACACTAGTGATGGCGCAGCTTTCCGATGACTGTTTCGCTTTCGGCGGCCCGCTGCTTCCGGTCGATGACATCGAGCGCCTGCTCGCCGCGCGCATCGCGCCGGTCGCCGAGACCGAGCGGGTGAATTTGCCCGAAGCCGCCGGCCGCGTGCTCGCCGCCGATCTTGTTGCCGCGGTCGACCTGCCGCCGTTCGACAATTCAGCCGTGGACGGGTTCGCGGTGCGGCACGCCGACCTCGCGGCCACGGGCGAGACGCGTCTCGCCGTCATCGACCGGGTCACGGCCGGGCACGCGGCGACGCAGCCGGTCGGCCCGCGGCAGGCGGTGCGCATCTTCACCGGCGCGCCCATGCCGGCGGGCGCCAACACCGTGTTCATGCAGGAGGACGTCCGCGCCGAGGGCGACGCCGTGATCGTGCCGCCGGGCCTCAAGCTCGGCGCCAACCGCCGTCGCGCCGGCGAGGACGTGCGCGCAGGGGCGGTGGCGCTGCCGGCGGGCCGCCGGCTCGCGCCGCAGCACGTGGCGCTCGCCGCCGCACTGGGGCGCGTCGATCTTGACGTGCGCCGCCGCATCCGTGTCGCTTTGTTCTCGACCGGCGACGAAATCGTGGAGCCCGGGACCCTGCGTCCGCAACCGGCGCTCTACGACGCCAACCGGCGCCTGCTCGCCGAACTCGCCGGCCGGCTGGGCGCCGAGGTCACCGATCTCGGCATCCTGCCCGACGACCCGGAGGCGCTCGCCCAGGCGATTTCGGCCGCCGCCGCCGGCCATGACGTGGTGCTGACTTCCGGCGGGGTCTCGACCGGCGAAGCCGATCACGTGCGCACGGCGGTCGAGCAAGTCGGCCGCCTGGTGTTCTGGCGTGTCGCCATCAAGCCCGGCCGGCCCGTCGCCATGGGGGTCGTGCCCGCGCCGGGCGGCGGCAGCGCGGCCTTCGTCGGCCTGCCGGGCAATCCGGTCGCCGCCTTCATCACCTTCGTGCGGGTGGTGCGCCCGTTGCTGCTGCGGCTGTCGGGAGCGCTGCCCGAGCCGATGGTTGCGCTGCCCGTGCGTGCGGGCTTTGCCTATCGCAAGAAGCTCGGCCGCCGCGAATACGTGCGCGTCACGCTGGCGCACGGGCCGGACGGCACGATCGAAGCAAAAAAATTCCCGCAGGACGGAGCGGGCGTGATCACATCGCTCACCCAGACCGACGGACTGGTCGAGTTGCCGGAGCAGACGACTGCAATCGAGCCCGGCGCGACGATCGGCTTTCTGCCCTACGTCGCGCTGATTGGGTAAACCGCGCGGTTACAACCGCACGGCTTCGGTCGAATAGGCCACGCTCACCGGCTCCTGGATTTTCGCGAGCACGACGCTGCCCACCACGGCGATCACCGCGGCTGCGACGAGGGCGGCCAAGAACGCGCGCATGGTTTGTTCCTCCCGGCGATTGGGCTGATGATATCCGACCGCGGCGGGTTTGGGAAAGTCAAACAGTCAGCTTGTCCTCGAGCGCGGCAAATCGCTGCGCTTGCGCCGCGTCCTGCGGCGTATTGACGTTGAAGAACGGATCGATCGGTTCGGCCGGCCATTCGGCAAGCCCGACCCCGTGGCGTGCGGTCCATACTTCGATCTTGTGCAAGCCCTCGGCGGCGACGGCACGCCGCAGATCCGCGCGCAGACCGACCGGCCACAGCCCGACGACCGGGTGCCGCCACTCGCCCGATTTGGCGCAGGCGAGCGGAGCGCCGGCGGCTGCCCGCGCGGCGTGCAGCCGGCGCACCAAGTCGCGCGGCAGGAACGGGCAATCGCCCGGCACGCTCGCGAGCCAGCCGATCGCCGGCGCGTTGACCGCGAGCCAGTCTAGTCCCGCGAGGATGCCGGCGAGCGGACCGGCAAATCCTTCGATGTCGTCCGCCACCACCGGCAAGCCGAAGAGCGCGAAGCGCGCCGGATCGCCGTTGGCGTTGATGACGACGCCCGCGCATTGCGGGCCGAGGCGGGCGAGCGCTCGCTCGAGGATGGTCGCGCCGCCAATGCGGATGAGGCCCTTGTCGCCGCCGCCCATGCGGCGGGCGAGGCCCCCCGCCAGCACGAGCCCGTAGGTTTGCGGCTCAGTCGTCATGGGCGGCGGCTTTGCGCCGGTGCTTGGCGGATTCCTCCTCGACGTAGCGCAGGTCCTGATCGAACACGATGCGCTCCTCGCCGGAGAGCGCGATGAAGCGCTTGCCGCGGGCGCGGCCGATGAGCGTGAGGCCGGCCCTGCGCGCAAGGTCCACGCCCCAGGCGGTGAACCCCGAGCGCGAGACGAGGATCGGAATCCCCATGCGCACGGTCTTGATCACCATCTCGGAGGTGAGCCGGCCGGTCGTATAAAAGATTTTGTCGTCCGCGCGCACGCCGTGGCGGAACATCCAGCCGGCGATCTTATCGACCGCATTGTGGCGTCCCACGTCCTCCATGTAGACCAGCGGCCGGTCTTCGACCGCCAGCACGCAGCCGTGGATGGCGCCGGCCTCGAGATAGAGCGAGGGCGTGGTGTTGATCTTCTGCGTGAGCGCGTAGAGCCAGGACGTGCGCAATTGCGCCGCCGGCAGCGCGGCGTTCTCGATCACCTCCATCAGGTCGCCGAACACGGTGCCCTGGGCGCAGCCCGAGGTCTGCACCTTCTTCTTGAGTTTGGCTTCGTAATCGGTCGCCCGCTCGGTGCGCACCACCGCGACCGCGAGGTCCTCGTCGTAGTCGACGCCGGTCACCTCGTCGTCCGACCGCAGCATGTTCTGATTGAGCAGGTAGCCGAGCGCCAGATACTCGGGGTAGTCGCCGATCGTCATGGCGGTGACGATCTCCTGGGCGTTCAAGTAGATGGTCAGCGCGCGCTCGACCGTGACCGAGGTCTCGATCCGCTCGCCCGACTGGTCGACCCCGGCGACGCGCTCGGTCAGCCGCGGGTCGGCCGGGTCTGGGCGCAGCAGGTAGCCGTCCTTGGGCTTGGCGATGACGGGGGCCATGGGCGCGTTGTCGGGCATTTATGTCGGCCGGACAAGCGGCCCCTGCAACCGTAGCCCGGATGGAGCGGAGCGAAATCCGGGATTCCCGCATTCCGCTTCCACCTTCGCGCTCCGCGCTTCGGCGGACCTCAAACCCGCCGTAGCTCGCGCAGTAAGCGAAGGCGGGTCGCTCCATGCGGGCTACGAACTCAAGTTCGACGCGAAGGATGAGCGCGATGCCCCGGCGCATTCCGGAGTCGAGGAAATCGTTAACGATTTCCTAATCCTAGCAGCGGTGGCTCGCGCGGAAGGCAAATGCAGCGGCCGTCAGGCCGCGCCGGCATTCTGAAGTAACGGATGAAGCTTCAGGCCGCGTGCAAGGTACCGCCGAGTTCGACCGCGCCGACCGTCGGCTGGACGTGCTTGGCGCGCCAGCGCGGGCCGGGGCCGCGCATGTAGTAGAGCTCGGGCCGGTAGGGGTCGAACAGGTCCTTGGCGAGGGACTGCCAGAACGCAACGGCGGTCCGGCGGAAGCTCGGAGCCTTGGTGCGGGTCTGGGCCATGACGAACTCCCTGACGCGGAGGACCGGCGATCCCGGCCTGCCCATTGGTCGCGCCGACGAGCGTCCGGGTTCACCCGCCATGGTCGGCCCGGATTCGTTAAAAACTGGTGAGAATTCGTCTCGCACCTGAAGCGCATTTGCCGAGATTGCCGGCAGCGTTTCCGGAGCGTTACGGCGATCGTCGAACGTGGGCTTGGGCGCGCCTTGCCGCGGCGGGGCGGCGCCGCTACATCAGCCGGGAATTCCCCGACAACGGCGCCCTTGGCGCGCGAACAAAAGGATCGGCCGGCGATGGCCCGCCAGTTCATCTACCACATGCAGGGTCTGTCCAAGACCTACCCGGGCAACCGCAAGGTGCTCGAGGACATCAACCTGTCGTTCTATCCCGACGCCAAAATCGGCGTGCTCGGCGTCAACGGGGCGGGCAAATCGACCCTGCTGCGCATCATGGCCGGCCTCGACAAGGAGTTCGTGGGCGAGGCTTGGGCGGCCGAGGGCGCGCGGGTCGGCTACCTGCCGCAGGAGCCGGCACTCGATGCGGACAAATCCGTGCGCGAGAACGTGATGGAGGCGGTCACCGGCCAGCGTGCGATCCTCGATCGCTACAACGAGCTGGCGGTTAACTACTCCGACGAGACCGCCGAGGAGATGACCAAGCTCCAGGACGAGATCGAGGCCAAGGGCCTGTGGGACCTCGATTCGAAAATCGACCAGGCCATGGACGCGCTGCGCTGTCCGCCCGACGATGCCCGGGTCGAGACGCTCTCGGGCGGCGAGCGCCGCCGCGTCGCGCTGTGCCGCTTGCTGCTCGAGGCGCCCGACCTGCTGCTGCTCGACGAGCCGACCAACCATCTCGACGCCGAGACCGTCGCGTGGCTCGAAGGGCATCTGCGCGGCTACCCCGGTGCGATCCTGATCGTCACCCACGACCGCTATTTCCTCGACAACGTCACCGGCTGGATCCTCGAACTCGACCGCGGTCGCGGCATTCCCTACGAGGGCAATTACTCCTCGTGGCTGGTGCAGAAGCAGAAGCGGCTCCAGCAGGAGGGCCGCGAGGAGGAGGCGCGCCAGCGCACGCTCGCGCGCGAGCAGGAATGGATCGCCGCCTCTCCGCGCGCGCGCCAGGCGAAGTCGAAGGCGCGCTACCAGCGCTACGATGAGCTGCTGGCGAAGGCGGCGGAGAAGACCGCGCAGAGCGCCCAGGTCGTCATCCCGGTGGCCGAGCGCCTCGGCCAGAACGTCATCGATTTCTCGCACCTCAAGAAGGGTTACGGCGAGAACCTGCTGATCGACGACCTCACCTTCAAGCTGCCGCCCGGCGGCATCGTCGGGGTGATCGGTCCCAACGGCGCCGGCAAGACCACCCTGTTCCGCATGATCACCGGCCAGGAGAAGCCCGACGCCGGCGCCATCACGGTCGGGGAGAGCGTGCGGCTCGGCTACGTCGACCAGTCGCGCGACAGCCTGGAAGGCAAGCACACCGTGTGGGAGGAGATTTCCGGCGGCAAGGACGTGCTCGCGCTCGGCAAGCGCGAGGTCAACTCGCGCGCCTATTGCGCCGCCTTCAACTTCAAGGGTGCCGACCAGCAGAAGAAGGTCGGTCAGCTCTCGGGCGGCGAACGCAACCGCGTGCACCTCGCCAAAATGCTCAAGTCCGGCGCCAACGTGATCCTGCTCGACGAGCCCACCAACGACCTCGACGTCGACACGCTGCGCGCGCTCGAAGAGGCGCTCGAGGATTTCGCCGGTTGCGCCGTCATCATCAGCCACGACCGCTGGTTCCTCGACCGTATCGCCACCCACATGATCGCGTTCGAGGGGGAGAGCCACGTCGAATGGTTCGAGGGCAATTTCGCCGACTACGAGGAAGACAAGAAGCGCCGCCTCGGCATCGATTCGACCATCCCGACGCGCATCAAATACAAGAAATTCAGTAGATGATGCGGGGCTCTACCCCCGGCGGCGGGGGCGTGGGGAGGGGTATCCGGCCCGCACGAATTATGCTGGCATTTGCGAAGAACCTGCTGTATCCTGCATATTTAGCGTGTACAGGAAGACGGTGTTACAATGCCAATCAAGGTCAGGGACGGGCTCCCACTCGTTTTCATTCTCGCCATGGCGGCGGAACTCTCCGGTGTGCCCAGCGCAGATGGTGGCGCGCCTTCGATTGCTAGAGGCAGTTTATCACCTCTGCTCAATCAGGTGCTCAGCCCAGCGGCACCGAGGGCTTCCGTCAAGGAGCCCGGCCGGGTCGCGCAGCCGTTTTGCTCCAACGGAATTTGGCGCAGGTGCTGATGTCGAGGTGGCAGCCGCGCCTCATCATTCTGCAACCGACCCCCTATTGTAATATCAGTTGTACTTATTGTTACCTGGGAAGTCGCGATGATCGGCGTGTAATGTCTCAGAAGGTTATTGAGGCCATTCGCGAAAAGATATTCTCCAGATTGGCTTCCGATGCTGCACCAACCGTGGTCTGGCATGCGGGGGAGCCCACAACCGTTCCGATCAGCTGGTACGAGTACGCCTATGGGAGTTTCTCTGCGGCCTGTCCGCCCGGAGCCAAGTTTACCATGCAGTCAAATGGGATCGCCATCGACGATCGATGGATCGATCTGCTGCGCCGGACGAACACGCACGTCAGCCTCAGCATCGACGGTCCCCAGCGCTTTCACGATGCACATCGGCGGACGCGAAACAACCAGCCGACGTGGGATTTGGCGGTCCGAGCTTTGGCGCGACTGCAGGGTGCGGGCTTTCAGCCTAACGTCATCTCGGTACTTCATCCGGAAGGCCTGGATCATCCCGATGAATATTATACTTTTTATCGCAATCACGGCGCGACCCATGTCAATTTGAACATTGATGAGATTCAGGGTGCGAACAGAACGAGCAGCTTCGGTGAAAGAGATTACAAGAAACGGATGACGGATTTTATCGTAGCGCTGCTTGAGCGCGCCTATCGTGACGACTTTCCCCTTCATATCCGCGAAGTCGAACGGATCGGTGAAGTCCTGGCGGCCGGGACCTTGCCCCGCAACGAGCAGGTCGAGCCGTGGGACACTATTGTCGTGGCGGCCGACGGCAGCGTGTCGACGTTCTCCCCTGAGTTCATGGAAGTCCGTTCTTCGGCACACGGAAACTTCGCTTTTGGGAACATCGTCACCGAGGATTTCGCCGACTTCGATGCGCGGCCGGCCCTTCGGCAGGCTGCAAGAGAAATTGCGGCGGGAACTGAAGCATGCCGGTCAAGTTGCCGCTATTTCTCCGTATGCGGGGGCGGAGCCCCGGTCAACAAATTCTGCGAGACGGGGAGCTTGACCGGAAGCGAGACCGCGTTTTGTCGACTGTCGATTCAAGCTTTCGCGGATGCGTTGATCGCCTTCGTGGAGAGTAGGCACGGTAAAGTTGCTCGCGCGCCGTCTGATCGCGCGTCAATGGCCTCGGCTTAGTTGGCGCGGACTTGAGGCGATGTTTTAGCAATTATCCGTGTCCGCTTCGGGCCGGATAGCGTTGCTTGATTATGGCTTTACAACCAGCCGTTTTTCGGCCTTTAATAGAGCGTCGGAAGGGTAACATAGCATCTAAAGATTAATATAGCGTCTGGGAGGGATATTACATGCCGGCGAGAATCGACCCAAAGGACCTTTCCGCGCTTCAAACAAGTGTTAACGACGCGTCGTCACGAGCCGGAGCGTTGTGGATCTCATTTCTCACATTCGCCGCGTATCTCACGGTCACTGTGGGATCGGTCAATCATGAGTCCTTATTTCTTGAGAAGGCGATCAGGTTGCCGGTGCTGGGTGTGGATCTGCCGCTTGTCGCATTCTTTGCGGTTGCTCCTTTTTTCTTCTTCCTCTTTCACTTCTATCTATTTCTGCAACTCGTCATCCTGGTTCGTAAGATCACGACATACAACACGGTGCTCCACGAAAAGGTGAAAAGCGTCAAGAATCAAGCGCTTCTACGCCGACGACTCGATACCTTCCTCATTGTTCAGTTGTTGGGCGGTGAACATGGGGGAGTGACGGCGAGCCTGTTGCGGGTAATAACGTGGATTACGCTTGTCGGCCTTCCGATCGCGCTGCTCCTCCAGTTTCAGGTGACGTTCCTGCCTTATCACAGCGGCTGGGTCACCTGGGTTCATCGCGGAATGATCCTTGCGGATCTCATGCTAATTTGGATCTTCTGGTTCGCAATAAATCATGACAAGGGGGACTTACACGTTCCGTCTCTGCGGCATCACCCGATTGCGTCAGCCGTTTCGGTCCTTGTCGTTGCATTTTCCGTCTTTGTAATGGCTTACGCGGGCGAGAAAGTCGGACAGCTCGCCAACCTCAAACTGCCTTGGCTTTGCCCCGAGCAGAGCGTACCCATTGCCGACTGTTTCTTCCACGGCCCGGTCAATATGGTCAGGGGAAGACCACGCGCCTACTTTTCCAACGTGTTGGTCCTACCTTATAAGAAATTAGTCGATAATGACGACGTCGAAAATCACAAAACTACCCTTTCGTTGCGCGGGCGCGACTTGGCTGGAGCAGTGTTGATCGGAGCCGATTTGCGCAAAATCGACTTCGTCGGAGCGAACCTGAACAACGCGCGGCTTGATCTGGCGAATGCCAGGGGTGCTGTCTTCAATTGCGCGGATCCAGGTGGGGGACATGGGGACGGTTGGCCGGATGACGGATGCACTTGGTTGCAAGGAGCGTCTTTGTCGTCAGCACAACTGCAAGGTGCCTGGTTCGTCAAAGCGCGGCTACAGGGGGCTGCGCTGATTGAGGCTCAACTGCAGGGCGCCTACTTGATAGGTGCTCAGCTGCAGGCGTCCGTATTGACGTACGCCGACCTCACGGCAGCTAGCCTCTATGATGCGGAGCTTCAAGATGCCTACCTTGTGGGGGCCAAGCTTTCAGGTGCGACGTTGGAGAACGCGCGTCTGGAGAAGGCGATAGTGGAAGATTGCGAGTTTCCGGTCGCGAGGTTTAACAAGGAAACTCAGATTTCCGGAACGTTTGGCAATCCGAATCTCGCGTTCGCGCAAGATCCGCCTGTAGACGAACCTTCGGCGAACGAACCTTATAACTCGGAAAATCTGGCCAAATTCGCCCAAATGCGAAGGACGATTCTGCAAAAATTATACAACGAGGAATTGGAGAAGAGCACGGTTTCGAATCCAAAATTCGCTTTGAGAATGTTTCTCGGCAGTTGGTATGAGGGGTTGAAGAAGCATACGACAGACTGGGTACAAGCTAAGGCAGCAATGTCAAAAGTATGGCTGAGAGCGATTGACTCCAGGAATCCGAGAAAAAGTGATCCTGTAACCGCTCAAAAAGACGATCCTGCCGGTGCCCGGGCGATCCAAGCAGCAATATTAACGGACAAGGTTATCCAGATGGCGTGTACGCCGGGCTACGGCTCTGATATCACCCGCAGCTTAATACAGAACGGAATCATCTCCGATCGTCTCGACTTACCGAAGTTAGGAAAGGCGCTGAAAGATTCAAAGTGCGAAGGTTTGGCCGATCTCAGTGCAAGCGATCGTCGCTTACTGCAGGCTTCGACCGAAACATCTCCAAACAGCGGCCAAGACGTGGAGGAATCATCCAAGAGTCCGTCGGCGTCGTCAAACGTCCCGGCGAATTCTGCCTTGTCATCGGGAGTGGCGTCGCACGGAAAATAATTGAACTGCGGATGGTGCATGAAGGAACTCGACGGCTGCCTTCGCGTTGGTATCGATTTGACGATTAATTCCATGACATGAAGGCTGCCCCCGTCCCCGTGCCGGCGCACTATGGTGACGATTCCTTGTCGGTTGCACAGAATTTCAGAGTATGGGCAATGCACCTGCGGCGAGTTGGCCGATTCTGCCAAATAGCCTCGCGGCCAACATGATTGCGTGGCAATAACTCGGTCATGAATTTCAGCCGCCGATTCGCGATCGTAGCGGTAGACCTTTGGCTCGCGCTCGTCGTCGCCGGGGTCTTGCCCGCGCGCGCCGACGAGGCGTTCCATCAATTCCTCGACTCACTGTGGCCCGATGCGCAAAAGGCGGGGGTCTCGCGTGCGATCTTCGAAGCGGCGACGCGCGGGCTCGAGCCCGACCTCACCTTGCCCGATCTCGACATCCCCGGCCGGCCGGAGCGGCCGCCGCCCGGTCAGCCGGAGTTCGTGCAGACGCCGGCGGACTACCTCAAGGAAACGAGCTTCGCGCGGTTGTCCGCGAAAGGGCGCCAACTTTCCGGGCAATACGCACCGACGCTTGCCGCGATCGAGCAGCAGTTCGGGGTGCCGGGCAGCATCGTGCTCGCGATCTGGGGCCGCGAGAGCGACTACTCCACGCACTACGGCGGGCGCGACGCCGTGCAGGTGCTGGCGACGCAGGCCTATACCGGGCGGCGAAAGCCGTTCTTCCGCAACGAGTTCATCGACGCGCTCAGGATGCTTCAGGACGGCGTGCCGCGCAGCCAGCTGCGCTCGTCGTGGGGCGGCGCCATGGGGCTCACCCAGTTCCTTCCCTCGGAATACTACAAATACGGCGTCGATTTCGAGCACAAGGGCCGCGTCGACATCTGGACGTCGGTGCCGGACGCGCTCGCCTCGGCCGCCAAGCAGCTGGTCGGCGAAGGTTGGGAACGCGACCAGCCGTGGGCCTACGAGGTGCGCGTCCCGTCGAACGTCGACTGCACGCTCGCCAATCCCGATCAGAAAATGCCGCTTGCCGAGTGGCTCAAGCGCGGTTTTGTCCTCGCCCATGGCCGCACGCCGCGCCCGCACGATCTCGTCGAGCCCGCATCGCTGCTGCTGCCGGCCGGCACTTACGGTCCGGGATTTCTCATCTTCCACAATTACTTTGCGCTCAAGGAATATAATTTCTCCGACCTCTACGTCCTGTTCGTCGGCCACTTGGCCGGCCGCATCGCCGGCGAGGGGACGTTCGAGACGCCGTGGCAAAAGGTGGTGCAGCTCAAGACCGCCGATCTCGAGCGCATGCAGCGCCTGCTCACCGCCCAGGGCTTTTATCAGGACAAGATCGACGGCAAGGCCGGCATGAAGACGCGGCTTGCGCTCGGCGC
>Ga0187784_10001134_pt1 | contig 20877 bp, 17 predicted proteins | sample 1015_SJ02_MP15_2_FD_132964 | JGI IMG/M metagenome (GOLD analysis project Ga0187784, IMG submission 132964) | Tropical peat soil microbial communities from peatlands in Department of Meta, Colombia - 1015_SJ02_MP15_20_MG | ecosystem: Environmental > Terrestrial > Soil > Wetlands > Peat | place...
CACGACAGACAAGGACACGACAGACAAGGAGTAACACCATGGCCAAGCCGATCCGCACTCGAGAGATCACGCTGACCCGGGTCTACGACGCCCCGCGCGACGAGGTCTGGGCCATGTGGACCGAGCCAGAGCACATCAAGCAGTGGTGGGGGCCCGACGGCTTCTCTGTCGGGTCGGTGGAGTCCGACCCACGCCCCGGTGGTGTGCTCACGATCGTGATGGTGGGGCCGGAGTTCGAAGAGACGATGCGGGCGCGCTACGCCGAGGTGGTCACGGGCCAGCGCCTCGTGGTCGAGTCGGTGGTGCACACTGCCGAAGGCGAGCCCTTCATCGACTCGGGTCACACCGTCACCTTCCGCTCGTTGGGCGACAAGACCGAGGTGGCGGTCAGCGCGCGGGCCTCGGTGTTCGATCCAGCCGGACTCGGCGCGCTCGCGGGCATGAAGGCCGGGTGGAACCAGAGTCTCCAGTGCCTCGACGACGCCCTGCGCGGATCCGTCGACCGCCAGATCGTCGTGATGCGCATCCTCGACGCCCCGCCCCCGGCGGTCTTCGGGCTCTGGACCGACGTGTCCCACCTGGAGCGGTGGTGGAGGCCCGATGGATTCACGATCAGCGTGGACGAGTTCGAGGCGCGCCCCGGTGGGAGGTGGCGCTTCACCATGCACGGTCCCGATGGGACCGACTACCCGAATCTCGTCGTCTTCGACGAGATCGTGCCCAACGAGCGGCTGGTCTACTCCCACAGCAACCCGGCTGACCCGAGCGATCCTGCATTCACCAGCGTCGTGACGTTCGACGAGTTCGACGGCAAGACGGCGCTCTCCCTGCGGCACGTCTTCGCCAGCGGCGCGGCGCGCGACCTCATCGAAGAGAAGTACCACACCGTGGAGGGTGCCAACCAGACCCTGGCGCGATTGGCTGACCTGATCGTCGAGGTGGCCTCCGAGGCGTAGAACAGTCCAGCCTGCTCCAGAGCTCCGGACTCCGCTAAGAGATCGTTGAGATCGCTTGGCGGAGCGCCAAAAGGTCGTTAAAGCGCTTCTTGCTTGCGTGTGTCTGGCGTATACAGACGACAGTTAGCGGAAAAGCGGGGGCGAAGGAGGAGGCAGCGTGCAGGATTTCTTGTTTCTGCTCTTGCTGTTCGGCCTGGTCGGGATCACGGCGCTGTTCGTGATCTTCTGCGACCACCTCATCGGTTCGGACGAGGAAGCGCTGCGGCACGAGAGTGAGCACATCGACGAGGTGGACGACGACGAAGCTGTCGCGCTCGAGGAGCTGAAGGTCTGATGCTGGCGACGGTGAACGGTGACGACATCATCGCCATCATCATGGCGGTGCTCATCGCCGCGTATCTGGTTTACGCGCTCGTGAAGCCGGAGGCGATGTAGGTGAACGCACAGAACTGGGCGGAGATCATCGCCCTGATCATCCTGTTGGCCGTCAGCACCCCACTCCTTGGGAGTTACATGGCCAAGATCTACGAGCAGAAGGGGGCACCGGGCGACCGCTTCTTCCTGCCCATCGAGCACTTCGTCTACCGGATCTGCCGCATCGATCCCAAGTCAGAGCAGCGCTGGCGCAGCTACGTCCTGTCGCTGATCCTCTTCACCTTCGTCGGCATCGTCCTGACCTACGGCGTCCTGCGGCTGCAGGCCCACCTGCCGGGGAACCCGGACCACCTGTCGGACGTCAGCCCCGGACTCAGCTTCAACACGGCCATGAGCTTCGGGACGAACACCGACTGGCAGAGCTACGCCGGCGAGTCGACCATCTCCCAGTTCGGCCAGATGTTCGGCCTGGTCTGGCACCAGTTCATCTCGGCCGCTGTGGGTATGGCCCTGGCCGCCGGGTTCATCCGGGCGATCGTGCGCCGCCGGCGCAACACCATCGGCAACTTCTGGGTGGACACCATCCGCTCCACGCTGCGCGTGCTGGTCCCCATCTGCTTCGTCTTCGCCATCATCTTCATGACCCAGGGCGTGGTCCAGAACTTCCGACCTGCCACACACGTAACGACGGTGGCCGCGCAGGCGACACACCACACATCGGCAGCTTCCTTGCAGCAGAACGTGGCCGGCGGACCCGTGGCCTCCATGACGCCGATCGAGGCCCTGGGCGACAACGGTGGCGGCTACAACGACCAGAACTACGCCACGCCCTACGAGAACCCCAACGCCGTCACCGACGTGCTCTACATGTGGCTGATGGCCATGATCCCATTCGCCTTTGCCTGGACGTACGGCAAGATGATCAAGAACAAGCGCCAGGCCTACGTCGTGCTGGTGGCCATGGCCGTGCTGTGGCTCATCGCCATCCTCATCGCGGCGCCCATCGAGGCCCGGGGCAACCCTAAGCTCGCCTACTCGGGAGTGGCGCAGCACCAGACAGCCTCCAACCCCGGCGGCAACCTCGAAGGGAAGGACCTGCGCCTAGGGACGACGCTCTCAGCCCTCGACGCGGCCAACATCACCACGACCTCGACCGGGGGTGTCAACTCTGCCAACGAGAGCTACACGCCCATCGGCGGCGCCGTGCCGCTCTTCGGCATGATGCTCGGCGAGGTCGAACCAGGAGGAACGGGGACCGGGCTCTACGGAATGCTGGTCTTCGTCTTGATCTCTGTCTTCATCGCCGGTCTCATGGTGGGCCGAACACCGGAGTACTTAGGCAAGAAACTCCTGGCCGGCGACATGAAGCTGGCCGCCGTGTACATCCCCATCCTGCCCGCCACCGTGCTGGTGCTGGCGTCCATCGCCATCCTGATGCCCTCGTCGGCCTCGTCGATCTCGGCCAGCGGACCTCACGGCCTCACCGAGCTGGTCTACGCCTACACGTCGGCCGCGCACAACAACGGCTCGTCCTTCGGTGGGCTCAGCGCCAACACCGACTGGTACAACGCCACCCTGGGCGTCACCATGTGGGTCGGACGGAACTTCGAGATCATCCCCGCTCTGGCCCTGGCCGGGTCACTGGTGCGCAAGCGGGTGTACGCGCCCTCGGTGGGGACCCTGCGAACGGACACCCCGCTGTTCACGTTCGTCCTCATCGCCATCGTCATCGTCCTGGTCGGCCTGACCTACTTCCCGGTCCTGGCCCTCGGCCCCTTGGCCGAGCACTACGCGGGCCACTTCGGTCTCTAAGGAGCTCAGATGACCACCGCAACGCTCACTCCCCCCTCGGAGCCGGCGACCCCGTCCGAGCACGAGCACGCCCACCGACAAGAGCTGAAGCTCTTCGACGGGCCCATCGTGCGCCAGGCCATCGTCGACTCGTTCAAGAAGCTCTCGCCGCGGAGCCAGTTCCGCCGACCCGTCATCTTCGTGGTCTGGATCGGCAGCCTCTGGTCCACGGTGATCTTCTTCTGGGACCTCCCCACCGCGACGGCAGCCGAGAACGTCTTCCTCGGCCTGGTGCTGCTCTTCTTGTGGTTCACCGTGCTCTTCGCCAACTTCGCCGAGGCGATGGCCGAAGGGCGCGGCAAGGCCCAGGCCGATTCACTGCGCAGAGCGCGCCAGGAGACCATGGCCCATGTCGTCCTGGCCGACGGGAGCTCGGTCGACAAGCCGTCGACCGAGCTCAAGGTCGGCGACCGCTGCCGGGTCGAGGCGGGCGAACTCATCCCCGGTGACGGTGACGTCGTCCATGGCATGGCCCTGGTCGACGAATCGGCCATCACCGGGGAGTCGGCTCCCGTCATCAGGGAGTCCGGCGGCGACCGCTCCGCCGTCAGCGCCAGCACCCGCGTCCTGTCCGACGAGATCACGGTTCAGATCACCGCCCCGCCCGGCGAGACCTTCATCGACAAGATGATCGAGCTGGTCGAAGGCGCGAACCGGCAGAAGACGCCTAACGAGATGGCTCTGACCGTCGTCCTGGTGAGCCTCACGCTGGTCTTCGTGATCGCGGTGTCGACCTTCCAGCCTTTCGCCATCTACTCGGGTGCCCGCCAGAACATCATCTTGCTCATCGCGCTGCTCGTGCTGTTGGCACCCACGACCATCGGCGCATTGTTGTCGGCCATCGGCATCGCCGGCATGGACCGGATGATCCAGCACAACGTGTTGGCCACGTCAGGACGGGCGGTGGAGGCCGCCGGCGACATCTCCACGCTGCTCTTGGACAAGACCGGCACCATCACGTACGGGAACCGCATGGCGACCGAGCTGCTGCCCGTCGGTGCCACCGAGGAGCGGGTGCTGGCCGGCGTCACACTTCTCTCCTCCCTGTCGGACGAGACACCCGAGGGCAGGTCCATCGTCACCCTGTGCGAGACCAAGTACGGCCTCACCCCGCCGGACGCGTCCGAGGCCGAGCTCGTCCCCTTCACCGCGCAGACCCGCATGTCGGGGATCGAATTGGACGGGCGGTCGATCCGCAAAGGGGCCGCCGACGCCGTCGAGGCCTGGGTCAGCTCGCAGGGGGGCTCGATACCGGCCGACCTGGAGACGACGGTCGACGACATCGCCAACGGGGGCGGAACGCCCCTGGTCGTGGCCGAGGGCCCGCGGGTGCTCGGTGTGATCCACCTCAAGGACACCATAAAGGAGGGCATCGCCGAGCGCTTCGCCGAGATGCGCGCCATGGGTATCCGCACCGTCATGATCACCGGCGACAACCACCTGACCGCGGCCGCCATCGCCAAGGAGGCGGGCGTGGACGACTTCATGGCGGAGGCCACGCCCGAGGACAAGATGGACCGGATCCGTCGCGAGCAGGCCGGCGGGCAACTCGTGGCCATGACCGGTGACGGCACGAACGACGCGCCGGCGCTGGCGTTGGCCGACGTTGGCGTGGCCATGAACACCGGCACGCAGGCCGCCAAGGAGGCCGGCAACCTGGTCGATCTCGACAGCGACCCCACCAAGCTCATGGACGTGGTCACCGTGGGCAAGCAGCTGCTCATGACACGCGGCTCGCTGACCACGTTCTCGATCACCAATGACATCGCCAAGTACTTCGTGGCCATCCCCGCGATGCTCTACGCGGTCTTCCCGAGCCTCAGCGCCATCGACATCCTGCACCTGAACAACCCGCAGGGAGCCATCCTCTCGGCGGTCATCTTCAACGCCATCATCATCGTGATCATGATCCCGCTGGCGCTGAAGGGAGTGAAGGTCAAGGCGCAAGGCAGTACCGCACAGTTGCGCCGGAACATCTTGCTCTTCGGCGTCGGGGGGTTCATCACACCGTTCATCCTGATCAAGCTGATCGACCTGCTGATCGTCGCGCCACTGGGAGTGCACTGATGTTCCGACGCCAACTGGTTCCCGCCATCGTGCTCACGATCGTGGTGGCTCTCGCCCTCGGGGTCGTGTACCCGATCGTCGTGTGGGGCATCGGTCAGCTCGGGTGGAAGTCCAAGGTGGACGGGTCCTTCGTGTCTCGCAACGGCCAGGTCGTGGGGTCGACCCTGATCGGCCAGCCGTTCCTCGACAAGAGCGGCAACCCGCTCCCCCAGTACTTCCAGACGCGGCCGTCAGATGCCTTCGTGCAGCAGAACATCCTGACAAGCGGAGCCTCGAACCTCGGACCCAGCGACCCCCGGCTGGTGGGGTTCATCCCGGGCTTCAACACGGTGAACCTGCAGGGGAACCCCTCGAGCACCAACCCCTTCGCCACGAAGCAGGACCCCTACTGCGTGCCCGTGAACGCCTCCACCGGCAATCCGGTCATCAGCGGGTTCACCAGTGTCAAGCTCGAGAAGTCCGACGGGCAGTACGTCTGCGATCCCAACACGGCGCCGGAGCGGGCCATCGCATACCGGCAGCTCAACGATCTACCGGCCAACGCGCAGGTCCCCGTCGACGCCGTGACGGCCTCGGGCTCGGGCGAGGACCCGGACATCTCCGTGGCCAACGCGAACCTGCAGGCGCCCCGGGTGGCTCGGGTGCGGCACCTCTCCCTCTCGGAGGTCCAGAGCCTGATCGCTCAGAACACGACGGGGCGCTACCTCGGGATCTTCGGGGAACCCGGCGTAAACGTGCTCCAGCTCAACCTCGCGCTCGATAGGTTGGGAACCTAGTCAGGAGGGACCGGGGTGCCCAGGGGCAAGCTGCGCATCTACCTCGGCGCGGCGCCGGGGGTGGGCAAGACCTACGCCATGCTCGACGAGGGGTGGCGCGGCCTCAACAGGGGCAAAGACGTGGTGATCGGCTTTGTCGAGACCCACCAGCGGCAGAGGACCGCCGCCCAGATCCGCGAGCTCCCCGTCGTGCCGCGGCACCGGCTCACCTACCGGGGCCAGGAGCTCGAAGAGATGGACGTGGACGCCATCTTGGATCGGGCGCCGGCCATCGTGCTGGTCGACGAGCTGGCCCACACCAACGTACCCGGGAGCCGCAACGAGAAGCGGTGGCAGGACGTCGAGGAGCTCCTCGAGGCCGGCATCGACGTCATCTCGACGGTCAACGTCCAGCACCTCAGCAGCGTCAACGACGTCGTCGCCGGGATCACCGGAGTCGTCCAGCGCGAGACGGTCCCCGACTCGGTCGTCCGGGCAGCCAACCAGATCGAACTGGTGGACATGACGCCCGAAGCGCTGCGGCGGCGGATGGCCCACGGGAACATCTACCCGGCCGAGAAGATGGACACCGCGCTGGGGAACTACTTCCGGGCCGGGAACCTGGGCGCCCTGCGCGAGCTCGCCCTCCTGTGGATGGCCGACCGCGTGGACACCGAGCTCGCCGACTACCGGACGCGGCACGGCATCACGGAACCTTGGGAGACCAAAGAGCGGGTCGTGGTCGCACTCTCGGGCGTCCCGGGAGCCGAGCACCTCTTGCGTCGTGCGTCGAGGATGGCGGCACGCACGCGAGGCGATCTCATCGGCGTGCACGTGCGCTCCGCGGACGGCCTCGTGCAACAGCTACCAGCAGGCCTCGAGTCACAGCGCAAACTGATCTCCGAGCTCGGAGGCAGCTACGCCGAGGTCACCGGGGTGGACGCCGCGGCCGCCCTCCTGGCCTTCGCCAAGGCCGAGAACGCCACTCAGCTCATCTTGGGCGCGTCGGGGCGATCCCGCTGGAGCGAACTCGTCGGAGGATCGCTGATCAACCGCGTCATCCGCGGCGCGGGCGCCATCGACGTCCACGTGATCTCCCCGGAGACACCCGAAGCTGCGCTGCCCCGGGCGCCCCGGCCCAAGCGCCCGGCGTCACTGCCACCGCGGCGCCGACTGGCCGGGTGGCTCCTGGCGAGCGTCGGCATGATCCTCCTCGCCCTGGCCATCACGCCCTTCCGGAGCAACGTGGGGTTTCCGGGCGCCCTGCTCTTCCTGCTGCTCGGCGTGGTCGCCGTGGCGATCGTCGGGGGCCTCGAACCAGCGGTTTGCGCAATCGTGGTGGCCGCCTTGGCGGCGGACTTCCTCTTCGTGCCGCCCCTCCACAGCTTTCGCATCGCCGACCCGACGAACATCGCCATCCTGGTCGTCTTCGCCGTCGTGGCAGCCGTCGTGAGCGTGCTGTTCGACCAGCTGACGCGGCGCGGCTTGCAGCTCATCCGGGCACGGGCCGAGGCGGAGTCGCTGGCGCGCCTCACGGGCCGTAGCGTGATCACCACCGAGCTCCTGCCCGACCTGGTGGACGAGCTCCGACGCACCTTCGCGCTCGACGGCGTCGGCGTGCTCGCCCCGGACGGAGAGGGATGGCGGTTGGCAGCAGCGGCGGGCGAGGGAATCCCCGAGCGACCCGAGGACGCCCTGTTCTCGGCCCCGCTGGACGAGGGGTCGGTCCTGGTGCTGACCGGCCGGGCGCTCGACGCGGAGGACCGGCGCCTCCTCAGCGCATTCATCAGCCAACTGCGAATCGCCCAGGAGGAGCTGCGCCTGGAGACCCAGGCGGCCGCGGCAGCAGAGCTCGCCGAGGCCAACACGGTGCGCACGGCCATCCTCTCGGCCGTCTCCCACGACCTGCGCACGCCCCTGGCCGGAGTCAAAGCGGCGGCCACCAGTCTCCTCTCCGACGAAGTCCAGTGGGACTCCGAGGAAGTCAGGGGCTTCTGCACCATCATCGACACGGAGGTGGATCGCCTCACCGCGCTCATCGACAACCTTCTTGACATGAGCCGGCTCCAAACCGGGGCGCTGCCGATCTCACTCAACGAAGTCCCCCTCGCGTACGTCCTCGAGGGAGCCGTCGACAGCGTGACCAGCAACGAGGACCGAGTGGTGATCCTGGTCGACGAGGGGATCCCGCCCGTGCTGGCCGATGCCGGGTTCCTCGAGCGGGCGGTGGCCAACGTGGTCCTCAACGCCCTCAACTGGTCACCACCAGGCGCCGAGGTCCTGGTCGAGGCGGGGGTCGTCCAAGACCACGTCGAGGTGCGAGTGGTGGACCGGGGGCCCGGGATCCCCGCCGACCGGCGGGAGCTGGTGTTCCAGGCCTTCCAGCGACAGGGTGACGACGCCGGCAGCACCCCCGACGGGGTCGGCCTGGGCTTGGCGGTCGCCCGGGGGTTCATCGAGGCCATGGGAGGGCACCTCACGGTCGAGGACACTCCGGGTGGCGGCGCCACGTTCATCTTTGCGTTGCGCCAGGGAGGAGAACCGTGAGCGACGTCGTCCTGGTACCCCTTGAACGAGCGGCTCGACGCTCCTGCGGAGTGGTGTTGCGGCACGGCGGCTTTCGCGTCGAGGTCTGCGCGTCCCTCGATCATGCGGTACACGTCACGCGCAAGCGCCCTCCGGCGGCAGTCGTGGTCGCGGTTGCGGCGGAGGAAAGCGCCACAGCTGTGGCCACGTTGCGACGCGGGACGGACTCTCCGATCCTCGTCATCTCGTCGGCGGCCCGGCAAGCCGACAAGGTGAGCGCCCTCGACGCCGGCGCCGACGACTACGTCACGCAGCCCTACGGCGTCGACGAGCTGCTGGCACGCGTGCGAGCGTTGATTCGCCGCCGCGTCGTGGAGTCCGACGGGGCGCAGGTCGTCGTGACGCCAGACTTCTCGGTCGACCTCGCGGCGAGGCGGCTCCGCCGGAGCGACGGCACCGACGTCCAACTCACAGCCGTGGAGTGGCGAGTACTCGAGGTGCTCCTCCGTCAGCCAGGGTGCATCGTGACCCGTGAGGAGATCCTCGACCAGGTCTGGGGGCCCAAAGGCGGCGCTGACGTGTCACAGTACCTGCGGGTCTACGTCCTGCGACTGCGCCAGAAGATCGAACCGGACCCCCGTCACCCCCGGTACGTGATGACCTCGTTCGGCGTCGGCCTCTACTTCTCAGTGGACGGCACCTCAGGAAACCGGTCGGCCGATGGAGCAATGATGGAGGCGTGAAGACCGTCTTGGTCGTCGACGACGAGCCGGCCATCCTGCGCACGATGCAGGTGAACCTGAAGAGCCGCGGCTATGACGTCGTCCTGGCCACCACGGGCGCTGCCGCCCTGACTGAGGCGGCCCACAAACACCCCGACCTCGTCGTCCTGGACCTCGGATTGCCGGGCATGGACGGCCTCGACGTCATCCGCGGGCTCCGTGGATGGTCCGAGGTTCCCATCATCGTGCTGTCAGCCCGAACGCAGGAATCGCAAAAGGTCACGGCGCTGGACCTCGGGGCGAACGACTACGTCACCAAGCCGTTCGGCATGGACGAACTCATGGCCCGGGTGCGGGTGGCGCTCCGCCGGCCGGCCTCGACCGAGGCGCTCCCGATCGTGCAGACTCCCGACTTCACCATCGATCTCGCCAACCAACGCGTGCGCCGCAACGGCCACGATGTCCGGCTGACGGCCACCGAGTGGCGTCTCGTACAGCTCTTGGCCCTTCACCCGGGCCGACTGCTCACTCACCGATACCTGCTCCAGAAAGTGTGGGGCATCTCGGAGTCGAAGACGAACTACATCCGCGTGTACATGGTCAACATTCGCAAGAAGCTCGAGCCCGATCCGGCCCATCCCGTGTACTTCCTGACCGAGCCGGGCTCTGGCGTTCGCTTCGACCCCGAGGGCAGCCAGGCACGCCGAACCGGCGCGCGGTCATAGCTCGATCAGCACACGGCAGCGCCGACCCCCTTCGAACGCCGCCATCGAGAGGGTGTGGTGCGACACGCCCTTCGGTACCGGGCCGATCAGGTCGACCCCCTCGGCCGGGACGACCTCCATGTCGCCGGCGATCCCACCATCCTCCGTCTCGACCAGGTGGAACCGCACGGGCACCACCGAGAACACGTCGAAGCCGTCGATCACGTCCTCGAGGAGGGACACCAGCATGTCCTCTGCTCCGGAGGGTTGAGCTTCCAGCGGCACCAACTGGGTGACCGGCACGTCGGGCACCGCCGCGAAGCCCTCGACCAAGGCCTGGAGGGCCTGCGTCGCGCACGACGCCAGGTCGGGGCCCCACGCCTCGACGACGTAGCCGGCGACGTGCGGGAGAAGACGCCGGCCCGCCCCGGTGTCGCCGCTCGACTCGCCACCCGGCGCCACCGCGCTCACTCGGGGGCGATCAGGCCGTAGTGGCCGTCGTAGCGGCGGTAGAGGACGTTGGCCCGGCCACTGGCGGCCTCGACGTAGAGGACGTGGGGCTCCGCACCAGCGTCCAAGCGCTCCATGGCGTCGTACAAGGTCAGAACGGGGACCTCCGTGTCCGAGACCTCCAACTTCACGGCTGTCGGCCCGGGCTCCGGGCCCGAGGCGGTGGTCCGCGTCAGGCGGTAGGAACCGTCGCCCACCCGCTCAACGAGGGCGTCCGACCCGGTGGCGAGGTCGCGGAAGAGGTAGAAGTCGTAGTCCAGTTGCTCCATGTCGAACACCGCCTCGTCCGGGGTGAGCTCGCCCACCGCGAAGGTCTTGTGACGGACGAGCTCGCGCTCCTCGGCTGGGCGCTCAAAGTAGGACGGCCTGGTGGTAGGCAGGTCCCCGTGCCGCCACTCCCCCAGCTCGGCGACGGCGTCCGACCCGTGCAGATACTCGCGGTGCCGGGCGCGGTGCTCCAACCGGTCGTGCAGGCGCCGGACGAGCGCGTTGGTGGCTTCAGGCATGGTCGGCGCCGCCGCCTGCGCGCGCACCAGGTCGCCGTCCACGTCCAGTGCGACCTGTGCCAGCGCCGGGCGGGGGCGGGCGGGATCAGGCTCGTGAAAGAGCTTCAACCGTGCGAAGAGCACCGGCTCTCCGAGCCGGTCGATGACATGGCGGACCGCCTCCTCGGCACTGGCCCGGTCGTCGGCAGCCACCTTGCCTTTCGTGAAGACGGCCAGCTGGGGCCCGCCCGCCACCTCCGCCATCGCCTCCTCGGCAGGCGCCGCCGACCCGGACACCCACTGCTCGGCGATCTCCCCATGGGCGACGCGACACCGCAGGGCAAGACCCGGTTCGTCAGGCCCGTTCGGCTCCCACGAGATCAGCGCCTCTTCTCCCGTTCCCCGCACCCGGGCGTGCCGGTTCGAGCCCAGGAGCGGGCTCGCCTCGAGCCACGCCTCCAGCGCGGTCCGGCCGGCGAGGCGCTCCTCTCCGTCGTGCAACGCGGCGTCCGGCGCGCACAGAGCGAGCGCGGCCGGGACGTCGCCCCTCGCCACACTCGTGGCCCAGCTCCGGGCCACTTCGAGCGGGTGCACCTCGGGCTCGTGGAGCTCGGGATGCACGCTGGCATGAGGTGCCGGGCCCTTCATGTCCTCCTGTCGTGCGCCGACCAGCGTCCCGAAGCGGTGCTGGTGGTGCGACACGCGGGTGCCTGCCCGCAGTCGCACGTCGACCGCCCGTTCGATTCCGTCGACCCGTTCGACGTCGAAGTGCACGCGTGCACCGGCCCGACGGGCGACCGGCTCAATGGCCTCCGCCCGGGCCGGGAACACGTGACCCCCTCGGACGATCTCGGCCTCACCGCCTTTGGCGTCGAACCATCTGATGACTCCGTCGGGCATGTCACACTCCTCCTGCTGCGCCCTGCGGCACGTGACGAGTGAGGGCGCCGATCCCCTCTGAGCCGAGCTCCCCTTCAGGGCAGAACTCAACGGCCACGTGGTGGACGAAGGCCCGGGTCACCGCCTCGTCGACGACGTTGGCCACGCGGCGGACCTCGGCGCCGCACGTCAGACAGGGCCCGCCTCCGTCCAGCAGCGCCTCACAGTTGTCGCAATGCCCTCCGGGGGAGGCGAAGCCGGCGTCGACGACCAAGGTCTCCACCTCGCCCGCGTTCAGCGCGGGCAAGGTGGCCGCCAAGCCGATCACCGCCCCGACCCCCTGCTCGGCCCGCTCCCGCACCGCGGTCGCCACGGCGCGCTGGCGGTCACCGCGGGCCTGCTCGACGACCGCTCTCGCCGCTGTCTCGAGGTCCGCCAGCGGGCTGCCCGGTGGGAGGTTGATCCGCCCGGCGAGCAGCGCACCGGTGCGCCTTGGCAACTCCGACTCGAGGTGCGCCAGGATCTCGTGGGTGCCGCTCAGCACCAGGTCCTCAGCCGGCTGCCGATCCAGCTCGGTGACCACGGCCGCGGCCACCCGCCGGACGTGCTGACGGGCGTGCTCCTCGTGGCGGTGCTCGAAGCTCCCCAGCTCGACGTCGGTGTCGACCTGCCGCTCGACGTCGTCGATGGGCGCCGCGACCTCCTCGCACCCGCCCGGGCCCACGCGCAGCAGCTGGGAGCGCTGCTGATCGAGCGCCACCACCAGGAAGGGGGCCGTCACGGCCAGCGCGGCGATCAACTGGGCGACGTCGGGGGTCGGCGCCACCACCACCTGGTCTCGGACCGGCACCGGCAGCGTGAAGGCCTCGAACATCCCATCCGCCCCGGCGGAGAAGGCGGCCACCCCGCGGGCCGACGACCGGTCGAGGCCCTGCGCCAGCCAGTCCGCGATGCAGACCAGGTCGATCTCGAGGCTGGTGCCGGCCTGCCCCCCGTGGGGGTCCGCCGTCTCCCGCGCCACCCGGAACAGGTGGTCCAAGTTGGGCGCGTAGTCCGAGGGTCGGGGGTAGCGGCGGCCGTCGACATCCAGATACAGGCTCACGACGGTCGGGGCGCCGCGCCAGGCGGCGAGAGCACGGATTTCAGAAGCGGTGAGCACACTTGCATCGTGGGCCACCGGGCCTTTGGCCACCAGGGGCTTCTGTCCTTGCTTTGCTCGTCCCTCTACTCGTCGCCTGTGCCCTTGCTGGCCGCCTCGCCGGGGGCGGCGTCGTGCCCCGCCACATCCCGACAGGTCAGCGGGCCCGGCCCTTGGCCAGGAACTTCTGCAGCCGGGCCAGGGGCCAGGTGTTCACCACCTGACGGGGGCCCACCCAGCCCCGTTGGGCCGTGGCCACGCCGTAGCGCAGCTGGTCCAGGTGGCGCACCGCGTGGGCGTCACTCGAGATGGCGAGCCTCGCACCATGCTCGACGGCCAGGCGCGCTAGTTCGTCGTCGAGGTCCAGCCGGTCCGGGAAGGCGTTGATCTCGAGCGCAGTGCCCGCCCGGGCCGCGGCCCGGAACACTGCCTCCGCGTCGAAATCGATCGGTGGCCGATGCCCGATACTGCGCGCCGTGGGGTGTCCGATGATGTTGACCGCCGGATGCTCGATCGCCTTGATCAGGCGTGCCGTCATCTCATGGCGGCCCATGGCGAACGCGGAGTGAACCGAGGCGACCACGATGTCGAAGCCGTCGAGGAAGTCGTCGTCCCAGTCCAAGGAGCCGTCGGGCTGGATGTTGAGCTCCGAGCCATGGAGCAGCGCCATGCCCGAGGCGGCCTCGAGCCGGCGCAAGGCCGCGCGCTGCGCCAGCGCCTTCTCGGTGGTCATGCGCTCCATGAACAGCAGTGGAGCGTGGTCGGTCACGGCCAGGTAGTCGTAACCGTGGCGCCGAGCGGCGGCCACCATGTCCTCGAGGGAGGCCATGCCGTCGGTCAGGTCCGTGTGCGTGTGCAGGTCGCCGCGGATGTGACGGAGCTCGACCAGCCTGGGCAGCGCGCCCTCCAGGGCTGCCTCGATCTCCCCTCGGTCCTCGCGGAGCGTCGGCGGCACGTAGGCCATGCCCAGCGCCTCGTAGACCTGCTCCTCAGTCCTCGAGGCCAGCACCTTGCCGTCGTCGACCCGCTCGAGCCCGTACTCGCTGAGCTTCAGCCCGGCGCGCTGAGCGATACGGCGCAGGTGGATGTTGTGCGCCTTGGACCCGGTGAAGTACATGAGCGCGGCGCCCCACACGGCGGGGGCCACCACGCGCAGGTCGACGTGAACGCCCGTGGTGGTCGCCGCCACCGCCTTCGTGGGTCCCCGCGCCGGGACGCCGGCCACCGTCGGGAGCGCGCAGAAGGCCTCCATGACCCCTTCAGGGTCGGCCGACGCGACGAGGAGATCGACGTCGCCGATCGTCTCGCACATGCGACGGAGCGAGCCCGCGTAGGCGACCTCGGCCACCTCGGGCAGGGCGCCGAGGGCGGCAACCAGCTCCTCGGCCAGCTCCAGCGCGGCGCCGAGCTGCATGCGGCCCCCCGCCTCCTGGTACTGGGCGATCGCCTCGGCCAGGTGGGCCTCGCTGGTCTCGCCCCAGCCCCGCAGCCCACGGAGGCGCTCATTGCGCAACGCGTCGAGCAACTCGGGGACCGAAGCGACGTGGAGCTCCGCGTAGACCTGGTGCGCCCGCTTGGGGCCCAGGCCGGGCACCGAGAGCAGGGTGCGGAGACCGGCCGGCACCTGCGCCCGCAGCTCGTCGAGCTCCTCGATGTGACCGCTGTCGCGGAACTGGAGGATCTTCGCAGCGATGTGCGAGCCGACAGCCGGGATGGCCTCGAGCCCCTTCTCGTCGAGCTCGTGGACGTCGAGCGGGTACGACTGCACCGACCGCGCCGCCTTCTCGTAGGCCCGCACCCGGTACGGGTCGCCATCGGTGATCGCCAGCAGGTCCGCCAGCTCACCGAGGACGTCGGCCACCTGATCGTTCGACCGCGGCATGCCGGTCCCCGCCGACTCAGCCCCGACCCGTCGAACCGGCCCAGCCGGACGACCGCTGCGGAGCGCCGAGGGAAACCTGTTTCGTGCCGCAATCCCACCGGGCGGGCGCCATGCGTCAGTGGCCTCCTCTCGCCGACGGCCCCTCCTCCCGTCCATGATCGACCACGCTCGTGACCGGCGGCCAGGGACCAATGTCCCCACGCCGCACCAATTGGCGCCCGTCCTGCTGGAACCCGATCAGACGCCCATCAACTCGAACATGTTGGCACCCATGACCTTGGCCACGGCCTCTTCGGACAGGCCGGCCTCGTTCTTCGCGTAGAGGGAGTACTCGACCGGGTCAGCGAGACCCTCAGGATGGGGCCAGTCCGAGTTGAACAGGACATGGTCGAGCCCGACGGCATCGATCAGCGGTTCGAGCGGGTCCTCCCAGAATGGGGCGACGTAGACGGATCGCCTGAGCGCCTCGAGCGGATGCTCGGCGAACAGGTGCGGGAGCTTTCCATAACCGTCGGAGAGATCCTGCACCACTCGGGAGATCCATGCCGATCCGTTCTCGATCAGACCCAGCCGGACGCCCGGGAAACGGGTGACCATTCCATGGATGATCGCCGAGAAGATCGTGTCCATGATCGGCCGGTACGACTGTGAGACGTTCGTGAATGCGTTCTGCTCGAAAGGACGCATCTCCTGGTCCGACCCGTTCCACTCATTGGCGTGCTTGGTATAGCCCGAGTCGGACGCGTGCAGCATGACCGGGATGCCTGCCTCCTGGATGCGAGCCCAAAACGGGTCGCTGTCGGGGAGGAAGGGTGACCTGGGACCCCGGAAGCCAGCGACAGGGCCGGGCCGTACGAGCACCGTCTTGGCCCCCCGTTCGAGCGCCCATTCGAGCTCCTTCACCGCGCCATCGGCCGTGGCCAGGTTCATCACGGGCGTGGTGAAGATCCGCCCGTCGTAGTCGAATCCCCACTCGTCGTACATCCACTGGTTGAATGCGTGGACGAGCACCTGGGTGCCGATCGGGTCGTCCATGAAGTTGACCTCGATCAGGGAGGCGAGAGTCGGGAAGTTGACGATGGCCTGGATGTGCATCCGGTCCATCAAGCCCAGGCGCGCATCACGATCGGTGAACTCGGGAATGGCCCGCATCGGCCGCACGATCTCACGGAAGGTCTTGCCTTCGGTGTTGTGACCCGAGAAGTACTCCGCCGCGGAGCCGGGCTCGGCCACGACTTCGAAGGTCGGGTTCGGGATGTAATCCGACACTCGGCCGCGGATGATCATCTTCGTCCGGCCGTCGATGTTGGCGAGGCGCAACAGCCCCTTGTATTCGGAGGGAAGGTAGCGGGTGAACGCATCCACCCCTTCGTAGAAGTGAAAGTCGCAGTCGAACACCGGGTGAGAGAAGTCCGTGAACGACATGTCCGAGCTGTAGCGCCTGTACTCCATTGAAGGGGCTCCTTTTTGACTTTGACGTCAATGTTGTACCCAACACTCTGGCGGTCACCCCGAGCCCTGCCTAGGGACCTTGGTCCCAAGGCGGTCCCTGGCGTACCTGGCCGGCACGAGCTCGTCGGCCCGGAGCGGGCGGGGACCCAGAGCGGGCGGCGAAGGTGAACCTGGGGACCACGAGGCGTCGGCGCCACGCAGGGCCGGGACCTCGGGCTTCGGATGCTACGTCCGCTCGGTGTTCGACGATGCGTTGTTCATCGGCTTCATCCCGGTGCGCGACACCGCCGTGGCCAGAGCCTTCTGCGTCGACACAGTCGGCTTCGAGGTTCTCGACGAGGACCCCTTCGCCCCAGGTCCTCGACGCCAAGGGCACCGCGCTTCGGACCGGCCATCCCTGATTTGGTCGTCCAACCGTTCACCGTCGCCGGCTCGAACGTGCCCGACGTCGACGCCACGGTCCGAGCCTTGACCGAGAAGGGCATCGCGTTCACCCGTGAGGGCATGTCCCAGGACGATCTCGGTGTGTGGATCGCACCAAGCGGCGATCGGGTGGCCGGGTCAAGGATCCCGACGCCAACACGCTCTCACTGACCACATTCGCCGCGACATAGCGAACGCGTTCAGCTGATCGCACGCTGGGTGGTTTCGCCGAGACCCCAGTGTGGGCAGTATCTCAGAGGAGGAAGCAATGATCCCAGGGCAGCCGGACGAAGCACGCAGCTCCCAACCCGGGCAGCGTGCCCTTGGCGCGATGGAGAGCGCGGTCCGCCGCGCCCGGGCCAACCCGGGTTTGCCGACGCCCCCAGCTGGATCGGGCATTGCGCCCCGCACGCCCTCTTCGGTGCCCACCGGGGAACTTCCGCCAAAGGCTGCGAGCGATCAGGACCAGCGAAGATCCGAACGTCGGTTGATAGCGGCAATCCTGGTCGTCGCGGGGCTCGTCGTCGTATCAGGGATCGCCCTCGCCGTGTCCGCTAGCCGCCAATCGGGCAGGCCCGCACCGACCGCAGCCCCCACCACGCAGCCCGTACGGGCGGGCAGGTCGACGACGACCGCAGCGACGACATCGACCACGGTCTCACCTGGCGGTCCTCCGCAGATCTCGTCACTGAGCCCCGACTCGGGCAGTGCAGGTCAGACTGTGACCGTCAACGGTTCCAATTTCCTCAGCTCCAATGGCCGCATCATCGCGGCCTTCAACGGTCAGCCCACTGCCACCAGCTGCCCTTCCCAGGAGGTGTGCACGGTAACCGTCCCCCCACCCTCTCCGGGAGTAACGTCGGCGCACGTCACCGTCACGACGGCCAACGGCACCTCAAACGCAGTGACCTTCTCTTATAAGTGAGCCCGTCCGCGCTCTCCCCCCCCAAAAAAGCTCGTCCGAGGTTCGACCCAACAGGAGTGTCGGTCCTGCGGCGCGCACGCCCCTAAATTTGTTCCATGGCAAACTTGCCATCACGCTTCGCGCCATCTGAGTCTCACACAGCCCGAAAGATCGCCGAGTCCTTCGGCACGAACGCACAGCGGTACAACCGCACTCGACCCCGTTACCCCGAAGCGATGGTAGAGGCGATCCTCGGAGCCACTTCTGGGGCCGACGTGCTTGACGTGGGCATGGGTACCGGCGTCTCCGCGGAGGCCTTCGATCGAGCTGGATGTCGGGTGCTGGGCGTCGAGCCCGACGAGCGAATGGCACAGTGTGCAAAGGAGCGCGGGTTCGAAGTCGAAGTCTCGAAGTTCGAAGATTGGGACCCTCTGGGTCGGACCTTCGATGCCGTCATTGCAGGGCAGAGCTGGCACTGGGTGGACCCGGTCGCTGGTGCCGCCAAGGCGGCACTCGCGCTCAGGCCCGGTGGCGCGCTAGCGGTGTTCTGGAACGTGTTCCTGCCACCGCCGGATCTCGCAGCCGCGTTCGCCGAGGCGTATCGCCGAGAGGTTCCCGACGTACCCTTCACCGGCGGCACGATGCTCGGGCTCGCGGCATACTCACAGTTCTTCACCAAGGCGGCAGACGGGATCCGCCGAGCCGGATCGTTCGACCAGCCAGAAGAGCGGCGCTTCGATTGGCGACGCTCCTACAGCAAGGACGAATGGCTCGATCTGGTGCCGACGTTCGGTGGCCACAACCTGTTCCGTCCGGATCAGTTGGAGAAGCTCCTACAGGGCATCGGATCGGAGATCGACGCCGTCGGAGGCAGATTCGTCATGGAGTTCGCCACCGTCGTGGTCCTCGCAGCATCGTCCCGTCCCTGAGAGGCCCCACGTGGGACTGGGTGGGGGTGCTTGCCTCCGGAAGGGTGAGGGATTGCGGCAATCCGCCTATCCCGTGCGGGCTCTGCTCACAGGAAGTGGTCCCGGGTCGGGATACGGGTGGCACCGACCACCGAGCAGGAGCCGCATGCCGGCATCGCCGGAACTCCTTGACAGGCCTCGCTGACCAGTCCAAAGTCGCGTGCAGATCCAGTGCCAGCGAGGCTTGGGTCGGCTCCGTAGGAGGGAGGAGGAAGCATGAGCTCCACCGCAAGCCTGATCACCGTCATTGCTGCGTGGGCCTTCGCGCTCATCGTCATCGCAGTCATCGTCCGGGTAGGACCGGAGCAGTTCAACAAGGTCGACTGATTCAGCTGGATCTCGCCGGTGAGGCTGCTTGACGAGATCCTCCCTGAACCGCGCTCGGACCCAGTTCTTGAAGTCGGCCGGAGAGCAGTGGCTCGTCCCCGCGCGGAGAATCCCAGAATCAGCCGGTTTGGCTCGGCATCCATGCGAGCCCTGTGGAACGTGGCAGAGGGGGAGGCAACAGGGTTCCCCATGGTGACAAGAAGGCGGATGCAACCTATAATCCCGAGCAGGTGAGCCGGGAAGTCTGGTCGGCGTGTTGTAATAGCCACACCAGGGGGAGGACCGGCACTTTTCGGTGTTCACGTATCGGCGGATCCAGCGGCTGAGTGCCCAGCGTCGGATGCTCTTTCGCGATCCGGGTTCCTCTCTTGGGTGATTCCGAGCAATGGGGATCAACATGAAGAGCAAGACCGACAGCAAAACCGACACCACTTGCGTAACAGCAGGTATCTACAGGAGTGATTGCGCGGACGAGGAACGGGTCACGCTGGCTGTCGGAGACCAATTCCCCAAGTGTCCAAGTTGCAGGAAAGCCGTCGCTTGGAACTTGGCGGTCGCCACGTGAGTTCGTAGGTTCCTGACCGGCGCATCTCATCGGCGACGGCCGCTCATCACAAGCCTTGATGGCTTGGACGGCGTCAGGCGAAGTGGGTGCTCCGCATTTCTCAGTCGCGGCCTCCATCGCGACGGGCGAGGACGATGCGGCGGCATCGGGCGCATGATGCCACCGGAGTCTCCTCGTCGGCGACGTGGACCAACGCGCCGCAATTTTGGCAGCGCCAGATGGGACGGCTACGGGCTCGCCCCAAGCTCATAGGGCGGACAAGCCTGTGCATGTTCGGCCAGCCTTTCGACTCGACTGATGCCGACCAGGCTTCCCGGCGCTCCGAAGGGTCACTGTAGCGCCAAGCGTCACCAGCGGGCGTGAGCTGACGGGGAGCGTCGGTCCAAAGAACGGCGCGCGCCAGCCGCGTCCACCGCAACCACGTCAACCTGGTCTTCACCGCGACAATCGGGACGCCACTCGACCCGGGGGGCCTTCGGCCATACCGCGCCCCCATCGGCAGAGCCGAGGGCCGGCGGCCGGCCACCGGATGAGCTGCACCAATGGCGGTTGCAGTGTCGCCGTCGGGAATATCACCGACTCCGGTGCGTTTGGAGCTGTGAGGGAGCGGGGAATCGTCGCCAGGAGGAGGCTGATGCCGGGAACTGCCAGCGCCGACACCGCATTAGAGATCGCGCCCGGCCGCATTGTTCCGGCCTGGTTGGTCCTCGGGCTCGTATGCATCGGCCAGTTCATGGTCGTGCTCGACGCGTCCATCGTGAATGTCGCGCTCCCGTCGATCCAGCGTGACTTGCGCTTCAGTCCTTCGGGTCTCCAGTGGATCGTCAACGCCTACACGCTGACCTTCGCGGGCTTTCTCATGCTGGGTGGCCGCGCGGCCGATCTCTACGGGCGGCGCAAGGTGTTCCTCATCGGACTCGCCATCTTCACCCTGTCGAGCCTGCTCGGTGGCATGGCCCAGGATCAGGGATGGCTCATCGGGGCCAGGGCGCTGCAGGGATTCGGAGCGGCCATCCTCGCACCGGCGACGTTGACCATCCTCACGGCGAGCTTTGCCGAGGGTCCGGCGCGGGCCAAGGCTCTCGGGGTCTGGAGTGCCGTCTCGGCCGCAGGCGCGTCTGCCGGTGCCTTGTTCGGCGGCATCCTCACCGACCTCCTCAGTTGGCGGTGGATCCTCTTCGTGAACGTCCCCATCGGGGCTGTGGCGCTGGTCGCGGCCAGCCGCTTCTTGCCCGAGTCGAAGGCGGACGTGGGACACCGCCACCTCGATCTGGCCGGAGCCACCACGGTCACCGCCGGCCTGGTCGCGATCGTCTACGGCATCGTCAGCACGGAAACGAACGCGTGGGGATCAGCGCACGTGGTGGCCCCCCTGGCCATCGGTGTGG
>Ga0187784_10001136_pt1 | contig 20859 bp, 13 predicted proteins | sample 1015_SJ02_MP15_2_FD_132964 | JGI IMG/M metagenome (GOLD analysis project Ga0187784, IMG submission 132964) | Tropical peat soil microbial communities from peatlands in Department of Meta, Colombia - 1015_SJ02_MP15_20_MG | ecosystem: Environmental > Terrestrial > Soil > Wetlands > Peat | place...
ACCAGAGAGTTCACAGATTGCATGAGCCCGACAGGAGCGAGGACTTTGAAGATCCGAATGGCACCCACCCACTTTCCCCCCAACACCACAAGAATGAGCGGGCCCGCCACCACGCCGAGCCCGGCCATCATTGGAAAACTGATGATCCCGACCAACATGCATTCCCGAACGAACGCTGAACGGAACCGCTGGAGGTCATTTTGAATCCTAGAGAAACTTGGGAACGTGGCTTGCGCGACAACTGAGGTTACATTCTGGAGTGGCGTCAGCATTAAGTTATACGCCATCTGATAGTCACCGAGAGCGGCATCGCCCAGAAACTTGCCCACGATCATATTGTCAGCGTTTCGGTTGAAGTAATTCAGGAACACGAAACCCGTCAGGTTCAAACTGAATTTCATTATGGACTTCAACTCGGCAGTATCAAAAGCCCAATTCGGTCTCCAACCGGCCGCAATCCAATAGCAAACTGTGGCAACAACGGAATTCGTGACATTGGCCAAAACAAGACTCCAGACACCGAGTCCAGATAACGCACATGCTAGTGCAGTCACATATGCAATGAGTGCGGCGCCCAAATCGCAGAAGGCCAGGGTCCTAAACCGCATTTCCCTCATGAGGAGGGAATTGTGAACGATGCCGCAAGACACCAGCCAAAACGAAGACGACAACACACACAGGATTGGCACTAGAGCAGGCATCTTGAAAAAGCGGGCAACTAAACCACTCGCTACAATCAGCGTCAATGCTATTACCAAACCACTCAGGAAATTGAGCCAGAATAAGCTCGACAACAAACGATCATTCACCTCCGGGCGCTGAATTATGGCCGTTCCTGTGCCGAGATCACGCAGGATACTTACGAGCAGTAGCACAAGCACGGCCATAGCCATTATGCCGTATGCGCCAGGCCCCAAAATCCTTGCGACTGTGGCCATCGAAGCAATCGACAGTACTTGGCGCCCAATGGTCGCAATCATGGACCACCAGGTCCCTTGGACCGCCTTCTTTGTCAGGCCAATTTGCAAGATTACACGCACCCCCAGACCTGTAAGGTCACCTTGAAATTTGCTCCTTTGCCTAGCCCAACAGCGTGCACACTACTTTTGGTCACCCGTTCCTATTTAAGGGAGAATGCTGGCGTTTCAAACATTTTCCGTTAACTCAAAACATGATGAGGTAGGATGAAAGGATGCAGATAAATCCCACGAGGTCTTGGAGCATCAACTTCTTTCGCGAGTGGTTTCCCCGAATGGGAGTCATCTCAGCTATACGCTTCCGTTCTTATATCATCCGAGAGCGGGGCGGTCAACTACGAGGTGACCTTCTAATCACATTACGAATGAAATCTCCAATCCGCGGCAAAGTTTCGTTGCGCGAGGTGGGTCCGGACTTTGCTACGTTCGATGAGATCGTGGCGCATGAAGTCTATCGTCCAGTGATCGAACGCATAAAGAACTTCCAAACCGTAATCGATCTTGGAGCAAACATCGGTCTGGCTTCCCTCTATTTCGCCTCATGCTCCCCCTCGTGTCGGATTTTCGCTGTTGAGCCACACCCTGGCAGCTACGGCCTCCTCGAGCGAAACCTGCATGACCTTATAGCGGCTGGACGATGCCGGACTCTGAATGCGGCAGTCTGGGCGACCGGGACTATGTTAGTGGCAAGCTCAGAGCTTCCTGCCGACCGCTATAGTGGGTTCGCTGTTCACGCTCCTTCATTGGAAGAAAACGGGCTTGCCAACATCCAAGGTCTCGACATCTCCTCGATCCTTCAGCATTCCGGGTTTGAAAGCGTAGACATTCTAAAGGTCGATATCGAGGGCGCTGAGCAGCAGTTGTTTAGCGGGGATCTGGGCTGGTTAGAACGTATCAAGGCAATCGCGATTGAGTTTCACGGAGCCGCTAGGCGTAATATTAAATTTGACGATATCATGGCGAGCTACGGGTTCCAGATCAGCGAAGGCCGGCACACGCTGCTAGCTTGGAGAACTCCAGAATCCAATGCGCAAAGGTTGGGACAGACTTCTATCGGTTAGTCGCCAGTATCAAGATCTTGCTGATTTCTTCTAAGAGTTCCAGAAGGCAGGTGACAACTTAACCTGCGATTGTGCTGTAAACTGCCTTCACTTCTTTCTGGTGCGCCGCAAAGACTGTCGTCTTGCCGGCCATATCAGAGTTGAACCGAATCGCAGGACTCAAGTCCTAAGACTGGAAAGAAGGTCGTTCAACGCCTTCTGCAAACTTTGCGGACTGTAGCGTTGCACCACGGCTGTTCTCGCGGCGTTCGAAAGAGCTTCACGCCGCGCGGGGTTTCGGAGTAGCTCTACGATTGCGCGCGCCAGGTCTCCTGGTTGGTCAGCAAGAACTATTTCCTTATTCGGGTCAAGATCCAGACCCTCTGCTCCCACGGAAGTTGAGACGATGGGCTTGCCTGCGGCGCAGGCTTCGAGAATTTTTATTCGAGTGCCTCCCGCAACGCGCAGCGGGACCACGACGACCGTGGCGGACGCGAGGTAAGGACGAATATCGGGGACCGTCCCGGTAAATTCAATCTTCGGATCGGAACTGAACCGCGCAACGAAAGCAGCCGGCGGATTGCGTCCGGCGATGACGAACCTGACCTCCGGGAACGTGGCTCGCACCCCGGGGAGGACACCCTGAATGAAAAACTCCACAGCATCCCGGTTTGGGTACCAGTCCATTACTCCTTGGAAAAACAGAATAGGGCCTTTATTTTCGATTCCGTTAGAGGCGCTCGGTTGAATGAAGTGCGTATCAACCACGTTTGGGATTACGACAAGGGTCAAATCACGTTGCAGCTTCTGTAAAATTTCCAAATCGACCTGCGAACATGTCATGGCCGCTGCAGATCGACCGCAGCCTTCGCATTCGGCAGCCCGCAATAGATAAGATTCCCAAGTCGCATAAAGTCTCTTCAGCGGATTCCGTTCCAGCTGGGCAAACCGTTGAAGAATTACATACTCCACGTTATGGCAGTTCAACAGCACGGGAGCCGCGCTTTTCGGGATATTGATGAGGCCATGGATACCGTCGCAGACGATCAAATCGTATTTCGTCTCATCCAATTTCCTCTGAATTCTCTCTCTCATCCCAGCCGAGCGAAATCGTTCGACAGAATAGCATTTGAACTTCAGCAGGCACGTTAAACGCGCGAAATAGTCCTTTTGCAGAGTCAGGTTTTTCATTTCGCGATCCAGCAGATCGATAGACCGGCAAAAAGAAGGCAAGGGGTCTAAATTTTCAGGCCGAGTCTTGCTCGCAAAGGAAACAAAACCGACTTCGTGACCACTTGACGCAAAGGCGCGAAGAATCGAGAGGCTGCGGATGGATTGCCCGCTATTGGGGGGAATGGGTAAATTCGTGGCAACGAACAATATGCGCATGGCACCATCCTGTCAGAACAAAATAGCGTCGACGGAGTTTAGTGGCCATCCGAAGCACGGAACGTTCCGGTCAGACAACTCTGATACAAAGACAGGATCGAATCTCGATAAGCGTCCGGCGTGTACACCGCAATGCTTTGACGAGCCGCGGAAGAGAGCCGGGTGCACAGCTCCGGGTCATCGAGCAACCGCTCGATGGAACGAGCCAGCGCGGACGGTTTTTTTTTCTCGACCAGCAAAGCCTGTTTCTCGTGCTCCACGATCTCCGGAACCCCACCGACGATGGTGGAAATGGTGGGAAGTCCCGCCGCCATGGCCTCGAGCAAAACGTTAGGTGAACCTTCGGAATGGGACGGCAGTACCGCGACGTCCGCAATGGTATAGAAAGGCGTCATATCAGCAAGCTGCCCACTGAAAATAAATTGGTCGTCGACCTTCCTCGCCTTAGCCAGGTTTATCAGCATAAAGCGATCCGGGCCGTCTCCGGCGAGAATGAAGCGTATCTTTCGCTGTGCATTTCGTGCTCTCATGATCGCAGCCGCTTCGATGAGGTCCCTTTGAGCCTTCTCCCGCGAGAGTCGGCCCACGCAGATAATGACACGTGTGTCACCATCAATTTCGAATGTGCGGCGGAGTTCATAAGCTGTTTCCGCCGAAGATGGGGAAAAGGATTTTACGGCATTATGCCGGACCAGAATACGCTCCGGAGGTACACCGATAGACTCCAACTTCGACGCAAACGGGCGGCACATCGTAACAACGCGATCGGGTGCTCGCAGGGACCAGCGATCCAGTTCGTTGTAGGCGCGCGTCCGCAAACTGGTCCAAGTGTAACCGTGGTGGAATGCGATCCACGGCTGTCGCCGATTTATCCCCGATAGCCGTATCAGGAAGTGCGACTTCACGGCATGCGATTGGATTATATCCGGCCGAAAATCCTCGATAAGTCTACGAATCGCAGGAACAACCGTGAGGTCAAACAAAAATCGCTCGTGGAGAATGTGAATTCCCAAGCCAGCTTTCTGACAGGCCACCACGAAGTCGTTATCCACTGGACTATTTCTGCGATGATAGGTAGCGACGGTTATCGTGGCACGGGGAAGTGGGCCAGGAGCCACCGCAGCGCGCTTGGCAAACTCCAGAAGATTCTTGGCCGGTCCGGTAGTCGGCCAAAGCGCTTCCATGAAAGCCAAGACCCGAATGCACCCGCTTGACGGATCAGAGTCGGCATTGAACGACGCACCCTGATTTGGGTCCGGCTTTTCCGTCGGGCGTCGGATGCTTGACAAGAGTGGTTCCTTGGTGGCGGACTCACGCGTCCGTTTTCAAAATTATATCAAGGCCTGAGCGCCCACACTTCACAAGAGGTGCGATTTACCATAAGACTAAACTTAACTGATTGCAACAGACTGGCAGGTAAAGCAATCGCTTCTATTGCATTCCTGATCCAGACTGGCCCGCTCTCTTGATCTGTCAACGTGTCATGATTTCATTAAATACCGCTTCATACAGCTCGACGACATGTGCCGTGGAGTAATTCTGCACAATGTGCTCCCGTGAGGCACTTGCTAAGCGCTCGCGGAGAGTGGCGTCTTGGATCAAACGTACGATGGAATCGGCGATCGCGTCGACATCACCGACGGGGGTCAAAAGGGACTGGTGCCCATTTTCAACCAGCTGGCGATTTCCGGGAATGTCGCTCGCCACACTCGCAATGCCGGTGGACATAGCCTCCTCCAGTGCGCAAGGAAATCCTTCCGACGGAGAGACCAGCGTAAACACGGTGGCAATTTTCAGCCAGTGCGGAACCTCCTGTGGACTTACTCGGCCCGTGAAACGAATGTGCGCATCAAGCCCAAGCTTGCTGGACTGCTCAACGAGGGCAGCGCGCAGGGCGCCGTCACCGACGAGAACCAAAAGTGCATCGGGGACAAGCTTTAGCACCAAAGCAAAAGCTTCCAATAAGACGGGCAAGGATTTTCCCGGCGCCAGTCGTCCTGCATACATCACCACCGGAATCCCTTGTGGAACTTGCAGTTCGCGGCGCAGGTTACACTGTTGTTCATCATTTGCGGGAGAAAACTCTGCGACATCCACGGGATTGGGCATCAATTGTAGTTTCGCAGGGGAAATGCCTCCCTCGATGGCCTCCGGCCGCATACCCTCGTTGAGAATTAGCACTTTCTTTGACCAGCGATTTAGCCACCGAAGTTCCTGGCGCCCTATTCGTGATTTGGACATCCGTGGCACTTCACCACTACCTGCTATTTTTACGAGGATCGGCTTACGCAGAAAACGTGCAACGGGAAGACCTAGCGCCAGGTGCAGTCCTTGCATCAAGAAGTAGACAAAGTGATAGTTCTTGCGTTCACGGATGAGCATTCCCGCGACGCGCAAGGCATAGATCACGTTCTTCAGGGTGCCTTCTTTGCGTCTCGCATAGATGCGTACAGGCACGCCTTCGGGATCGACCCAATCTCGTACGGCAGGCATCGGGTCGCCTCCCGCGCAAACCACGGTGACGCGGTGCCCGCGGCGAATAAGAGCGCTGCACACGCGTTGTGCTTCAATTTCAGAACCTCCCAGAATTGGGAAATACGTCTGACAGACGACAAGAAAGCAGACAGTGCGCGGCGGAGCGGCTGTGCTCATTGGCCCTGTTTCCCCGCTTGACCGGCGTCGCGAGTCACAAGGTTCTCGATTTCGGAACCCCTCCCGATTCTATCCAAGATCTCCCATCCCCGAGTGGTCCGCCTGAAGAACGTGACATGGTTCTTCGCGTCCGTCTCGTGCGTGCGGCCGAGAATCCACAATCCGCCTTCCTTTAGGGTCTCGAAGGATGCTTGGACCGCTCCGAGGAGTTGACCTGTCTGGAAATAAACCAAATTCAGGATATTCATCGTACGCAGCACATCTACACCAGGTGTCCGGTCGAAGACTGAACGGACACGAATAACAAACCTGGAATCCTCATTACTTAATGCGCGCGCTTCCGGGTGGACGCAGGAAATCCTATCGATTCGATAATTCGCGTTCTCGGTGATCGCGGGCAGTTCCCGTGGAAGCGATAGCTTGCGAAACTTTCGCTTCGCTAGCGCCGCGACCACCTGATTCAACGGGAAGCGTAAAGGTTCCCTGGGACAAAGACACAGTGCGAAGGGGGACTTTATATACTGCAGCGGTTGACCGCTTGGTTCCAGGATATAGGTCTCTCCATTCGCAAGCGCAATCCGAACGAAGTACAACAACGCGTCCGACGCTTCAAATTGGGCTTTGGGATACGAAGGTAGTAGCTGTCGGGCCCACTCGGCGGATGTGAGACAATTCGACGCTGCGCGATCCTGAACAACTAGTGCGGTATCGTCCGAATGAGACTGCCGCAGAAGCCGCAAAGTCAGCTCATCCACGTCAGGCATTCGTTTGCGGAAGGTCATGCGCGTGGTGCCGTTTGAAGTTCTAAGGCTGTAACTGATTTCCTCAAACCGCTGAATTTCGCCTGCTGTAGGCGGATCGCTTGTTTCCAACAGGGTGAAAGCCACGCCGGAACCCATCATTCGGCGTTTCTTTGACGCTCGCGAATACTGCTCAGGAGTTAACAGACCGAATTGCACCATTCCGAAATACACTCCCGTTAATCTCGTTTTACCTTAAAACGCACCAGTTCAAGGAACCGGAACCGTTGAGATTCCTCCCAGGGAAATATGGAAATACAGCTATAGCCTATCGTGGCGGTGAAAGGCACGGTTCTCCCGCCGAAAGTGACCATTCCACTACGGCATCGATAATTCGCTCATACAGTTCCGGCTCTCCGCCGAGCGACTTTGCGAGTCGCTGTCCTGCTTCTGCGGTTCTTCGACAGAGTTCTTCGTCCTCCCAAGCCCTACGGATCACACCTGCCAATGCCTCCGGATCCTCGGGTGGTGCAAGAAGCATTTCTTCCCCGAATATGTCCGACATACCCGGGCCGTCTGTTCCGATGACACACTTACCGGCCAACATGGAATTTAGAGAAGTGCTTATTCCTGAAGCCACCATGTTGTTTCTTAGAATCGGTAAGACGACCAACCGAGCGTCGCGAAGGATTGCCTTTTGTGCCTCATCGCTTTTGTCGTCTGGAAGCAGGCGTATACTAGCAGGCAATTCTTTCAGAGGGCAGGTGAATTTAGATCCATGCCGCGCCAGAGCCGCAAAATCAGGCTCTGGAATCGCCGCCGGGTAACCCAGTTTCTCGATGGCCGCAAAAAACGTATCGAAGTCCCTCATCGATTGTCCGAAACATAGTACATATTCGCCGTTTCCATCGGGGGCAAGGTCTTGGTCAAATCGTAGGCTGGCCTTAAAGGGCACGAACGAAGTCTGTGAGGGACGAATTCCATATACTCGGCAGTATTCGACAATGTCGCGGAAATAAAAAATATGGTGGTTGACTCTCCGAAGCATCAGCCTTCTGGCAAATACCCCAAGCCTGGTTTTGAGGCTAAAAGACCGCCGCAACACAAGGTCTACAGCGATCAGGGGCGGCGACTTCCGGAACCATAGCGCGGCAGCGAGTTGGAAAGTCAACTCCGGGTTGCAGTTAACTACAAAAATCAATCCCGCCCGCGTGCGTTGCGCAAGGAAGTCGCGTGTGGAGCTGGCGATGATGCTTTTGCCAGAACAGCCGCTCTTGGAAGTCCAAGTCAGAGGAAAACGCTGGAAGTTTGTGACGATTAGCACGTTAACCTTGCGGCCCAGAAAATCCGACGGTGACCGACTCTCAGATATCTTGTGGCACTTTCCTCTCTCGGAGTTAAAATAATTAAGCTGAGAGGGGCTGCCAATCTCAATATTGACAGAGCTCGGAACGATCAGGCAACTAGGCACATCTTTGAATTCATCGGGCTCCGCATTCTAGCGATCAGTTCCACTCCGGCACCTATTTTCGCAGTTTCAGTTTTTGGAGGCATTTCGCTGCTTGTATAATTCCGTGTACAAAAATCAGGTCTTATGCTCAAGCTGCTTAAACAGAGTACCTTAACCGCATGTAGACATTTGGGGCTCTTACGTATGATGGCATCCAGCAGTTGGCGCCATCGCCGCTTGCTTATCCTTTGTTACCATGGGCTTGCCTTGAAGGACGAACATCAGTGGGAGCCCCTCCTGTACGTTACGCCGGCTCACTTTCGTCGCCGCATGGAAATGATCGCTGACGGTGGCTTCACTGTTTTGCATCTCGACTCTGCAATTGGCATGCTAAAAAATGGGGCTCTTCCCCCAAAAAGCATTGTCATCACCTTCGATGATGGTTTTTACGATTTCTATGAAGTGGCATTTCCGGCCTTGCAGGAGTTCGGATTTCCCGCCACGGTCTATCAGACGACCTACTACGCGGACCATCGCTTCCCTATTTTCAATTTGGTTGTGAATTATATCTTCTGGCGAGCACACCGGCGAACCTTTGACACCGGCAAATTCGGACTGCGCCAATCTTTCGATTTGTCTAAGCTCGCTGGCCGCGAGTACGCGACGAACGCGTTTCGCACCTTTGCGCGCGACCACTTTTACACACCTGCTCAAAAAGATGCCCTGGCTGCTGGCATTGCCGCAGAGCTGGGCGTGGACTATGACGAAATCCGAAGCCTTCGAATGCTCCAATTGATGACTGCGGTGGAAATCACCGAGGTTTCTGAGAGAGGCATCGACATTCAGCTGCATACTCATCGCCATAGAACACCACACGACGCAAAATTGTTCACGCGCGAGATTCGCGACAACCGAGAGTGGATCCGGACAAGAATTGGCAGGCAGCCGTCGCACTTTTGCTATCCGAGTGGGATTTATCGGCACGAATTCTTGCCTTGGCTGCGTGAGGAGAACATAGCCTCAGCGGCGACCTGCGAGATAGGCTTGGCCGCGAAGGATTGCAATCCTTTGCTCCTGCCGCGGCTATCGGACTCCGCCAATTTGAGTGAAGCCGAATTTGACGGTTGGTTAGCCGGCGTGAATTCATTCTTGCCACGTCGGCGCTTGCCTAGGCCTATGACGTCACTTTAGGGAACATCGACCCGGACTTCGAAATCGAGGGTGTCCATCCCTAGCCTTACGACGACTGCTTATCGGGGGCCGGCCGCGCTTGGTCATGCAGATTTCTTCCGGCCTGCTTATGGGCCGGTCTGCGTGATTGAGAATGAAGAGATGAATGCATCATCGTTGCTGCCGGAGCGGACGACAAGGGACAGTAGATTGTTCGTGACGGATGCGCTCGCTGTGAAGCTGTATGGCTTGTTGGGACCGCCCGCCGCTTGATAGACATCGACGACGGTATCCGCGCCTTGGAGTTCGTATCCGACTTCTCCTTCGTCTCCGCCCTGCGCGTTGCCGGTGTTGAAGACCACCGAATAAGTTCCGTTTGGAACCCACATGTCCCAACGCGTGTCGTTGCTGCTTCCAGCGGTAATATCGTAGAGGGTTATGTCCGTCCCGCTTCCCCAGTTCCCCTGCTGATAGCCCCAACAAGGAAAGGGAGTTTCTGTCCAATTCCCTCCGCAGTCACCTTGGACCGTAGGTAGGTTCGAAGTATCCTGTGCGTACCAAGTGTTGCCGTCGCTGTCGGTGTAATTACCGCTGCCGCCATCCACTTGTCCGCTGAATTGGCCGGGCAGCAGACGTATCACGCCGCTTGGGAGCGCTACGACTTGCGTCACCGAGCCAACGTTAGAATTTACAGAACTGGTCACGACAGCCAGGAAACTCTGCGGCGCTCCAGTTAGCGTCGAAGCAGGAGTGACCACGCAACCGCTAGACAGCGTCCAGCCCGAGGGTGGCGTGCCAGAGCAAGTGTATCCGCCGTAGTTGTTCAAAACCGGCAACGTCCGCGCTGGCGCGCCTGCCTGAATGTAGTAGATTTCTTTGTCAAAATTCACCGCAGGTCCCACGAGGACGATGTCCGTGCAGGTGGTTCCCGTTGAAGCTGCATAGCAAACTGTCTCGCGGTTCACGTTCGCTTCGACGCAAAGTGCTGGACTGGGACATCCCGCCTGCGTCGCGGCACTCGAACTCAGCATCTCCTGCGAATCATCCACCACCTGCCAGTCAGATTTCGGTATGGTCCCGTTGTCGAGAGCGTTCTGCACCGCGAGAAGCGCGTTGCGATAGGCCAGCGGCATGTCCGCATATTCCACGGTCACGTTCCAGTTGCCGCCGCCGTCCGCGAAGAATATTCCGTAGTTCTGCATCTGCGTGAGCAGCACCTTGGTTGCCGCAAGGCAGGTGCTTGCCGTAGAGCCAGAACACGAAGAAGAGGTGAATCCCGGGACGCTGTAGCTAGACGAAAGCTGGAATCTCATCCCTGCAAACGTTCCACCACCTGAAGGAGTACTGAATCCGGGTGAAGCAGGCCACATGCCGTTCGCGGGCTCGGTTGCCAAAGTCAGACGTGCAGCATGATTGATAGAGCCGCCGTTCTGCACCGCCCACATCCATTCCTGAAGGCGCAGAGTTGCGGGAAGCAAGAGCATCCCGGCCCAGTCCGTCGTGCCCCAGCCGCTTCCAGAATGACCGGGAGGCAACGTGAAGGAGTTTAGGTTGTAGCCCACCCCACTTGCTGCGGTCCAGCTAGAATTATTAGGATTAGTCCCAGCCGCATAAAGACCGTAGGTTTCGTAGGCTTGCGCGATGTCCGTGATGAGGGAAACGGTGTGGTGGTCGGTGCCGCTGTTGAACGGGTCAAAGGGGCCGAAAGCCGAGCCTCCGTTGCAAGTCGCGCAGCCATTGCCGTTGATCCAGCCGCCTTCCATGCGACCAGTAGGAAAGTGTGGAATGTAATAATTGCCGTTTTGATTTGAGGTGTAATCGAAGGCTTGCGCTGTCGCACCTTCAGAGCTTTGCAGATAATTTATCGGCCAGTTCCAATTCCAGAACCAATCTTCTGTCGTCGGCACATTGCTCATAATGCTCTCGGAAGTCCCGCCGCAACCCCCGCCAGAAGCACAGACGGGGAATGACGAGATATTCACGTTGTAGATGGCGTTGTTCGGGAGGATTTGCTGGCCTCCAGCCCATTGCTGAGGCGTGACCGTCGCAGGCGCTGTGTAGGCCCCGGTGCTCGGGTTGATCGTTCCGGCACATCCGTCGCAAGACCAGGTTCCCCCTGTGCCGCAATTCGACCCGCAGGTAAACGTAGTGGTAGCGCACTGATTGACCGTCGGAGTAGCGGGGCTAATCACGGGACCTGATGTACCCGATGAGGCCACGGTAATCGTTAGCGATTGCGTTGCGGTTTGCGCCGTTGGCGTGGTTGAATCCGTAACCTTCGCGGTGAAGTTGAAGGATCCAGAGGCTGTGGGCGTTCCGGAGATGGTCCCACTTGTGGATAAGGTGAGACCACCCGGCAAGGCTCCTGAACTAATGCTCCAACTGTAGGGCGTTGTCCCGCCCGTCGCCGCCAAAGTCGTGGAATAGGCGTCACCCACGGTTCCGCTCGGTACAGAAGTTGTCGTAATCGCTATAGGTTGTGCCGCGACAGTCATGGTCAATGTCAGCGACTTCGTTGCGGTTTGAGCCGTCGGCTTGGTCGAGTCTGTAACCTCAACCGTGAAGTTGTATGTGCCCGACGCCGTGGGCGTCCCGGAAATCGCACCGCTGGCGGGAGTTATACTCAACCCGGAAGGTAGGGATCCCGCGCTGACACTCCAGCTGTACGGAGTGGTCCCGCCACTGGCTGCCAGTGTAGCGTTATACGCCGTACCCTGCTGTCCGCTCGGTAGCGAACTCGTGCTGATGCTCACCGCCGTAGCGTCGGAATTTATAGTTAGGCTCAAAGCTTGCGCCGCCGTTTGAGCTGTCGGCGTGGTGGAGTCCGTGACTTTCACCGTAAAGCTGAACGAGCCGGAGGTAGTGGGAGTTCCGGAGATCGTTCCCGCTGCGACAAGGGTTAGGCCGCCTGGCAGAGAGCCAGAACTGAGGCTCCAGGTATACGGTGTGACACCCCCCGTGGCCGCCAAAGTGGTCGAATAAGCGGAACCAACCTGTCCTGCTGGGATGGAAGTGCTGGTGATTTGCACAGCGTTGGCCGCTGCAACCGTGATGCCGAGTTGCTGCTTGGCAGTCTGCACTGGAGAAGAAGAATCCGTAACCTGCACTGCAAAAGAGAAGTTCCCCGGTTGTGACGGCGTACCGCTAATCTGGGCGCCAGAAAGGTTCAGACCGGTCGGCAAGGAGCCCGAGACCACTGACCAACTATACGGGGCGGTTCCGCCACTTGCTGTTAGCACTGCCGAGTATGCAGTCTCCGCCTTCGCAGACGGCATTGAGGCACTGGTAATCGAAAGAAGCGCTTGCGTCACCTGTTTCACGAGACCAGCACATCCCCCGGCAAATGGAACGATCATGAGAATGAGGAAAAGAAATGTGAGACCAGAGTTCGCATTCTCAGACTGATTGCAAAACAAAATGCGCTTCGAGGCGTTCATCCGACAAGTTCTCCCAGGGCAAAAGTTAGCAAGCTGAGAGTTGCGGCTCCTACTGGCTTTTAGTTCGGTTTTAGACGGGGGACGTTAACCTGTACCTTCGCGTACAAGCCCTAAATAACTGTGAAAACCATCTGAACCATCAATTGTGCGGAGCTTGCCTATTCGCCAAAGTCAAGGCAAGCAGGCGATCCCCGGTAGGTATTCAGGCCCCCATGAGCTCGCCTTGATTTGGAGTGGGGGCAAGCAAAACATTGGCCCATTGTGGAAAGAAAGTTCCCTCTCTGAGCCTCAAATTTTCGTCCAGCACAAACAAATAAAAGCACTTAGCACAAAAGGGGAAGGTCTCGCAATTGCGTCGGCTTTCGCATGCTGGGCGGCCAGTAATGAGCAAGGAATGTGACCAACATGATTGAATCAGTGATCGTCGGCGCTGGACCCTACGGCCTCTCCATTGCCGCCCATTTTAGCCGTCTGGGGCTTCCCTACCGCATTTTCGGCCGCACGATGGATAGCTGGCTGAACCACATGCCAAAGGGCATGCTCCTAAAGTCGGATGGCTTTGCCTCGACTATCTACGACCCGGACGGCAAGTTTACCCTTAAGCATTTCTGTGCCGAGCGCGGCCTTAACTACGAGGACATGGGGCGACCGGTCGAACTGGAGACGTTCTCGCAATTCGGGCTGGCATTCCGCGACCGCATGGTCCCCAACGTTGAAGAGAAGATGGTCACGGGTATTGAGGCGCACGGGGATGGATTCAAGGTCACACTGAATGACGGCGAAATGGTGCTGGCGAAGCGTGTCATCCTCGCCATCGGTGTTACGCATTTCGCGTACACGCCAGCGCGACTTCAGCAGTTGCCTGCCGACCTCGTTTCCCACAGTTTCCAGCATGCGGATCCAGCGAAATTTCGCGGGTGCAGCGTGGCAGTGATTGGTGCCGGTTCTTCGGCCATCGACCTGGCTGCGCTGATGCACGAAGCCGGTGTCGACGTAACGCTCATCGCCCGCGACAAAGAGCTGAAATTTCACAGCAAAACAACCAAGGCAACCCGATCCCTTTGGGAACAGCTTCGTTACCCCGTTTCGGGGCTTGGGCCCGGTCTTAGTTCACGGTTTTACGCCAATTTCCCGAACGTATTCCATTACTTCCCGGGGAGCCAGCGCCTGAAGACCGTTCGGACTTTCCTTGGGCCAGCCGGCGCATGGTTCGTGAAGGACAAAGTCATCGGGAAAGTGCCCCTCGTCCTCGGATATTCCGTCACCAGCGCGGAGGTCACCAATAATCGCGTGCGCCTACAGTTGCGCGCGCAGGATGGCGCTGAAAAGGCTATTTATGCAGACCACGTCGTCGCTGCGACTGGCTACCACCCGGATTTGAATCGCGTTACTTTCCTGAGCCCCGAACTGCGCACCAAGATTAAGACTGTGCAAGACGCGCCCATTCTTTCCCGTTCCTTTGAAACCTCCGTGCCGGGTCTCTATTTCACAGGACTGGCTGCAGCGAACAGCTTCGGCCCAGTGATGCGGTTTGCCTATGGCGCGGGCTTTACCGCACAGCGCCTGACGGCCGAGATCGCAAAGTCCGCGGCTCGCAATCAGTCCTGGAGCGCGGTTCCCGCGGTTCAAGCGGTGAAGGAATAACCGAAGTGCAATGTCTCAGCCGTTTGATTTAAGAGCCCTGAGGTTCGCCCGTCTATGAGAAGAGAGACCATCGCCATTCACGAAGGATACGATGGCGATCCGACCACGAAAGCCGTGGCCGTGCCGATCTATCAGACTGTCGCGTTTGAATTTGACAGTGCGGAACATGGAGCGGCACTGTTTAATCTGGAAATCCAGGGCAATATCTACACGCGCATCGGAAATCCCACGAACACGGTTTTGGAAAAGCGTATCGCCGCGTTGGAAGGCGGGGTGGAAGCACTCTCCGTCAGCTCTGGGATGGCTGCCATTCATTACGCGCTGGCCAATATCACGGAGTCCGGAAACAACATCGTTTCGGTGCCGCAACTCTACGGTGCGACCTATACACTTCTGGCACACATTTTTCGCAAGCAGGGTATCACCACGCGTTTTGCGGAGACCGATCGGCCGGAAGATGTTGAAAAACTGATCGATGACGACACGCGCGCCGTGTATTGTGAGAGTATCGGCAATCCAGACGGAAACGTAGCGGATGTCGAGGGACTCGCGAACGTAGCGCACAAGCATGGTGTTCCTCTTGTTGTCGACAATACCGTCGCGACACCAATATTGCTGCGGCCCATCGAATACGGCGCCGACGTTGTCGTGCATGCCATGACTAAGTTCATGGGCGGTTTCGGCACGACCATGGGCGGAATGATAGTGGACAGTGGCAAATTTCCCTGGAAGAAGTATGCGGATCGTTATTACATGCTGACCACGCCGGAAATTGCCTATCACGGCGTGGTGTACACCGAACACTACAAAGAAGCTGCGTTTGTCGCGCGCTGCCGCACGGTTTGCCAACGCAATACAGGTTCGACGATTTCGCCGTTTAACAGTTTCCTGATCTTGCAAGGCATTCAGACTCTGGCGCTGCGCATGGAGCGGCACGTCGAAAATGCCCGGCGTGTCGCGGAGTTCTTGCGCGATCATCCACGAGTCGAATGGGTGAATTATGCCGGATTCCCCGACAATCCCAGATACGCCATCGCGCAAAAATACATGGGATGCAAGCGCTCCTCGCTTCTGACTTTTGGTGTGAAGGGTGGTCTTGCCGCAGGAACGAAGTGCTTCAATGCGTTTCGCTTGTTCAAGCGCATGGTCAACATGGGTGACGCCAAGTCGCTGACTTGCCATCCCGCCTCGACGACGCATCGTCAACTCACTCCGGAAGAGCAGTTGCGCGTGGGCGTAACGCCCGAAATGATCCGGCTAAGCGTCGGGATCGAACATATTGACGACATTCTCGAAGACCTGGATCAAGCGTTAGAACAGACAATTCACTGAGACTGCGATAGTGCTTGCGATCTCGATTGGGGGAACTATGCCTCTTGTGATGGAAAGAAGCCAGATACCTACTCGCTGGGCCGGTGAGGCAGACTGCCAGTTGATTTGCTGCGCCGAAGAGGCTCATCGCCTTCCCAACTGCGTCAACATCGCGCTTGTCAACAATATGCCCGATGCTGCGCTCGAGGACACCGAAGCGCAGTTTCTGGGCTTGCTTCGCGATAGCGGCCGCGGGCTGGCGGTGTACGTGAAATTGTTCTCACTGCCGAATATCTGCCGCGGCGAACGCGCGCAACGGCATCTGGATAGTTTTTATTCTGACATCAACAGCCTGCTCCTAAGCAAATTCGACGGCATGATCATGACGGGCACGGAGCCGCGCCAGCCGAATTTGAGGGAGGAACCCTATTGGGCTTCTCTGGCCGAGGTTCTCGACTGGGCTGAAGAGAACACCACTTCGACGATCCTTTCCTGCCTAGCCGCGCACGCCGGTGTGCTCCACAGCGACGGCATTTCCCGCCGCCCCGTCGGAAACAAGCAGTCCGGTATGTTCGAATACCGCCACGCGTCCAAGCACTTTCTGACTGCCGACATCGACAACCCGGTTTGTTTTCCTCATTCACGCTGGAATGAAGTGCCCGAAGCTGACTTGACTGCCTGCGGTTATCAGGTGCTTACACATTCCAGCAACGCGGGAGTCGACCTGTTCGTGAAAGAGAAAAAACAAAGCATGGTTGTTCACTGTCAGGGCCATCCGGAATACGGCAGCCACACCCTCATGAAGGAGTATCGCCGGGACGTCCGGCGCTATCTCCGGAAGGAGAGGGAAACGTATCCAACCGCGCCGCACGGCTATTTCGATGCAAACTCCATGGATCTGCTGGCAGGCTTCCGGGAATTGGCGGTAAACGATCGGCGCGAGGAGTTGATGGCGCTGTTTCCGGAGGAGGAAATCTCGGCAAGCTTGAAAAATACCTGGCGCAAGTCCGCCACGTCTTTGTACGCGAACTGGCTGCAGTATATGGCTTCACGAAAAGCGCAACGCGAGACGAACCGCACGTTCGCGCGCACTGCCTGGGCATGATTCTAGGGGTTTCCTGCCGCGCCGGTGCACTAGCGGCGAATGGAGACTAACAAGTTTATAGGGGAATTTGATGTATGACGGAACAACTCTTCACTATCCTCGCCGCTCTGCCGCATCGACTAGGAGATGTTGTTACCCGATGGAGCAGAGAGGCAGGTGAGAAGCTGGCCCTGGTCGATCCCGGCGGCGCTTGGACCTATCGCGATCTGGAACGCTGCGTAAAGGAGACAGCAGACTGGCTTGCGTCTGCCAGGGTGCGCCCAGGTGATCGGGTGATGATCGTCAGCGAGAATTGCAGGGCCTTCGCTGCTTTGTTCTTTGGAACATTAGAGATCGAAGCCATACCGGTGCCTCTCAACGCGCGACTTTCGGCGCGAGAACTCAGCGTAATCCAACAACATTGCGGTGCGCGTCGCGTGGTTTATACAGTTAGCGCTTCACCATACGCTTTCGAGCACGCCAAGGGTGTTGGTGCGGTTATGGAAACCGTCTCGGATATGGGTGCACTCGGTCTAGGACCCCTTGATGAGACCAGCACGACGGACCCAGTCGAGTCGGACCCAGTTGAAGCCGTGGGCGCAATCGTTTATACCTCAGGCACCACCGGAAACCCCAAAGGGGTAATGCTGACACATCGAAACTTGTTGTTCTCCTCCTGGGTCTCCGTTCAGGTGCGCTCGATAACCTCAGAAGACAGACTCTTGGGCATTTTGTCGATGGCCCATGCCACTGGGTTGTCCATACAGTTTCTTGGTAGCCTGATCATCGGCGCGAGTCTTTATTTGATACCCAGATTCGATCCCATGAAAGTGCGTACGGTGCTGGAAAAGGAACGCCTCACGGTCCTATATGGCGTGCCATTTCTGTTTACGCAGTTTCTCGAATATGCAAAGCTACGCGGAATTAAGTCACTCCATTTTCCAGACCTCAGACTGATGAGTTCTTCCGGCGCTCCTCTTTTGCCCTCGGTTCAGGTCGCGGTGGAGGAACTATTCGGTTTGCCTCTTCACAACGGCTATGGCGTTACCGAGTGCTCTCCAGTGATTTCGGTTACTCGGGTTGGTGCGCCTCGTCGCAGCGGGTCCGCAGGCCCAATTTATCCTTGGGTGGAAGCAAAGCTAATGGGACAGGATCAACGGGAAGTGCCGGACGGAGAGGTCGGAGAGGTCTGGGTGCGCGGACCAAACGTGATGAAGGGATACTATCGAGCTGCGGAGGAAACGGCTAAGGTCATCAACGCGGAAGGATGGTTCAATACACGGGACCTCGCAAGAATGGAAGACGGAAATCTTTTCATTGTGGGAAGAACAAAGGAACTAATCATCCGATTTGGATTTAACGTCTATCCCGTAGAGGTAGAGGGCGTACTTAATATGTTCCCGGGTGTTGCGCGGTCAGCCGTTATCGGGCGGTCCGTTGAGGACACGGGAGAACAAGAGATTATTGCATTCATTCAATTGGCGGCCGACTGCCGTGCCACGACTTCGGAATTGGCCAAATATGCCGCTCAACACCTTGCGCCTTACAAGCGCCCCACAAAGATTCACATCCTCTCTGAATTACCGACAACGCTTTCGGGAAAAGTGATGAAGGATCAGCTGGCGAAATTGCTCTCGAAGGAAACTACTATGGCTTAAAGCGAGGCCTGAAAAACGTTCTTACACCCTCACCTCAATCAAGCTCGGTCCCCCGTCATTGAAACCTCGCTGCAACCAAGCAACAAATTCCTCAAGAGAATGAGCACGTGCGCCCGGTATTCCCATACCTTTCGCAAGCGAAACCCAATCCAGATCAGGGCGGCCGATATCGAATAAACTCGAAGCAATCGCGCCGGGCTCGCCGACACCCAAACCAGCAAACTCCCGCTTCAGAACTCCGTAAGCACGGTTAGAGAAAACTACCGTCGTAATATTCAGACTCTCACGCGCCATGGTCCAAAGCGCTTGCAGCGTATACATTCCGCTGCCATCGGCAGACAAGCAAAGCACGCGCCGGTCCTTGCAGGCGACCGCAGTGCCAACTGCCAACGGCAGCGCAATTCCGATGGATCCTCCCGTGTTGCCTAACCAGTCGTGCGGTGGTGCACCTCTCGCCGCAGACATAATGCCGCGACCCGAGGTCATCGATTCATCCACGACGATTGCGTTCTCCGGCAAACAGGCCGCTATGGAAGTGGCCAAACCGTCGAGCGTGATCGCACCTGTTGGCAGACTTGGTTGATTCAATTTCTCTACGAGTTCTGCGGGTATGGGCAAGTTCAAGGTCGAAAGCAGAGCCCCCAACGCGCCTGTACAATCTTCTTCCGGCCTGGCAAGCTGATGAATCTCGCAATCCGCTGGTGCCAAAAGCGGGTTTTTGCCGGGCGACGCAAAATAGGCAAGCGGTTCAGCCGCCCCCACCAGTATCAATTGACGGAATTCTTTTAGGAGCTCGATGGCTTGCTGAGGGACATAAGGAATACGATCGACGGCGGGTCGCCCCGCACCCCGTTCCAGTCGCGGGAAAGGATATGGGACGAGCAGTCTTGTGCTCGCTGCAGCTGCGATCCGTCCGGCGGTCCCCAGGCCTGGGCCGCTGAGTGTATTCCCCGCAAGAACGAGAGCTGTAGGTAGTCCAGACCGCAACATGCGAGCTGCGCGTTCGATATTTTCAGGCGGAGGAAGCGGTGGGACAGGAATGCCAGGGATGGCGGAGACCTGACCTCCTGACTCCCAAGCTACGCTCGCCGGTACAATCAGGGTGGCAATCCTCCCGGGGGTCGTGCGCGATGCTACGAGCGCCTCGGCTGCATCGCGGCCCACTTCAGAAACAGACTGTGACGTTCGCAACCAGTGTGAATATGGCCTCGCAATTCCCTCGATATCGGAATTGAGCGGCGTATCCTTCGCCAGGTGAGAAAGTGCATGCTGACCAACGAGGTTTACGATCGAGCTGTGGGCTCGCCACGCATTGTGAAGATTCGCCAGTCCATTCGCCAGCCCGGGACCCAGATGCAGCAACGTGCAGGCGGGTTTTCCAGTCATGCGCGCGTAACCGTCCGCTGCGGCTGTGACCACTCCTTCAAACAGCCCTAACACGCATCGCATTTTGGCTTGTCGATCAAGCGCGGCAACCAGATGCATCTCCGACGTACCAGGGTTGGCAAAGCAAACCTCCACTCCCCCGGCCCCTAGTGTTGCGATAAGACTCTCCGCTCCGTTCATGTGGGGAATGATCCGGTGACGATCTCTCCTGGAAGTTCGCGCAAATACCGTGAAATCACCGCCGCCAGGCCATCGCAGTGCGTGGTAAGCAATTCGTGATGGTTCCCAGGTACGGTCTCCAATTCCAGGCGGTCCGTGAACTTTGTCCACACTTTCGGGGGATCGTCCGGGAAATGCAAGGGCGTGCCGGCTCGGATGAAACGAATGCGCCCTGCATAATGGCGCGGCTGATAGTCACGCAGAGCCTTGGTTGACGCCTCCTGCACCCGCAACATTGCCGGAGTAAACGGTATTCCCAGTGAATTGTCAGGCCCGACAGTTCTGGATCCGTCTTGAAAGGAACCGTGCAATGTCTTGCTTGCTGCTCCGCGGAACAGGCGTGCGGCGTAGTCCCCGGCTCGTCGAGAATATACCTGCACCTGCTGCGATAAGGGCGCGTAGCGCAGCGGGGGATACGAATCTATCATCACCAGCAATGCAATATGCTCCGCAGCTTCAGAGAGACTACGTGCCATCTCTAATGCGACCAGGCCACCAAGAGAATATCCGATCAAAATATAGGGACCGCGGGACTGAACTAGTTTAATAGCCTCAAGGTGATCTTTGGCCATTCCCTCGACGCTCGAACAGGGCTCCTCCAGGCCGTCGGTCCCACGTGCCTGCAAGCCGTAGACGGGATGACGGGACTGAAGGTGGCTTAGAAAGCCAAAGAACTCCATGATATTTCCGCCAAGACCGTGC
>Ga0187784_10001137_pt1 | contig 20851 bp, 20 predicted proteins | sample 1015_SJ02_MP15_2_FD_132964 | JGI IMG/M metagenome (GOLD analysis project Ga0187784, IMG submission 132964) | Tropical peat soil microbial communities from peatlands in Department of Meta, Colombia - 1015_SJ02_MP15_20_MG | ecosystem: Environmental > Terrestrial > Soil > Wetlands > Peat | place...
CCGGCGCCTTGCGATTGATCTTTCTTCTGCTCGGGCCCGCACTGGCGATCGCGGGCCTTCTGGTTCACGTCATGATCAAAATCGTCGGCGAGCGCCGTTTCCGAATTCCCGAAGCCGCCTGGATCGGTCGTCAGTTTTTTGACGAGCGTTCCAGTCGTCAAGCTCAAGACGAGCGGCGCCGGCTTGGTTTTGCCGATCCTCGAAGCCGGGAACGTTTCGCCGCCCGACAGCAGGGGGTCAAAGAATTCCCGCCCGTATCGACGCGGCGTTCTGCGCCGCGATCCCAAAATACGGCCGCAACCGCGGCGGAGACGCCGAGGCCTGACACCAAGGGCATTGAACGGGCGCTGCGCGCCATCAAACAGGCCCGCCAACACCAAAGCGCATAGTGGCGGTTGCAGGTCTACTGGCATGCGCGTCACAAGGCCTTCGGACGGCGAGCGATTCGATAACTGACTGTCCGACCTGAATGTTATTGTAGTCCGAACCGGTCGCCAGCTGGAACGCAGGCGTTCTCTGACCTCCATCGGACCGCTCTACCCGGTCGTGCCGTCCCCAGCCCCCGGGCGATCTGTGTTGCGCAACTGTCAATAGATCGCCTACGCTGCCCTCGGCGCTGATTATCGGCGCTGATCGCTGCCGCAACGCGGCAAGCCATCGGGGCCACACCATCGTGCGGTAGCGCATTGAGGGAAACCCAATGTGTCCGCAGATTTCTAGAATGCGCAATGGCGCCGCGATCGTTGCGATCGCGGCTGCGGCAGCATCGGCGTCCACCGCCGCGCACGCCCAGGCTGGCGTCTATCCCGACGGCAGCATGTATGTGGGCACTCCAACAGGCTGGACATGGACGAATCCTGCCGGGTCGGTGAAGCTCGACAAATCCGGCAACGTCGTCGACGTCTCACCGAACTGCAAGAATGTGACGTCGATAAAGGTGGAGCAGGCGAAATCGGTCTGCTGGAAGATCGGCAATAATTATCTGGTCTACAATGTCGGCTACGTGATCTACACCTGCTACGACACCGGCACGACCGTTGCCTCCCGCATAACGAGCTATGCGCAGGCGACCGGACGGAAGTGCGATCCGGCAGATGAAGCCAACGACCGCGGTGAAGCGCAGCTCAATTGGCAGGAAACCTGGCGCGTATCGACCACGCCGTTCACGCCGCCGGGCCAAGGCGGAGGCGATCAGCCTCCGGGTGGCGGCGACAATCCGCCGCCCGCGGGAGGCGGTGGGCAGTCGACCGATAATGGCGGGACGCAGACCGGTGGCGGCGGCACGCAAACCGGTGGCGGTGGCAGGCAGACCGGTGGCGGCGGCACGCAAACCGGCGACGCCGGCAAGACGCAAACCGGCGGCGGTACGACGCAAACCGGCGACGGCAGCCAGTCGGCGAACAACGCGCCCGGTCAGGCCTCGGGCGGCCCATTGAAGGGCGGCTGGCCGACCGGCGCCGACTGGGTGCGACCGGAGAAGAACGGCAATTGGACCATTCACTATCCGGACGGCAGAACCGTCGAGCAGATGCCCGACGGCAAGCTCGTCGAGCAGACGCCGCCGACTCAACCGTCGACCACAACGCCCTCGACAACGACGACACCCACCAGTGGCCACGACACCACGCCCAAGAAAGCGGAAGTGACCAAGAAATCGAAAGTGCGGACAGCCAGCAAGAAAACCAGCAGTCATTCTGGCCGGAACACCGGCAACGACGATCAATCGAATGGTGGCGGCGGAGGCACTGGCCTCGGCCTGGACATTTGCTTCGGCGTCATGGGCATGAGCCGCTCGCACGGCGGCGAGGGTATGGGCATGGGCCACACGCATGGCGGCGATCATTAAGCAAGACCGCGCGGGCTTTCGCTTTCTCTGCCCGCGCGATCATTCGATCTGCTCGCGGCGGGCAGCCGACGCGACCTAGTGCATCGCCGCGCTCGGGCGCGGCACCAATGCGCCGGGATGGCGGATGACATTGCCGGCGAGCCGATGCGCGTCGCCGGCCGCGGCCGCCGGCTCGCGGCCATTGAGCCGCGCCGCGAGATAGCCGGCATTGAAGCCGTCGCCGGCGGCGGTCGCATCGACCGGCACCAGCACTTCCGGCACCGGCACGAACTCGCTGGCGCCGGCCGCGGCGACGAGCGCACTGTTCGGTCCGTTCTTGACCACGATCTCGCCGATGCCGAAGGCTTGCAGCCGCTCGACCGTCGCCTCCGGCGACGGATCGCCCCACAGCACGGCCTCGTCGTCGAAGGCCGGCAGCGCGATATCGACCCGCTTGAGCGTCTCGATAAAGACGGTGCGGGTGCGGGGAAGATCGCCGTTCCAGCCGCGCGGACGGAAATTGCCGTCGAAAGCGACCTTGACGCCCTCGCGCCGTGCCGCCTCGAGCACGGCGAGGAAGCGCCCGAGGCCGGTGTTGGAATAGAGCGAGAGCGTGATGCCGGAGAAATAGACGAGCCGCGCCGACATCAGGCCGTCGACGACGCGCATCCAGTCTGGGAGCTCGAACAGTTCGCGCGCCGGCGCGCCCTCGCGCCAACAACGGACCGCTCGCTCGCCGCCGCGGCCGCCATCGATGAGGCACAGCGCCGGGAGCCGGCCGCGCGGGCGCAGGATGAGATTGGTCGCCACGCCTTCGGCGGCGGCGAGCGCGACCATGCCGTCGGAATAAGGATCATCGCCCAGCGCGGTGGCGAACGCGGCATCGATGCCGGCGCGGGCGAGATAGATCGCGGTGTTGAAGGTATCGCCGCCGTAAGAGAGCGCAAACCGGCCGTCGGCCCCGCGCGCGAGTTCGACCAGGACTTCGCCGACGCAGACGGCGCGCGGTTTTTGTTCGCTCATTGATCGTCCCGAATCGGTTCGCCGGCGATTCCACCTGCCGGCTCGGCGCACGATACGTGATTGCGAGGGCCGGAGCGATGAAGCCCCGATTGGCGCCGGCTCGGGCGCAATGTTATATTGTTACATTATGACCCACCATCACCACCAGGGCGGGCAGGCGCACCCGTCGCCGACGATCGCGCCCTCGCTGCTGCGGCTCTCGGCGCCGCAGCGGATCGCGGTTGCCGCGGTGCTGATCGCGCTGACCTGGGCGCTAGCCGCGTGGGCGATGCACTAAGTCCGCGCTCATGACCCAGCTGCGCTTTCGCAATCTCACTCTCGGCTACGAGCGGCATCCGGCCGTGCATCACCTCGACGGCGTGGTCGAATCGGGCGCGCTCGTCGCGGTCATCGGCCCGAACGGCGCCGGCAAGTCGACGCTGTTCAAAGGCATTGTCGGCGGGCTCCACCCGCTCGCCGGCGCGATCGAGCGCGACGGGCTTGATCCGCGCGACATCGCCTACCTGCCGCAGGTGGCGGAGATCGACCGCACGTTCCCGATCAGCGTCTACGACATCGTGGCGATGGGGCTGTGGCGGAGGAAGGGCGCGTTCGGCGGCATCGGCGGCAAGGATCACTTCGCGATCGAGGCGGCGATCGCCGCCGTCGGGCTCACCGGATTCGAGCAGCGCGTGATCGGCACGCTGTCCGGCGGGCAGATGCAGCGCATGCTGTTCGCGCGGCTCCTCCTTCAGGACGCGCGGGTGATCGTGCTCGACGAGCCGTTCACCGCGATCGACGCCAAGACTGCCGCCGATCTCCTGAATTTGGTGCAGCAATGGCACCGCGAGCGGCGCACCGTGCTCGCCGCGCTGCACGACATCGAATTGGTGCGGGCGAATTTTCCGCAAACTCTGCTGCTCGCCCGCGAGCCGGTCGCCTGGGGCGCAACGCGCGACGTGCTCACCGCCGACAACCTCGCCAAGGCGCGGCGGATGTGCGAGGCCTTCGACGAATTCGCCGAGGCCTGCGCGGTCGCCGCCGAGTGACGTAGTTCTCAAGCGGATGTTCTACGCCACCCTCATCGCCCCGTTCGCCGAATTCGAGTTCATGCGCCGCGCGCTGGTGGCGACCTTGGCGCTGGCGCTGGGCGCGCCGCCGGTCGGCGTCTTCCTGATGCTGCGGCGGATGAGCCTGATCGGCGACGCCATGGCGCACGCGATCCTGCCCGGCGCGGCGATCGGGTTCTTCATCGCCGGCTTGAGCCTCGCGGCGATGGCCGGCGGCGGCCTCGCTGCCGGATTTCTGATCGCGCTCGGCGCCGGACTGATCGCGCGCGCGACGCAACTGAAAGAAGACGCTTCGCTCGCCGCGTTCTTTCTGATCGCGCTTGCGCTCGGCGTCACCATCGTCTCGGTTAAGGGCAGCAATGTCGACCTGATGCATTTTTTGTTCGGCTCGGTGCTCGCGGTCGACGATCCGGCGCTGCTGCTCATCGTCGGTATCACCTCGGTGTCGCTCGTGATCCTGGCGCTGATCTGGCGGCCGCTGGTGCTCGAGTGCGTCGATCCCGGATTTTTGCGCTCGGTGAGCCGCGCCGGCGGGCCCGCGCATATCGCCTTCCTGGCGCTGGTGGTGATGAACCTCGTCGGCGGCTTCCAGGCGCTGGGCACGCTCCTCGCCGTCGGCGTGATGATCCTGCCGGCGGTGATCGCGCGCTTCTGGGCGCGCGACATCACCGCCATGATCGGCATTGCGGTCGCAAGCGCCGCGCTCTCCGGCTATGCCGGGCTCATCATCTCCTATCACGCCAATCTGCCGTCGGGGCCGACCATCATCCTCGCCGCCGGAGCGCTCTACGCGCTATCGGTGGTGTTCGGGCCGGCCGGCGGCCTGCTCTGGCTCGCCTGGCCGCGGCGCCACCTCGAGGCATGAGCGGCGTGAGCACGCGGCGCATCCTGTTGCTCGCGGGATTGATCGTGGCGCTCGCCGCCGCGTTCTTGACCGAGCGGGCGCACGCGCAGGACAAGCCGCTAAACAAGGTCAACGCGGTCGCTACCACCTCGATCATCGCCGATTTCGTGCGCAATGTCGGCGGCGACCGCGTCGCGGTCGCAACGCTCGTCGGACCGGACGGCGACGCCCACGTCTATTCGCCGACGCCGGGCGACGCCAGGACGATCGCGTCCGCCGCGATCGTCTTCGTCAATGGGCTTGGCCTCGAAGGCTGGATGACGCGGCTCGTCAAGGCGTCCGGCACCAGGGCGCCGGTCGTCGTGGTGAGCAACGGCGTCACGCCACGAAAGATGCAGGATGAAGACCGGCCCGGACGCATGGCGGCCGATCCGCATGCCTGGCAATCGGTCGCCAACGCCAAGATCTACGTCGCCAATATTCGCGACGGCCTGAGCGCGGTCGATCCCGCCGGCAAGGCCGCCTATGGCGCCAATGCCGCCGGCTATCTCGCCAAGCTCGACGAACTGGAAAAGCAAATCGCGGAAGCGATCGGCGGCATTCCCGCCGGCCGGCGCAGGATCATCACCACCCATGACGCCTTCGGCTACTTCGGCGACGCCTATGGCATGAGTTTCATCGCGCCGGAGGGCGTCTCGACCGAGGCCGAGCCGTCGGCGAAGGACGTCGCCGCGATCATCGCGCAAATCCGGCGAGAGAAAAGTCCGGCGGTCTTTCTTGAGAGCATCACCGACCCGCGGCTGATGCAGACGATCGCGGGCGAGACCGGCGCCAGGATCGGCGGCACGCTCTACTCCGACGCCCTGTCGGCGCCGGACGGACCGGCCGCGACCTATATCGAGATGATGCGGCACAATCTGCGCGAACTGACCAAAGCGCTGAGCGGGTGACGTCATTCCGGGGCGCGCCGAAGGCGCGAGCCCGGAATCCATAGCCACGAATCCTTCAGAACGCGTCCGAAGCGGCGGCCGGTTCTGCACGGGCGGTGATTATGGATTCCGGGCTCGCCGCTGCGCGGCGCCCCGGAATGACGGCAGCTGAGGGTAATCGAGGCGGCGGGGTTTTGGCTCGGCGGCGGATCGCCTATATAGCCGCGCAGGAGGGCCGCATGTCCGAACCGCTTTCTGTCGATAAGGTGCCGGTCACGGTGCTGACCGGCTATCTCGGCGCCGGCAAGACCACGTTGCTCAACCGCATTCTCTCCGAGCCGCACGGCAAGAAATACGCCGTCATCGTCAACGAATTCGGCGAGATCGGCATCGACAACGACCTCGTCGTCGGCGCCGACGAGGAAGTCTTCGAGATGAACAATGGCTGCATCTGCTGCACCGTGCGCGGCGACCTGGTGCGCATCCTCGACGGACTGATGCGCAGGAAGGGCAAGTTCGACGCCATCATCGTCGAGACCACCGGGCTCGCCGATCCGGCGCCGGTGGCGCAGACCTTCTTCATCGACGAGAATGTCGGGCGCAAGACCAGGCTCGACGCCGTGGTCACTGTCGCCGACGCCAAATGGCTCAACGAGCGGCTCAAGGACGCGCCGGAAGCGAAGAACCAGATCGCCTTCGCCGACGTGATCCTGATCAACAAGACCGATCTTGTTTCTCCCGATGAGCTGCGCGAAGTCGAGGCCCGCATCCGCGGCATCAACCGCTACGCCAAGCTGCATAGGACCGAGCGCGCGCAAATTCCGCTCGAGGCGGTCATCGGCCGCAACGCCTTCGATCTCGACCGCATCCTTGCGATCGAGCCCGAGTTCCTCGCCGGGGACGGGCACGATCACGATCATCACGGCCACGATCATGAGCATCACCACGATCACGGCCTCAAGCACTATCACGACGAGGAGATGCAATCGATTTCGCTCAACAGCGACCAACCGCTCGACCCGGACAAATTCTTTCCCTGGGTGCAGCAGCTGGTGCAGAAGGAAGGCCCGAACATCCTGCGCTGCAAAGGCATCCTCGCCTTCAAGGGCGACGACGAGCGCTTCGTGTTCCAGGGCGTGCATATGATCCTCGACGGCGGCCATCAGCGGCCGTGGGGCGCGGACGAGAAGCGCTCAAGCCGCATCGTCTTCATCGGCCGCAACCTTCCGGCGGAGACGATCGCCAAGGGATTCGAGAGCTGCGTGGCTTAGTCGACGCTTCTGACTTCGTCATGCCCGGCAGGGTATTGATGCCCGGATGACTGACACCCGCAGCGACATTGTTTCCGTGGTCGAGCGCACCCGGCAGGTTACGGCGGGCGGGCCGGTCGTCGCCGCGCACTTTCTCGGCCGCACCGCCGTGTTCGTGCTCGGCGAGGAAGCGTTGCTGTTCGTCGAGCCGGACGGCGAATTGCGCCGGATGTCCGTGCACGGCGGCGCGATCCTGGCGACGGCGTCCGATGGCGAGCGCGTCATCTCCGGCGGCGACGACGGCAAGGTGATCACGACCGACGCCGGCTCGAGTCGCGTTGTTGCCGCCGATCCGAGAGGGCGCTGGATCGACCACGTCGCGCTCGGGCCCGATGGCGCCCTCGCCTGGTCGGCCGGCAAGTCCGCATCGGTGCAAAGCAAGGAGCGGCGCGAGTTCGAGGCGCCCTCGACCGTCGGCGGCCTCGCCTTCCTGCCCAAAGGCTTCCGGCTCGCGGTCGCCCACTATAACGGGGCGTCGCTGTGGTTTCCGAACGCGCCGCAGGCGGCGCCGGAAAAGCTCGAATGGAAGGGCTCGCATCTCGGCGTCACGGTCAGCCCCGACGGCCGCTTCCTCGTCACCACCATGCAGGAGCCGATGCTGCATGGCTGGCGGCTCGCGGACCGTAAGCACATGCGCATGTCCGGTTACGCCGCGCGCGTCACCTCGTTCGGCTGGACTGCAAGCGGCGACTGGCTCGCCACCTCCGGCGCGCCGCAACTGATCCTCTGGCCGTTCCAGGGCAAGGACGGCCCGATGGGCAAGCAACCGCGCGTGCTCGCGCCGGCGGAGCACCGCGTCGAAGTCGTTGCCTGCCATCCCAAGCAAGAGATCGTCGCCGCCGGCTATGGCGACGGTCTGGTGCTCCTTGTGCGCATCAGCGATGGCGCGGAGATCCTGGCCAAGAAGCCGGGCGATGCACCGGTGACCGCGCTCGCCTGGAGCGCCGACGGCATGCTGTTCGCCTGGGCGACGGACAGCGGCGCGGCCGGGATTGTCGACCTCGCGTGAGCCCTCAGATCACGTATTGCCGCAGCGGCGGATAACCGTTGAAGCCGACCGAGGAATAGGTCGCGGTGTAGGCGCCGGCCGCCTCGATCAGGACTTTGTCGCCGATCGCGAGCGAGACCGGCAGCGGGTACGGCGTCTTCTCATAGAGCACGTCGACGGAGTCGCAGGTTGGCCCGGCGATGATGCAGGGCGCGGTGTCGTCGCGGTCCTTGGCGGTGCGGATCGGATAGCGGATCGACTCGTCGATGGTCTCGGCCAGGCCGTGGAATTTGCCGATATCGAGATAGACCCAGCGCACCTCGTCCTCGGGCGAGCGCTTGGCGATCAGCACCACCTCGGCCTCGATCATGCCGGCATTGCCGACGAGGCCGCGGCCGGGCTCGACGATCGTCTCCGGCACGGCGTTGCCGAAATGCTTGCGTAGCGAGCGGAAGATCGCCTTGCCGTAGGATTCGAGCTTCGGCGTCTTGCGTACGTAACGGGCCGGGAAGCCGCCGCCGAGATTGACCGTGCTCAGGGCGATGCCGCGCTCGGTGCAGGCGCGAAACACCGCCGCGGTCGAGGCGAGCGCGCGGTCCCAGGCCTCGATGTTGTGCTGCTGCGAGCCGACGTGGAAGGAGATGCCGTGCGGGATTAGTCCCTGCTTATGGGCAAATTCGAGAATGTCGGCGGCATAGACCGGCTCGCAGCCGAACTTGCGCGACAGCGGCCATTCGGCGCCGGAGCCGTCGCAATGGATGCGGCAGATCACCCGGCTTCCCGGCGCGGCACGGGCGACCTTCTCGACCTCGGCCTCGCAGTCGACGGCGAAGAGGGTGACGCCGAGCTTGAACGCGGTTGCGATCTCGCGCTCCTTCTTGATGGTGTTGCCGTAGGAGATGCGCTCGGGCGCGGCGCCCGCGGCCAGCACCGCCTCGGTCTCGGCGAGCGAGGCGACGTCGAAGCAGCAGCCGAGGCCGACCAAAAGCTTCAGGATTTCCAGCGCCGGATTGGCCTTGACGGCGTAGAACACCTTGGTGTCCGGCAGCGCCTTGGCGAAGTTCTGGTAGTTCTCGCGGACCACGTCGAGGTCGACCACCAGGCAGGGTCCGTCATTGGTGCGTTGCTTGAGGAATTCGCGGATGCGTGCGGTCATCGCCACCCACTCCCTAATCCGACAGGCGGCGTAGCCGCCGAGGTGAACCTCCTGCGACGGGCGCAGATCCGCACCATGCGGAGCTGCTTGCGTCGCCGCGATTGCTGCCTTGGTCCGGATGAGGGAGATCCCGTTCCGCACTGCTGGCAAAGAAGGACAAGCCCTTTCGGTGTCCCCGGCATTGGCGCCGGCAAGTCAGACCCAAAAAAGCCCTTCCGTCGTTGCTTTAAGCCGCGTCGCCAGTGGAGAGCTGGCTATGCCGGTTTCGCCTCCGGCTGCCGGTCGCGGGAGCAAGGAAGTAGCGTGCTCTTCCTTAGGCGGCTGTCCGGCCTCTTGTCCGGATGCCCACCGACCGACACACGGCCACAGGCACGTGCGAAATTGGGCAATTTCCGCAATAAGCCATTCGGCCGCGGGGTGCAAGCGTTTTGGTCTTAACGAAGTGTTGCCACGCCGCGCGGCCGCGGCACTCAGTCGGCCGCGGTGAACGGCTCGACGCGATGGGCGGCGCGCACGAACTGCACCATCACGGCGATGCCGCAGAGCATGAACGCGCCGTCGAGCGCGCGGGCGCCGAGCGTGCCGAGCGCAAGCAGATTGGCGATCGCCCAGCTGCCGGCGAACGCCGCGCCGAACACCTCGGCGGCAATCAGGATTGCGGCGCTGCCGACGGTCAGGACGTTCGGCCAGAGGATGCGCCGGGAGCGCTGGATTGGCGGCTCGTTCATGGGCCGGCACTCTCTCCGAAAGCGGCGGCCGGATCAAGGCGCCAGCGCTGCTGCGGCGTCGCGGGTTGACTCGCCTCACCGACCGCGGCCATTTGCCGGCATCGGGGGAGCCTCAGCCATGGACAATGCCGCTTCACTGCGCGCCGGAGCGGTCGCCGCCGTCATCGGCTGGGTCGACGCCATCGCCATGGCGGTTCTCAGCAAGGGCGCCGACCTGCAGGTCACGCAAACCGTGGAGACGAAGGAGAAGCTCCTCGCCATCATGCAGACGCAGCCGCGATTGCTCCTCGACTATATGAGCCTGGATACGCTGTTTGTGATCAGCTACCTCGCGGTATTCGGCGCGCTGTTCCTCTGCGTGCCGGCCGGCGGCCGGCTGATCGCGGCGCTGGGGCTCGGCTTCGGCATCCTGGCGGGCTTGAGCGACATCGTCGAGAACATCCTCTACATCGTCTACGGACTGGGCAGCCTGCACGGCGCCGACCTCGCTCCGGACCTGCCGTTCCACTACTACGTCTCGATGCTCAAATGGATCGCGGCCTTCACCTCGGTCGGTCTCACCACCCTCGTCTTTCCGCGGCGCTCCTCGCTGGAATGGCTCATTGTCCTGGTGATGGCGACATTTCCGCTCGGTGGCGCGCTGTCGATTGCGCGCCCGGATCTGGTGCCGTTGCGCGCCATCTTTTTCGTCATCGGCCTGCCGTTGCTGGCAGTCTTGTTCATGCGCCGCGCGGCCGGGCTCGGCCCATCGCCGGCGCCGGCATGAGGTGGAGCGGCCTCGCGCCCGCAGCGCCTCAGCATATATGACGCTTGCTCCGCACTGCCGATGAGCCGCCAATGACCGCATCCGAATCGACCGGCAATCCGTTCTTCGCGGCGTGGACCACCCCCGATGAAGTCCCGCCATTCGACCGCATCCGGACCGAGCATTTCCGGCCGGCCTATGCGCGCGCGCGCGCCGAGCACGACGCCGAGATCGCCGCGATTGCCGCCGACGCCGCCGCGCCCAGCTTCGCCAACACCATCGAGGCGATGGAGCGCAGCGGCGCGGCGCTGGCGCGCGTCGACAACGTCTTCGACCTCCTCGCCGGCGCCCACACCAACGACGCGCTCCAGGAGATCGAGCGCGAGATCGCGCCGCAGATCGCCAGCCACTGGAACCGGATCAACACCAATGCGGCGCTGTTCCGGCGCATCAATGCGCTCTGGAGCAAGGCCGATGCGCTCGGGCTTTCGGCCGAGCAGCGCCGGGTGCTCGAGCGCTACCACGTGACCTTCCGCCGCGCCGGCGCCGCGCTCGACGCCGCGGCCAAGGAACACCTCGCCGCCATCATCGCGCGTCTCGCCACGTTGACCACCGCGTTCAGCCAGAACGTGCTGGCCGACGAGCAGGCCTTCGCGCTGCCACTTGCCGATGAGGCCGAGTTCGCCGGGCTGCCCCTTTTCATGCGCGAGGCGATGAAGTCGGAAGCCGAGGAACGCCGTCTTGACGGTCACGTCGTCACCCTGTCGCGGTCGAGCGTCGAGCCGTTCCTGCAATTCGCGCAGCGCCGCGACCTGCGCGAGAAGATCTTTCGCGCCTTCGCCGCGCGCGGCGACAATGGCGGCGCGACCGACAACAAGGCGATCATCGCCGAGGTCATCAGGCTGCGCGCCGAGCGCGCGCGGCTCCTCGGCCATGCCGATTTCGTCCATTACCGGCTCGACGACGCCATGGCGAAGACGCCGGCCGCCGTGCGCGCACTCCTCGACACGGTCTGGTCGCGGGCGCGGCAAAGGGCGCTCGCCGACCGCGACGCCATGCAGACGCTGGTGCAGGAAGAAGGCGGCAACTTCGCGCTAGCGCCCTGGGACTGGCGCTACTACGCCGAGAAGCTCCGGCAACGGCGCTGCGATTTCGACGCCGCCGCGATCAAGCCCTATCTCAACCTCGAGCGGATGATCGAGGCCGCCTTCTACACCGCCGGCCGCCTGTTCGGCGTCACCTTCACGCCGCGCGCCGACGTGCCGGTCTGGCATCCCGACGTGCGCGCCTGGGAGGTGCGCGGCGCAGGCGGCGGCAAGATCGGCCTGTTCTTCGGCGATTATTTCGCGCGGCAATCGAAGCAAAGCGGCGCCTGGATGACCTCGTTGCGCGAGCAGGAGAAGCTCGACGGCGACATCCACCCGCTGATCGTCAATGTCTGCAACTTCGCCAAGGCCGCCGACGGCGAACCGACCCTGCTCAGCTTCGACGATGCGCGCACGCTGTTCCACGAGTTCGGCCATGCGCTGCACGGCCTTCTCTCCTCGGTGACCTATCCGATGATTTCCGGAACCAACGTCGCCACCGATTTCGTCGAGCTACCGTCACAGCTCTACGAGCATTGGCTCGAACAGCCGGAAGTGCTGCGCCGCTTCGCGCGCCACTATCAGACCGGCGCGCCGATGCCGGAGAATCTGCTGCAACGGCTCATCGCCGCGCGCAACTTCAACCAGGGCTTTGCCACGGTCGAATATGTCGCCTCGGCGATCGTCGACCTCGACTTTCATTCGTTGCCGGAGGCGGAGACGATCGATCCAGCCGCGTTCGAGACGCAGGCGCTGGCGCGCATCGGCATGCCCGACGAGATCATTATGCGCCACCGCCCGCCGCACTTCGCCCATATCTTCGCCAGCGGCGGCTATGCCGCGGCCTATTACAGCTACATGTGGTCGGAAGTGCTCGACGCCGACGCGTTTGCCGCTTTCGAGGAGAGCGGCGACATTTTCGATCCGGCGACCGCGAAGCGACTGCGCGAGACGATCTATGCCGCCGGCGGCTCGCGCGATCCCGCCGAAGCCTACAAGGCGTTCCGCGGCCGGCTGCCGAGCGCGCAGGCGCTTCTCGCCAAGCGTGGATTGGCCGAGCCCGCCGTGGCAACCTAGCCGGCATGGAGCTTTCCAGCGCCGGTCATCGCCGCGGCGTCGTCTGTGCGCCGCATTTCGCCGCCGTCGAGGCCGGGCGCGCGATCCTTGCCGAGGGCGGCAACGCGCTCGAGGCGATGCTGGCGATGGCGGCGGCGATCGCCGCGGTCTATCCGCACATGAACCATATCGGCGGCGACGGCTTCTGGCTCATTCGCGAGCCGTCCGGCCGCGTCCGCGCGATCATGGCGGCCGGGCCAGCCGCCGCCGAGGCGCAACCGGAGCTTTATCGCGACTACGAGACGATCCCGCCGCGCGGCCCGCTCGCGGCGCTCACGGTGCCGGGCGCGGTCGGCGGCTGGACGCTGGCGCTCGAAGCCGCCCGAGCGGCGGGCGGCATCATGCCGCTTGATGCGCTGCTTCAACCCGCCATCGCGCACGCCCGCAACGGCTATGCGGTGTCGCGCAGCCAAGCGTGGCTCACCGCCGAGAACCTCGCCGAGCTCGAACGGCTGCCGAGCTTCGCCCCGACGTTTCTCGTCGACGGCAAGCCGCCGGCCGCCGGCACGCTCTTAAAGCAGGAGGCGTTCGCCGCGACGCTCGCGCATCTCGGCCATGCCGGGCTCGACGATTTTTATCGCGGCGATGTCGGGCGTGAGATGGCGATCGATCTCACCGCGATCGGCAGCCCACTCACCCGCCAGGATCTCGCGCGCTATGAGGCGACGCTGGCCGAGCCGCTCTCGGTCGCGCTCCCATCGGCCACCGTTTACAACACCGACGCGCCGACCCAAGGCATCGTGTCGCTGATGATCCTCGCGCTGTTCGTTCGCCTCGGCGTCACCACGGCGGAAAGCTTCGAGCACGTCCACGGCCTGGTCGAAGCGATCAAGCGCGCGCTCCGCGTGCGCGATCGCGTCGTCACCGATCCGAGCCGGCTCGCGCACGCGCTCGACCGTTGCCTCGAGCCGCGCTTCATCGCCGGCGAGGCGATGAAGATCGACCGCCGCAAGGCGGCGCGCTGGCCGCTCGGCCAGGCGGAAAGCGACACGGTATGGATGGGCGCGGCCGACGCCAGCGGCCTCGTCGTTTCCTACATCCAGTCGCTCTATTGGGAGTTCGGCTCCGGCTGCGTGCTGCGGCGCACCGGCGTCTTGATGCAGAACCGCGGTGCGAGCTTCTCGCTCACACCCGGCGCGCTGAATTTGCTGGCGCCCGGGCGGCTTCCGTTCCACACCCTCAACCCGGCGCTCGCCACCCTCAAGGACGGGCGCATCATCGCCTACGGCACCATGGGCGGCGACGGCCAGCCGCAAACCCAGGGCGCGCTATTTACCCGCTACGCGCTCTTCAACGAACCGCTCGCCGAAGCGATCGATCGGCCGCGCTGGGTGCTGGGACGGACCTGGGGCCATCCGCTCACCAGGCTGCGGGTCGAATCGCGGCTCGACGGCAATCTGATCGACGCGCTCGAAGCCGCCGGCCACGACGTCGACATTCTGGCCGAGGCCTACTCCGATGTGATGGGCCACGCCGGCGCCGTGGTGCTGCATCCCGACGGCATGCTCGAAGGCGCGCACGACCCGCGCGCCGACGGCGGGGCAGCCGGAGTTTGATCGCTGCGCGATTCGCTCGCGCTAAGCCAGGGCGCGCATCAGAAAGTGAGCGACTGACACGATGATGCAGCCGATGAGACCAATGGCCCAAATTCGAAACTGATAATCACCGACAAAGACCGAGAGATTGCCGAACGGCGGAACCAAAATTCCGACCAGCAGCATCGCCAGCAAAACGATGCCGAGCAACGCCAGCAGCAACTGGCCCGGCTGCTTGTTGAGCTGCGAGCGCTCGGCCGGATTGGCGACATACTGGTACGCCAGCGAACCCAGCCAGTAGAGCGTCACCAGCGCGACCAAAATCGCGAAAATCATCATCATTGGCACGTCCCCGACATAGTCCGACGCGACGAACATACTATGGCCCGCCGCAATGACAAAGCGGCCTCGTTTCTGCCCAAACTCCTGTAGAATGTGCTTCGTGGCGGGCGATACGCGGGCACGGGCGGATGCTTCACCGTTTCTTCTTTTTTCTCGTCGCCGGACTGGCCTGCCTCATCGCCGCGGCCGGGCGCGTCGAGGCGCACCCGCATGTGTGGGTGACGATGACCGAGGAGCTCCTCTACGCGGCGGACGGCTCGGTCACCGGCGTGCGCCATACTTGGACCTTCGACGAAATGTATTCGGCGTTCGCGCTGCAGGGGCTCGACAGCAAGACCCCGGGCGTGTTCACGCGCGAGGAGCTCAAGCCGCTGGCGCAGGTCAACGTCGACTCGCTCAAAGAGTACGCCTACTTCACCTACGCCAAGGTCGACGGCAAGCGGCTCAAGGACGCGTTCCTGGCGCCGGCCGATTATTTCCTCGACTACGATCCGAAGCAGACGGTGCTGACGCTGCACTTCACGCTGCCGTTCAAGACGCCGGTGAAGGCGAAGGCGCTGGAGCTCGAAGTCTACGATCCGGAATTCTTCATCGACTTCGGCTTCGCCGAGAAGGACCCGGTCCGCCTCGCTGACGCGCCCGCGGCGTGCACGGCTTCGGTCGAGAAGCCGCGCGACGATTATTTTCCGGCGACGCTGCGGCTCAACAAGGCCTTCGCCAGCTCGGAGGCAAATGTCGGCATGGGCGCGAGTTTCGCCAACCGGATTTGGGTGAAGTGCCCGTGACCGATGGCGCCGCGGCGCGATGGTTTCGCCGCTTGGTGTCCGTCGCGCTCATCGCTGCCGTGGTGTGCGCCGCGGGCGCGCTGGCGAGCGCTTGGGCGCAGGTCGGACCGCTCGGCGCACTGCGCCCGCCCGCAGCCGACGGTCTCGTCGGCTGGCTTCTGACCCAGCAGGCGCTGTTCTACCGCTCGCTCTCGGGCCTGATCCGCGCCGCCAAGACCGACGGCTCGGCCTATTGGGGGCTGATCGGCATCTCGTTCGCCTACGGCATTTTCCACGCCGCCGGCCCGGGCCACGGCAAGGCGGTGATCTCGTCCTATCTGCTCGCCAACGAAGAACCCTGGCGGCGCGGCGTCGCGCTCTCCTTCGCCGCGGCGCTCTTGCAGGCCACCACCGCCATCGTGCTCGTCGCCGTCGCGGCGCTCCTGATCGGCGCCACGGCGAAGATGATGGGCGAGACCGTGCGCGCCATCGAAATCGTCAGCTATTCGCTGATCGTTCTCCTCGGCGCGCGGCTCTCTTGGATAAAGGGTCGCGGCTTTCTCCAGGCGCTCAGCACCGTGCGATCGGAAGCTGTGCCGGCCGCGTGCGATCGACACACGCATTCGCGTCACCGCCATGACCACGGCCGTCGCCACGACCACGAGGGCGACGAAGAAAGCGCGCTGCCGTGGGGCCATGCGCATGGCCCGGAGCCGTTTGAGTTGGCCGGTCCTGGCGGCTGGCATCGCGGCCTGTTGGCGATCATCGCCGTTGGCTTGCGGCCGTGCTCCGGTGCGATCCTGGTGCTGGTCTTCGCGCTGGCGCAGGGCCTGTTCTGGGCCGGTGTCGCCTCGACTTTCGTCATGGGCCTCGGCACCGCGATCACGGTCGCGGCGATCGCGACGCTGGCGGTCGGCGCCAAGGCCGCGGCCAAGCGCTTTGCCGCGAAGCGCGCCGGCTACGGCTCGCTCGCGCTGCGCGGCCTCGAAACCGGCGCCGCGCTGACGGTCATGCTGCTTGGCCTCCTCCTCCTCGCCGGCTATCTGGCGAGCGAGCGGCTGGGGATGTTTTAGAACGAGGCGGCTATCGCGTAACCAGCGACATCTCGCCCTGCGCCTTCCGCGTCGGCTTTACGGTGATCTCGACATCGTGGCCAAGCGCAGTGAGAAATTCCATCAGCCGTCCGACCGAAAAATTTCCCGCGCGGTTGCGCATCAACGCCGAGACGTGGGGCTGCTTGATGCCGAGGATTTCTCCCGCCTGCGCCTGCGTCAGGCCGCGCTCTTTTACGATCCGGTAGATTTGCAAGGTCAGCCGCGCCTTCAGCAACTCCTGCTCGGGGTTGGGCAGGCCGAGATCGGCGAACACGTTGCCGCTGCCCTTGGTCACCCGCACTTTCGTCTTGCGCATATCGAATTCTACCCTCCGCGAAAATGCCGCTCCGCCTCAGCAAAGCGTCTGCGTATCAACGCAATCTCCTGCTTCGGCGTCGCGATGCCGGACTTGGATTTCTTCTGGAATACGTGCAGTACGTACACCGCATCGTCGAAATGCGCGGTATAGACGGCGCGATACGCGCCGGTGTGGTGCCGTTCCACAATCTCCATGACCCGTGTACCTCCGAAGCCTTTCAACGGCTTGGCCGCTGGATCGGTCATACCCTGCTGCGCGGCATAGAGCGCCTGACCAATGTCGCGACGAACTTGTTGTGGCATCGCAGGCAAATCCCGACGGCTTGAACCGAGCCATATAACCGGTCTCATTCGGCCACCATACAAATATACCGATTTGTGTATATTTCAATAAGGCGGCCGGCGGCCGCGCCGCTAAGCGGCTGGCACACGTTAGATCGGCGTCATCGGCGACAGATCGAGCCGGTCCATCAGCGCGGCGTCGCGGCCGCGTTCGGGGTTGGGCGTCGTCAGGAGCTTCGGCCCGTAGAAGATCGAGTTGGCGCCGGCGAGGAAGCAGAGCGCCTGTGTCTCTTCGCTCATGTCCTCGCGGCCGGCGGAGAGGCGCACCACCGAGCGCGGCATGGTGATGCGGGCGACCGCGATGGTGCGCACGAATTCGATCGGATCAAGCCGCGGCTTCTCGGCAAGCGGCGTACCGGCGACGCGCACCAGCATGTTGATCGGCACCGATTCCGGATGCGCCGGCAGGCTTGCGAGCGTCGCGATCATGCCGACGCGGTCTTCGCGGGTCTCGCCCATGCCGACGATGCCGCCGCAGCAGACATGGATTCCGGCGGCGCGCACATGCGCGAGCGTCTCCAGGCGATCCTGATAGGTGCGCGTGGTGATGATCTGCTCGTAATATTCCGGCGAGCTGTCGAGGTTGTGGTTGTAGTAATCGAGCCCGGCCGCCTTGAGCCGGCGCGCCTGCGCCGCGGTGAGCATGCCGAGGGTGGCGCAGGTCTCAAGCCCGAGCGCCTTGACGCCTTCGACCATGACGCAGACCTGCTCGAGCTCGCGGTCCTTCGGCGAGCGCCACGCCGCGCCCATGCAGAAGCGGCTGGCGCCGGCGTCGCGCGCCGCCCGCGCCTCGGCGAGCACCGCGTCGAGCGGCATCAGCTTGTCGGCGCGCACGCCGGTCTCGTAGGCGGCGCTCTGCGGACAATAGGCGCAATCCTCCGGGCAGCCGCCGGTCTTGATCGAGAGGAGCGTCGAGATCTGCACTTCGCCCGGCGCGAAATGGGCGCGGTGAACGCTTTGCGCCCGGAACATCAGCTCGGCGAAAGGCAGGTCGAACAGCGCACGCACGTCTTCGCGCGTCCAGTCGTGGCGGGTCAAGTCTTGGCGCGGCGGCGCGTCAGGCGCGATGGCTTGCGGCGTTGCCTCGGCAATCGACATGGCCACACCATAGCGGCGCGGGCGGCGCCGGCAAAGTCATCGGCGCTTTCTAGAACAGCCCCACGATCCTTCCGTCCGGCCCGACATCGATCGCGTCCGCCGCCGGCACCTTGGGGAGGCCGGGCATGGTCAGGATCTCACCGCAGATCGCGACCACGAATTCGGCGCCGGCGGAGAGCCGCACTTCGCGCACATTGATGACGTGATCGCTCGGCGCGCCCTTGATGTCCGGGTTGGTCGAGAAGCTGTACTGCGTCTTGGCGATGCAGATCGGGAATTTGCCGTAGCCCATGGCCTCGAACGCGCTGAGCTGATCGCGCACCGATTTGTCGGCGGAGATGTCCTTGGCGCGATGGATCTCGCGGGCGATGGTGCGGATCTTCTCGTAAAGCGGCATGTCGTCGGAATAAAGGAGTTTCAGCTTGCTCCTGCCGCTGTCGGCGATCTTGACCACCGCGCGCGCGACATCGGCTGCGCCCTTGCCGCCCTCGGCCCAGTGATCGGCCATCAGCGCCTCGACGCCGAGCCTGCGGCACGAGTCCTCGACCAGCTTGATCTCGGCGGCGGTGTCGGCGGAAAACCGGTTGATGGAGACGACCGGCACGATGCCGAATTTCTGCAGATTCTCGACATGGCGGGCGAGATTGCCGAGGCCGGCTTCGAGCGCCTTGAGGTTCTCCCGCTTGAGATCGTCCTTCTTGACGCCGCCATGCGTCTTGAGCGCGCGGATGGTGGCGACCAGCACCGCACAGTCGGGCGCCAGGCCGGTCTTGCGGCATTTGATGTCGAGAAATTTCTCGCCGCCGAGATCGGCGCCGAAGCCGGCCTCGGTCACCACGTAATCGGCGAGCTTGAGCGCGGTCGTGGTCGCCAGCACCGAATTGCAGCCATGGGCGATGTTGGCGAACGGGCCGCCATGGATGAATGCCGGCGTGCCTTCGATGGTCTGCACCAGATTGGGCGCCAGCGCCTCCTTGAGAAGGGCAGTCATGGCGCCCTGCGCGTTGAGGTCGCCGGCGCGCACCGGCTGGCGGTCGCGGGTATAGCCGACGACGATGTTGGCGAGGCGCTGCTTGAGATCGTCGAGGTCGCGCGCCAGGCAGAAGATCGCCATCACTTCGGAGGCGACGGTGATGTCGAAGCCGTCCTCGCGCGGAAAACCGTTGGCGACGCCGCCGAGCGAGGAGACGATCGCGCGCAGCGCGCGGTCGTTCATGTCGAGCACGCGCCGCCAGGCGACGCGGCGCGGATCGATGCCGAGCGCGTTGCCCCAATAGATGTGATTGTCGAGCATCGCCGCGAGCAGATTGTTCGCCGAGGTGATGGCGTGGAAATCGCCGGTGAAGTGCAGGTTGATGTCCTCCATCGGCACGACCTGCGCATAGCCGCCGCCGGCGGCGCCGCCCTTGAGCCCGAACGAGGGCCCGAGCGAGGGCTCGCGGATGCACAGCATCGCCTTCTTGCCGATAAAGTTGAGCGCGTCGGTCAGGCCGACGGTGGTCGTGGTCTTGCCTTCGCCGGCCGGCGTCGGCGTGATCGCCGTGACGAGGATGAGCTTGCCGTTCGGCCGCTCCGCCAGCGACTTGATGAAATCCATCGACACCTTGGCCTTGTAGTGGCCGTAGGGTTCGAGGCTTTCCGGGCCGATGCCGAGCCGCTCGCGGGCGACGTCGAGGATCGGCCGCTTCCGCGCGGCCTGCGCGATCTCGATGTCGGATTTCGGCTCAATGTGCTGCGAGGTGGCGGGAGCGGCCTTCGGCGAGATTGCGGGAGATGGCGTCATGCAAACCTCATTCCGGGGCCGAGCTTTGCGTTCGCGGCAAATTCATTCGCGGCAAGTTTGGGGCCGTCGGCCTGCACGCGTGTAACCTTGAAACGGCCGTCGGCGCAAACCACAACAAAGCCATCGCTCTCAAGCGCGACGATCTCGCCCATCTTCCCCGCAATCCCCTTGGGATCCTTGGCCGGCAGCGGCCTCGCCTCGAAGATCTTGACCGCTTTGCCGTCGAGCCTCGACCAGGCGCCCGGCGCCGGGTTGCAGCCGCGGATGAGCCGGTCGATCGCCTGCCAGGGCCGGCCCCAATCGATGTGCGCATTGTCAGGGCCGCAGCGGCCTTCATAGGTGGCCTTGGCCTCGTCCTGCTTGATCCGCGGCGCCGTGCCGGCTTTGACGAGATCGACTGCTTCGAGCATTGCCGCAACGCCCATCGGGAACAGCCGGTCGAAATAGACCGATCCGAGCGTGTCGGTCGGCGCAATCGGCGTCTTCTTTTGCAGCAGGACATCGCCGGTATCGAGCCCGTTGTCGGGCCAGAAGATCGACAGCCCGGTCTCGGTTTCGCCCTCGATGATCGGCCAATTGATCGCGCTCGGCCCGCGATGGGCCGGCAATAGCGAGGGGTGATACTGGATCGAGCCGTGGGTCGGGATGCTGAGGAATTCCTCCGGCACGAACAGGGTCACGAACGCCATCACCTGCAAGTCGGGCCTGAGCGCGCGGAATTCGTCCCAGACCTCGGGCTTGCGGTAGGAGGCCGGCTGATAGACCGCAAGCTTTGCC
>Ga0187784_10001139_pt1 | contig 20817 bp, 17 predicted proteins | sample 1015_SJ02_MP15_2_FD_132964 | JGI IMG/M metagenome (GOLD analysis project Ga0187784, IMG submission 132964) | Tropical peat soil microbial communities from peatlands in Department of Meta, Colombia - 1015_SJ02_MP15_20_MG | ecosystem: Environmental > Terrestrial > Soil > Wetlands > Peat | place...
CCGAGGGAACCGATGCCCGAGATACTGCCCGGAGTCCACCTCGTGGAAGGAGTCGACCCGTCGCCGGACTTTTCGACCCACGTCTACCTCGTCAAGGACAAGGGCGCGAGCTGGACGCTCATCGACACCGGGCTCCCCGGGGCGTCCACGGCGATCCTCGCCTACCTGACGAAGGTGAAGGTCGAGCCGACCGCCGTGAAGAAGATCCTCATCACCCACCTCCACCGGGACCACACCGGCTCGCTCCGGGCGATGATCGAGAAGACCCACGCCCGTACCTTCGCCCACTGGGTCGAGGCCGCCTACATCGCGCTCGACCCGAAGTACGACGGCCCCGGCACTCCGCCCGCGGAGCCGGTGGTCGTGGACGAGACGTTCAAGGATGGGGACTCGATCGATGCCGCCGGGGGACTCATCGCCTACCACACTCCGGGGCACACCCCCGGTCACTCGTCGTTCTACCAGGCGGAGAGGAAGCTCCTCTTCTCGGGCGACCTGTTCTTCGTGGACGGGGACCGCCCCTCCCTCACGCCCCCCGAGTACACGTTCCATACCCCGACCGCGAAGATCTCCGCGCGGCGGATGGCCCGACTCTCGATCGACTCGCTCCTGAGCTACCATGGCGGACCGATCCTGAAGAACGGCGGCGGCGCCGTCCGCGCGCTCACGCAGAAGCTGTAGCGGTCGGCCGACCGATCTCAGGGCGAACCCAAGCTCCCGGTCGGTGCCGGGCGAACTCCATCGGGCGGTGCTTGCGGGGGGACGGATCCGGAGGTCTTGGACCCGCTCTCGGGCGCCGGGGCAACCATGAAACGACCGACCGAAGCAGACCTCTGGAACTTGATCGCGATCGTCACCTTCTTGCCGTGGACCGTCAGCGAGCCGTTGCTCGGGTTCGAAGTGTAGCCGGAGACGGCCCCGACCGTGTACGCGTAGGTCCCATTCGGTTCCGTGAAGTTGATCGCGGTTCCCGTCGCGGAGAGCGAAACCCCTCCGAGGCGGACCGACCATTCCGTCCCCGACGCGAGCCCCTTTTCGGTAAATCGGACGGAAAAGCCCGTGCACACGCCCACCTTGTGCCCGTCGTACAGGATCGAGTCGATCGCCTTTGTGTCGAAACGCACGAGCACGGAGGGCAACTCCGCGAACTCCGCGCCGGCCGTGAACGATTGTCCGGTTGTGACAACGTAATCGAGGAAGTCGGTCAGGGTCTGGGCCCGGGCTCTCGAGTAGCCCGGATACGCCGAACTCAGGTTCTTGTAGACCAGCAGATACGTGAGGTCACTGATCGGGTAATCTCCGCGACCCGGAGAATTCAGGATGGAAGTGTTGTACCAGCTTCCCCCGGCCGTCGGAAACTTGGTCTTGGAGCCGTTGACCGCAGACTGTACGCTCGCCACCGTCGCGGCGACGAACTTCCCCGCCGGATTCTCGACCGAGCCTGCTTGGACCGAGCTATTGAACGAGAACGGCAGGTCAACGTAACCTATCGCGTAGGCCGTGGCTGCCACGGTGGTGAGCACGCCCCCGTCGCCCGACGAGGCGACCCCCGGGAGCCCGCTCGGCCAGCCGACGTTCTTGCCGTAATGAGTGGCCCAGTATGCGTTGGTGCTCGTGAGGAAACTGCTGAAGACAAACGTCGTGCCGCTCGCGCCCGACCGGTAGACCGGTACGATCGTCGTGGACGGCAGCGAGACCCCGGGATTCAGTTGCTGGATCGTCGGGCTGTTCCAGCTCGTCACCTGGCCATCGTAGATCTGGGCCAGTACGGAGCCGTTAAAGTTCAGCTTCGGAACCCCGGGAAGGTTGTCGATCGGAACAACCGCGGAGGCCGCTTCCGGAATCGTAAGGAGTCCGGGGGCAGCGAGCCTTTGAGTCTGGTCGAGGGGTATCTCGGACGCACCAAAATCCACGATCTTCGTGCTGATGGCCGTGATTCCGGAGGGGCTCCCCGTAGCGTCGTAGTTCACGGAGCCCGGGAGCGCATCGGCCCATTGGTCCATCAGCGAACCCACGATGGTGGAACCCTCTCCCGTGATGCTTGCGTTCGCGGTACACGGGGTACGGTTCGCCGCGAGCGAAACTCCTTCGGCGGCCGAGCTCCGGTAGGGTGCGGGCGATACGGCGGACCGAAGCTCCAGTGGCATTGCGCTCGCCGGGTCGAGAGGTCGCGTCCCGCTGGCGCCCGCAGTCGGCGCCGGAAGGAGGGTGAAGAGCATCAGCGCGGCCAGGGCGATTGCGGTCGCCTCGACCGTTCTCCAACGCAGGACGCGGCGGAACGCGTCCGGGGGATTGGATGCCATCGTGCTCGGTCGAGAGGGATATCGGATCGAAGGATAGTCCCTTCTATCGCACAAACCGAATGTCGGGTCGTTCTCGTAATCTATGTTGGCCAGCGCGACCGCTCGAGGGACGGGTGTCCCGGGCCGACTCGATGAGTGGGACTGGCCAGATTTGAACTGGCGTCTCGGAGTCCCGAACCCCGAAGGATGGACCAAGCTACCCCACAGTCCCGGACGGAGGCGACCGAGCCACCCCCGCTATTTGAACGTGAGGGCGAAGTCGAGCGTTCGGAGCTGTTTCACGACCTCTCCCACCGGCTTTACATTCGGGGGCTACGATGGTCGGTACCGAGATGGCCGGCCCATCTTCCGTTCCTCCCATTCCGGGGATTGCCCCGGTCGAATCGCTCTCGTGGACCATACCGGGCCTCGAAGAGGACCCGACGATGTGCTTGCGCTGCCGCTCGGCACAGCTGCTCTGCGGAAAGCCCGTCTGCCCGATTCTCGTGAAGTACCGCGCGTTCGAGAAGACGCTCCCGATGGTGAACGGCCTCGACCTCGAGGGCACTTCGCCACCCGCGCTGTTCGTCGGCCGCTTCGGCTACCCCAAGGTTTCGGTCGGGCCCCTCCTCAGCCCCGAGCATGGCTCGACCGAGCTGTTCGACACGCCCGAGGAGTGGGTCGGTCGGTCGGTCGCGGAGGTCGTCTCCTTTCGTACGGGCCTCGTCCGCGGGACCACCCCCATCCGTGTCACGGACGCCGAACGCCCGATCCCGATCCTCGAGGAGCTCCAGCTCCTCGGGATCGCGGGCGAGACCGTGGAGAGCGAGGCCCGGTTCCGTCGCCCCCCCCGGGGCCACCTCGCGCTCAGCGACTCCACCCCTCCGTTCGGCCCGTCGGCGCCCATCGAGAAGATCCGGCTGGACGTACGCCGCGTTGACCCGCACTTGGACCGACTGACGTCGGACGTGCATGCGAACGCGCGCACCGCGGTCGAGGAGCTCTACGGACGGGGGGTCCGCGTGAGCCGGATCCAGCGGGCGTTCAGTGTCGGCACCCTCGGCCGAAGGGGCCGCCGGCGGCTCGTCCCGACGCGGTGGAGCATCACGGCGGTCGACGACCTCCTCTCGAAGATGAACCTGGAGACGGTCCGCGACCTCCCGGAGCTCTCCGAGATCCTCCTCCACCGCTTCACGGCCCTCGACAACCGATGGGTGATCGCGTTCCTGCCGGGAGCGTACCGGTACGAGTCGATCGAGGCCTGGTATCCGAACACGCTCTGGAACCCGAACTCGACGCAGGTCGTGATGATCGGCGACCACGAGGGGTACCGCGGCCGGACGACGTACGCGTCAATCGGGGGCTGCTACTACGCGGCGCGGCTCGCGACCAGCGAGGCGCTCCTCTCCCTCGGCCGTCAGGCAGGGGTGGTCGTTTTCCGCGAGGTCCACCCCGGCGAGATTCTCCCGCTCGGAGTGTGGAACGTGCGCGAGCACGTCCGCGCCGCCCTGCGACAGCCGCCGGAACGGCTGGTGTCCCTGGACGATCTCTCGGCGCGGATCGGAGAGACGTTCGCGATCCCGCTCGGACGCTGGCTCGTGAGCAGTGCGCTCCTGCACGACGCGCGCACCCAGCGCCGTCTCGACGACTGGCTCGTCCCGGCCGGGTAGCGACCCCGTCGGCGCCTACGCAAACCGCGAGCCGCACCGGCCGCAGAACGGTTCGTCCCCGACCCGCGGCGCGCCGCAGCTGGAACAGCTCGTGGCCGACCGGGGCCGTCCGCATCCCCGGCAGAACGCATCCCCCGCGAGCGCCGGGAACCCGCAATCCGGGCACCGCTCCCCGCTCGCGACCGCCTCGGCGTCTTTCGTGGCATCCGTCGCCGCGCTCCCGTTCGGGACGGGGCGAGGGGCGCCGGCCGGCGCCGTTCCCGAGAGGGGGAGGCTCTCGACCGAGGCCCCCAATGCCCGGCGGCCGCGCAGCGCGAGGCGGAACGCCTCCGTGAAGTCTCCGCGGTCGAACGCCGCGGTCGCCTGGCTCCGGAGCGCAACCGCTTCGGCCGCCGGCGAGGACTTCGCGCGTCGGCTCGGCAGCCGCGAGAGCTCTTCCTCGAGAAGTTCGATCTGGAACCGCGACTCCGCGCGGTTCTTCGGCAGGGCGGGAGTCGGAGGGGGAGGATACGGGGCGGTCTCCGGGGCGGCGGCCGTAGGCCCGGCGTGGGTCGGCAGGGGAGTCGAGGGCTCGGGCTTGGCGCCGAGGGGGACCCCCGAGGTCATCGACCCCTGCTGACGGGCGTTGACGAGCGCTTCGTGGGCGGATTGCGCCGACTGGTAGGCCTTCTCGTACTGGTGGAGGTCGAACTCCCCCTGGGACTCCGCGATCAGCTCCTGGGCACGGCGCACGTCCACTCCCTGTCCGGCGAGGATCGTCACCTCCCGTCGGGCCATCGCGAGACGGTTGAACGCCCGGTCCTGGTTGAGCTGCGGCCGGTCGGAAAGGTCGCCGAGGAGCTTGGCCTTGCGATCCCGCAGCCGTCGCAGGAGGAACAGGAGGAGGCCCGCGATGATGATCGCGAGCACGGTGACGAAGACGAGGGCGATGAGCTCGGTAGTGGTCAGCGCCGTCACGGTTCGTCCGTCGGCGCCCCCGCTGACGGAGCGAGGGCCGACCGTCGAAATAGGTGCGGGTCGGGTATTAGAACGCGACTAGCACGGCGAACCCAGAAGGTAGGTCGACCGGGCGCCGTCCACCCTCAGTTCGACCTCGGTCCCGAGGGGGGGTTGCCGATCGAGCACGACGGGAAGGTAGTTCGCCATTCGGGCGACCGAACTCCCTCCCGGACCGGCCTCGAGGACCCGACCGACGACCCGCTCTCCGATCCACCGCTCGAGCCGCGCCCGCGCGATGCGCTGGCGGAGAGCGGCGACCGACCGGGAGCGGCGCTTCGCGACCCGGGGGGAGAGCGGGGGCAGGCGCGCCGCGGGCGTGCCGGGACGGGGCGAGAAGCGGGTGACGTTGACGGTCTCGGGTCCCACCGACTCGAGCAGCTCCTCGGTCGCGCGGTGGTCCTCCTCGGTCTCGCCCGGAAATCCCACGATGACGTCCGTCGCGAGATGGAGGTCGGGGAGGCGGCTGCGGGCCGCGGCCACCTGGCGTCGGAACTGTTCGGCGGAGTAGCCCCGGCGCATCGCCTCGAGGATGCGGTCCGAGCCGCTCTGGACCGGCAGGTGGAGGAAGTGGTATGCCTTCCCCTCCGCGAGGGCGGCGAGGTAGTCGTCCCGGCACGGTTCGAGGCTCTGCGGGCTCATCATCCCGACCCGGACCCGGAAGTCTCCCGGGACCTCGCAGACCGCGCGAAGTAGGCCGGCGAGCGTCGGTGTGCCGGGGCGGTCGTTCCCCCAGGCCGCCGTGTCGAGGGCCGTGAGGCGGATCTCCCGTACCCCCCGGGCCACGGCCTCCCGGACCCTAGCCACCACCGTCTCTGATGGAACGCTAGAGAGCCGGCCGCGGGCAAGCCGGCTGAAGCAGTAGGTGCAGCCGCTCGTGCAGCCTTGCGCGATGATGACCTCCTCGGTCACTGGGGGGGTCGCCCGATCGCTTCCTTCGGCCATGTTGGGCTCGGCGAGGGGAGCGTCGACGGACCATGCGTCCAAGAGCGCGGGGAGATGCGCCTGTTCCCGGATCGGGACGAACGTCGTCCGGCCGCGGCCTGGCCCCGTCAAGAGGTCGGTGCGCAGCGGCACGAGGCAGCCCGTCACGACGACCCGCGGAAGGCGGGCGGAAAGGGCCTGCCAGCGGCGGACCATCCGCGACTCGGTCGGGCCGATCACCCCGCAGGTGACCAGGACCCCTACATCGGCGCCGGCGGGGGCCGGCGCGAGCTCGTGCCCCCGCGACGCGAGGTCCCGGGCGAGGGCGGCGCCCTCGCCCTGGTTCTGGGAGCACCCGTACGATTCGACGTAGACGCGCACGGGCGCCCGGAAGCCCTGTGGACTAGAAGACGGAGAGCTTCCCCGTAAGGAGTCGCCGCGGGATCGACTCGATGTCGTCGAACCAGCGCTGGGCGACCGCATCGGCGTTCGCCTTGAGCGCGGCGAGCTTCACCCCGTCCGCGGGAAGGATCTGCAGGCTCGCGACCTGCGGCTGGTCGACCGGCTTACCGATCTGGGAGAGGATCCGCACATGGACCTCCCGTACGTCGCCGCCGGCCTCCTTCACGATGTCCCCGGCGATCAGGTTCCCGAGGAGGTTGTAGATCTTTCCTACGTGGTTGATGGGGTTCTTTCCCGCGGACGCCTCGAGGCTCATCGGGCGGCACGGAGTGATGAGCCCGTTCGCGCGGTTGCCGCGCCCGACCGACCCGTCGTCGCCGGCCTCCATCGAGCAGCCGGTGACGGTGAGGTAGTACCGGCCGAGCTCGGGGTCGTCCGCCGTGTTGACGTCGATCGTCACCTTCCGGCGGGTCAGCTTCGCGGCCTGGTCGGCGAGCTTGTCGTGGATCTCCTCGAGGACCGAGGCGTACTCCTGCGGGTCCTTCACCTCGCTATCTACGAGCGCCGCGGCGACCGTGAGGCGGATCTCGTCCCCCTGGCGGTAGCCCATCACCTTCACGTCCTCGCCGAGGGCGGGGAGCTTCTTCTTCAGCTTGAGGGTGAGGAACTTCTCGCTCTCGAGGACGAGCCGTTCGGTGTCGGAAAGCGGGGCGAACCCGACCCCGAAGGAGGTGTCGTTCGAGAGGACCGACTTGTGCTCGAAGACGCCCCGTAGGTCGACCGACCCCTGGCCGATCTTGCAGTCGAACTCTACCTGCTTTTCGACGTCGATGTGCGCGCAGATCGACTGCACGTACTTCTTCGCCGATTCCACCGCGACGTCCCGGTAGGGAAGCTTCTCTCCGTTCACCTCGGTGGTCGCCCGGCCCACGAGAAGGATGTAGATCGGGGTCGTCACCTGGCCGCCCCCGAACTTGGGCTCGGAGCCGCCACCCACGACCTGGGTCTCGTCCGTGTTGTGGTGGAGGATCCTCCCGAACTCGTCCAGGTACATCCGGCAGAGCCCCCGGCTCACCGATTCGGAGACTCCGTCGGCGATCGAGTCCGGATGTCCGAGTCCCTTCCTTTCGACGAGTTCGACTCCCTGTTCCTCGATGTGGATCGTGCGCAGCGGCTCGACCTCGATGTTGCGGGCCATGGAGGGTTCCTTCGGTCGGCGGAGCCGGGGGTGGGTTTAAGGGTTGCGCGACCCGCAAGGGAAGAAAACGACCGTCCGCACGTCAGGGATTGTGTCCGGCGAAAACTCTCTTCGCCATGTGCGGACCGGCGCGCTCGTACCCCAGGCGGCGGTAGTAGTCGCGGGTGCCGACCGCGCTCGTCACGAACACCCGGGAGAATCCCCGCTCCCGGACCCGTTCCTCTGCGGCCGCGACCAGGCTCCGCCCGAAGCCCCGGTGCTGGTATTCGCTTGGCCGGCCGCTCGCCGTTCCCACCGGCACCTCGCTCCCGACCACCTTGAGCTCGCGAATAACCGGGGCGTCCGGTCCCCCGTCGGTCTCCCCGGAGGGAAACCGGAGCCGTAGGAACCCGGCGATCGTGTCGGTCCCTTCGTCCTCCCAGGCTAGGAACAGCTCGCGACCCCCGGCCGCTTCGTATTCGGCCTCCGTCCGCGCGAACGCCTCGGGGGGAGGGGTCGCCCGGCGCCCGGCTTCGCGGCAGCGCAGGCACCGACACTGCGCGCCTTCCTCCCGGAGCCGGCGGAGGGCCAGCTCCCGCAGGTTGCTCGCGCGAACCCCCGCCGCGATAAGCCGGGCCGGGATGTCCCGCTGGATGCGCTGGACCCGAACCCATGGAGGGAGGAGCCGCTTCATCCGCGCGAGCAGCTCCGTGGCCACCCCGGTGTCGTACGGCACGTAGCGGCCGTCCCGCCAATCGTCGTAGAGCGGTGTCCCGGGCAGGACGAGGGTCGGGTAGACCTTGAGGAGGTCCGGACGGTACGCGGGGTCGTCCCACAGTTTCTCGAAGTCCGCGAGGTCCGACCCCGGGTCCATGCCCGGAAGGCCGAGCATGATGTGATAGCAGACCTTGAGGCCGCGGTCCCGGGCTTCCCGGGTCGCCCGCGCCACGTCCCCGGCCGAGTGGGCCCGGCCGACCGCCTCCAGGACGCGATCGTGGAGGCATTCGACCCCCACCTCGACCCGGGTGACGCCGGCGTCCAGGAGGAACGGGAGCACCCGACCGTCGCACCAGTCCGGACGGGTCTCGACCGTGAGGCCTACGACGCGGTGGGACGCGCGCTCGTTCTGCTTCTGGGCGTCCTCCAGCGTGCGGGAGTCGGTGCCGTTGAGGCCGTCGTAGATGCCCCGCAGGACCTCCTCCTGGTACGACCGGGGGCGGGACGGGAACGTCCCGCCCATGACGATCACCTCGACCTTGGACGTGGGGTGGCCGATCGCCTCCAGGGTGTCGATCCGGTGCCGCGCGATCGCACGGGCGTCCCAGTGGAACTGCGCTCCCCGGAGGGCGGACGGTTCCTCCCCCGTGTAGCTCTGGGGGCTTCCGTTCTCCACCCCGCCGGGACAGTAGGTGCACCGCCCGTGGGGGCAGCGGGCGGGGGCGGTCATGACGGCGACCGTCGCGACCCCGGAGAGGGTGCGCGATGGCTTCCGGCGGATGGCTCCGTCGAAGCGCGCGCGCTCCTCCGGGGGAAGCCCGGCGACCCACTCGACGTTCGAGGGAAGCGGCCGTCCCGGCCCCGAGCGCATCGCCGCGAGCTTCTCGCGGTGGATCTCCTCGGGGGTCGCTCGGGCTACCGACGGCGCCACTCGCGACTCTCCCCCGTGAGCAGGTACGGCGCCTTCTGGAGGTCGGCGACCGTCTTCGAGCCCGTGAGGAACATCGCGACCTTGAGCTCGTGGACGAGGAACTCGAGCTCCTTGCGGGTCGCGAGGTAGTCGGTCGCCGCCGCCCGGAGCATCCCGCCCGCGGTGCCGGCGGCGTTCGCGCCGAGGGCGAGGGCCCGCGCGACATCCAGTCCCGAGCGCACCCCGCCGCTCGCGATCACCGGCAGGCCGAGCGGGACGAGCTCCAGCACCGAGATGGGCGACGGGATCCCCCAGTCCCAGAACGTCTTGCCGACCCGGGCCTCCCGCTCGGCACCCTGCTCCTCGGCCCGGTAGTACTCGACCGCGGCGAACGACGTGCCCCCGGTCCCGCTCACGTCAAACGCCCTCACAGACCTCGACCGAAGCTCCTCCGCGACCTCCCGGGAGATGCCGGCGCCGGTCTCCTTGACGAGCACGGGGAAACGCGCCGCGAGCTCGCCGATCCGCTCGAGGCAACCCTTCGACCGGCGGTCGCCCTCGGGCTGGACCATCTCCTGCAGGAAGTTGAGGTGGATCGCGAGGACGTCCGCGTGGATGAGGTCCATCGCGGCCTTCACGTCCTCGGGCCCGACCACCCGGTCCCCCGGCTTCTGCGGGATGATCTGCGGCGCGCCGATGTTCGCGAACTTGAGCGGCACGGCGTGGTCGGCGACGCACGAGTAGCTCTCGGGGTACTGGCCCTTCAGGATCGCCGCGCGCTCGCTCCCGACTCCCATCGCGACCCCGACCTCGGTCGCGGCGCGGGCGAGGTTGTCGTTGATCTTCGCGGCGTCCGGGAACCCTCCCGTCATTCCCGTGATCACGATCGGGGCCGCGAGCCGGTGGCCAAGCAGTGTCACGGACGGGTCGATCTCGTCGAAATCCACCTCGGGAAGGGCCCGGTGGACGAGTTGGACGTCGTTCCAGTAGCGGTACCGTCCCTCGACATCCTTGCCCAGGACGACCTTGACGTGCTCGGCCTTCCGGTGGCTCAGGTCCAATCCCCCCGGTTCGGACGCATCAGGCGGATCTGGCACGAGCCCAGCTCCCAAAATCCATGCTGCCGCGGATCGCTCGCGAGACCGCTCCATCCGACAGTCCGCTAATAAGTCCTGCGTCAGCGCCCGAGGCCGCGATGGCGAGCATCGCCCGTACCTTTCCCCGGATCCCACCGGTGACGTCGGAGCCTTCGGAGGCACCGCGCAGGGGCGGGACGGCCGCTTCCGTGACCTCTCGGAGAACGGATGGTCGACCCCCCGAGGTCGGCGCGAGGACCCCCTCGACATCGCTCACGAAGACGACCCGCGCGGCCCGGAGCGCCGGAGCGAGGCGGACCGCGATCGTGTCCGCGCTCAGGATGGACGCGCCCCACTCCTCGTCCGGGACGACGTCCCCGAAGGAGACCGGGAGGAAACCTCCCGCGAGGGCCGCGCGGACGGGCTCGGGGTCGAGGTGAGCGAGCTGGCCCGCCCGGTTGCGAGCGTGGGTCGCCATCGGCACCGAGGCCGGAGAGGCTCCTGCCCGCACGAGCTCGCGGAGGACGAAGTGGTGCAGACGACGCACCTCGGAGGCGACCACAGCGGCCCCCCGGATCCGTTCCCTCCCCGAGGTCCCTTCCGCCGGCGGGAGGGCGAGGCCGAATCGCTTCGCTCCCGGGTGGCCGAACGACCCGGCCCCGTGCAGGAGGACCACCGGACGGTCATGGACCTCCGCGATCTCACGGGCCAGCCGCGCGAGGACCTTCGGCCGGACCTTCTCGACCTCGAGCTTCCGCGTGATCACGCTGCCGCCGAGCTTCACTATGACCACGGTCGCCGAGGGCTCGACCGCGCGCGCCATCCGCACCGTCCCGAGGCTACGCCCGGTCCGGACCCGTGCCCCGCGTGAACAGCATGTAGGCACCGAGGGCGAGCGGGATCACCGAGGCAAAATACGGCCACTCGAACGTGACGAGCCAGTAGGCCATGCCGAACAGTCCGGCGCCGCAAAGGACCGCCGAGAGGACGAGGAACGGCACCGACAGCGACCCGGTGGAGGTCGACCCGTGGGTCCGTTCTGTCGAGGTGTACTCCGACATCGTCCGGGCGACAGCAGAGCCCCTTCAAATGGGTTCGGTGAGGAAACCCGACCGATCCGGGCCCATCCGACGCGGATCGACGCCCCCGGACCGCGTTCCGGAGCGCGCGGCTGCAAAAGGTACTTATGGCTCGCGTTCCTCGGACCCGCCGCCCGAGGCCCGGGCAGGCTTCGACGGTGTCACCTGCTAACGAAGACTTGCCGGTCGACGCTCCGGAACCGCTCGACAACAGCCACGCCGCGAATCCGGCGGTCACGCCCGTCAGCGACCGCCACCCGGGCGCGAACAGCGCGGGAGGGCCGGTGCCGGTCCCCGCGTCGTCCGCGCCCGGGAACACTCCGGCGTCCTCGGCCGGGGGCCTCCTCGATGCCATCCTTTCCACGAAGAGCGAGCTGTTCCGCGGCAGCCGCGAGGTGCTGCGCGATTCCTACGTGCCGAGCCGGCTCCCGCACCGGGAACAGCAGATCCAGCAGGTCGGGGAGATCCTCGCGCCGGCGCTGCGCGGCGAGCTCCCGTCGAACCTGCTGATCTACGGGAAGATCGGCACGGGGAAGACCGCGGTCGTCGCCCAGGTCCGCCAGGAGATCCTCCGGCGCACGGACGGCGCCGCGCCGGTCTCCTTCATCACCCTGAACTGTGGCAACATCGACACGCCGTACAGCCTGCTCCAGACGATCGGCAACACGTTCGCGAAGGTCGAATCCGACCGGATACCGACCGGCTGGTCGCTCGACCGGGTACAGTCCGGCATGGTCCGCATGCTGGACGCGAAGGGCGGGATCCTCCTTCTCGTCCTCGACGAGATCGACCGGCTGGTCGCGCGGAGCGGCGACAACGTCCTCTACACCCTGGCCCAGATCAACACCCAGCTCGAGACGGCCCGCCTCGCGATCGTCGGGATCTCGAACGACCTCAAGTTCACGAACCATCTCGATGCCCGGGTCCGCAGCCGCCTCAACGAGGAGAAGATCCTTTTCCCACCCTACGACGCGACCCAGCTCCAGGACATCCTGCGCGACCGGGCGCACGAGGCGTTCCGCGAGGGGGTCGTCGACCCCGGCGTGGTCGAGCGGTGCGCGGCCTACGCCGCCCTCGAGAACGGGGACGCCCGCCGCGCGCTCGCGCTCCTGCGGCTCGCCGCCGAGATGGCCGAGCGGGACCGGGCGAAGCGGATCACGCCCGACCACGTCGTGAAGGCCAAGAACCGACTCGAACAGGACATCATCGTCGACTGCTGCCGGACGCTGCCGCCCCACTGCAAGGTCCTCCTCTATGCGATCTTGCAGTCGTTCGAGCGCCGCCGCAACGGGGTCTTGACCGGCGAGGTGTACGACGGCTACCGGCGCCTCGCGGAACGGCTCGGGCTGCAGCCCCTCCATGCGCGGTCGATCTCGAACTACGTCTCCGAGCTCGAATCGCTCGGGCTCATCCGGGCGACCATCGTCTCCCGCGGCCGCGGGGGACGGACACGGGAGATCCTGGTCGACGTGCCGATCTCCGAAACGATGCCCGCGCTCGAGGAGGACCCCCTCATCGCACCGGTCGGCCGGCCGAAGCCGCGCGGCCAGATGCTGCTCACGAACTTCGATAACCCCGGGCGCACGGGCCCGTTCTAGGCCGCGGACCGATCACGACTCGGCGGCCGGGGCGTCCGAGGCGACGGAGACGTCCGTGCTCACCACCGCTTCCGCCCGAGCGGTCCGGCGGGCGCGCTCCTTCCGGAGCTCGCGGAGCTCGCGGTCGAGGTCGTTGAGCTCGGCGGTGGCGCGGCGCAGGCGAACGCGGGCGATCCGCTCGACCGCGGCGATCTCCCGGTCGAGCTGCTCGTCCGTCGCGCGGTAGGGGCTCATGCGTTCGCCGCCGTGTCGATCTGGGCCTTCTGGAGCTTCGCGGAGAAGTCGACGAACACCGTCTTGATCTCCGTGAACTCCTCGATCGCGACGCTGCCGGCCTCGCGGCCCCCGTTCCCGGTGTTCTTCACGCCCCCGAACGGGAGTTGGACCTCGGCGCCGATCGTAGGGGCATTGATGTACGTGATTCCCGCCTCGAGGTCGTGGATCGCTTGGAACGCGCGGCTCACGTCCCGGGTGTAGATGGACGAGGAGAGGCCGTAGTCGACGTCGTTCGCGACCCGGACCGCCTCGTCGTAGTCGTTCACGCGGATCATCGAGAGGACCGGACCGAAGATCTCCTCCTTCGAGATGCGGGTCCCGTGCTTCGTCTCGAAGATCGTCGGCTCGAGGAAGAAGCCGCGGTCGTAGGCCCCCCCGGTGAGCTTCCCGCCTCCGTAGCGGAGCTTCGCCTCCTTCTTGCCGATCTCGATGTACTCGAGGATCTTCCGTTCCTGGTCGGCCGAGGCGACCGGACCCATCCCGGTCTTCGGGTCGAGGGGATCGCCGACGGGGAACGAACGGAGTCGCTCCGTGAGCATCGCGAAGAGCCGATCGAACACCTTCGTGTGGACGATGAGCCGGCTCGTGGCCGTGCAGCGTTGCCCCGCGGTCCCGAACGCCCCGAAGAGGACACCGTCCAGCACGAGGGGCAGGTCGGCGTCGTCCATGACGATGATCGGGTTCTTGCCGCCGAGCTCGAGGTGGACCATCTTGAGGCCCTGCGCGCCCCGGACGTAGACGTCCCGCCCGGCGTCCACCCCGCCCGTGAACGATACGGTGCGGATCCGCGGGTCGGCGACCAGCGCGTCCCCTACGACGCTTCCCGAGCCCGTGACGAAGTTGAGCACGCCGGACGGCACTCCGCCCGCCGTGTAGAGCTTCACGACCTCCGCGCCGCACCGGGCCGTGCTGGACGCGGGTTTGAAGACGACCGTGTTACCGGTCACGAGCGCCGCCGCGATCTTCCAGTTCGGGATCGCGGTCGGGAAATTCCAGGGCGTGATGCACGCCACGACGCCCTTCGGCTGGCGCACGGTCATGCAGAACTTCGAGCGGAGCTCGGACGGAACGGTTTCGCCCGCGAGGCGACGGCCCTCGCCGGCCATGTACTCGATGAAATCGATCGACTCCTGGACGTCGCCGAGGCCCTCGCTGATGACCTTCCCCATCTCCTGCGTGACGATCCGGCCCAGCTCCGGCTTCGCCTCGCGCATCCTCCGCGCGACCTCGAGCAGGATGTCGCCGCGCTTCGGCGCCGGCGTGTCCCTCCACGCGGGGAACGCGGTCGCGGCGGCCGCGACCGCCTTTTCCACGTCCACCGCGGTCCCGGCGACGAACGACCCGACCGGCGCGCCCGTCGCGGGGTTCACCGTTTGGAACCGCTTCGCCCCGGGCGGCACGACCCACCGTCCGTCGATGAAATGCCCGAACTCCTCGACCTTGACCGACATCGTCCCTCGACCGGCGCGAAGGAGGTCGGGACGGCTAAAAGGATGGCTGGAAGGAGGGTCCCGAGGCGGACCCGACCCCCGCTCCGGACTTCGTCGGCGCGTCGAGGGTTATAACCCGTCCATCGGTCGGTCCGCCGATGGAGCACGTTCTCGAGGCCGAGCTCACGCTCAGCGCCTCGCTGCCGCCGTCCGTCCGGCCGGAGGAGGTCGTTCCGCGCCTCGCGGACGAAGCGATCGCGCGCACCATCGGAAAGCGGGGGGACGGACGGCTCACCTCGTGGACGCTCGACCGCGACCGCCTCACCGTCGTCCTCGAGTCGACGGGGCCGCGTCCGCACCAGGCGCTTCTCGCGTTCGTTCGCCGCCTCAGCGAGGAGCTGGGCCGTTCCGTGAAGGTGGGAGTCCGCTCGTTCGTCGCCCTCCGCTACCGGACCGAGTTCGACCTCGACACGGCACCGAAGCGGGAGGTCAGTCTGCCGATCCCCCACCGGCTCTCGGTCGACGGGACGCGGGCGACCCTCACGCTCGAGCCGCTTTCCGAGCAGGGGCTGCGGGACAACTGGGTCGACCGGACCGTTTCGCTCGTCCAGGAGAAGGTCCGCCGGCAGGCGTACGAGGGGAAGGAGCAGTACTGGAGCCTCCTCACGTCGAGCCCGCCCCGCGAACCGCTCTTCCGAGGCGACCCGACGGAGGAGATGCTCCGACGGAACTGGGTGCGGTCGGGACCGACCAAGGGAAAGTGGTTCCTCGGGCCGACAGCCGCACACCTGCTGCGGACGATGGAGCGCATCGCGCTCGAGGAGGTGCTCCGCCCGCTCGACTTCCAGGAGGTCGTCGCGCCGCACCACGACTCGTTCGAGACGCTGCTCAAGACCGGCCACCTCGAGGGGCTTCCGGGGGAGTTCTACTATGTCTCCGAGCCGAGGACACGCGACCCGGCCGCCTGGGAGCGGTTCACGGACCTCGTCAAGATCACCCGTGAAGTCCCCGAGGAGGAGCTCGCTCGGATGGTCTCGCCACCCTCGGCGGTCTCCTGCTACGCGCAATGCCCGACGATCTACTGGTGGCTCTCCGGTCGCACCCTCGCGACCGAGAGCCTGCCGCTCCGCATCTTCGACCGGGCGGCAGTCTCGAACCGGTACGAGAGCGGCGGCCGCCACGGGCTCGAGCGGGTCGATGAGTTCCACCGCATCGAACCGGTCTTCCTCGGCCCGCCCGAGGCGCTGGTCGCGTTCCGGGAGAAGCTCCTCGACCGGTACTCCCGGGTGTTCAACGACGTCCTCGAGCTCGACTGGCGCACGGCGTGGGTGACGCCGTTCTACATGCAACAGAGCGGTCGGGTCGGGGTCGAGGACGCCCAGGCGAGGGTGAAGGGGACGATCGACTTCGAGGCGTACCTCCCGTACCGCGGTACCCGGGAGGGGTCCGAGTGGCTCGAGTTCCAGAACCTCTCCATCGTCGGGGACAAGTACACGAAGGCGTTCGCGATCAAGGCCCAGAAGGGGGACCTCTGGTCGGGTTGCACGGGGATCGGTTTGGAGCGGTGGCTCACGGCGTTCCTCGCGCAGAAGGGATTCGACCCGGACGCCTGGCCGGCAGAGTTCCGCCGCTACGCTGGGAAGCTGCCCTCGGACGTAGAGTTCCTCTGACCCGGAGCACGGGGGCACCCAAGGGGCTTTGGCGGGGCACTCGCTACGCGCCGCGGGGCAGAGCTCCTTGTCGCGGCAGCGTCTCCTCGACGAGTACGCCGGGACCGCCGGACCGGTGGCCGCCGAGGCTCCTCCCGGGCGCCCCCATCCGCCCGCGCTGCCGGGGATCTGGGAGGTGGCGGACGGCCGGATCGTCCATCCCCTCATCCGGCCCGGCGAGCTCCGGGCGCTACCGTTCCAGCTCGACCTCGCGCGGGTCGGCTTGGAGGAGGACCTTCTGGTCGTCCTCCCGACCGGGCTCGGCAAGACGGTGATCGCGGCGCTGCTCGCCGCCGAGGTGCTCCGCCGGTCCGAAGGGAAGGTGCTCGTGCTCGCCCCCACCCGGCCGCTCGTTCAGCAGCACGCCGACTCGTTCGCCCGGTGGCTCGTTCCGATGCGGGTCGCGCGGTTCACCGGAACCGTCCGTCGGCCGGTCCGCGAAGGGGCATGGGACACCTCGGACATCGTCTTCGCCACCCCCGAGATCGTCGTGAACGACCTCGCGGCGAAGCGATATCGCTTGAGCGAGGCGACCCTCGTGGTGTTCGACGAAGCCCATCACGCGGTCGGAAAGTACGCCTACGTCCCGCTCGCGGCCCAGTACCGCGCGGAGCGGCCGGCCGGGGGCCGCGTGCTCGGCCTTACCGCCTCCCCCGGGGGAAAGGATGAGCGGATCGAGGAGGTCGTTACCCACCTCGGCGTGCAGCGAATCGAGGCGAGGAGCCGGGAGGATGACGGGGTCCGGGAGCACGTGCAGGAGATCGAGGTCGAGTACCGGTGGGTCGACCTGCCCCCCGAGGCCCAGCGGATCCGGGAACTCCTCGAGACCGCCGCCCACACGACGGCGCGGAAGCTGCAACGGATGGGATACCTGCGGAAGAAGCCGATCCGGTCGATCTCCGTGAAGGACCTGATCGCGTTGCGCGCCGAGATCTTCGCGCGACCGGGCCCGATGGTCCGCCGATTCGGACCGTTGTTCCACCAGCTGGTCCTCCTTCACCTCCACCACGCCCAGGAACGCCTCGAGACGCAGGGGTTGGCTCCGTTCGTCCAGTACCTCGACCGGTTGGCGGCGAAGGAGAAGCCCAGCCGGGGCGACCTCGCGGTGTTGAAACTGCCCGAGGTCGCCACCGCGCGGAAGGAGGCCGAGGAGTTCCTTCGGACCTCCCGCGAACCGTCCCACCCCAAGCTGGACGCGCTGGTCGATCTGGTCCGCGAGACGCTCGACCGCCCGCGGGACCATCCCCCCCGGATCCTGGTCTTCGCGCAGTACCGCGATACGATCCAGACGATCCAGTCGACCCTCGAGCTCCAGGGCTGGTCGACCGGGCGGTTCGTGGGCCAGGCGACCCGCGACCCCGAGGACAAGGGGATGAACCAGAAGGACCAGGGACGGATCCTTTCGGCGTTCCGCGAGGGGCGCTTCCCGATCCTGGTCGCGAGCAGCGTCGCGGAGGAAGGGCTGGACGTCCCCGACGTCGACCTGGTCGTGTTCTTCGAGTCGGTCCCGAGCGAGATTCGGGCGATCCAGCGGCGTGGCCGGACGGGTCGCAGCTCCCTCGGCCGGGTCGCGGTCCTCCTGACGCGGGAGACACGGGACGTCCAGTACCAGGCCGCGGAGGTGCGTAGAGAGCAGTCGATGCGCCGGATCGTGCGCCGGCTCTCCCGCGAGGCGAGAAAACGCTCTTCACGACCGTCCGGCGACCCGTCCGCGGAGAAGGCGCCCGGCGGCGCCGCCCCCGTATAAACCTTGGCCGACGCCGTGCGACGTTGCCGCTCGGTCACTGAGGCTAAATAGCCACCCCCGGGTCGAACGGCCCAACCTGGCTATGGGTCCGCTCGCCTGGGTCGACCAGAACCTCGGGCTCGTCACCTTGACGCTCGTCTGCGTCGCGCTGACCTTCTACCTCGTCTACTGCATGATCCATCCCGAGAGGTTCTGACGCAAGAGGTCGATGGCGTTCGAGGTTCAGTCGCTCTGGGATATCCTGGTCGTTCTCGGTCTCGCGCTCGCCATCGCGCCCTGGCTCGGGAGCTACATCGCCCGGGTCTACATGGACCGCCCGGTCTTCGGGGACGCGTTCTTCACCCCGATCGAGAACGCGGTCTACCGCCTCCTCGGGACCTCGCCGCGTCAGCAGATGCGAGCGCGGGAGTACATGTTCGCCCTGATCCTCGTGAACGCGGGGTTGCTCCTCTTCCTGTTCTTCTGGTTCCTCTACCAGTCGCAGACCCCGCTGAACCCCCTCGGCATCCCCAACATGACGTGGGACCTTGCGTTCCACTCCGCTTCGAGCTTCACGACCAACACGAACTTCACGCATTTCACGAACGAGTCGCAGGTGAGCCTCGGCTCGCTCATGATCGCCTGGCCGGTTGCGCTCTTCCTCTCGCCCGCGACCGGGCTCGCGGTCCTCGCCGCGATGGTCCGGGGCTTCGTCCGCAAGGACGGGACGCTCGGGAACTTCTACGTCGACATGACCCGCTCGATGACGCGGCTCCTCCTGCCCCTCTCCGTGATCGGCGCGCTCGTCTTCGTGCTGCTCGGAGTTCCCGAGACGTTCACCGCCTACGTGGTCGCCCATCCGTTGACGGGCGGGACCCAGACGATCTACCTCGGGCCGGTGGCGAGCTACCAGTCGATCTCCCTCCTCGGGTCGAACGGCGGGGGGTTCTACTCGGCGAACATGGCCTCCCCCATCGCGAACCCGTCGGCGCTCTCGAACCTCTGGGGGATCGGGCTCATGCTAGTCTTCCCGTTCAGCGCACCGTTCGCGTTCGCCGAGATCGTCCGGAAGAAGAACGAGGCGTGGCCGTTCGTGGGCACGATCCTCATCATCCTCGCGGTCGCGCTCGCGCTGTTCATCGCGTTCCAGGCCGCGACCAACCCGGCGCTCGCCTCCGTGGTCGGCCTCGGCGCCCAGTCGAACGGTTACCCCGTCGGCCAGGAGACCCGGTTCAGCCTGACCGAGTCGTCCACGTTCCAGGTCGTGAGCGTCTTCTGTAACGTCGGGGCGAACAACCTCCAGATCGGGTCGGTCTCGCCCGTCGCCCAGCTCGTGCTCCTGTTCGGGATGTTCACGCAGAGCACCCCGGGGGGCGTCGGATGCGGTTTCGGGATGCTGCTCCTCTTCGCGATCCTGGGGATCTTCGTCGGGGGCCTCATGGTCGGAAGGACCCCGGAGTACCTCGGGAAGAAGATCACGACGGCCCACGTGAAGTGGGCCGCGATGGCGCTCCTCGTCCACCCGGCGACCATCCTCCTCCCGTTCGTCGTGGCGGTCGCGGGCGGCTTCGTCCCGGTGGACGGCGCGACCATCGGCGCGACCTCCCACAACTTCACCTCCGTCCTCTACGAGTTCACTTCCGAGAGCGCGAACAACGGGAGCGCGCTCTCGACCGCCGCGTTCAACGACCAGACGCTGTTCTTCAACGTCACCGGTGCGATCGTGATGCTCGTCGGCCGCTTCGTGCCGTTCCTCGCGATGCTCATGGTCGCCGACCTGTTCTCCCGCGAGGAGGTCCTGCCGGCGAGCGCCGGAACCCTCCGCACGGCGAGCGGGACGTTCACCATCTACCTCACGCTGTTCCTGATCATCACGACCGGGCTCCTCTTCCTGCCCGTCATGGCGATGGGCCCCCTCGCCCAGATCTTCGGAGGGATGTAGCGTGGCGGCGGAGCTGCGGCTCGAACCGGGGGCGCACGTTTCCGTGCGGAAGGTCCCGCACACGTCGTGGAGACGGGTCCTCGCCGCCTCGTTCCGCGGGTTCGACCCGCGCCGTGAGGTCCACAACCCGGTGATGTTCTGCGTCTACGCGCTGTTCCTGTTCCTGATCGTCCTGACCCTCGTGCCGGCGGCGTTCCCCGACATCGCCCGGAAGTACAACCCGGACTACTACCTCGCCGTCACGATCATCCTCTTCCTCACCCTCTGGTTCGCCCACCTCTCGGACGCGATCGCGGAGGCGCAGGGAAAGGCCCAGGCCGACAGCCTCCGGGAGATCCAGAGCGGGATCCGCGCGCGCCAGGTTCGGCCGGACGGGAACCTCGTCTGGGTCGCGGGAGACCTCCTCCACGTGGGGGATACGGTCGAAATCCGGCCCGGCGAGGCGATCCCGATGGATGGCGACGTGATCCAGGGCGCCGCGCTCATCGACGAGTCGATGATGACCGGGGAGTCGGAAGCGGTCACGCGCGAGAGCGGCGGCGACAAGACGAGCGTCCTCGGCGGGACCCGCGTCCTGCAGGGGACGATCCGGGTCCGCGTCACGACCGAGAAGGGGGAGTCGTTCCTCGACCGGATGATCCGCCTCGTCGAGGGCCAGGGACGGGACCGGACGCCGAACGAGCTCGCCCTCGGCGTCCTGCTCTACGCGTTCACGATCGCGCTGTTCAGCGTTGTCGTGACGTTCATCTTCCTCGCGGACTTCACCGACATCATCTACATCGACATCGCGACGATCGTCGCGCTGTTCGTCTGCCTGATGCCGACCACGATCGGCGCGCTCCTCCCGGCGATCGGGATCTCGGGGATCAACCGGGTCGCCCGCTCGAACGTCATCGCGAAGTC
>Ga0187784_10001141_pt1 | contig 20811 bp, 25 predicted proteins | sample 1015_SJ02_MP15_2_FD_132964 | JGI IMG/M metagenome (GOLD analysis project Ga0187784, IMG submission 132964) | Tropical peat soil microbial communities from peatlands in Department of Meta, Colombia - 1015_SJ02_MP15_20_MG | ecosystem: Environmental > Terrestrial > Soil > Wetlands > Peat | place...
CCATAGAGCCCTGCGCCAATGCCGCCCGCCACGGTGCCGGTGATCAGGCGTGCCGGCAGTGTGCCTGCGCTCGTGGCTCCAAATCCCGGCGTCAAGGCACCGCCGACGAATTGTCCGGCCAGGAAAGCGCCAGGATGCTGTTCCTGCGCCAGCCGCTGATCGTCGAGGACTGATTGGCGACCGCGCTCGAAAGCGGCGCGCGCTTCGGGATCGGGATGATCTCCGAACAGTCGAGCCAAGCCTTCGCCGATCGATTGTAGCCCCGGCGCTTCCTGCGGCATGGCCCGGAGTGCTGTTTCTTCCTCAAGCTGTTGCGGGCTCTTGCCAGCGTTCCCGGCTTCATTCAGGCCCGCAAGGGTCGGCGTCAGTCCGAAAGTCGCGGCATCGATAGCACCGCGCCCTGCCGCTTCGGCTGTGCCGATATCGCGCGTCGGCGCTTTTGGTGCCGGCGGCTGATAATCCGGCAGCGCGTCCCAGGCATTCTTATAAGCCGACTGCGGCCGCACCGTGATGGTCAAGTGCCCGCTGGGATCAACCGTTACATCCGGCGATGAAGGTGCGCCTACGCTACTATCCGGGGACGATACGGGCGCCGGTGGCGCATAGTCGGGAAGGCTGTCCCATGCGTTCACGGCTTGCGGCATGACAGACCTTCCTCATTGAACAGGAACGGCGGGAGGTGTGTTCGGTATCATCTTGTAGCGGCCGTCCGGTGCACGCATGGCATCTCCGGGTTTCAGTCCCATGGCTTTCGTCCACGCCATGATCTTTTCGGGGCTATTGAGGGCCGGCGGAATGGATGGCGCACCCAACAATTCCGGGTGGCTCATTTCATCTTTGGTGAATAGCGGATTGGCCTTCATCCAATTCGCGAGCTGCCTATCAAACTTCGGATCGAGATGGCCGTGCGTGGTAATGTAGTCGCGCGCCATTTCGGCCACCCGCGACGAGAGATTACCCATGCGCGAGGAGACTTCGACGAGGAAACGATTGCCACCAAGCGTATTGGCAAGCGCCGGCGCAGCCTTCTCCACCAAAGCGATCTGTTGCGCGAAGATGCGGTTCGATGCGCCGCCGGCCTCTATGAGCTGATCGCGTTGCGTGTTGATCTGACCGAGCACGCTGGAGGCGGTCACCTTCTGCAACGCTTCCTGCAACATGGCAGCGCGCTGGTCACCGAACATCGCACGAATGCGATTGAAGTTTAGCGCCAAGTTCGCGCCGGTGCCGGTATACATGCTCGGATCGTTGAGCACCGAGCGCGAGATATCGAGATAAGGCCTCAGATCGCGCTCGTACTGCGTCGCCGCTGCCTGAATTCCGTTATAGGTCTTTTGCGATTGCGTGACTTCGTTCTTGAGTTCTTCGCCGCGCTGCGTTGCGCCACTCGCGAGGTTTTTCTGCTCCGGCGTCGGCGACAGCACTTGCTGGTATTCATCGAATAGCTGCTTGCGGCGCGCGTCGTAACTGTCCGCCTGTTTTTCGTATTGTTGCGCCATGGACGGATTGAAACCGGCGATGGACGCGGCCGCGGCGCGCGCATTGGTCGATGCCTGCGACAACCGCTGCATCATACCAGGATACTGCGCATAAGGAATGCCAGCAGCGCCGGTACCTGTCGGCGCGCCTTGCGGCTGCGCAACGGGGCCTTGCGGTACGATCCCCGCTGATGGAGAAGCCGTCTCGGTTCCGCCAGGACCGGCCGGTGCCGGTGCGCCCGAATTGCCGGTGGCGGGCAACGTCTTGACACCCCCGCCGCTGTCGTCTGCGGGAGACGCCTGCGCAGTGCGCGCCATAAACCGTCGCGCCTGCGTCACCTGTTGCGGCGTCAACGGATCATCAGCGCGTACGCCCAATGCTGCGGCATAGCGCGGGATCATAGCCGAAACGTCGCGGCCGCCGAAGGTCTCGGTCGCCACGCTGCGCAGCGTATCCGCACCATTGTTGTCAGTGCCAGCGGATGATAGGACCGGCTGTTGCGGCGCTGCGCCCGGCCCGCGAATATTGGATGGCCCCGACGCGCCAGGTACCGCTGTCGCGCTGCCCGAAGGCGCATTTCCCGACGGCGCTCCGCTGATGCCTTGATCGATCGCCTCGATATTGCGACCGGCCTGCGTACCGGCGTCGCGCGCCATTAGGAATTTGAGCAAGTCTTGCGCATAAGGCGCGCCGCCCAAACGAACCAGCGTATCGGTCGTGGCATTCACATCGACACTGCCGTCCTGATTGCGCGGCAGGCCGTTCGGAAACGCATTCTGCAATGCCAGCGTGCGCTGACTTTGCTGTCCCTCAAAATATGTCTTCGGCATGTTCGCCAGCGGCGCGAAGTTCAAGAGCGGCGCGGCAAAGGAAGCCGGGGCTGGCGCATTGCCGACCATGAAGGACGAAGCGGAATCCATTTCAATATAACCCGGAGGTCAGATTATTGGCGCCGGCGAGAGTGCCAGACGTGAGATCGAGCGGTCCGGGCGTGGTCTGATAGTTTGATGGAGAGGACGCTGGCCCGGATGTGCCAGATAGCCAACGGCGTAGGCCTTGGCCGAAATTGAAGACGGCATTTGGTTGCTGCTGTTGCAGCGGAATGTTGTTATTCGGTGCGGGTGCAGGCTGCGTGGGCTTCTTTTGGTTGCCCGATAGAACAGAAAAATCCAAAAGTGGAGCGCCGTAACTTGGTGTGCCGACAACAACGAACGGATTATCCGCCATTGGCGCTTCCGGATTTCGCGGGCGACTTCCGCATCGTCAATGCTTTGTCGATCGCGTCGGCAAGCGACGCCATCGCATCGTCGCTGCCGCGCAAATGCGCGGTGATGACGTTGCGCGAGATGACTTGTTCCTTATCGCCACTGATAGCGGGTACGCGGCAATTGGCGGCCAGTTCGATCTGCACGACGCCGCCGATCAGGCCGAAGGTCACGACGCCATCGAAATAGACGAAGGGTGCCTGATCGGAGCCCTGAACGCTTACGGCCGTTTTGGTTTTCTCGTTCATGCGGCGAATCTCTCCAATCCTTCGGCATATCCATTACGCCGCGATGGAACTGACGAGGGAGAAAACTTGCGCAGCGCGGCGGCGCGGTCCGTCGCCTTACGGTAGTCGACGGTTTTGAGCGTGCCATTCTGATGCACCGCTTCGGGCGTCCGCTTTTCGACTTCTTGGGCAAGTAGCCCGATTTGATGGCGCGGGTCGCCTTTGTAGCGATAACGATAGACGGCTTGGCCGTCATGCAATTCGCCAATTTTCTTGATGTCTTCTTTGGCGCGACGGTCGGAAACGAAACCGAGGAGCCCACTGCCAAGGTTCATGCCGGCGTTCCAGATATTCGCCGAAGCGTTCAGTGCGGCAAGATCGGCATTGGCGTTGGCGTTGCCGATGGAGGTCTGCGCACCATAGGCGGCATTCCCCTGCCCCATAAAGCTATTGTTCAGCGCCGTGCCGAGCCCACTGTAGAGGTTTCCGACGCCACCTGCGGAATTCGTCGAATAGCCGAGATAAGGCTGCAATTGGCTGACGTAATTGTTGTACGTCGTTCCGGCAAGACCTTGGTTGAACTGCGAAAGAGCGAGTGCCTGATTGCCAGAATTCAGCGTGCCATTGGCTGCCGCCGCCGCGTTGATCGCGTTGTTGCCCTGCTGTTGTTGGAATTGATAGCCCGGCGTGTTTTGCAGCGTCTGCAGCGCCGTCTGCGAGCCATTTGGGCCATTTAGGCCGAGCACGTTGCCAAGCTGCGTCGTGCCGGCTTGCGATCCGGAGTAGTTTTGCAGAAACGGCGCCAGGCCGGCCGTAAAATTGGTCGTGAGCGCATTTTGGCCTTGGCCGTAGAGCTGCGAAAGCTGGCCATAGCCGGCATTAATGCCCGCGATCTGCGCATTCGCGGCGTTCTGTTGCGCGTTGGTATCGAAAATATCGAACAGACTCATGAGACGCGCACCATCACCTGTGAACCGTTTCTGTAGAGTTGCCCGATATTGACGCCTGCGGTCGCAGCCGCCGCGTCATTGGCGGCGTTCGTCAGTGTGCTGACGTTGCCGCCCGCGAGCGCGGCCACGAGCGCATCAAATTTGGCCAAATAAAGCGCGAGCGCTTGCTGTCCTTCGTTGGTAAGCCATACAAGGCTCGGCTGCGGGAGCGGCCCTTTGTTCGGCAAGCTCATGCGCCGACCTCGCGCGGATTACTTGATTGCGTACCGCCCAAAAGGCCGACATAGACCGGATCAGTCACGTCAAGCCGCCAACGATCCCCCATCGGACCGGACAGTCCCATGTGCTTGACGGAAGCGCGCATGCGCCTTCCCTTCCCTTGCAAGCCAAGCGCGCGAACGAGCGGCATGCCCCAGCTCACGCCCCCATTTTTGCTGGAAGAAATCGCGACTTGCGGATTGATTGCATTCGGCGGCGACGTGACATCGATCGCAGTGCCGCCGCTCACATAGGCGTTCTTGAACTGCGTGCCCTGCAGCTCGATATGAGTGGCGTCAATGACGGTAATCGGGAACGTGCCGTTGGCTTCCGTCGTACCGGTGACGCCGGCAACGATCGCGGTATCGTTGGTTTTGGCTTGGACCGTGGAGTTGACGGTGAGCCGCACCACACCGTTGTTGCCGGATGCGGCGCTCAAAACGATCATCTGAAAATTGCCGACTGCGATCCCGACGCCCATATCGAAATCGAAGTCTGCGCGCGCGATCTTGATGCGACCGGGGAAATTCTTCACCGGGCCGCTCTCGATTCTGAACAATTGCACCGTGCCGTTTTCGGTGTAGTTCTGATCATCGAGGAACAGAAGATTGCCGCTCTGTTCGTCCCCTACGAGCCATTTGTTGAAGGCCGGATGACCGCCGGTCGCGCGCCAGCGGCCGTAGATGCCCGCGCTGGAGAGTGAATAGCGTTCGTTCCATCGCTTGGACGAGAGATTGAACTCCCAACTCCACGCTGGAGACGACAGATGCCAGAATTTTTTGCCGGCGAAGGCATAACAGCCCGCTTCCAAAAGATTGCCGGCGCGCACTTGTGCTTCAATCGCGCGGTCAACATCGGGAGACGAGACTTTGATCGGCGCAAGCGATCCGGCTGTCATCCAATAGACGCCGTAGTCTTGCGCGACCCATAGAAGTTCGGAAAAGCCGGTTTCCCATCCGGCGATGGCGGCCGGTTGAATGAGACCCTTTTCCAGGACGACGAGCCGTGCGTAAGGAAAGGCCGGTGCCGGATTAGCCGCGTCCTGCCATACCTCGCAAGAGCCGGTCGTGAACAACAACAAAAGGCCGGAGAACGGAATGCCACGCAGCAACGTAACATCGCTTTTGGCTTGGCACGTGATGAAAGTGAGCGTGTTCTGTGTCAACAGATTAAGCGATGACGCATAACATTGGCCCGAGGCGATAGTGAAGAAGAAATAGCCATCCTGAAAGCACACGGAGTTCGGTTGCGGCAGATTGCCGCCGCCGTTGTAGGCCGTCGGAGTGCCATTCCAGACGCCGACGACGCCGGTGCCACCGCTCAATTGCCCCGTGGAAGGATTGAACGTTACCGTTTCATTGCCGGTGCCCCCCACCGCTTCTTGCAACGTCGTAGAATTGCCGATGACGCCTTGATGACTGATTGTGATCACGGCACTTGCGACAGCGGCCGAAATGTTCGCGGCCGAGAGTGTAGCATTACCATTGATGAGTACGGCCAGCCCAGCGGCGACTGTTGCCGCGGAGGCGCCGGCACCTAACGTGTATTCCACCGTCACCGGCAATCCGGTGACATTGACATTGGTGAAGGTCAGCGAAACCGTGTCACCTGAATTGAATGTTGTGCCGCCGATCGTGACAGTAGCTGTCGCCGGCTCGACCGTGATCGCCTGCAACACGAAGGCACCGTTATCGACATCGACAGCCACGACGTTCGGCGTTGGCGCTGCTTGGTCGCGGGCGATCGATATTTTCTTGGTACCGGCAAGATTGCCGAGGCTCGTCACACTGCCATTGATGTCGATTGTCGAGGCGTTGTTCTGCCATGCCTCGAAAGACAGATTGTTGACGATCAAGCCGCCGCGATAACCGCTTTGTTGAGTAGCGGCATGCTGCGACAGGCCGGGCGAGCGCCGCCAAACCTGCAATGCCGGCCCCGTGGGCTTTTGCAGCTCACCCAATGGTTCGGCGTAGCAGTTTATCAGTCGGCCGGCGCTTTCTTGCGGATTGGCGCCGGGGAAGGACGACAGCGGAAAAGGAATTGGCGCGGGTGGCAGCATGGCCATTGTCAGAAATATTCCGTAACCGCGGGCTGTCCTGTTGGGCGCCCGCGCATCATCGCCCGCAATGACTTTGCGGCGGCACCGTAGCCGACATCGATGCCATTCACGCCGCCCAAGCCCTTATTGATGAGCCTGACATAATCGTCGGCCGTGACGCCGAATTTCGTGGCGCACTCCCCGGTAACGATATCGGCAAGATCGGAGAACCATGCACCGGGAATATTGTTCGGGTCCGCGACGTAGACGATTTCGAGCGCAGCGATCTTGCGGAAGATGCTGTCGAGCTTTTCGCTGACGTAGTTGAAATCTTCCGGGTCGATTGGTTGGCCGGCGTCGAGCACGCCCAGGTTGGCAAGCGCCTCCGTGACAAGATCAGTCGAGGTGCGGTAGGCGCCAGTCATGACTTCGCCTTACGAGAGCGCGCCGGTTAAGCCGCAGCCGGCGTTACTTGCTCGCGGCGCGCTTCGAAGAATGGCCGCAGATAGGCGATATCGGTATCCTCGACGCCGCATTTTTCGCGCAAGGTTTCTTCGGCCTCCCAGCGCGCGTCCATCGCGGAAGCCGCCGTGGAGGCCGCAATCCAAGAAATCGCATAGCCGCGATATTCGTCCGGTGTGGTGGGAACGCGCGCCGCGCCCATCTTGTGCATGAACGGCGCCTCGCCGTTGACGGAGAACTTATGGTTCTGCCGCGCCAATTCGAGCATCGGAATGCGGCGCTCGACCGCGCGGGTGATGATCGAGCCGTCCGGCTGCTTGATCTCTTCACGGATTGGTACAGCGACGGTGTGCTTGGCGCTCACTTTGACCGGTACATAAGCTTTGAACTCAAGGCCATTCCATTTAGTGCGCGCGGGATCGCCTTCGCCGGGATGATAGGTGATCTCGTCGACGGTCTCGGCAGCTTTTGCCTGCGTCTGTAGCTGCGCTGCCGTCGGCTTGTCGCCGGCACCCGTCTTGGCCGTCGGCTTATCGTTCTCTGCCATGGGATCGATCCTTATTGAGAAGGGAAGAAAAAAGCGCCAGTCACAGAGGAAGCGAACTGGCGCACGGCGCAAGCGGCGCGTGTCGCCACGCCGGGCGCCGATCTCACAACGGGCGCAAGCGCCCTAAAAACCGCTGGGTTTGGCCGTCACGAAAGCGATGGTCAAAGGGGTAGAAGTCGGCGGCTTGCCCGAGCCGATCCATGGAATACAAAAACCGCTCGGCGTGACGCCAACCATCGGCATAAAGCCATTCGGCCGCGAGCAAACGCCCCGCCAAAATCAGGCAGGTTGCGAGCAACGTGGCCCGCGCACAATAGCCCCATCGCCGCGGTGCATGGTTCGTGTAGGGGAAAGGCAAAAAGACACTCCACGATCAACGCGATCAGCATGAGAGCTGCCGTTGTGCCTGCTGCGGCACGCATAAGGATGGCCGTGAAGGCAACGAGCAAACCGGTGCCGACGATGCCGCATTCGAACGCCGTCTCGAGGAGTTCGTTGTGCGCGTGCTCGAAGTGAATGCCGGCTACCGGCTGCGGGGCTGCCATCCAATAAGAGCCGAGCCCATAGCCGCGCACGCTCAGATGTGCGAGTACCGCGCGCCAAATCTCAAGGCGCTGTTGCGCGCTCGCAAACGCATCGGGCCGAAAGTAATAAAGCACCGTGATAGCGACGGCAGCGCTCAGCGCCAATCCCAGCGCGAGTGGCAGGTTCTTGCGCGTTTGCCGCAACATGAAAGGAACGATAAGCGCCAGCACGGCACTTCGGCTTTCGCCGATGACGACGCCGGGCAACGCCAGCGGTAGTAGCCACCATAATCGTTCCCCGATCAGGCCAACGCTTATCAGCGCGGCAGCTTCTGCAAAAAGCAACGGGTTGACGAAGAGACCAGGCATGCGTGTGCCAAAGGCAAGATCGGGCACCACGGCAACGCCGCGAAGCTGGAACGTCGCGATGATGCTGGACATGCTCAAGCCCAATGCCGCTCCGATCAGCAATGGCCGCATGTTCACAATGTGAACACCGACGCAGAAAGCTGCGCTCAGCACGATCAGCTTGAAACCCGCTCCCATGGTATCGGGAGGCGAATAAGACCACGCGTAAGTGGCAAGAGCCCACAGCCCGAACGCGCCGCCGACGCCGTGTGCCAGTGTGATCCGTTGCGCTGGCAAGAACCACAAGGCGAGCGGCAAGACCGTGGCCAAGAGAGCCCAACGCGGCGACGTAGCCGGTCCGGAAATACCGGGCCAGTAGCAAACCATGAGCGCTGCGCCAAAAGCGCACAAAAAAGACCGGGTGACACGACCTGCGCTATTCTCGCTCGTCATGTGACGAACGGCACTTGGTGCCATCCCGGAATTCACGCGATGGCGGCGGCACGCCAATCGGTGGTACCGCCAGCCTCGTTCGGAACGGGAATGAAAATTGCGCTTTCGCCAGTGGGGATCGAAAGCGAAGCATTGGCGCTCCCGTTCAAATTCTCGCCCGCTGCGCAATAGACTTTGATGGTCTGTCCGCTGTCGTTGATGACAAAGCAGTAGTTGGGCGCTTCTTCAGACAAGATGGATTTGAGCACCAAGCTGCCGTTGGCGACGGCTTCTTTGACGCGCACGGCGCGCCAAAGCATTGGTTGTGCGATCAATTGAGCACTCGCCGGGCCAGCGGATACGTCCATCACCGGCATGCGCTCATTGCCGAGAGCGAACAAAAGCGCGACATTGATCGTAGTCACGGCGCTAACCTCCCAGGCAAAAATGAAGAAGCGGGGTGCTACAGCCCGCTTCCTTTGGCGACGATGTGCGTTAGCATGCGCCCGCAGTGGACCCGAGCGGAACCTGCGTGCAGGTGCCATCGTTAGGCGGCGTGTAGTCGAGGATGACGATGGCCTGCCCTTGGGTCGCCACGGCGCCGGTTTGCGCGTAGGTGGCCCACAGGTCGAAGCCGCCATCCGTTCCAGTCGGCGTCGCGCTGTTGCCGGTTACGCCAAGTCCAAAGCCGGCGAGAGCGGTCGTGGTGACGCTGGCGGACGCGCTCGTATGGATGCTTGTCGCCGCCATAATGTTGCCGGTGCTGCCCGACGCATTGTTGGTACCAAGCGCAATGGTATCGGTGGTGCCGGAATTGAACGTCGTAACTGGATAGACGACGACGCTGCGAACGAAAGAATTGTAGGGCAACGCGCCGACTTTGACCGAGCACGTTCCGGACGCGAGCACGCAGCCTTGGCCGTTGATGGAGCCGAGGGCGACGTTGATCCGGAAGAAATGGGTCACCTGTTCGCCGAACAGGCGCGGAGCGAAGGTCGGTGGAATGGTGAGGGCGAAGGCAACGGTCGTCGCGACGAGCACGCTGACAAGCCCCAGCACGATTACGCGCATATTACGCAGATTGCGCATGACTGATCCTTTCAGGATGGAGGGATGAAGACAGCGAAGCGCGAAGCTTCGCTGTCTCGGTTTGTCAGGGTGCTTAGCTGTCGTTCGCCGAAGCGAAGAAGCCGGTGAAGACGCCCCACTCCTTGTAATTCCCCGCGGGGTTGAGTTTGGCGATCTTCTTGAGCCCATAGGCCATCATCACGCCGACGCCGCGGTAGAACTGGTAGTCGTCTTCCTTGAGGAAGGTCGGCACCGGCATGCGGCCCCAGCACCATGCCATGGCAGACTGGCCGCACATGAACACTGGAGCGATCTGGATGTTGCTGGAGCCCGCCGTCTGATAAGTGACCGGCAGCCGAACATCCATCTCGGGAATTTCCCGGATGATGATGCCGTTATAGAGAAGGTCGCCGTCTTGAAAGAGCGGATTTTTGTCGAGCCCATCGCCTTCGCGCGGCCGCGCTTGCGTATTGGCCGTAATGATGGTGGAATCGGCTTGCAGATCGCGGAAGCAATTCGGTCCTACGAACACCACGAAATATTCGCGGCTGTTCTTGAGCTTATAGGGACGAATGCGGGGGTTGGCCTTTTTGGCAAGACGCTTCATTTTCAGAAGCGCGGTCGCCGACAGTGTCATGGCCGACGTGATGTTGGCGCAAGAGCCAGAGAAATTGCCGGCGACCAGGTTGCCTTGGGCACCCCCAAACAACACGCGATCGGCGTTGTCGGTCGTCCAGGTATTGCGCTGCGCCGCGGTGGCGGCGTCGAACAGAGCGCCGTTGACGCGTTGACCATTGACGGTGCCCAAGCCAGCGGGTGCCGTCGAGGCAAGCGGAATGGCGTAGAACGCGTCGATGATCTCGTCGCGTTGCAGCTCCTTGCCCCAATCTTCCAAAAGCGGCCGCGCTTGGCCGAAAAGGTCGATCGAGCTTTTTTGCTCTTCCGACTTCGGCAGTTTGACGGCGTTGCGCGCCCAATCGATCCAGGCTCGATCGCCGTAGTTATCGATCGATTCCTCGTTACCAACGAGGGTACCAGTCGCGATCGGTTGTCCCTTGAGGCGTGCGATCAGCGGAATGTTGATCTGTTCGCCGCCGTTTTTCAGATCGTTGATGACGCGGATGATCGCAGTCATCTCCGAACCGATATACGGCGAGAACAAGTTCTGGCGGATGTATTCCCGCGCGACTTCCTTGCGGAAGACGATCAGCTTGTTGTTGACTTGTACGGTAGTGACGGCCATGGCCTGTCCTTTCAGGTCACGGCTGAGCCGAGCTTAGCGACAATCGGCGACGGTCAGGCCGGGAAGCGCCTTAGCGGCGCGTGGCGAAGCGGAAAACGCCCTCATCGGTATCGTCCATCATCTCCGGATCGCTCGCCTGTTGGCGTTGACCGCCGCGGGTGGCGTTCAGAGAAGGTGGTTGAGGCCGGCGAAGTTGTTCGGGAAGCCGCGTTTCATGGCGCGCGGGGAGCCGTTCACGGGATTGCGGACGCGCAGCATTGCGCGAAGGCAATAAGCCGAGCGAACGAGCGATGTTTGTGCGGAAATCCTCGGCGCCGTTGTCCTCGAACCAATCGAGGATCGCTTGTCCGGTGTCTGCCGCATTGATCAGTCGTTGCACGGTAGTTTGGTTGGCCGGATCGCGCGGATCGAGCGCCATGATGGCGTCGTAAGCCGCACGAAACTCAAATCCCCGTTCACCGCTGGCGGCGCGCTGGAGATTGTCGTTCAGACGGTCTTCGCGTTCCTGCCGCTGTTGCTCGCGGAAGTCAGTGAACCGCTGCTCGATCTTGGCGTCGGCCTTTTTCTCGGCCTCCTCCATGACCCAACGTTCGTAGCCTTCCGGATCAGCGAACATATCCGGCTTTTGCTTCTTCTCGACGGTCTCAGGCTTTGGCACCGGCGCATTGACGCGGGCGGAAATCTCGGTCAAGCGACCGTTCATTTCTGCCATCTGTCGCCGCAGGTCGGCATTCTCGCTTTCCACGGCCCGCCGACGCTCGCGCTCTTGACGCAAGGGTATGTGACGGCGGTCCTGCGTAGGCTGGAAACCTTTGCCGCGCTCGAAATGACCGAGGTTTTCGGACCGATCGTCGCCGTCGGCGTCTTCCGCATCTTCGCCCTCTTCGGGCGTCTCTGCATCTTCGCCTGCGTCGTTTTCAGCGCCTTCTTCCTCGTCGCCGTCCTCTTCAGCGCCTTCCTCTTCGTCGAGGTCGTCGCCTTCGAGCCCTTCACCCATCTCTTCGAGCGAAGTATCGGCGTCGTTGTCGAGCGGTTCGTCGCCAAGAGCATCACCGAAGATTTCGCTCTCGGTGTTGGCGACGGCCTGATTGACGTCGAGTTGAAATTCCCGTTCGGTTCTCTCGTTAGAACTGGCCATGAATGATGCTTCCTGTTTCTCGGTATCGTCGAGAAAGACGAAACGCCCGTTGAACCGCCGGCGGCGCAGTAAGGCCCGTGTCGTGGGCCGAACGAAGCGTGCGCAAAGGAACGCCGCACGCAAATGCGTCGCATCGTGTCGTGATGCTGACGAATTAGAGGCTCTTTAAATCGGAGCGACCGGTGCCGACGGAGTGGCTATGGACACGTCCGGCTTGCCGGGGGACACACCAGGCGATGCACGATCCGGCTGTGGTGCGTTGGTATTGCCTTGGACCGTCAAATAATCGTCGCGTACGATATCGGCGAGCGTGGCATGCGCTTCGGCGGCCGTCTTTTGTGCTTGCGCCATGCGATGGATGGCACCGGCCTTGCGTTCGATCGTACCAGCGTGCTTTTCCTCGACTTCGGCCGCAAGGCGCTGCGTCGCCAGTGCTTTGGTTTGCATCGCCATCGGGTCCGCCGGCGGCTGCATCATCGCCAGCACCCGCTGCTTGACGCGCGAAGATAGAGGGGAAAGTTCGATCAAGACTTGGGGCGGAATGGCACCCGGTGGATATTGTCGCAGCACGTCGTAGGCGTCCTGCATTAAGTTCGCTTCATCCGGCCCTTCATCGAGCGTGATCTCGACGTTGAGATTGCCGATCGCATTGACGATGATCGGGCGTCCGAACTCGTCGAGATCAAGGCCGTTGATTTGGATGAAGTGGGCGAGCCCCTCATTGTCGGTTATCCGAATGAAGCGTTCGGCCTGCCACGTACGCTGAATGATGTTCCAGATCGAGCGATAGACGCGCTTCTTCCAATTCTTGTAATTGCGCAGATAGGAGCCGAGTTCGGCGATACCGGCTTTCTGTAGCAAATTGATGGCGACGCCGGAATGGTCGCCGGGGACATCACGCGTGATCAGATCGGGCGTTACGTTGGCGAAGCTATCCATCTCCGCGCGTGAGTCCTGCATCAATGCAAGTTGATGCGACAGATCGGCAGTCTTGTCCTTTTCCTTCGGTTCTTCAAATCCGGGGTTGACTTCAACCCAGCCGTCGGGCCGCACCATCTCCCGGCGCGCCCTCTCTACGTCATCCACCGCGCCTTTTTGCGCGGTGACGCGGGTGACGTTCGACATATGGAGCGCTTTTGAACGGCGCTGATTGAGTTCGTCCTGCGGACCTTTAAGATTGCGGATGAAGCCGTAGCGGTCGCCATCATGATCGACGTTGGCTGACCACATGACGAAGCGGTTCATGGGTTTGTTGCGCTCGTCGAGGAACGGCGAGACGCCCTGATCGAGCATCAGCATCGAACAGAAAAACGCCCAGTACCATTTGCCGCGATTGCGATACCACATCTCGACGAGACGCAGCCGCTTTTCGTTGACGTAAATCCACTTATATTCGCGATCTGCGTGCGTGGTGAGGTCGAAACCCGTTTCGACCATGAGGCTGCGCAGTTCGACTTCTTTATCGGGAAAGAGTTCAACTGCGGCCTCGACATCGAGCCATTTGGCAATGCCCAAATAGCGCGCGTCGGAAAAATCCGGCTTGAAAGAACGCGGATCATAAAAGAAATCATCGCCGAACACGAAATCCATGCCGACATCGGGATCGGCATGATCGCCCTCGACGAGCTTTAATTCGACGCCAGCGATGCCTTCGATTGCCGCTTGGCCAGCGCAATAGGGATCGATGAACTCCCAATCGGCGCCGTCGAGTATCGCGCGCACGCATTGCGTGGCGATATCGGCGCCATCGGCATTGCGCGGGTTGCGCGGGAACGCCTTCGGGTCCTGGCGTAAGCGCTGAACGATGCCGACGATCTGGTCGACTTTGCGGCCGACGCGATTGAACGTGACGATCGGCTGACGGCGCGCCCGCAAAATGCGGATTTCTTCCGGCGTCCATTGCGCGCCATGATAATAGTGCCTGGCCTGCCGCTGTTCTTCATATTCGAGAACCTTGGCAGAGAGATAATCGATGTAGCCTTGCCGCAGCCGTGAAACGGGCCAGAAGCCGGTTTCTTCGCCGGACCAATCGAAATCATCCGGCGCATTCGTCGACCATGATCCTAACGTGCCGGTTTGAGAGGTGAAGTTTTCGAGCATCGGCGCGCGTTGTTCCCGGCGACTGTTGCAGGCCGCGTGTTGAGATGCGCGCGACTACTGGCGCGTACGTGGAAAAAAATCGGTCTTAAGCAACTCTTCCTGTCGGCGATGGCGCCAAGTGTTCAGCACATCTCGCAGCTCGTTCGCATTGGCATAGCCTTCGCCGATCATGCGCGAGACGATGACAGCGCCGAATTCATGAACGAGAGCGCGGAACGGCGGCGTCATCGCGTCGATTGCCGCCATGACCTTAACCGAATCTGGATCGCTCATTGCCGCTGGGCAGCAACGTCCGCGAAATACTCGTTGATCTCGTGCATGAGCGCGTCGATCTTGGACAGATCGGCTTCGCTGGGCTCGTCGCCCTCATCAAGGGCGGCGTCATAGACCAGCGTGTCAATGACGTGTTTGCCCCCAGCATAGAAGAAGCGCTTGAAAGTCTTAACGAGATCGGGATGCGTTTCTGGCGGGATCAACTGTTCCAGGATAGCGGCCCACCCGGTCTTCATGATCTTGCTGGTCAGCATTCGGGATTATAACCTTGCGCCATCCCCTTGCGGGGCACCGGCTTTTACCATTCCTAGCTGGTGCTTTGTCAAGGTTATAATCCCCTCAGCATTTCGCGCGGCATTTCAAGCTCCCCCGAATGGCCGAATGAAGCCAAGCTTAAGGCCGGTACGCAGCACGATCGTTTGATAAGACAGATCGTGGAAGGGCGGCAGCATGCAGCCAATGGCGAGCCAGGACGAGCATTGCAACGCGTTGCTGCGCGCAAGCTTCAAACGCTTCACGAAATATATTCCTTTGCGATCTTCGGATATTTCGGCGCGCTGCGGGAGGGACGCAACGACTGCGCTGGCTCAGCATGATGCTCGACAGCGCCGTGATGCAAGCGCAGTGTCGCCGAATGGCGCTCGCCCTCGTCTGTGGAGCGGCTTTCCGAGCGCTCGACCACGCCGCGACCGTGAAAGGCAACCGGATGGCCGGACTTGAGCCGGCCGACGATCGGCTTGCCGTCGGCGCCTTTGAGCTTCATTAGATGGTGATGCTCAAGATACACAGCGACGCCTTTTTCGTCGGGATCGGGTTCGAGCTTTCGCTTTGACTTTGGCTTGCGCAGATCAACCGACAGATAGTCGCGTGCGATCTTTGGGTATTTCGGGGTGAAACTCTTCTGCTTGATCGAAGGGTATTTGCGCGCGACTTTCTTGCGCACCCGCGCCTTGAGCGCTGGTGTGCCATTGGCGGAAACGCGCGAGAGGGCGTCGCGCGCATGGCTCTCATTTTCGATCGGATAGGAACGATCGGGACCGGCGAAATCTCTGACGGGAAGTGCGTTGCGTCTTTTCGCGGTGAGTTTGCTCATGGCGTCAATCCCCAACGGCGGCCGCCTTGTAATCCTGTAATCCAACGGCGCACATCGGCAACCACTTCGTCGGCGTCATAGAACGGCACGCTGTTCGTTATTGTGTGCCGCGCGCACCCGTATTCGAAGACGATGCCGTAACGGGTCACCTGGTTTTCATCCTCGGTGCGAAAGCACGTGACTTTTGCTTCTGCGGGCAGCTTGGCGTTGATTTCGTGCGCCAAGCTGCGTTGCTGCGCATCGGAAACCAGCAATTTGATCGCCATCAGAGCGTCTTGAAGCTGTCCTGGGGGATTTCCTCTTCCGGCATGCGATAGCCGTCATGCGGCGTTTTCTTTTCCGGCTTCTCCTTGAGCCACGGCCGGCTCATGGCGGCATAGCGCCAGTCGTCCGCGGCGTGATCCTCGGAATTGGTGTCCAAGTCCTCAGCGCGGTGCGGATCGTGCTGCAGCACTGGGATCGTGCGGATCGAAGCGGGGCATGTGGAAAAGCAATAAATCATCGGGACGCCGCCTTCGCCGATCATGCGGGCGCGAAGCTGATCCCAGCCGCCCATCGGGCCGCCGCGATCGCTACCTTGCGCGCGGGCAACACGTGCGTTGTCCGCTTCGCGAAACGGCGGAAGACCAGCTTTCAGCAAAATCGCATTGATGCGTTCGGCAATCGAGGGGCCGCCATCTTCCTTGAACGTGGAAGGGTCAAGGACGCCGTACGCAAGTTTCGGATCGCCTTTTTCTCGCTCGACGATGCGGGCAGCCACCTGTTCGGCCGTGAGCTTTAAGCCTTTGCCTGGAACACTGGCGCCGTAGTCCTCACGGTAGCGAACAAGTGCTCCGCGCGGAAGAACACACGTGCTTGTGTTCCAGTCAGGCGAAACGTTATTCCCAAATCGCCTGTTTTCTTGATCTGCGCCATCCTGATGTTTTCGATCTTTCCAGTCACCCAAGCTTTCTGAAGCCATGTCGGCAAACGGCGCAGAAGGGACGGCTGCTGAGCCCATTCCACATAAGGGGAAATCATCTTGGACGACGGCCCACCATCCGATGCTAAACGGAGAAGCGGAGCCCCAGTCGCCAGAGCGAAAACGGAGCCAATGCCGCGGAATAGCGAACGGCGCGATAACATGCTTGCTCTCGCTCCAGCAATCGAAGAAAGCGCCTTCGATCGCGGTCCAATCGCCCTGTAGCCACGCTTTGACGAGCTGTGTCGAGCCGACGAGGTGCAACCGTCCGACATAGCCCGGATCGCGGGCCATCAAAATCAGGTTGTCTCTTAGCCGAGATGGAATGACCGCGACAAGGTGCGTCTCGCCGGTTGGTAGATCACGCTTGAGCACTTTCGGCCGCGATGGGAACGGCGCCAGTCCATAGCGATGACGCAACCAATGTTGACCAGCGCCACCCGGATTGGCGGTCAGGATCAGTTGAACTGGGATGCCGTGCGCGGAGCGCAGCACGCCGAACAGCCGATCGATCGGCGTCGAGTCGGGATAATGGCCCGCTTCTTCGACCCAACCATCAGTAACGTTGCGGCCCTGGTATTCGTTGGCGTCCTTGACGTTCTCAAGATAGGCGAAGCTGACGCGGCCGCCGTTCGGCATTCGCCAGCGTAACTTTTGCTCATTGAAGCGGCCGCCCAATGGACCGTAAATCTCTTTGGAGCGCTCAATGGCGTCTTCCGCCGATACCGTCGTGCGGCGAAACATGATGGCATTGAAGCTATGACCGTAAATGCGCTCTTTGATAGCCCATTTGCCGAGCACACCATCGGTCTTGCCGCCGCCGCGCGCGCCGCCAAAGAAGATTTCTGGCAGCGGGCAGTCAATCAGCGCCTTCTGCGGTCCGGGCTGCGGACTCCACAGGTTGATCCGTATCTTCTCCGGCGTGCTGCTTGAGCCATTCTTCCGGACTGAGAGGTTTGTCGCTGATGTCATAGGTGACGTTCAGCGCCCCTTCGATCGGCTGCGTCGGCTTGCCAAATCCGCGATCGAGCATCGCCCCCGCAGCGCCGGCGCGTCCGCTCGCCGAAGCGCGCTTGTCGCGCATGATCTTAACCAGCGTTTCGATCGCTTCGCCGGCATAACTGCGGGCGAGCTCACGAACGCCGTTCAAATCTTTCGGCCGCCCTCCAGGATTGCCCGACTGGCCTTTTTGGAACGGGCGGCCGCGAACCTTCTTGACTGTTCCACCGCTGTTTTCAGCGGCTTGCGGCGTCGATGGGTTGCTGGTCTTTGCCGCCATACTTGTCCGCGAGATGGCGCGTATGCGCCCGATCCGAAATCACGCCGCGCTTGCGCAGCTTGTTAATGCGCTTGTTGGCGGTTGCGATCGCGATGCCTTCATCCACGCCGGACCGCAACATTGCATTCGCTTGCCGGGCCGCACTTGTCGCCTCTTCCCGTGACAGCGAATGATTATGCCGCACCGCGAATTCCTTGCCGGTCCAAGGCATCAGCCATAACGCCGCGAACTGGGACCGCCGTAAATGGGACCGCTCGGTTGCACGGGCCCGCGCGCGCGTCTCGGCGTATCGAGCTTCTGCTTGGAGGGTTTGGTGCCGGCCGGAAAGTCAGGCTCTTGGAATTCTCGATCATCGATCTCGTCGGCACGGGGCTGGCCCTTGACGCCCTTGCGCTTCATGAACGGCTTGAGTGGATTACGTTCTTTACGGGGCCGCGCAAAAGGATCGCGCTCATTGATCGCGTTGGTGCTCACTGCACCTTGCGCCGTACCCGCGCCTTCATCGCGTTCCTCTTTGCTTCCTGGCATGCGCGAAGGCTGCGCCTTGGCGCCGCGCTGCGCTTTCAAGCCCATGCGTTCGGCTTGACGCGAAGAGATCATGCCGCGCCGAACTAAACTCTCCACCGATTCAGCCATGAGGTGTTTCCTTCGATGCGATGCTAACGATCACGCGTAAACTGTCCTCCCTGGATGGCAGCAGCAAGCGCCGTCAGATCGCAGGTGATCTCGGATTTCTCTTCGTGGAACGCTTCCGGCCGATGATGCCGCGGAACGTTGTTGCGGACCCGATCACGGATGCGCTCGATTTCTGCCACCACATCGGCCACGTTCATGGCGCATATACGTCCACGACAGAAAATAAAACCCGCCGCGGCGAGTAACGCCGGGCGGGCTCAAAACCTTTTTCAGGCCTCGCGAGCATGTCAAGAAAGCGCCCCCTTGGCAAGGGGCGCTGATGTCTCTTTGTTTTTTCTTGATTTTTTTAGCAGCGCACCGGCGCGCCCGCGCTGCGGCTTGAGCGGCAAAGGCCGTGATGTTCCAATAGCTTGCGACCTAAAAACGCGGGTTGGAGGCGGCGTTTCAATCCATGGCGTCGCCGGCGCCGCAGGCGGCAACGCATGATGTTCCGTTAATCTCAGTGTCCCCGCGAGCGCGCGCAACGCTTGGTGCCATAGCAAATAATCCGCACGCGCCAGCACCACTTCGATCGGCGATGGCGCCCATCGCAATGGACAGTAAGACCCTGTCGTATAAAGGTTCTTGCCTTTGCATTTACCGATGATCTTGGCGAGATTACTCCGCTCGGCGAGCGTCGGCACCGGCCGCATCTGTTCGGTGCGCCAATCCGGGCGCGTGGCTTTGATTGCATGCGTGACGACAAGAGCCGCAACGTTCACAGTGTTGATGAGCAATACATCGCGTTGCACTTGCCTGTCCACGCGTGCCGAAACGCCGCGACCATCCTCGGAAACGCTGATCTTCGCATTTGTCGGTCTGTCGCTCTGAGAGTGAAATCCCATGCGCACGTCATTGACGGCAACCAACGCTGCTAAATCATTGGCGACCAGGCGAAAATTCGCGCGCCAGTCAAAAGCCATGCGGCCGAGCTGACCGACGGCGATCTCGATCAACTCGGCGTCACGATGGGGAAGTCCAAAATGAGGATAGCGTTGTGCCGCGCCATGACCAGGATCGGGATTGACGCCGCCCAGCGAGCCATATTGCGCCAGGCGATCCCATATGCCCTCCGCCGACGATATCTTTCGTTTAGAAAGCTCGTCCAGATAAGCCCACTGTAATAACTTTTCGATCTCGACGGTTTTTTTCACAAGCCCTCTCTTGGTTCATAGACCTTCGGCGGCACGACGCCGCTCGAAACGTAGAGCGTGCCCCGCGAAACGGTGAGATGACGTCCGTAGTGTTCGCCCGGCCGAGAGAGCGAGATGATGCTGGCGGTGACGGTGAAGGCTGCTCGATCACGGGCGATGATGCCCAAAAAATCGCAGGCGCGTTGAAAGCACTCGTCCGCCGACGAATGTGAGACTTGCACGAAATCCTTGGTGACGGTGACACCGCTGCCATGCGGACCGGAAGCAACGAATCCGCAGAGCGTGCGCGGCAGGAGAAAGCCGACACGGACTTCCCAGCCCGATGGCGCACGCCGGGCCTGCCGCTCATTGATTTCATGCAGGCGATCGAGAAGCGGTCGCTTTGGCGATTGGCGCCGCAAGGTTTTGCGAAAACCGGTTACACGCCGGCCGTCAGCCAGAATGACAGGCGTGCGCCCGCTCATGCAGCCCCTCTTTGGGCATGCGGCCCAGCCCGCAACGCTAAACTGATGAACTCCGCCAGGCCGCACCCCGCGCGCGGCTCCTCGTATGAGCTTTAAATTCTTATTGATATATTAAGATGTTGCCGGCGCATCTTGCGCTTTCGGAAGAGCTCGCAAAAGGGCGGTAGGGACCCAAAAGCGAGTCGAGCCGCCGCAGTCTGCGACCATAACGTTTGTGGCATCGCTGCAAGGAAAATCTACGATCGTGACCTCAAGATAGGCGCGATCCCCTGGCCTCAAAAGCAGCGCGTGACTGTCGGCAGTTGCCATGCCCTTCCCTCTCGGGACGAGCCCTATACGCCATTTTTTTGGAAAAATCCAGTCTCTCTATAGGCTTGCATCAACATGCTATCAAAATAGATAAGCGAGCGACATTCGATGTTATTCAAAGAGCGTTGCCTTGTTCTCAGCGCCGCGCGCTTGTCGACGCCTAAGGCTTGACCTTCGCCGACAGAATCGCATCGATCTCGACGAGCTGCCTGCGATATGGCGTCACCGCGGCATTCACCAATTCGTTCAGCAACTCCTCCACCGTTTGCCCAGGCTTGATGAGCTTGCTGCGCTGCCGTCGAATCGTCATGCACGTGATCTTGATCGCCCATTCCGGCTGGCCGGCGACGGTTTCGAGATATTGAGCCGCAAGTCCCATGCTCGTTTCTTCGTCGTACTCAAGCGGCAGGATCGCGAGTAACACATCAATCAGCGCGTCACGGGATGACTTCGGCGCCGGCTCTACCGCGCTACGTAGTTCGGCACCGCGATGTTCCAGCGCCGATCGTTCGGTTTCCGTCAAC
>Ga0187784_10001142_pt1 | contig 20809 bp, 16 predicted proteins | sample 1015_SJ02_MP15_2_FD_132964 | JGI IMG/M metagenome (GOLD analysis project Ga0187784, IMG submission 132964) | Tropical peat soil microbial communities from peatlands in Department of Meta, Colombia - 1015_SJ02_MP15_20_MG | ecosystem: Environmental > Terrestrial > Soil > Wetlands > Peat | place...
GGTAGCTCGGCCGGCCGATCATGTGGCCCCTCATCGATTGGACTCGGCTGTCGCGGGAAGCACGCAGCCTCCGACCGCCACGGGACGGAACGCCTGATCGGCCGGAATGCTCGAGATCTTTCTATAATAGTCCCAAGGTTCCTTGCTCTCGCGCGACGCCATAACCTCATAGACACCGATGTCGTAGATCACGCGGCCATCCGGCCGGATGCTCGCCGGCACGCCAAATCGGTCGACCGCGATGCGCCGCATCTGCGTGTTGACGGCCGCGGCCTCGGTCGTGCCCGCGGCCTGCACGGCCTTGAGATAGTGAAGAACGGAGACGTAGACGCCGGCCTGCTCACGGGTTGGCATTTTGCCGTGTGCGTCGAAGAAACGCCGGGACCACTGCCGGGTGCCGGCCGTCTCGTTCCAGTAGAAGCCGGTCGTGATCACCAGGTCCTTCGCCGCCGCCGCGCCGAGGCTGTTCACGTCCGAGATGAAGGCATGCAGGGCGGCAAGCCTTTGTCCGCCAGCCTCGATGCCGAATTCCTGCGCCTGCTTGATTGCGTTGATCGTGTCCGCACCGGCGCTCGCGAGCCCGATGATCTTCGCGCCGGAGGCCTGGGCTTGCAGCAGGAAGGACGAGAAGTCGTTCGTGTTGAGCGGGAACCTGACGCTGCCGAGCACGCGTCCGCCGAGCGCCTCAATCGTGGCGGCCGCGTCGCGCTCGAGGTCATAGCCGAAGCGATAGTCTGCCGTCAGGAAGAACCAGGTATCGGCGCCCTTCCGCGTCACCACGCGCGCGGTGCCGTTGGCGAGCGCAAACGTGTCATCGGTCCAATGCGTCGTGAATGGCGAGCAGGACTTGCCGGTGATCTCGACACTCGCGGCGCCGGACACCAACAGGGTCTTCTTCCGGACCCGCGCGATCTCCTGCAGCGCCAGCACGACGCCGGTATTCGGCAGGTCCGCGATGGCATCGACGCCATCGACATCGAACCATTTCTGCGCAATCGCGGCGGCGACATCGACTTTCTCCAGATGATCCGCGTCGCGGATTTCGACCGGCCGGCCGAGCACCGATCCGCCGAAATCGGCGACCGCCATCCGCGCAGCGATGACGGCGCCTCTCCCGCCGACATCGGCGACGACACCGCTCTGGTCGCCGAGAATTCCGATGATCACCTTGTTGCCCGATGCGCAGGCCGGCACCGGAGACAGGGCCACGAAGAGCAGGACTGCCGGGACGATCCCAAGGAAGCGAGACTGACGCATGGTTTCCCTTTCGGTGATTGTCGGTTGCTAGGATTTCGATGGCGCGCGGGATGGCTCGGAATCGTCGGCGGCGCGCATGGCTTTCGACGCAAAATCGACCAACGGCGTTCCGTCGCAGCCATCGCTCGGCAGACCCAGGAAGGCCAGAATGGTCGGCGCGATATCGACGAGACTCGTCGGTCGCGTGCACGATCGGTGTCCGACTTCCGGATGATCGAGCATCAGGAAGGGACTGGTCTCATCCGGGCCCCAGCCGCCATGCTGCCCGCAGCCGATCGCGGCCGGTTTGCCCGGCTCGGCGATCACCCAACGTTTCCCTATCACGCCGTAGGCATTGGCCTCCTCGCGGCGCGCCGTGTTGACGGCCGCGACCACGCCGCCGCTCGCGGCGTGACCGAGCTGGGCGAAGTCGTCGGTCACGATGTCGGCGACCCACGGCTCACGGCGCATCACCTCCAGGACATCGAGCAGCGCCGGCCGCGCCTGCGGGGTCGCGTACAGCAAGGCGGCCGTTCCCTGGCCGGCGACGGCGATGTCACCCGCCGCGAGCATCGCCGACAGGCCCTGCGCCGAGAACCAGGATTCGAGATCGACGCAGTCGCCGATCGTCTCTTGTCCATGGTCCGAACCGATCAGCAGCAGCACATCAATGCCGCGGCTGCGCAGCTGCTCGACGCTCCGATGGACGCGGCCGACATTCCGATCGGCTTGGCGGAGCGCCTCATGGTGAGCCGGCGACCCGATCGGAGCGCCATGCAGCGTCAGGTCCGGGTTCGCGAGCCACAGGATGGAAACCACCGGCGATCGCTCCAGCAGCACGTCGCCGCAGAAGCGCTCTGTCATGACGCGATCGCCCGCGAGGTCATGGCTCACATTGAGCGCGTCCGCGCCGCCGATCGGAGCGCCACCCGGACCATAGGAGCCGGCGCGGTGGTAGATGTGACCGAAGTGCTCGGGATCGAGGAAATAGGCGGCGCCAGGCGAGACGTTCGAGAAGCCGACGAAGCCGCCCGCGCCGGCGACCCGCTCCGCCAAGGCCGGCACGTGCAGCGTGCGGCCGGTCGCCTTGCGCAGATGCTGGCGGAAATCCGGGAGCCCGACATCGCGCACGACGATCCGGCTCTGCTCGATCAAGCCCATCCGATTGCCGTGAAGACCGTGGCGGCGCGCATGGCATCCGGTGGCGACTGACGCTGCCGACACCCGGGTCACCGACGGGAACACCGCGCGGTGCTCGCGGCACCAGAGGCTCTTGCCGGCGAGATCGTGGAGCGTCGGGGTTGTCGCTCGGGTCACCCAATCCCGCGCCAGACCGTCGCAATTGACATAGATCGCGCGACGATCGCGGCTCATCCGAGCTCTCCGCCGGCCATAGCGCGCGATGCGCTTGCGTCATCGCGCGCACTCGGCGCAACGCTGGCGGATGAGATTTCCATCTCCCGCGTCATATCGGTTGTGCTTGGCTCATTTGTCCCTTATTGGGTACACTTGGGACATAACACATTTGTGACCCTGCGGGACAGATGTGCTAAAAACCGCAGTCGCGCGGGAGGGCGCGATGGATAGGCAATCCAAATCGAAGAATGGCGACGGCGAGCCCGCCGCGCCCGCGACCGCGGCGCTGATGGCGCGGATCTGCTGGCGCTACTTCAAGGAAGGGCAGACGCAGGAGGAAATCGCCCAATCCGTTGGCCTGACGCGCAAACGGGTCAACCGCATTCTCAATGATGCGCGCGCGAGCGGCTTTGTGCAGATCACGATCAACAGCGCGGTCAGCGCCTGCGCGGGTCTGGAATCGCGCTTGGTCAAAGCCTTCGGTCTGCGTCGCGCGATCGTCGTTCCATCGCCGCAGCCGCAGTTCGACGTCCGCGCGATGGTTGGCGCCGCGGCGGGTCAGTACATCTCCGAGCACCTCGCGCAAGGCGCGAGCCTCGGAATAACGTGGGGGGGCACGATCAATGCGGCAGCTCAGAGCGTGCAGCGGCGCGCGGATCAGGGCAACAATGTCGTTCTGTTGTGCGGCGGCCTCGCCAAAAGCACGAACGTCAACCCGTACGATAATGCCGCGATGTTCGCACGCGCGCTCGACGCGACTTGCTTCTATGTCACAGCGCCTTTCTTCGCCGAGACGCAGGCGTTGCGTGACGCCCTCGTCAACAGCGAGCCGGTGCGGACCGTTCTCGCCATGACACGGCAGCTCAACATGGCGCTGCTGAGCGCCGTCGACCTTTCCGCCAAATCGAAGGCGCTCGAATATGGTCTGATTTCGCGCGAGCTCTGGCGCTCGCTTCGCGACGCCGGCGCTGTCGGGGACATCTGCGGACACTATCTTGACAGTGACGGCAGGCCGGTCGTCCATCCGATCGCATCACGAACGGTGAATCCCTCGCTCCGCGACCTTCAAAGCGTCCCCGAGATCGTCCTCGCTGCAGGCGGGCGTCACAAGGTCCCGATCATCCGGGCGGCGACCCTGGCGCGACTCTGCCATGTGCTGATCACCGATGAGGCGGCGGCCGTTGCGCTTGTCGCATGACGCCGCCCGGCGCGTGACCCGCGCGGCCAGCCGCTATCCTTCGACGTCAGCCAGGAGGCTCGCATTGCCGCCGGCGGCCGCAGTGTTGACGGTGACCACCTGCTCGGTCGCGAAACGCCGCAGGTAGCTCGGCCCGCCGGCCTTCGGACCGGTGCCGGAGAGACCCGTGCCGCCGAACGGCTGCGTGCCGACGACCGCGCCGATCATATTGCGGTTGACGTAGACATTCCCGTTCGCGAGCCGCGCCACGATGCGCTCGGCAGTCTCGTCGATGCGCGAGTGGATGCCGAGCGTCAGTCCATAGCGGCTCGCCGCGATCTCATCGGTGAGCGCGTCGAGCCGGTCGGCGCGCCAGCGCACCACATGCAGCACCGGGCCGAAGACCTCCTCGGTCAGGTCGCTCGCGCGATCGAGCGCGATGATCGCCGGCGCCACGTAATGCCCGCCCGGCATGGTGCCGTCGTGGCGGAAGATCAGCCGGCTCGCATGTGTGGCGATCCAGTGCTCGAGCTTCTCCTTCGCGTCGGCATCGATCACCGGACCGACATGGGTGTCGATCGCGCGCGGGTCGCCGAGCACGAGCGCGCGCGCTGCGCCTTCGATCATCTCGATGATGCGGTCGGCGACGTCCTCCTGCACGCACAAGAGCCGCAGCGCCGAGCAGCGCTGCCCGGCCGAGCGGAACGCCGAGGTGATGACGTCGTCGGTCACCTGCTCGGGCAGCGCGGTCGCGTCCACGATCACGGCGTTGATACCGCCGGTCTCGGCGATCAGCGGCATGATCGGGCCGTCCTTGGCGGCGAGCGCGCGGTTGATCAGCCAGGCGACCTCGGTCGATCCGGTGAACGCCACGCCGGCGACGCGCGCGTCGGCGGTCAGCGCCGCCCCAACCTTGCCGTCGCCGAGCACCAGCTGCAGCACGGCGGGCGGAATCCCGGCCTCGTGCATCAGCCGCACCGCAAACGCCGCCATCAGCGGCGTCTGCTCGGCCGGCTTGGCGATCACGGCGTTGCCGGCGACCAGCGCGGCCGCGATCTGGCCGGTGAAGATCGCGAGCGGGAAATTCCACGGACTGATGCAGACGAACACGCCGCGGCCGCGGTGATGCAGCACATTGGTCTCGCCGGTCGGGCCGGGCATCGGCTCGGGCTCAAGCGTACGGCGCGCCTCGCTCGCGTAGTAGCGACAGAAATCGACCGCCTCGCGCACCTCGGCGAGCGCGTCGTCGAGCGTCTTGCCGCCCTCGAGCTGCAGCAGCGCGATCAGGGCGTGGCGATTGACCTCGTACAGATCGGCGACGCGCGCAAGCGCGCTCGCGCGCGCCTCGAGCGGCCGCATCGCCCAGCCGGGGAATGCCGCGCTCGCGACGGCGAGCGCGTCGCGCACGATCGTGTCGTTGGCCTCCGCGACCTCACCGATCGTCACGCCGTCGATCGGCGAGGCGACCGCGCGGGGCGCGCCTTCCTGCGCCCTGCCGTCGACCAGCGAGGCCGCGCGGCTTTCCTTCGGCATCGCCTCGGCGACGCCGGACAGGAGGCGCTCGAGGCTGGCGCGGTCGCCGAGCTCGACGCCGGCCGAGTTCTTGCGCGCGGGACGATAGAGATCGCGCGGCAGCGGGATGCGCGGGTGGCGCGCATGGCTCGGCTCGGCGATCCATTGCTGCGGCCGCCGCAGGATCGTCGATACCGGCACCGCCGGATCCGCCGCGACCGAAACGAAGGACGAGTTCGCGCCATTCTCGAGCAACCTCCGCACCAGATAGGCGAGCAGGTCGCGATGCCCGCCGACCGGCGCGTAGACGCGGCACGCCACGCCGGTATCGGCGATCAGCGCCGCGTAGAGGGCCTCGCCCATGCCGTGCAGCCGCTGGAACTCGTAGCCGGCAACGCCGCCGGCCTGCTCGATCACGCTCGCGACGGTGAGCGCGTTGTGGGTCGCGAATTGCGGATAGAGATGCGGCCGCGCCGCGAGCAGCTTGCCGACGCAGGCCATGTAGTTGAGATCGGTCATCGCCTTGCGGGTGAACACCGGATAGTCGGCCAGCCCGCGCTCCTGCGCGCGCTTGACCTCAGTGTCCCAGTAGGCACCCTTGACCAGGCGCACCATCAGCCGCCGGTCGAGCGCGCGCGCCGCATCATGGACCCAGTCGATCACCGCCGGCGCGCGCTTCTGATAGGCCTGCACCGCGAGGCCGAAGCCGTCCCAGCCGGCGAGCGCGGCATCGCCGAGCACCGCGCCGATCAGCTCGAGCGAGAGTTCGAGCCGGTCGGCTTCCTCGGCATCGACGGTGAAATTCAGGTCGTGTGCCTTCGCCTTGCGGGCGAGCTCGAGCACGCGCGGGGTCAGCTCGCGCAGCACGCGTTCGCGCGAGATCGCCTCGTAGCGCGGATGCAGCGCGGACAGCTTCACCGAGATTCCCGGCCGCTCCGGCAGCGCCGCGTTGCCGCCAATCAGGCCGATCGCCTCGATCGCGCGCGCATAGCTGAAAAAATACCGCTCCGCGTCGGCGTCATTGCGCGCCCCCTCGCCGAGCATGTCGTAGGAATAGCGAAACTCGCGGTGGTGCGCGGCGCGCGCCAGCGCCTCCTCGATGCTCTGCCCGAGCACGAAGTGCGAGCCGAGGAGCCGCATTGCCTGCCGCGTCGCGGCGCGCACGGCCGGCAGGCCGAGCCGCTTGCCGAGGCTTTCGAGGATGTTCTCCGGCGTCTCGCCCGGCTGGATGATGCGCGCCGAGAGGCCGAGCGCCCAGGCCGAGGCCGAGACGAGCAGCGCGCTCGACTTCACCTCGTGGTGGGTCCAGTCGCCCGAGGAGAGCTTGTCCTCGATCAGCCGGTCGGCGGTCGCGGCGTCCGGCACCCGCAACAGCGCCTCGGCGAGCACCATCAGGGCGAGGCCCTCCTTGGTCGAGAGCGAGTACTCGCGCAGGAAGTCCTCGATGCCGCCGAGTCCGCCGCTCTTGGCGCGGATCGCTTCCACCAGCCGCGTCGCGCGAGCGTCGATGCGGCGCTCGGCCGCGGCGTCGCGCGGCGCGGCGGCGAGCAGCGCCGCGGCGAGTTGCTCGTCGGGCGGCGCGTAGGGTGCCGCGAAGGCGGTGAGCCCGGGGGCGGACGCGAGGGAGGGTGCGAAGGAAGCAGGCAAGATCGATTACTCCCAAGTCAGCCTCTCAGCTCAATAGCCGTCGGACCGCCGCCACGCTTCAGTGGAGCCGTCAAGAGCAGGATCGCCGTCAAGGCGAGCAGGATCACTGTTGAGACCGCTGCCAGGCCGGGCGACACTTGAATTACTACGTCTTGCCACATTTGCTGCGGCAACGTCGCTGTCAAGCCTCCGGTGACGAACAGCACAAGGACGAGCTCGTCGAATGAGCTGGTAAACGAGAATATCGATTTCGTTGCCATGAGTGCCCACTGCATTGCGAGCACGCGGGGAGTGTGAATTCCGCGCCCGTGCTTCGATTGCCGTCAAGCACCGAAGCCGCCATCGGGACTCAAGACCTGCCCGGTGATGAAGGACGCTTCTTCGCTCGCCAGAAAGGCAATCGCCTCACCCATCTCGGAGGCTTGCGCATACCGCCCAAGTGGAATCGTCTTCGCCTTCTCGGCGCGCAGCTCCGCGGAATCGTTCTTGATCGTCATCTCCGTCTCGGTATGGCCGGGCGCAACGACGTTTACGCATATCTTCCAGGGAGCGAATTCCTTGGCCCATCCCTTCGACATCGCGATGATCGCGCCCTTGGCGGCGTTGTAGGTCGCGCTGTTGGCCCAGCCGACCAGCGCCTGAATCGACGACAGATTGACGATCCTGCCGTAGCGCCGCTCCTTCATTCCCGGGATGACGGCTTGGGTCAGGAACAACGTCCCGCCGACATGCGTATCGATCGAGCGCCGGAACATCTCCGGCGTGACGTCCTCCAGGGGACATCGGTCCGAGGAGGTTCCAGCGTTGTTGACCAGAACGGAGATCGGCCCGAAGTCGGCCTCGACGGAAGCGACGACTTTCTTCATCGCCTCCCGATCCGTGACGTCGGCGACGTAAGACACGGCGCGGGCTCCGATCTCGCGGACGAACCCCGCCGTTTCTTCAGCGCCCGCCGCCAGCAGGTCGTGCACAACGACGTCGTAGCCGCGGCGCGCGAGCACGAGCGCCGTCGCCCTGCCGATTCCGCGCCCGGAACCTGTCACCAGTGCGACTCGCCGAGAAGGTGACATTGACCCGTCTCCCTTCCAGTTCAGCCGTTGAACGTAGCCGGCAGCCGGCCCTCGAAATTCTGGATCGGAGGCCACGCGTTCGGGTCCGAGATGACCTCAACGAGCGCTGGCTTGCCGCAGCCGAAGGCCTTCTTCATGGCAGCAGCGAGATCGGATGCCTTGGTGACGCGCTCGGCGTGCCAACCGCACGCCCTAGCGATCTGGGCGTGATCGACGGGCGCGATGTGCAGACCTTTGGTGTGGCGTCCGTACGAAGCGTCCTCTGCCTGCTGCTGATATCCAAACACGGAGTTGTTCAGCACGATCTGCACGAGGCTGATATTGTGGCGAACCGCGGTCTCCATCTCGGACCAGGCGTATCCGAAGCCGCCATCACCCGAGACATTCACGACCTGCTTGCCCGGACTGGCGAGCGCGACGCCGAGCGCGATCGGGAAGCCCCAGCCGATCCCTGCCTGTCCGCGCGGAGTGATGAAACGCATGCCGGCCTTCAGTGAATCGATGTAGGTCCCCACCCACACCGTCGCGTAGCTCGCATCCGCGCAGACCAGCGTCTCGGGCGTGATGAATTTCTGCAGCTCCGCCATCACGCGCTCTGGCCGGATCGGGCTCTGTTCGGAGGTGACCAGCTTCTTGACGTCTTTCGCGCGCGTCGAGCGGCCGTCCTTGATGATCTGCTCGCGATCGGCGCGGCCTCGCTTGACGCCGGACAGGTCAAGTTTCTCAAGTTCGGTCCGAAGCGCTGCCAGTGTCAGCTTGGCGTCGCCGACGAGGCGCAACGCCTCGTAGTTGCGCCCGACCTCGCGGCAATCGATGTCCAGATGAATGAACTTCGCCGACCGCGGGAAGACTTTCCAGCCGTTCGTGCCATTCTGGTTGGTCCGCGTCCCGATCAGGAAGATGACGTCAGCCTCATCGACGAGGGATTTGACATAGTAGCTCGGAGCGTAGCGGCCCATCACGTACCCGACGATGCCGACACTCAAGCTGTGCGTGTCGGCGACCGATCCCTTGCCCATCAGGGTCGTCGCCACCGGGAAGCCTGCCACATCCTGGAACCAGGCGAGCTCCGGAACAGCCTGAGAGCTGTGAACCCCGCCGCCGGCGACGATCAGCGGCTTCTTGGACTTCGCCAGGACCTCGGCCGCAGCCTTGATTGCGGCGGGATCGGCGACGACACGGTCCAAGGGATAGGAGCCGTAGACGTTGCTCCGCTCGTCAGCCGCCTCGGCGGCCGCATCCAGGAGATCCGGTGGAAAAAGCAGGGCGACGGGACCTGGGCGCCCCGAAGCCGCAATGACGAAGGCCTGGTCGATGTAGTCGTCGATCCGGTCAGCGCGATCAACCAGCTGCACGAATTTCGCCACGGTCCGCAAAGCTGCCAGATCGTCGAAGTCTTGTGAGAAATTCCTGTCCTTGAATGGACGCGGCACCACCTGGAACAACGCGACCATCGGGATCGACGCATAATAGGCTTCGCTCATTCCGGCCATCATCAGCGGTGTGCCGGGGCCACCAAGCGAACCGACGACTGGAACCTTGCCCGAGACCCGCGCATAGCCGTCCGCGATCATCGCGCCAGCCTTCTCGGTGCGAACGAGGATCTGACGAATGCCGCTGTCGGTGCCCGAGAGGAACACCGGCGAGGGGATGCTCTGGCCAACCATGAATTCGATGCCGTGGCGCTTGAGCGTGGCGACCAATCGCTGCGCGACGGTCTGGTTCGCGGTCCGATGGACCCGCATCGTTGTCTGTTCTGCTACCTCGGGCATCTCTGTCTCGTCTGTCGTTGGGATCTGGGGCACGACCTTTCAGGTCGCTCGATACTTGCAGGACTCGCACGATTTGCCAATAGAGAAACTATTTGCAATATATGCAAAAGTCGCATGACACCGTCGGAGCGCGCAAAGCGCGCTCGCGTCGCGCCAGCGCGAAACCTCAAGTCGCCATCGACTGGCCGCCATTCAAGTCGAGCAGCGTACCGGTGATGAACTTGGCGTCGTCAGACGCCAGAAACGCGCAAGCGCCACCGACATCGTCCGCCTCGGCATGACGTTGCAGGGGGATGGCAAGCCGAATGGCCTCCCGCTCCTCGCGAGGACGCCGCGTTTCCCACAGAGCCCGGACGCGCTCGCTCATGACGAGGCCGGGCAGAATCGCATTTGCGGTGACGCCCTTCGGACCGAATTCCATCGCCAGCGACAATGTGAAGGCATGGACCGCCCCTTTCGCCGCGCAATACGCGGGGCCGTCGATGTAGCTCGAATATCGGCCGGCCTTCGAGCCGATGTTGATGACGCGACCGTAGCCCCTGTCGCACATCGCCGCGACGAATGCCTTGGTCACCCGGAACGTGCTGAGAAGATTGAGGTCAAGCGTTTGCCGCCAGTCATCCTCGGTCTGGTCCAGCAGATGGTAGGGTTTGTCGAGCGCCCCTCCGGCATTGTTGACGACGATGTCGATCACGCCGAACTGGTCGAGCATCCTGCGCGCCGCTCCTGTGACGTCGTCACTATCGAGCACGTTGACCGCGGCTTTGACGAAGGGCAGAGCGCCGTCCGGCGGCGCCATCCCGTCGAGGCCGGGCTGGTTCTTGTCCCAGAGGACCACTTGAGCACCTTCGGCCGCGAAGCGACGTGCGATCGCGGCGCCCAGGGCGCCGGCTCCGCCAGTGACGAGCGCGCGGCGACCTTTCAGACGCCGAAAGTCACCGCGCTGACGCATGATGTTTCTCCCTGAAGTTTTTCAGCGGACGAAGGAGGCCTTGCCCGAACGACCCTTCGCCTTTCCGATTTGGCGCGCGGCCGATACCGTGCCAGAAGGTCCATTGCTTGCCAATAATGAAAACATTTGCTAATAGTGCAAAATCTCGCGACACGCAGGAATGGACGGCACGAGCATCGCCGATGAAAACTGTACGAACAGCTATTCAGCTGCTGACGCTTTTCAGCCCGGAACGGCCGGCGCTCACGGTCTCCGGAGCGGCATCGCATTTCGGGCTGAGCGCGAGCGCCTCGTCCAGGCTGCTTTCCGCAATGGCGACCGCGGGGCTCATTCAAAGGGGACCCGACCGCGCGTATCGCCCCGGGCCGTTAGCCTACAAGCTCGGACTCCTTTATCACTCGCACAATCAGCTCGCCGACCTGGTGAACGGCGCAGCACGCAAGATCGTCGGCGAAACAGGCCTTACGTGTTGGGTTTCCGTCCTGACCGGCGGAGATGCGATGCTGATCAGCCGCTTCCCGGGACCCGCCGACCAGGGCTTCCACGTCGATGCCGGAAACCTCCTGCCGGCGCACGCGAGTGCCGGCGGCAAGGCACTCCTGTCGCGACTATCGGACGACCGGCTCGAAACCGTCCTGACTTCGTCACGCCTAGCGCCCTGGACACCAAAAACCAAGACCGACCTCCGCATCATCCTCTCGGACATCAGAGCCACGCGCGAGCGCGGCTGGAGCATCATTGTCGACGAGCTATTCGAGGGCGTCACCTCCGTTGGCGTAGCGCTCAGCTCGCCGAAGGAAACGACACCCATGGCGCTCAGCGTGTCCATCCCGAGCGCAATACGCTCCGTTTCCCGGGTCGCAAAGGCGATCAACCATCTCGTCGCGTCAGCGCGCGATGTCGCATCGATGATCGCGGATCCGGCCTGGGGCGAAGGGAGGCAACTGCCGGCCGAGAAGGAAATCGTTGCGGCGGTCGAAGCCTATGTGGCCTCGAAGCCGAAGCGAGTCATCGTTCAGAAGAAGCTCAGCGGGCATGCCGCTGCCGGTTCGAAGACAAAGGCGCGCGCGCGGGCCTCGGGACGCAGCCTGCGCTAACGCCGTGTGTCGGCGTTGGACAGCGCCGGATAGCGCTGAATGAAGCGCGCAAGGATGCCTTGGACGGCGCCCGGAGCTGACCGGTTCTTGATCGAATACCCGGCGAGCTCCTTCGCAACCTTGTGCTTCAGGAAGAAGCGCCAGCTCGTTGGCATCTCCAGAAGTTGCCGCACAAAGGCGTCATACGTCTCCCGGCTCCAGATCGACTCGAACTCATCACGCTCCGGACCGAAATCGAAGAATGCTTCGGGTCCCCGCGTCCGATTGTGCCGCAGCCGTGCCGTCTCCTGCTGGTCGACCGCGCCAGATCGGATCGCGACACCATATTCGGATGCTGCCGCTGCCTCGCTGACAGAACCTTTCCGCCAATCCGCCAGGACATCGCCCGGCGGGCGCGCGAAAGGATCGCCCCAGCCGCCGGCGCCGGACGAAGTCAGGATGATCACGTCGTCAGGCTCGGCTCTGAACACGTCCGTGTTCCCGAGGTCCCGCTCCCGGTTCGTTCCCGGATTGAGCAAGTAGCGGGAGGGCTTGCCCGCCCGGCCACCGCGCATGCCCCAGGCCCGGAACCGCGTTCGATCGCGATTGCGTGCGGTTACGATGGTTTCGGGGGAGAAGACCTGAAACCTCATCGTTGTGCCGAGACCGCCGCGGTGCAGCCCGGCACCTCCCGAGTCTGCGGCAAGCCGATACTCGAGAATGCGCACCGGCACCTCGACCTCGTTGATCTCGACCGGCGTGTTCTTCAGGTACCCGGCGTTGCCGCCGGACCCGTCCGAGCCGTCGGCGTGGGGCATGCCGCCACCGCCGCCGACCAGCGGGTTGAGGGCCGCCATCACACGCTGGCCGGTGCGAGGATCGGAGGTCAACACATTGAGGATCGAAATGCTGCCGGCAGGGGCCGCCGGCATCCGATCCGGAAGTGCCTGTGCAAGACAACCGAACACGACGTCCTGCAATCGCGTGGCGGTGAGGCTGCGCATGCCGACCGCGGCAGGAAATTCTGGATTAAGGACACTGCCCTTGGCCGTGATGCACCTGAACGGCCGAGTCATGCCTGTATTGATGGTGATTCCGGGTTTCAGCGTGTAGAAGGCCATATAGATGGCAATCAAGAGCAAGGTATGCCGCTCAAAGCCGCCTGTCGGCACATTGAGCGAAGACCCAAGCTGCGGATCGCTGCGCCGAAAGTCCATAACGACGGAGTCACCCTCGACGATCATGTCGAGTGCCAGGCGACACGGGTATCCACCCTCCGAATCTTCGTCGATGTAGTCTTCAAAGCTGTAAGTGCCATCCGGGATCGTGCGAATGATCCCTCGGGTCTGCTCTTCGCTGTAACCGAGAAGCCCCTCGACCCCGGCGCTGAACTCCTCCGCCCCAAATCTGGTGACAAGCCTCTGCACCGCGCGTTCGCCGGTGTTCACCGCAGCAATGAGCGCTTTCAGGTCTCCCCAGTTCTGTTCCGGCGCGCGAACGTTGGTCATCGCGATTTGGATGATTTCTTCGTTCAGCACGCCCGCCTTGAACAACTTCATCGGCGGAATGCGGATGCCTTCCTGATGCAGCTCGGTCAAGGTTCGCGACAGGCTGGCCGCAACGGCGCCACCGACGTCTGTGTTGTGGATGTGCCCAACCGCAAAGCACACGATCCTGTCACCGTCGAAGACCGGCTTCCAAAGATGAATGTCCGGCGAATGGGTGCACACATGCCCACGGTAGGGGTCGCTGGTAATGCAAATGTCACCAGGCTCGTACGAAAACAGATCGATAAGGTTCCTGTAATCGAGCCCCACGAACCACGTCGATCCGAGTGTTCGCGAGCCGGCGAAAGTCTCACCCGTTGGCGTTGTCAATCCGACGGTGAAGTCTTCGACCTCCTTGACGAACGCCGAGAACGCGGTGCGATAGAGCGTGCTCGCCATGCTCTCGGCCGCGGCCGTGGAGTGATCGGCGAGAATCTGCAGCTTCACCTTGTCGACCATCGCAATCTGCCTCCAGAATACCTAGCGAGCGACCATCTCGAGAATGAGATTGCTGTGGCCGTCGACGCGGCCGATAAAACCCGGCAGCACGCACGTTGTCGTGTCGTTCTGCAGGACAATCGCGGGCCCCTCGAAGTGCGCTCCTGGCGCGAGATCCTCGCGCCGAAAGATCGAAGCGGAACGATAAGCGCCGTCGCAATAGACCTGCACGGTCTTCTCCGCCTTGGCGCGATGCCGATGCTCATCGCGGGCAGGAAAGTCCGGCTTCGGATTCGCCGCCGAAATCGTGACGCGTGCGTTGATGATCTGGATCGCTGCCTCTGGATCGGAATATCCGTACACGCGCTCGTGCTGCGCGTGGAACGCCGCGGCCACCGCGCCCAAATTTCCACGCTGAACCTCCGCGCCGTCGAGCAGCGTATCGAGCTCGAACGCTTGGCCGCGATAGCGCATGTCGGCCGACAGCTGGAGACTCGACGGTGCCTTGTGGTGCTGTTCGTTCCGCAGCCAGCGCTCGCCTTCCTGAGCCAGCGAGCCGAAGGATTGAGCCAGACGGCTGAGACCGGGACGATCGAGGTCGACGTAAATGGTCTCCACGAAGTCGTTCCGACTGTCCGCCACCAACCCTCCAAGTGCACTGAGCACTCCGGGCGTCGGCGGAACGACCACGCGGTCAATGCCGACCTCCCGGGCAATCCAGCAAGCCATCATCGGACCCGCGCCGCCGAACGCCAGCAGTCCGAGAGATTTCGCTTCGACGCCGTTGCGGGCGAGCACCCGCATCATTTCCGCGTACATGCCTGAAACCGCAACCTGGATCACGGCCTCGGCCGTCTCCAGAACGTTCCGGTTCAGCGTGGTCGCGAGACCCTGGATTGCAACCTCGGCGAGGTCCTTTCGGAGCTCCACCGAGCCATAGGCCAATTCGGCCTGGCCGAGGAATCCGGTCACGACGTAAGCATCGGTGGTGGTCGGGAGCTTGCCGCCGCGATTGTAGCAAGCCGGGCCTGGCTGCGACCCGGCGCTGGTCGGGCCACTTTTCAGAACGCCATGCTCGTCGACCCAGGCGATCGAGCCGCCGCCGCCGCCGATCGAGTCGACGGCGACCGCCGGCGCGTGGAGCGAGAACTCGCCGACAATCTGGCCCACGCCATATGAGGGCCGGCCGTCGATGATCAAAGCGACATCGGCGCTCGTGCCGCCGATATCGATACTCGCAATGTTGCCGAAGCCGGAGAGCTGCGCGGTAAAGGACGCCCCGATAACGCCCGAGGCGGTCCCGGACAGCAGCGCACTCACACAGTTCTCCTTGCCGAGCTCTGCGCGCATGACGCCACCATTGGACTTGGTGATCTGCGGCTCGCAGCTGACGCCCTCGCCGCGGAGCGCTGCCTGCAGCGAGCTAAGATATTTCGTCATCCTTGGCTGAACAAAGGCGTTGATCGTCGCGGTCACTGTCCGCTCGTACTCGCGGATCTCGGCCCAGACATCGCTCGAGCAGGTGACGAACAGATCCGGATGCGCGGCGCGAATGTGCTCCTTCACCGCGCGCTCGTGCGCTCCGTTGCGATAGGAGTGCAGCAGCGCGACCACCACGCTCTCGACGCCCTCCGCCCGCGCGGCCGCGATTGCGCGATCGACGCTCGCCAGGTCGACTGGCGTCCCGACGCTTCCGTCCGGAAGCATGCGTTCGGAGATTGCGAACACTCTGTCTCTGGGAACGAGCGGCTTCGGCCGGAGCGAGAACAGATTGAACATGTCGGGCATCTTGAGCCGACCGAGCTCGAGAACGTCCTCGAAGCCCTCGGTGACGAACAGGCCGAGTTTCGCCCCCTGGCGCTGAATGAGGCCGTTCACGCCGACCGTCGTTCCGTGCGTGAAATAGCTGACCGCCTGCGGCTCGATGCCGTACCGACGCTTCAATTCCCGAATGCCTTCGATCACCTCGCCGCCGGGGCGATCCGGCGTCGTCGAGACCTTCAGGGTGTAGAGGCGATTCATCTCATCGAGAGCGACGAAATCGGCGAACGTTCCCCCGATATCAACGCCGATACGATAGCTCATCAGCTTCGCTCCCGGCCGTCACGATGACCGCCGTCATGGATCGGAGCGGGTCGTGCAGACTCGACAAGTTTGCAAATAGTGCAACTAAATGCACATTGTGATAAATGAAGCCTCATGGTAACTTTTCTGTCAATTGAAATCTGGACTCGTTTCCAGGGCCTCGAGCACCTCACGATCCGAAGCAGGAGCTTCACATGATCAGACGCAGGGACTTTCTGATCGGATGCACATCGGTCGCCGTCGCTTCCGGCATTGAACGCCAAGCCTTCGCTCAAGCCGCACCTTTCCGCGTTGGCGTGCTGACCCCGATAACCGGAAGCGGCAGCGCCTATGGCTCGGGCATGCAGTTGACCATTCAGGGCGTCGCCGAGGCGATCAACGCTGCCGGCGGCGCGACCGGGCGAAGGATCGAGATTTTCGTCGAGGACAGCCAGACCAAGCCGGAAGCGGCGGTGCTCGCTGCCCAGAAGCTTGTGAACGTCAGCAAGGTCGAGGCGATCCTGGGGACGTGGTCGTCCGGTGAGGCGATGGCGGTGCTCACCTCGGTCACCAATCCGAACGACGTCATTCACATGACCGTCGCGGGAACGCCGGACTTCACGTCACAAGCCAAGCCCAACCTCGGCTGGCAGGTCACACCATCATCATATGCCTACGGCGTCATCTACGCGAAGATCGCGAGAGAGCTCGGCTACAAACGCCCTGCCACGCTGCAGTTCAACAACGCGTCGGGCCTGGCACAGATTCAGGGGTTCAACGACGCCTGGCAAAAGATGGGCGGCACGGTCGTCAGCTCAGTGATCTATGAGGGAAATCGGCCGAGCTACCGCTCGGAGTTGCAGTCGGTGCTGAGCGGCCAGCCCGACGTTCTCATCTGCGCGAGCTACGCAACCGACGCGCTCAGCATCCTGCGCGAGGCTTTCCAGGCGGGCACGTCGGCCAACTTCATCGTGTCGGCGTGGGCACTGACCGACAAGCTCAGCGAGATGCTCGGCAACGAGTTCGTCGCGCGGATCAGCAGCTGCAACGCACGGCTTGCCCAGGACACTCCGTCGGTGAAAGCCTATGACGAGTTGTATCGCCGAGTGAAAGGTGCAGATGGCTCTTCGAACAGCTACGGCGCAATGTGCTTCGACATGATGAACATGCTTGGGCTCGCCGTAGAGGTCGCAGGGCCAAGCGCCGACCGAGCCAGGATTGCGACTGCCATTCGGGCGGTCGCAAACGGGCCGGGGACGAAGGTGTACGGCTTTGCCGAGGGCAAGAAGGCGCTGGCGAGCGGGGCAATAAAATATAGCGGCGCCTCCGCGGAGCTTCATTTCGATGACCACGGCGCCGAGACCTCCTCGGCTTTCGATTGGCTCCGCTACGAAAATGGAAAGCAGAAGGCCGTCGCGATACTCACCATTTCGTAGCCGAGGAGCGCCAGTGCGGCGCTGACCCTTGGAACCGGGCAGGCGGGTCCCGAGGTTGCGGAATTGCCGAGGCGCACAAGCCCTGACCGACCGATATGCAGCTTGTCATCAACCTTCTCATCAATGGAGCGGTCGAAGGACTGATGACCGCGCTCATCGCGCTTGCGCTGGTGGCAATCTATCTCGTTGCACGTTTCCCGCAGGCTGCAACAGGCGACTATGTCACTGCCGGCGCATATTCTGCCTATATCGTCTACACCAAGGTCGCCGCCAGCATGGTGATCGCGGGCCTGGCAGCCGCGAGCGCGATCGCCATCCTCTCTCTCACATATTTCTTCCTCGTGTTCGGGCGATTTCGCGGCCGCACCTATGTGTCACCGTTGCTGGCGTCGGTTGGAGTGGCTTTCTTGACGCGCAACGTGCTGACCTTCTTCGTCGGCCACGACCCAATCGTATTTCCGACCCCGCTCCTGCCGCCGATCAGACTCGACCCGATTCTTCTTCAGCCGATCGACCTTGTCGTTGTCGCTGCGGCGCTGATCGTACTCGGGATCCTCTCCATCCTGCTTCGGAGCACCGATATAGGTCGCGAAATTCGCGCGGTGTCAGACGATCCGGACCTGGCCAAAATCAGCGGGATCAGGTCACGACAGGTCCTGATCATCGTGTGGCTGATCGTGGGCCTGATCTGCGGGGTCTGCGGCTTCCTTCTCGCCATCCGGTCTGTCGTCGAACCGGATCTTGGATGGAATCTCCTGCTAAACGGATTTGCAGGCGCCATTCTGGGAGGACTTACCAGCTTCCCGGGAGCGGTCGTTGGGAGCCTTTTGATCGGGCTCGCCCAGGAGCTTTCGATCCCGCTGGTCGGCGGCTCCTACAAGCTTGCGGTGCCGTTCCTCGTCATCCTCGTCGTATTGCTGGTGAAGCCGGCGGGCTTGTTCGGCCGCGTCGCCAAGGTTCGCTAGAATGAGCGCATACCTCGCCGCGGTCCTCACTCAGGTCGGCATCTACGCGCTGATGACCACCGCGCTCAATCTGCAATACGGGTTCACCGGTCTCATTAACTTTGGCCTGGTCGCCTTCTATTGCATCGGCGCATACGCGGTCGCGATCCTTGGAACTCTGGGCTATGGTCCACTGTTCGCGGTCTCTGTCGCCCTGCTGGTCGCGGCGGCAGCTGCATGGCCGCTCGGCTTGTTGACGCTCAGGCTAAGGGGCGATTTCCTCGCGATCGTGACATTGGGCCTCTCCGAGGTCATTCGCCTGGTTGCCATCAATGAGCGCAGCCTGACAAAGGGGGCGGGTGGGATCGCAGGCATTCCGCAGCCGCTCGCCGCATGGTCGCCCTGGGGGCTGCTCGCCACGCTGCTTTTCGCGAACGTCGTCGCGGTGCTGATCTTCCGGCGGCTCGTGCGGTCGCCGTTTGGCAGGGTCATCAGGGCGATCCGCGATGATGAAGACGCGCTGCGCACGCTGGGAAAAAGCCCGCTCGGCTTCCGAACCCGCATTCTCGTTATCGGCTGCATGTTGATGAGCCTGGCTGGCGCCTTTCAGGCCTCCAATATCGGATTCGTTTCACCGGATCAGTTTTCTCCAGAAGTTACCTTCCTGGTCTGGATCGCCCTGATTCTCGGCGGCTCGGGATCGCTTTGGGGCGCCCTGGTCGGCGCACTCGCGTTGTTCGGATTTCTCGAGGGATCCCGATACATCCGTGACTTGATCCCTGGAATTGCCGAATCCGATCTTGCAAGCCTGCGCCTTGCCGCGGTCGGGCTCGGCTTCATTGTGCTGACGTTGTTCCGTCCCCAGGGGATTGTCGGTCTCAAGAATTGAGATGCTGAAGTTACAGAACATAAGCTTCGGCTTTGGCGAGTTGGTGATCCTCGATCGCGTCGACCTCGACGTCCCAAAGGGCTCGATCGTTGGTCTCGTCGGGCCGAACGGTGCCGGCAAGAGCACACTGTTTGCTGTCTTATCCGGCTTCGTCGCCGCTGCAGCCGGGACGGTTGTCTTCAATGGAGAGGACATCTCGCAGCTCGGCGTCGTCGCTCGCGCGCGACGCGGCCTGTTGCGGACCTTCCAGGTGCCCAGAGAGTTTGGAACACTCTCTGTCCGAGAGAATTTCGCGGTGGCTCTGCACGGCCAGAAGGGCGAGAAGCTGCGCCATCTGTTCTTACCAGGAAGGGCACTCGCGCAGCAGGCGGAGGATATCGATCGCCGCATCTCCGCGGCCATCGAGCGTTGCGGCTTGTCTCACCTCGCCGACAGCCCGGCGAGCAAGCTCTCCGGCGGACAGAAAAAGTTGCTGGAGCTCGGTCGCGCCACGATGCTTTCGCCTCGATTGCTCTTGCTGGACGAGCCATTCAACGGGGTAAACCCCGCGATGATCTCGCGCCTGTCGGACGCCATTGTCGAGCTGAACCGCGCCGGAACGACGCTGCTCATTATCGAGCACAATCTTGCGGCCCTGGCCAAGCTTACCAACACGCTTCACGTCATGGATCGCGGAAGCATCATTGCGTCAGGGGAGCCAGCGGCTGTCTTCGAGAACCCAAAAGTGCGTGAAGCCTATCTTGGGAGCCGAGGCGTACATCATGCTTGAGGTACGCGGGTTGCGGGGTGGTTACGGCGAGGTCGAGATCCTCAAAGGCATCGATCTTTCTGTCGCCGAAACAGAAATCGTGACAATTGCGGGCACCAACGGGTCCGGCAAATCGACCCTTGGCAAAGGTGTGATGGGCTTGCTGCCACGCATGTCCGGCTCTCTCCTGTTCGGCGGAAAGGATCTCGCGCGCCTTCCGGCCGAGGGCAGGATCAAACTCGGCCTCTTTTATGTGCCTCAGGTCGCAAATGTCTTCCCATCGCTATCCGTGTACGAGAACCTGCAAGTCGTGAAGGCGACGCATGCGCGCGAACGCATTGAGCCGACGCTTGAACGCTTTCCCGCGCTTCGTCAGCGCTTGCGCAACCGGGCGGGCACGCTGAGTGGCGGCGAACGCCAGCAGCTTGCCATTGCCCGCGGCCTCGTGGCGTCAGCGCGCATCATGATCCTCGACGAACCAACTGCCAATCTTGCACCCGCCGTCATGGACCAGGTTCTTTCCATCATTGAGGATCTGCCCTCCCAAGGCTGCGGCGTGCTGCTTATCGAGCAGCGAGCGCGCGAGGCTTTCTCCATCAGCGCGCGCGGCTACATCATGCATCTGGGAGAGATTGTTGCCTCCGGAGATAGGACGATGCTCGACGATCCCTCGCTCGGGTCCATGTTCTTCGGCCTACATTCGCATTAGCATCCGTCTCAACCGGGCGGCCACGACGGCGCAGCCGCGCTCGCCGGCCGCTGCCGCCGCGAGCCGCCTCAATTGAGCCGTTGCCGGCGCCTGCCGAACGCACCCGCGCCGCGCTTAGCCTTCGGATGCGGCACCCTGCCGCGCTCTTAGGCATGTTGTCATCGTCCGGTCGCGGCGTGCTTGCACTTTGAGGCGGCATGCTCTTTGCTAAACAGCGGCACAAGCGCCTCACATCA
>Ga0187784_10001143_pt1 | contig 20808 bp, 19 predicted proteins | sample 1015_SJ02_MP15_2_FD_132964 | JGI IMG/M metagenome (GOLD analysis project Ga0187784, IMG submission 132964) | Tropical peat soil microbial communities from peatlands in Department of Meta, Colombia - 1015_SJ02_MP15_20_MG | ecosystem: Environmental > Terrestrial > Soil > Wetlands > Peat | place...
TCCACGCACATGGCAATGCCCATGCCGCCGCCGATGCACAGCGTGGCGAGGCCCTTTTTGGCATTGCGCTTGCCCATCTCGTGGAGCAGCGTCACCAGCACCCGCGTTCCGGATGCCCCGATCGGGTGGCCGAGCGCGATGGCGCCGCCATTGACGTTGACCTTTTTGGTGTCCCAACCGAGGTCCTTGTTCACGGCGCAGGCCTGCGCGGCAAATGCCTCGTTGGCTTCGACCAGATCGAGATCGCCGACGTTCCAACCGGCTTTCTTCAGTGCCGCGCGCGAGGCCGGGATGGGGCCGGTGCCCATGATCTTCGGATCGACCCCGGCTTGGGCCCAGGACACGATGCGCGCAAGCGGCGTCTTACCGAGCTTCGCGGCTTCGCTCGCCTTCATCAAAACCACCGCCGCGGCGCCGTCGTTGATGCCCGAGGCGGAAGCCGCAGTCACGGTGCCTTCCTTGTCGAAGGCCGGCTTAAGCTTGGCGACCGCTTCGAGCGTGGTGCCGTGCTTGGGGTATTCGTCGCTATCGACGACGATGTCGCCCTTGCGGCTCTTGATTGTGACGGGGATGATTTCGTCTTTGAACTTACCGGCCTTCTGCGCCGCTTCCGTCTTGTTTTGCGAGGCGACCGCGAATTCGTCCTGCTGCTGGCGGGTGATCTGCCACTGCTTGGCGACGTTCTCGGCGGTGTTGCCCATGTGATAGCCGTTGAAGGCATCCCACAGGCCGTCCTTGATCATGGTATCGATCATTTCGAAATTGCCCATCTTCACGCCGTTGCGCAGATGGGCGCAGTGCGGGGCGGTGCTCATGGACTCCTGGCCGCCGGCGACGACGATCTCGCTGTCGCCGTTGACGATGGCCTGATAGCCCAGCGCCACGGAGCGCAACCCCGAGCCGCAGAGCTGGTTGACGCTCCAGGCCGGCACGTCGACCGGGATGCCGGCATAGATCGAGGCTTGGCGGGCCGGGCCCTGACCCTCGCCGGCCTGCAGAATCTGGCCCATGATGACTTCGGAAACGCGGTCGGGCTGGACCCCGGCGCGCTCCAGCGCCGCTTTGATCGCGACTTTGCCCAGGTCATGGGCGGGCAACGATGCAAACGCACCGTTGAATGCTCCGACCGGCGTACGCGCTGCGCTGACAATGACGATATCGTCTTTCATGGCAAGATCCTTCCGGGCTATAGGGTATTTCAGGCGCGGGCTGACCGCGGTCATTGATCTATGTCATAAGGGCCCGTCCGGCCCGCCACAAGGCGTTAGCTGTCGCATCGCTGGCATGTCTCGTGTGTCGCCTACACAGCCCACAAAATGGTAGCAGCGCGCGGCGAAACCGCCTATTTTGTCGGTAAAATCGCGCGGTTCCCGCCTCATGCCCGAGACAACGACCAAAACCACCGAGCCGGTCACGATCAAGAAGTACGCCAACCGGCGACTCTACAACACCGGCACCAGCACCTATGTGACCCTCGAAGACCTCGCCGCGATGGTGAAAAACGGCGAGGACTTCGTGGTTTATGACGCCAAGGACGGCGAAGACATCACCCGTACCGTCCTCACTCAGATCATCTTCGAGCAGGAGAACAAGGAAGGTCAGAATCTTTTGCCGATCGCCTTCTTGCGTCAGCTGATCCGATTCTACGGCGACAGCATGCAGATGCTGGTTCCGCGTTATCTTGAGGCCTCGATCGAATCGTTCACCCGCGAGCAGGAGAAATTCCGCCAGCAGATGGCGCAAGCTTTCGGCGTCGGCGCCTTCACCTCGCTCGACGAGCAGGTGCGCCGGAACATGGAAATGTTCGAGCGCGCCTTCGCCCTGTTTACGCCGTTTGCCCGCCGCGAGGGCGGCGGCGAGGCCGCGGCGGAGCCGGAGAAATCGCAGCCGAAACCGGGCGACATCGACGATCTCAAGCGTCAGCTCGACGAGATGAAGCGAAAAGTCGACCGGCTCAGCGAGAAGGGCGGCGAATAGCTCAGATAACCTGCGCCAGACCGGCCAACCACGGCCGATCGGTCGCGGCGAGGCCGATCAGCGCGCCTTGCAGGTAATCGCAGCCCCAGGCCTCGAGCGTCTTCGCCGCCGCCTCGTCCTGCACCCATTCGGCCACGGTTTTGAGCTTGAGCCGCTTGGCGAGATCGATCAGCGTGCGCACGAAAACGCGATCGTCGTCCGATCGCATGATGTGCTGGACGAAAGCGCCGTCGATCTTGACGATGTCGACGCCGAGCTTGCGCAGATTACGGAACGACGTATAGCCGGCGCCGAAATCGTCGATGGCGATGCGACAGCCGAGATCCTTAACCCGCGCCACGAAACCGCGGGTCTCGTCGATGTCGTGGATTGCCGCGCTTTCCGTGATTTCGACGATGAGGCGTTCGGCGACCCCGGGATGGGTACGCAGCAACGAACCCAAGCCGGCCCACCAGTCCGGATCGGTGGTCGAAGCCGGAGAGACGTTGAAGCTGGTCTGCAGCGCCGGCGCGGCGATCATTTCGTCGACCACCAGTTCAAGGACGCGGAAGTCGAGCAGTCTGACGAGACCGAGCCGCTCCGCCACCGGAATAATATCGTTCGCCGCAATCAGGCTGCCGTCGATGCGCCGGATGCGCATCAGGCATTCGTAGAAAGCCGGCCGCCGGTCCACCGCCGATGCAACCACCTCGTAGGCCAAGAAGATGCGCCGATCGTTGAGCGCGGCGACAATCTCGTCGGTCGCCCGCACATTCTCGCGGCGCATGGCCTCGCGCTCGATATTGGGCCGGTAGGCCTGAAATGAGCCGCGGCGTCTGGCTTTGGCAATGTCGAGGCTTTCTTGGGCGCGGGCAAGGACTTCGGAGACGCTGCGCGCGTGGCGCGGCGCGGTGACCCCACCGATGGTCACGGTGACCGCAATCGGTCCGGCGTCGGTCGGCACCATTTCATCGCGCACCCCCGCCAGCAATCGCTCGGCGGCGATCGCCATGTCGTCGGGCGTGCAGTCGCGCAGCACCAGGCCAAATTTGTTGCCGGAATAGCGGCCAAGCGTGTCCTTGCCGCGCATTCGCCCGCGCAACCGCTTGGCCACTTCGGCGATGACTTGTTCGGCGGTGTCGAAGCCGTACGATTCGTTGATGCGCGCCAAATTGTCGATCGCGACCAGAAGAAATCCGCACGATGAACGAAAGCGCAGCGCCTCCTCGATGGTATCTTCGAGAACTTCGCTCAAGTGATGACGGTTGAATTCGCCGGTGAGCAGGTCGTGGCGCGCGAGATAGGTAAGCTGACGCTCATGCTCGTAGCGCTCGTTGATCACGCGCAGCACGCCATGAGCGCGAAACGGCTGCCCTTCGGGACCCACGAACCAGCGGCCGGTGTCCTCGACCCAGAGCTTGGTTGCCGAAGACGGATCGGGGCGGATGCAATATTGGATTTGATAGGCGACGCCGCGGCCCTCGTCACGCTTATCCGAGCGCGTTACGACGTCGAAACGAGCATGCGCGTTATCGGCGTCGAGAAGTTGCGCATAACCGCGGCCGGTCGAGACGGCCGCCATATCGGGGATCAGCAAGACTTCGGCAGCATTCGTGCTCCACAGCAATGCATCGCTGTCGACGCGCCATTCGTAGGCGACCTCGCCCACCGAAGCGAGAATTTTGGCAGTATCGAGCGCCAGCGCCGGGCGCGGCGGCGCGCCGGGCGCCTTGGCAACTTCGCCGACGCTGCCAGAACCAAACGAACCGCGCGGGCCGACGTTGGTCAAAGTAGTCTCTTCAGGAAAATTGTTGCGGTCCGCCGATGCCGAGGGCGCCGAGTCCTTGTCGGCCTAAGTTACCGAACGAGCCTAAATAATTCGGAAAATCGGCGCCGCAGCCATGGTCCGACACGGCGGCACGGCGTTTGCGAGGTGACGGCGAACGCTGATCTTGCGTCCCGTTTTGGGACAGAGGAGACGCCGTCCTTGCATAACGCCCTCGTTCCCCTCGCACCGACCGACCGGAAAGCCGCGAATTTGCGAGCCGGCAGTCGCGGGAACGCCGATTTCATCGCCCATCTGATCGCGACCTCGATTCAGGCGCCGCAAACTCGATCGCGCCGTCGCGCCACGGCGGACGAGGCAACGGCGGTTTATCGGGCGCTGGCGCCCCTGCCCTCGTTGCCCGGCCGTACCCTCTCCCGCTCGCTGTAACGGCGTGCGCCGACAAGTTTTAGCCGCTTCAGACCTTTCCCGGTCCTTCGATTTCGATTCGACGCAGCGCGCCGCGCATGCCGATGATGAAGCCCGTGAGCACGTCGACCAGCGCAATCGCCGTCAGCAGAAAGAAAGCCGACGTCCCCGCCCGCTGCACCAGCAGAAACTCAACCAGCATGGCAATGAAAAGCGTCACCGCCAGGATATGATCCATAACGGTTCTTGGCCCGATCCGCGTTGATTTGATGATTTCGACCCAAAGCAAGAAAATAGCGAAGGCGAGCAGGATGTCTTCCCAGGTCAGCACCCAGTCCTGGCCGGACATCATGTGCACGGTGGTTACGGCCGAGCTCCAGCCCACGCCCGGCGTCAGAAAGGCGATCATGTTGTAGATCGCGAAGGGAACGAGCAGCAGCGGAAAGCCGAGCACGAACATGACGCCGCCTGTTGCCGCCGCTTCGGCTCATCCCGGCCTGGCGCACCGTGACTAGGAGCGCTGCTGGACGCGGCGCGCACCCGGCCAGGGACCTTTGAACAATTGCGCAACCGCCATGCGCCGGCTCGAACAGGCGCAACGCGCGCGGCCGATGGCGCGGGACGGGTCCGCGGGACCCATGCCCTTAGTCCTCGGTCTTCTTGGTCAACACTTGTCGGCCGCGATACATACCGGTCTTGAGGTCGATGTGATGTGGCCGGCGCAATTCGCCGGAGTCCTTGTCCTCGATATAGGTCGGAGCCTTCAACGCGTCGGCCGACCGGCGCATGCCGCGCCTCGACGGTGAGGTTTTTCGTTTTGGCACGGCCATGGGCACTTCTCCTCTAGCTCGCCTGGCTCGGAATGGCGCGCTTATAGAAGAACGGTCGGCGCTAAGCTAGGGGCTCCTCACGCAAGCGTCGAGCGCGGCGAACTCGGCGGCACGCCGCGCGTAGACGCCGGCGAGCCGGCGCACGATCGGGCTCGGCGTGCGGGCGCTGCGTAACAGGGGATTGGGCAAAATCGCGGCAAGTTCCGCCGCCTCATAGAGGGAGAGGTTGCGCGCCGGTTTGTCGAACGCCCAGCGGGCGGCGGCCTCGGCGCCGAATTCTCCGTTCGGACCCCATTGCGCGATGTTGAGATAGATTTCCAGAATCCGAGGCTTCGGCAGCACCAAATTGAGCCATAGAGCGAGCGGAAATTCGAGCGCCTTGCGGATAAAACTGCGTCCCGGCCAGAGGAACAGGTTTTTCGCCGTCTGCTGCGTAATGGTGGAGGCGCCTCGCAATTCGCCGATGTTATCTTCCGTTTGTTCCAAGGCCTCGCGGATTGCGCCAAGGTCGATGCCGTGATTGCGGCAGAAACTGCCGTCCTCGGCGACGATCACGGCAAGCCGCAGCGTCGGCGCAATACGCGACAACGGCACGGCAATGCGCTCGACCCGTTGGCCGGTCGCGTAACGCCACAGCATCAGCGTCGAGAGCGGTTCGACGAACCGGTAAAACGGCGCAATCGCATAAGGAACGAGCGTAATGACGGCGACCACGATTGCCAAAGTCGCGAGGAGGCGTCGCACAGGCGGTTTCTCCGCGCCGCTTGGCGGTCAGCCGCGGCGCGCTTTAAGTGGTTTAATCCCGCGCGTAGCCGATCAGCGGCTTTTTCTTGCGGCCGAGCAGGATCAGGATCGTCGCTACAATTCCGACGACGACCCAGGCCGGCAAGTCGAAAGCTCTTTGCAGATATGGGTCCCAAGCCCAGGACGCCTTTTGCTTCAACCAATCCTGTACGAAATTGAGGCTGTTTTGATCGACGATCGCCCACACGTCGACCACCTTGGTGTAGATGATGTCGTGGTTGGCCATGGATTTGGTCCCGTCATAGACCAAGAACACGAAAGCGGCAGCCAGCAGGCACAAGCCGATGAAACGAAGCAGAAATCTGATCATTTGCGCGTTCCGGCGGGGCTGCGGATTGGCCGTGCCAATGGTCGCTTAGGTGGTCTCGGCCAGCAATTACCCTTAGCGGCGCGGTTGTTCAATGCACCGCCTTGCCGCGGCGCTCCCTTGAGCACCAGTGGCGCCTTTGGCTAAGGTTCCAATATCTGCCTCGACCGCTTTGGTGTCACCAGGGGGATGTAAAATGGCGTTCAAGAATGGCGGCACAAGTGGCGGCTCTTCGCAGCGGCCGACTTTCACCGACCAGGAGGCCTTGCTGTTTCACAGCGGGGGCCGGCCCGGTAAACTCGAAGTCATCGCCACCAAGCCGATGGCCACGCAGCGCGACCTGTCGCTGGCCTATTCGCCCGGCGTTGCCGTCCCGGTGCTCGCCATCGCCGAAGACGAGGCCAAAGCCTTCGACTACACAACCAAGGGCAACTTCGTCGCGGTTGTCACTAACGGCACCGCCATTCTCGGGCTCGGCAATCGCGGCGCGCTGGCAGCCAAGCCGGTGATGGAAGGCAAGGCGGTGCTTTTCAAGCGCTTCGCCGACATCGACTCGATCGATATCGAGGTCTCCACTGAAGATCCCGATGAATTCATCAACTGTGTGAAATTGCTCGGCAAAGGCTGGGGTGGCATCAACCTCGAAGATATCAAGGCGCCGGAATGCTTTATCATCGAACAGAAGCTGCGCGAGCTTCTCGATATTCCGGTATTCCACGACGATCAGCACGGCACGGCTATTATCGCCGCCGCCGGCCTGATCAACGCGCTCGAACTCACCGGCCGCGACGTCAAACATACCAAGCTGGTCTGCAACGGCGCCGGCGCGGCCGGCATCGCCTGCCTCGAATTGCTGCGGGCCATCGGGTTCCACCCGGAAAACCTCGTGCTGTGCGACACCAAGGGCGTCATCTACGAAGGCCGCAAGGACGGTATGAACCAGTGGAAGTCGGGTTTCGCAGTGAATACCAAGGCGCGCACGCTCGCCGAGGCGGTCGCCGGCGCCGACGTGTTCTTCGGGCTATCGGTGAAGGGTGCGATGACTGGGGCGATGGTGAAATCGATGGCCGATCATCCGATCATCTTCGCCATGGCCAACCCCGATCCGGAAATCTCGGTGGAAGAGGTCGCCGCGGTACGCACCGACGCCATCATGGCCACGGGCCGTTCGGACTATCCGAACCAGATCAATAACGTGCTGGGTTTTCCCTATATTTTCCGCGGCGCGCTCGACGTTCGCGCGCGCGCGATCAATATGGAGATGAAGATCGCCGCCGCGCACGCGCTCGCCAAGCTCGCGCGCGAGGATGTCCCCGACGAAGTCGCCGTAGCCTACGGGGCGCGGCCGAAATACGGACCCGATTACATCATCCCGGTGCCGTTCGATCCGCGGCTCATTTCCGACATTCCGTCGGCGGTGGCCAAAGCGGCGATGGATTCCAAGGTGGCGCGGCGGCCCATCGCCGATATGGAAATCTATCGGCAGCAGCTGCGCAGCCGGCGCGACCCCATCGCCGGCGTCTTGCAGGGCGTTTACGAACGGTTGCGGCGGCGGCCGCGCCGCGTCGTCTTCGCCGAGGGCGAAGAGGAACAGGTGATCCGCGCCGCGGCAACCTTCGTGCATCAGGGCCTCGGCACGGCGCTGTTATGCGGCCGTGAGCAGCGCGTGCGCGATACGGCGCAAGCGCTCGGCGTCGAGCTTGGCGGCGATATCGAGATCGTCAATGCCGCGATCTCCTCGCGCAATTCCGCCTATGCCGCCTATCTCTACGAACGCTTGCAACGGCAGGGTTTTCTGCAGCGCGACTGCCAACGGCTGGTCAATCAGGACCGCAACCATTTTGCCTCCTGCATGGTCGCACTCGGTGATGCCGACGCCATGGTCACCGGCGTCACCCGCAATTTCTCCGTCGCGCTTGGGGATGTGCGCCGTTGCATCGATCCGAAGCCGGGACACCGCGTGATGGGAGTTTCGCTGGTGTTGGCGCGGGGACGCACGGTGCTGGTCGCCGATACGGCGGTGACCGAGATGCCGAACGCCGTCGACCTCGCCGAGATCGCGGTTGAGGCGGCGCGTGTCGCGCGCTCGCTCGGTTACGATCCGAAACTCGCTTTTCTCGCCTTCTCGACCTTCGGCCATCCGCCGGGTGAGCGCTCCGAGCGGGTGCAGGAGGCGGTACGGCTGTTGGACGCTCAACGCGTCGATTTCGAATATGACGGCGACATGGCCGCCGACGTGGCCTTGGACATGGAGCTGCGCGGGGCCTATCCGTTTTGCCGCCTGTCCGGTCCGGCCAATGTGCTGATTATGCCGGCGCTTCATTCCGCCTCGATCTCGAGCAAAATGCTGATGGAACTCGGCGGCGCCTACGTGATCGGGCCGATGCTGGTCGGTCTTGACCGCTCGGTGCAGATCGTGCCGCTGTCGGCAAACGACGCGCAACTCGTCAACATGGCGGCGATCGCCGCCTACAATGCCAGCGCCTAGTGTGGGGATTTTAAGTTCCTAAGATCAAGCGGCTTGCTCAGATAGGAACTTCAAATCCAAAAACCACACTAGAATCATAACTTTGCTAGTGTCCCTTTTGATTCCGAAGTTCGCATCAAAGGTGCCGTTAGATCATGCGAACTTCGGAATCGGGACACTAGGACGCATGCAGATACGCAAGCTCGGCACGGCGGGGCCGCAGGTATCCCTGGTCGGGCTTGGCACTAACAATTTCGGCGGCCGTATCGGGCTTAAGGCGTCGCGGCTGGTTGTGGACAGGGCGCTCGATCTGGGCGTCACCTTGATCGACACCGCCGATGTCTACGGCAACAAGGGCGGTTCCGAAGAAATTTTGGGCGAAGTTCTTGGGTCGCGCCGCAGCAAAGTAGTGCTGGCGACCAAATTCGGAATGCCGATGGACAGCGCCGCCGGGCGCGCCGGCGCATCGCGGCGCTACATCATGCAGGCTGTCGAAGCGAGCTTGCGGCGGCTCAAGACCGACTGGATCGATCTTTATCAGGTGCACCGGCCGGATCCGGCAACGCCGATCGCGGAAACGCTGCGCGCGCTCGACGATCTGAGAGTGGCGGGCAAAATCCGCTTCATCGGCTGCTCCAATTTTTCGGCTGCGCAGTTGGAGGAGGCACAGACGGTTGCATCGCGAACCGGAATCGCCGGCTTCATCTCGTGCCAGGACGAGTACAATTTGCTCGATCGCAGCCTTGAAAAGGATCGCTTGCCGCTCATGCAAAAGCATGGTCTCGGCTTGTTGCCGTATTTTCCGCTGGCCAGCGGACTGCTGACGGGAAAATATCGCCAAGGGGCGCCGCTGCCTGCCGGCTCGCGCCTCGCCAGGAGCCCTCACCACGCCGACGGTTTGCTCAACGCGCGCAGTTGGCGCCTCGTCAAGGATTTACGCGAATTCGCCGCACGGCGCGGTCATACGCTGCTTGAACTGGCGATGAGTTGGCTTGCCAGCCAGCCGAATATCTCCAGCATCATCGCCGGCGCAACGCGGCCCGAGCAGGTCGAAGCGAACGCCGCGGCGGTCGGCTGGGAACTCTCGCAGCCGGAGCTCGCCGAGATCGACCGCATAACTCTTTAACGTTGCGGCTGAATTCACAACAGCGGATTCACGAGGCCGAAACTTCTGCGGCCTAACCTGCGGTTTTATGCAGCATTTCGCGCCGCCGTTTGCCCTCGAGCTCCACGGCCTGGTCAAGCGCTTCGACCGACCCGCGGTCGATGGGCTTGAGCTTCGCGTCCGGTCCGGCGAATTTTATGCGCTGCTCGGCCCGAATGGCGCCGGCAAGACGACGACGCTGCGCATGATTGTCGGTCTGTTGCGGCCGGATGCCGGCACGATCCGCGTCGAAGGCGTCGACGCGCTCGCCGATCCGGTGGCGGCGAAGCGCATCATGGCGTGGATTCCCGACGAGCCGATGATCTACGACAAGCTCACGCCGCGGGAATATCTCGAGTTCGTCGCCGCGCTTTGGGGCATCGCGCCCGCCGCCGCCGAGCCGCGCGCCGAACAACTGCTCGATTGGCTCGAACTTACGCCTCATGCGCAAGCACGCTGCGAAGGCTTCTCCAGGGGCATGCGCCAGAAAGTCGCTCTCGCCGGCGCCCTCATCCACGAGCCGCGGCTGATCATCCTCGATGAGCCGCTGACCGGGCTCGATGCCGGCTCGGCCCGCCAGGTCAAAACCGTGCTGCGCGAGCGCGTTCGCGCCGGCGGCACCGTCATCATGACCACCCACATTCTCGAAGTCGCCGAACGCATGGCCGATCGCATCGGCGTGATCGCCCACGGCAAGCTCGTCGCCGAAGGCACACTGCAGGAACTCCGGCGCCAGGCCGGCAAATCCACGAACGCAAATTCGGACGCGCACCACGCCGCAAGTCTCGAAGACACTTTCCTCGCACTGCTTTCGGCGCCGGCGCAAGCGGCATGATCGCCTCTGCGGGATCCGCAGCGTGGTTTGCTTGCCACGAATCGCGCCTTGCTTGGCGCGACTGGCTGGCGATGATCACGGCCGGCCGGCGCGAGCGGCTACCGCGCGCCGTCGTCGCTATCGCGGCCTTCGTAATTTTCATGCATTTCGTCGCTTACTGGGTGGTCGCCCCTTACGCCGCGGCCACACCGGATAAGGGGACTTTGCTGATCATCACCGGCAGCGTGCTGCTGTCGTGGCTATTGATGATCTCGCAAGCGATGGAATCGATGACGCGCGCCTTCTATTCGCGCTCCGATCTCGACCTCATCCTGGCGTCGCCGGTGGCCACGGAAAAGGTCTTTGCCGTGCGCATCGCAACGGTCGCTTTGTCGGTAGCGATGATGGCGACGCCCCTTGCCGCGCCATTTATCGATGTGCTGATCGCGCGCGGCGGCTGGCGCTGGCTGGGCGCCTACGGCTTGATCGCCGCCATGGGCGCAGCGGCCACGGCTCTGGCGGTCGGACTGACCGTCGCGATGTACCGGATCATCGGCGCCAAACGCACCCGCCTGGTAGCGCAAATCGTCGCCGCGGTTATCGGCGCCGCCTTTGTGATCGGACTGCAAATCGCCGCCATCTTGTCGTACGGGACGATTTCGCGCGTCTCGGTATTGCAGTCGCAAACCGCGATGATGCTCGCACCCGATGCCGACAGCCTGCTGTGGTGGCCGGCGCGCGCCGCGCTCGGCGACGGCGTGCCGCTTGCCGCTGTGATGGCGATCGGCCTTGTCATGCTGCTCACCGCCATTGCGATCGTTGCCCCGCGATTTGGCGACTACGCCGTGACTGCGGCGGGGGTGGGCGTTGCCTCCTGCACGTGCGCTCGGCGCGTGGCGGCTTTCCGCCCGACCACGCCGCGGCGGGCACTGCGCCGCAAGGAATGGACGCTGTTGCGGCGCGATCCTTGGCTCATTTCGCAGACGCTTATGCAGATGCTTTATCTCATTCCGCCGGCAATTCTTTTATGGCGCAGCTTTGCCAGCGGCGATGGCGCCTATCAGCTATTGGTTCCGATCCTGGTGATGGCGGCGGGCCAGCTCGCCGGCGGTCTCGCCTGGCTTGCGATCTCGGGTGAAGATGCGCCCGACCTGGTCGCTGCCGCGCCGATTCCGGCAGGCTTCATCATCCGGGCCAAGATCGAGGCGGTGCTCGGGATCATCGCGATAATTTTCGCGCTCTTGGTCATGCCGCTGGCCGTGATTTCGCCGTGGCATGCGCTGGTCGCCGGCGTCGGCATCGTCATCGCCGCGGTGGCGGCCACCGCAATCCAGTTGTGGTTCCGCAGCCAGGCCAGGCGCAGTCAGTTTCGCCGCCGTCAGGTTTCCTCGCGCATCGCCACTTTCGCCGAGGCGTTTTCGTCGATCGGCTGGGCCGCTACGGCGGCGGTCGCGGCATCTGACCTGCGGCTTGCCGCCGCGCCTGCCATGCTCGCGTTGCTTGTGGTCGCCGGCGCCTGGTTCATGCGACCGCGCGCGCCGAAGGCTTAAGACCGTCTCGACGCGATAAACCCTGCTATGATTTAACTTGCTCCTCGCGCCTTGCGCAAAGGCGATGAAGGACTAGGGTTGCGTCCCGCTTGCGGAGGCGTGGGTGAAAAATAAGCCGGATTGGGAGTGGCCGAACGGCAAGCGCATCGCCGTCGTCTTCAATGTCTGTCTCGAAGCCTGGTCGGACGCCAAGGCGCCCGGCATCAGCCCGATGGGCAATCCGCTTCCGCCAGGCGTGCTCGACACCATGGCGATTTCCTGGGCCGCCTACGGCGTCGAGGTCGGCATCCACCGCCTGATGGACGGCTTCGCCCGCCACGGCGCCAAGGCGAGCGTGATGGTCAACGCCATCGTCGCCGAACGGTCGCCGCATACGGTGCGGACGATTGCCGACCGCGGCCATGAAGTCTTATCGCATTCCTACGCCATGGACGTGATCCCGGCGCTCTTGTCCGACGACGAGGAGCGCGGCAACATCGCGCGCTGCACCAAGCTGCTTGCGCAGGCCTCCGGCAAGCCGGTGCGCGGCTGGCTGTCGCCCCGCGGCACTTCGCGCAACGAGACGCCGCGGCTGCTTGCCGAGGCCGGCTATCGTTGGTACGGCGATGTGTTCGATCGCGACCTGCCCTATCTCAAGAAAGCCGGCAACGGCACGATCGTCGCCATTCCGCTCGGCACCGACGTCAACGACATGGCTTTCATGAAACATGGCGCTCCGCCGCAGCTGATGCTGGAATCCTTCGAGGAGAATCTCACCGTGGCGCGGCAACACGGCGACGGTCCGGCCATGATCGATGTGACCGCGCACGCCCATATTTTCGGCCGGCCGCGCGGCGCCTATTACTACGACAAGATCATCGAACGTGCGGCGGCCGCGCCGGATGTTTGGATCGCCACGCGCGCCGAGATCGCCGATCATGTGCTGAGCGCGGCGGCGCCCTAGAACAATACGCACCGGGAGAAACGTTCCGTGACTCCGTTCGAAATGGTGGAGCCAAGGTCGCTGAAGGAGGCGATCGCGCTGCTCGATCCGGAACAGCCGGCGATCCGCCCGGTCGCCGGCGGCACCGCGCTGATGCTGATGATGAAGGCCGGCGTGTTTCAGCCGAGCCGCCTGGTCTGCCTGCACGGCATCGAGCCGCAATACGCGGGCATTGCCGTCACCGGCGCCGGCGAGCTGCGGATCGGCGCCATGGCGACGCTAAGCGAAGTGGAAACAAATTCGGACGTCGCTGCGCGACTACCCGTCTTGGCAAAAGCAATGCGAACGCTGTCGAATCCCCGCGTGCGTAACGTCGCTCGCGTCGGCGGTGCGCTCGCCCACGGCGATCCGCACATGGATTTGCCGCCGGTTCTCGCCGCGCTCGGCGCGCGCGTTGCGATCAGCGGTCCGACCGGCGATCGCGAATTGCCGCTGGAAGCGTTGTATGCGGGCTATTACGAGACCGTGCTGGCGAAGAACGAACTCATTACCGCGGTAACGGTGCCCGGACTTGACGGACGCAAGGCCGCCTATGTGAAGGTCACATCACGCTCCGCCGACGACTGGCCCGCGCTCGGTATCGCGGTGTCGTTCGCGCTTGCCGATGGCGCGCTGCGCGATCCCGTCGTCGTCGTCAGCGCCGCCACCGAGAAGGTCACGCGCATGACGAGCGCCGAAAAATTGCTGCAGGGCGCGGCGCCGGATGACGCGGTCCTGCAACGCGCCGGCGCGGCTGCGGCTCAAGAAGCCGCGATGCTTGCCGACGCCCACGGATCGGCCGCCTACAAGCGGGAACTGCTGCGGGTTTATCTGCGCCGCGCCGTGCGGCAGGCGGTGCAGCAATGAACCAGATAGGCCGCAATATTCCACGCCTGGAAGTGCGCGCCAAGGTGACCGGGCGCGCCGAATACACCCACAATCTGCGGCTGCCGGGCATGCTCTACGGCAAAGTGTTTCGCTCAACGGTGCCGCACGGCCGCATCCGCAGCATCGACACGCAGGCGGCGCGCGAACTGCCCGGCGTGCATCGCGTCGTGACCGGCGAAGACATCCGCAAATCGATTCCCGAGCCGTATTACGGGCCGGCGTTCCACGACCAGCCGATCCTGGCGCTCGACAAAGTGCGTTATGTCGGCGAGCCGGTGGCGGTGGCGCTCGCCAGCGACCCGCATGTCGCCGAGCGGGCGGCGCAGATGATCGCGGCCGAATATGACGAGTTGCCGGCGGTGTACGATGAAATCGCGGCCATGCAGCCGGACACTTTGGTCCACGAAGTCTTGCGCCCCGCCGGGACTTTCGCGGATCTGAAGCATCTGCAAGGCCGCAAAGGCACCAATGTGGCGCTCGACTACCATCTGCGGCGCGGCGACGTCGATAAAGCCTTCGCCGGCGCGGCGCGGGTCTTCGCGCACACTTTCAAGACCCAGCAATGTCTGCACGTGCCGTTCGAACCCCACGTCGCCGTCGCCGAGCCGGGGGATGACAGGCTGACGATCCATACCTCGAACCAGACGCCGTCATTCGTCCGCGTCGAAATTGCGCGGTTGTTCGGCTGGCCGGAGAATCGGGTGCGGGTGAAGGTGCCGTATCTCGGCGGCGGCTACGGCGCCAAAGTCTACGTCAAGCTCGAACCGCTGGTCGCCGCCTCGGCCATGCTGGTGCGCCGCCCGGTCAAGATCGCGCTGACCATGGAAGAGCTGTTCTACATGATCACCAAGCATCCGACGACGTTCCGCATCAAGAGCGGCGTCGATAATGACGGCCGCCTGGTGGCGCGCAGCTGCGAAGTGTTTTGGAATGGCGGCGCCTATGCCGATATCGGCCCGCGCGTGACGCAAAAATCCGGCTTCACCGCGGCGGGTCCCTACGACATCGAAAACGTCAGCATCGATTCCTACGCGCTCTACACCAACCGCACGCCGGCGGGCGCACTGCGCGGTTTCGGCGTCCCTCAGCTGGTCTGGGGTCACGAGAGCCACACCGATCTGATCGCGCGCGAGCTCGGCCTCGATCCGATCGAATTCCGCAGGAAAAATCTGTTGCGCGACGGCCGCCCGCACGCCAGCGGCACCGTGCTGCGCGACGCCGCGATCGGCCAGGTGCTCGATACGCTGGCCGCGCGGATGAACTGGAACGCGCCGTTCGACCGCGGCAGCGCAACAGTGCGCCGAGGCCGCGGCGTCGCCATCGGATTGAAGGCCTCGATCTCCCCGACCACATCGGTGGCGATCGTCAACGTATCCGCCGATGGCAGCGTTTATCTCTACAAGACCACGGTCGATATGGGGCAGGGGTCGGATACGGCATTCGCGCAGATCGTCGGCGAAGTGCTCGGCGTCGAGGCGGAAACCGTGCGCGTGATCGCGCCGGACACCGACGTGACGCCATACGATATGGGCACGCTCGGCTCGCGGTCGCTGTTTCACATGGGTACGGCGGTGCGCCTGGCGGCGGAGGACGCGCGCGCCAAATTGCGCGCGCTCGCCGCCGAAGCCGGGCTTCCCGAGGGCACCAATTATCCGCCCGCCGAAGTGTTCAGGAAACGCTACGGCATTCAGGCCGGCAATGTGGTCGGCACCGCGAGCTATGTGCCGAGCTACAAATCGCCGGATCCGCAGACCGGCCTGTCGGATAACGTCACGCCGTTTTGGATGGTCGCCGGCACCGGCGCCGAGGTCGAGATCGATACCGAAACCGGCCGCGTGCGCGTCTTGCGGCTCGTTAACGCGGCGGATTGCGGCAAACCGGTCAACCCCGCGATAGCGCGCACGCAGCTGTCCGGTGCGGTCATCATGCAGCTCGGCTTCACGCTGACGGAAGCCATGCATCTCGACGGCGGCCAGGTCACCAATGCCTCGCTCGCCGATTACAAGATCCCCGGCATCGGCGACATTCCGCCGATGGAAAACGAATTGGTGGCCGCCGAACAGCATTCGGGCCCGTTCGGCGCCAAGGGCATCGGCGAATCCGGCACGTTCGGCGTCTCGCCGGCGATCGCCAACGCCATCCACGACGCCGTCGGCGTCCGCATCTTCGAACTGCCGATCACCGCCGAGGCGGTGCTGCGCGCGCTGCGCGCCAAGGAAGGCCGCCCGCTCGAGGATCGATGACCGCCGCGCGCACCATCAATTTCACGCTCAACGGCGAGACGGTGTCCGCCGCGATCGAGCCGCACCGCAATCTCGTCGAGCTGTTGCAGCGCTTTGATCTGTTCGGCGCGCGCGAAAGCTGCGGCCAGGGCCTGTGCGGCTGCTGCACCGTGCTGGTCGACGACCAGGCGGTGTCGGGCTGTCTTTATTTTGCGGTCTGGGTCGACGGCAAAAACGTCACCACCGTCGAACATCTCGATGCCGACGGTTCGCTGTCCAAGGTGCAACAGGCGTTTATCGCTTGCGGTGCGTTCCAATGCGGCTTCTGCACGCCGGGTTTCGTGCTGATGACGCATCAACTGCTCAAGGCGCATCCCGACCCGAGCGACGAAGACATCCGGCATTATCTTGCCGGCAATCTGTGCCGCTGCGCCGCCTATCCGGAAATCGTCGAAGCGGTCAAGCGCGCGGCGAAGGCGACTTAGTCGTTGCCACTGCGGGCCCGGCGCCGCGATTTGATCTTAGTCAATTCAGCCGCCGCACCAGCCGACTAACCTGTTTTCTGCGATGGCCCGGGCTGAAGCCGATATTTCGACGTCGCCGTTGAAAGATTTGTTGCAAGCCGTTCCCGGCTGGTTGCTGGCCGGCGTGCCGCTGGCGTTAGTGCAGCCGATCCTGACCCACATCGCCACGCATGTTGCCCGCTCGCGTCCCGAACTGTTCGCCCGGCTTGGCCCGCATGTCGACAAGCTCTTCCTGATCGATCCGATCGACCTCCCGTTCGTGCTCTTGTTGCGGCCCAACGCCGCGCGGCCCTCCTTGACGGCAAGCCGTAGATACGAACGCCCGCGTCATGACGCGGCGATTGCCGGCACGTTTCTCAATCTCCTCGGCATGATGGATGGCTCGCTCGACGGCGATGCGCTGTTTTTTACGCGGGACTTGCGGGTGAGCGGCGATACCGAGGCCGTTGTCGCGCTGCGCAACGCGCTCGACGACGTCGAAGGCAGCGCGCTCGACAGTATCCTCGCGGCGTTCGGGCCGCTGGCGGCACCTCTGCAGCTGGCGCTGTCGTCGTGGCGCGGCACGCGCAGGGGGAAGCCGCGATGAATGCCGGCGGCTACGTGCGTCCCGAACTGGTCTGTCCCGCCGGCACGCCGGCGGCGTTGCGGACCGCAGTCGATGCCGGCGCCGATGCGGTTTATTGCGGCCTGCAGAATGCGACCAACGCCCGCAACTTCCCCGGCCTCAATTTCACGCCGGCGGAGCTGGAAGCGGCGATCGGCTACGCTCACGCGCGGCACGCCAAGGTGCTGCTCGCCGTCAATACATTTCCGCGCGCCGGACAATTTACCCTGTGGCGCGACGCGGTGGATCTCGGTGCGCGGCTGGGCGCGGACGCGCTGATCGTTGCCGATTTCGGCGTGATCGACTACGCCGCGCGGAGCTATCCGAAGCTGCGACTGCATCTCTCGGTCCAGGGCGGCGCGTCATCGCCTGAAGCCATCCGCTTCTACTGTCGGGAATTCGGCATCAAACGCGTGGTGTTGCCGCGCATCCTCACCGTCGCCGAGATTGCCGATATCCATCGGCAGATCCCTTGCGAGATCGAAGCCTTCGTGTTCGGCAATATCGGCATGATGGCGGAGGGCCGTTGCAGCCTCACCAATTATGTCTGCGGCCTCTCGACCAATATGGACGGCGTCTGCTCGCCGGCCGCGGACGTGCATTACGAGGAGGATGCCGAGCGCAACCTCACGACCAGGCTCGGTCCGTTTGTCATCGACCGGTTCAGCGGCGGCGAAAGCGCGGGCTACCCGACCATCTGCAAGGGCCGTTATCTGTGCAAGGCGCGCAACGAGCCCTATTACGCCTTCGAAGAGCCGGTCACGCTCAACCTGTCCGCGCTGCTGCCCGATCTCATGCGCGCCGGCGTGACCGCTTTGAAGATCGAGGGTCGCCAGCGCAGCCGGGCCTATGTCAGGGCGGTGGTGGCGGCATTCCGCAACGCCGTCGACGACATCAAGGCCGGCCGTGATGCCAAGCTGGCGAGTTTGCTCGCGCTCACCGAGGGGCACCGCGAAACCGAAGGCGCCTACCGCAGCAAGACATGGAGATAGCACAGTGGGCGAGGTCGCAGCCGAAATCACCCTGGGTCCGGTGCTGTTCAATTGGCGGCCCGATGAGTGGCGAGATTTCTATTACAGCATCGCCGACGAGGCGCCGGTGGGCACCGTCTATCTCGGCGAAGTCATATGCTCGAAGCGGGCGCCGCTATTCGCGGCCCATTACGAGACGGTGGCGGAGCGGTTGCGCGCCGCCGGGAAAACGGTGGTGTTCTCGACGCTCGCCGAGGTCACGCAAAGTCTCGATCGCAATCTGGTCGAGAGCGTCTGTGCCGAACGGAACTATCTGATCGAGGCCAACGACGCTTCGGCGTTGCCGCAGCTTCAGGGGCGGCCGCATCACATCGGTCCGCTGATGAATGTTTACAATGAGCGCAGCGTTGCGTTCCTTGCCCGCGGCGGCGCGCGCAACTTCTGCCTGCCGGTCGAAATGCCGGCCCAGACGATCGGCGCGCTCTGTCGGCAGACGCAAAACCTCGACGTCACGCTCGAAGTCGCGGTTTTCGGGCGCATGCCGCTTGCGCTTTCCGCGCGCTGTTATCACGCGCGCGCTCACGGCCGTACCAAGGACAGTTGCCGTTTTGTCTGCGAGGAGGATCCCGACGGACTCGAGCTGCGGACGCTCGGCGGCCAGCCCTTCCTGGCGATCAACGGGGTGCAGACTCTATCCTACGAATTTCTCAATTTGATCGACCGGGTCGAGGAGCTGCGGCAGATGGGGGTGTCGCGCTTCCGGCTGTCGCCGCACAGCTGCGATATGGTCCGCGTGGCAATCGCGTTTCGCGGCCTGCTCGACCGCGCTCTCACCGTGAATGAGGCCGCGGAGGCGCTGAACGATATGAACGTTCGCGCGCCGTATTGCAACGGGTTCTATTTCGGCAAAGAGGAGCTTGGCCGCGGCAACCCGGCCGACCAGCGACGTTCGGCGATGCGCTAGTGGTCCTTCGATTCTAACATTCGCACAAGAGACTGCCGAACCCGGATGCGAATGTTAGAATTGCACCACTAGTCAGGCGGTATTGAGCGCATCGATGAATCGCTGCTTGATTGCGTGCCCGTCGCGCAGCGGCAGCACGCGCGGCACGTCGTCACAGCCGATGCGCGCATTGACCAGAATCGGACCCGCACCCTCATGCAAGAGCTTGCGAGTGTCCGCCGCCTCCTCGATTCGCGATATGGCACGCGCCGACTTGAAGCGGCAGGCCAGCGCCATGGCGACGAAGTCGATCCCGGCCGCCGTGGCGCTCGGCTGCATGCCGGTTTCGCCGTAACGGGCGTTGTCGAGCACGACGATGACAAGATTTCCCGGTTGCTTGACGCCGATCGTGGCAAGGCTGCCCAGACCCATCAGCATGTCGCCGTCGCCCGTCAGTACGGCGACGCGGCGATCCGGCCGCGCCAAAGCCAGTCCGAGACCGATCATGGCAGTGCCGCCCATCGCCCCCCAGAGATAAAAATTGAGCGGATGATCGCCGGCGGCGGCGACGTCATAGGTCGCCGAGCCGAGCCCGGGCACAACCAGGAGATTGCCGCGGTCGATGAGGAGATGCCGCACGAAGTCGCGCCGCTTGAGCATCATCGCGTCCACTGTTTGGGGCCGATCAGCCGTTGCGACAAGAGGATCGCGACCTGGAGATTGCCGTTGAACGCCATATCGCAGCCGGCGCCGACGATTTCATCAACGGCGTCGGCGCTTTCCGCCCGGTAAGTCAGGAAACCGCAAAGCCGCAGCACCTCTTCGGTGATCGCGCCCATCGGCACCTGCCACTGATTGAATTCGCCGAACTCGCCGCGCATGGTCACCAGGACGACGCAGCCGAAGCCGCAATTGCGCAACAGCGAAAACATATTGACGCAATTGCCGACGCCGCTCGACTGCATCAACAGCGCCGTCCGCTGGCCGCCGAGCGCGGCGCCGGCGACAAGGCCGACGCCTTCTTCCTCGGTAGTCAGCACCACGTCGGCGATATTGGGATCGTCGCGACAGAGCGCGATCAGCCGGCTATGGCCGGCGTCCGGTACGTATCCGACCTGGCGGATGTCGACCCGCCGGAACTGCGCATAGATCGCATCGGGCCAGGATGTTTCGACGTTCAGCGGCGTATGCAACGGCTGTCTCTGCGGTCTTGCAAGCGGGCGGTCGAGGCTTTGCAACTATCGCATTGGTCACTAGAGTGCGCCATACCCCACCGCGCCGAACGCGCGCGTTGCACGACCGCAAGAGAGGTCGCCAAGGGATGTTGCCAAGGGAGGTCGCCATGGCTGCACGGCTCCGCCACATCGCGCTGTCGGTTCCCGATCCGGACAAAGCGGCGAAGTTCTTCGAAGACGCCTTCGGCATGAAACGCGTCGGCAAGGCGGGAATCGGCTGCTACGTGTCCGACGGCACCATCAATGTCGCGCTGTTGAAATACGACGGCGAGGTGCCCGGATTTCACAAGGGTTATCACGGCCTGGTGCATTTCGGCATGTGGGTGGACGATCTCGACGAAGCGGCCAAGAAGGCGACCGACGCGGGCGCCACCCACTTCGCCGGAGCCCCGGA
>Ga0187784_10001145_pt1 | contig 20795 bp, 22 predicted proteins | sample 1015_SJ02_MP15_2_FD_132964 | JGI IMG/M metagenome (GOLD analysis project Ga0187784, IMG submission 132964) | Tropical peat soil microbial communities from peatlands in Department of Meta, Colombia - 1015_SJ02_MP15_20_MG | ecosystem: Environmental > Terrestrial > Soil > Wetlands > Peat | place...
GCGCATGACGGAGCGGGAGATCACCAAACTCATTTTTCTGCCCGGCTTTTCGACCGCCGAAAAAGTCACCAACGTCTCCGGGCGGGGCGTGGGCATGGACGTGGTACGGACCAACATTGAGAAAATCGGAGGCGCCGTCGACGTGCAGTCCAAGCCGGGACAGGGGACGACCGTGCGCATGAAGATTCCCCTGACCCTGGCGATTATCCCGGCGCTGATCGTGGCTTCGGGCGGCGACCGCTATGCCATCCCGCAGGTCAGCCTGCTCGAACTGGTGCGCCTCGAAGGCGAACAGGCGCGCCAGGGCATCGAGCGGGTGCATGGCGCGCCCGTCTATCGCCTGCGGGAACGCTTGCTTCCTTTGGTGTATCTGAATCGTGAACTGAAGACCGACGGCAAAGAGCAGGGTAGTGGATCTTCCCCAGCCACCGCGGGTTCCAGCAGCGAAACCCAGAACGTCAACATCGTCGTCCTGCGCGCCGATGACCGGCAGTTCGGCCTGGTGGTCGATGAAATCAACGACACGGAAGAAATCGTCGTCAAGCCGCTCAGCAAGCAGTTGAAGGTAATCAATACCTACGCCGGCGCCACCATCATGGGCGACGGCAAGGTGGCCTTGATCCTCGACGTGATGGGTCTGGCGCAGCGCGCCAACGTGGTCAGCGAAGTCCGGGACCGCGCGCTGGGGGAAAGAGAAGAGCAGCAGGGGACCGGCGCCCGGGACGGGAAACAGCGCAACGCCGTGCTCCTGTTCCAGTATGGCGGCAAGGGAAGAATGGCCGTCGATCTCCCCCTGGTGGCCCGGCTGGAGGAGTTTCCCCGCCATACCATCGAGCGTGCCGGCGGCCAGGAGGTGGTGCAGTATCGCGGCCAGATCATGCCTCTGGTTCGGGTTTCGGAGGTGCTGGAAGGCCGGCGCTCGGATCCCGCCGACTCGGGCCCGGAGTCGCTGCATGTAGTGGTCTATTCCGATCAGGGACGCAGCGTCGGCTTGGTGGTGGACCGCATTCTCGACATCGCCGAGGAATCGCTGGTCATCGAGCGCCACACCGGGCGAAAAGGGATTTTGGGTTCGGCAGTGGTCCAGAAGCGCGTTACCGACATTCTCGATGTGCCCGGTTTGATCGCGGCCGCCGGCCTGAGCCACCAGCTGGCTCGGGCGGCCGAAGCCTAGAAGAAGGAGACCCACGTTGGCGAAGACACAGCAGTTTTGCACCTTCTTTCTCCAGGACCAGTTCTTCGGCGTGCCCGTCGAGCAGGTGCAGGAAGTCATCCGCTACCAGCAGATGACCCGCGTCCCGCTGGTGCCCGAGGTGATTCGCGGGCTCATCAACCTGCGCGGCCAGATTGTCATGGCTCTCGATCTGCGCCGGCGCTTGGGCATGGAGGAGCGGCCGGAATCCGAGCTGCCCATGAATGTCGTGGTGCGGACCAGCGATGGCCCGGTCAGTTTCCTGGTGGATGAAATTGGCGACGTGCTCGAGGCCAGCGAGGAAGCCTGGGAGCGGCCGCCGGAGACCCTCCAGGGCCAGGCCCGCGAGCTGGTGGGCGGCGTCTACAAACTGGAGGAAAGGCTGATGCTGGTGCTCGATACGGAGCGGGCCGTCGCCAGCGGGGAAGATGCCGTCCGCAAACTCAGTCGAACCATGGTGCAGTGAACCAGATCATCCGCGGCGCAGCCGCAAGGAGCAAAAGAAAATGACAGCAACAGCGGCAGTGAGAAAGCAGGCGGTCCAAGGAAAGCGGCAACCCGCCGACGAAATGCACCTGTTCCGTGAAATGGTGGAAAGTGTTCCGCTCAACATCATGCTGGCGGACCGCGAGTTCAACATCCGGTACTTGAACCCTGCCTCGGTCCGGACTCTCAAGAGCATCGCGCACGCCTTGCCGGTTCCGGTCGAGGAAATCCTGGGCAAGTCGGTGGACATCTTCCACCAGGACCCGCCGCGGGTACGGAAAATTCTTGCTGCGGACGCGAACCTGCCCCATCGCGCACGGATTAACCTGCAGAACGAGAAGCTGGACCTGCTGGTGTCAGCCATCTACGGCGAGGAGCACCGTTTTGCCGGCGTGATGGTGACCTGGGAGCTGGCTACCGAGAAAGCCCGGCTGGAAGAGGTCGAAGCCGATCGCATGGCGCGCCTGGAGTCGTTCGCCAAGTCCCGCCCCAACATCGAGTATCTGGCCGACGGGACCAACGTTTGCGCCAATGAACTCTTTCTGAAACTCACGGGGTACTCGTTGCAGGAGATCCGGGATCGCAACTACGCCATGTTCCTCGCGCCGGCGGAACGCGAGAGCGCGCAGCACAAAGAGCTCTGGGAAGGCTTGGTGCGAGGTCAACCCTACAGTGGCGACCTCAAACTCTTGGGAAAAGGCGGAAAAGAGATCTGGGTCGCCGCTACCTTTTACCCGATTGCCGACCGTCAGGGAAAAGTGTACCGGCTGCATCAGTTTCTCAGCGACGTCACGGAGAGCAAACTGCGCAATGCCGATTATGCCAGCCAGGCAGCGGCCGTCCGGAGATCGCAGGCGGTCATCGAATACGCAATGGATGGAACCATTCTCGAGGCGAATGAAAACTTCCTGAAGCTTTTCGGCTACAGCCGGGAAGAGTTGCTGGGAAGGAACGCCGGCATGTTTGTCGATGAAGAAACCCGGCAGAGCGCGGCGTTCAAAGAGGTCTGGGCCAGGCTCAACCGCGGGGAATATCACACTGCGGAAGCCAAACGGATCGGAAAAGGCGGGAACGAGTTGTGGATCGAAGCCTCCTACAATCCGATTCTCGATCTCAACGGCAAGCCCTACAAGGTGGTCAATTACTTCCTGGACATGACGGAAAAAGTCAAGACGGCTCACTAAATTGCAGAAATCTCTTCCTCGCTGGCCAGCGCCGCGGAAGAGTTGACGGCTACCAGCCAGCAGATGAGTGCCAATGCGGAAGAGACAGCAGCGCAGGCCAGTGTGGTTTCGGCGAGCGCGGAACAAGTCAATAAGAACCTGCAAACCGTCGCCACCGGCACCGAGGAGATGAGCACGAGCATCAAGGAAATCGCCAAAAACGCTCACGAATCAGCCAAAGTCGCCACCGGTGCGGTCAGGGTGGCGGAAGACACCACTCAGATCGTGAACAAACTGGGCGGCTCCTCGACCGAGATTGGGCAGGTCATCAAGGTCATCACTTCGATCGCGCAGCAGACCAATCTGCTGGCCTTGAATGCCACGATCGAAGCGGCCCGCGCCGGCGAGGCCGGCAAAGGATTTGCGGTGGTGGCCAATGAGGTCAAGGAACTGGCCAAGCAGACGGCCAAGGCGACGGAAGACATCAGCCGCAAAATTGAGGCCATTCAGGGCGACACCAAGAACGCCGTCGGCGCCATCGGCCAGATCAGCGAAGTGATCAAGCAAGTCAATGACATCTCCAACACCATCGCCACCGCCGTCGAGGAGCAGAACGCCACGACGAACGAGATGGCGCGCAACGTGAGCGAAGCGGCGCGCGGCTCTTCGGAGATCACCAGGAATGTTGCTGGTGTCGCCGAAGCAGCCAAGAGCACGACCCATGGGGCCAACGATTCGCTCAAGGCAGCGCAATCGCTGACCAAAATGTCGACCGAGCTGCGCGACCTCGTGCAAAAGATGGACCGGAAATAGGGACGAGCACGAAATCAGAACAAAGACGAATACATGGAGGAAAATATCCTATGGCTTCTGCCGCGAAACCAGCGCCCGCGGTTCCCGCAACTTCGCCGAAGGTCGCCAACCCCGCCCCTTTGGGGCTTGCCGCCTTCGGAGTTACCACAGTAGTTTTGTGTTCCATCCATGCCGGCATCCTGCCGGCTGAGGCCACCGCCGCCGTCGTGCCGCTGGCCTTTGCCTTTGGCGGACTGGCTCAACTCATCACCGGCGGCATGGAGTTCAAGAACGGCAACACCTTCGGCACCGTGGCCTTTACGGCATACGGGTCGTTCTGGCTGTGGTTTTCCCTGCTGGTCTGGAGCGTGGGTGCAGGCTGGCTGAAGCCGCCAGCTCCCGCCGGGGTGGGAGCAGTGCTGGCCATGTGGGGCGTATTCACTTTCTATCTGTGGATTTGCACCTTCCGCGCCAGCAGAGCCGTGTTCAGCACATTCCTGTGCTTGTGGATCACGTTCTTCCTGCTGGCCGGCGGTGATTTTGGATGGCGCCCGGGGAAGAAACTGGGCGGCATCGTGGGCCTGCTGACCGGGGCGACGGCGCTCTACGCTTCCTTTGCCGAAGTGCTGAACAGCACCTTAGGCAGAGACGCCGTCCCTCTGGGACGGCCAATCCTGGAGTGATATCGGATCCCCTGCTCGGCTGCGGAACTGGAGTTGTTGTGTGCGTAAGCAAGCCGCCCGTCTTCTGATACTTGGGGGCAGAGAATGGACCTGAAGTCGAGAAAATGAGCTGTGCAATTAAAAAGTAAGTCTCATGGCGCCGGTTCGCGTTTTGATCGTCGATGATTCGGTCGTCGTTCGCAAGGTGGTTGGCGATGCCTTGGCCGCCAGCGCCGAAGTCCAAGTGGCGGGGACTGCTTCGAGCGGCGCCATCGGCCTGGCAAAGATTCCGCAGCTCTCCCCTGACGTTGTCACCCTGGACATCGAGATGCCCGGTCTCAACGGGATTGAGACTTTGAGGGAGATTCGCAGACGCTACCCGAAACTTCCCGTGATCATGTTCAGCACGCTGACCGAGCGAGGCGCCGCCATCACGCTGGAGGCGTTGGCCCAGGGCGCCTCCGATTACGTGACCAAGCCGAGCAACAGCGCAACCCTGGCTGGGGCCATGGCGCAGGTCCGGCGTGAGCTGGTTGCCAAAATCGTGTCGCTTGCCGGCCGCAGCGGCCGGCCGGCTGCTCCTAGACTTTCCCACGCCAAGCGGCAATGGGGCGAGCCGCGGGTGGATATTCTGGCCATTGGAACTTCTACCGGCGGGCCAAACGCCCTGGCCGAAGTGGTCCCTCGGCTGCGCGGCGATTTTCCCGTGCCCGTCGTCGTGGTGCAACACATGCCGCCGCTGTTTACGCGTTTGCTGGCCGAGCGCCTGAATTCCCGTTCTCCGCTTGCCGTGCACGAGGCCGAAGCGGGAGCAAAACTGGAACCGGGCCACGCCTGGATCGCACGCGGCGACTATCACATGACCGTGCTTCGCAAAGGCACGGACGTGGTTCTCGACCTGAACCAGGACCCTCCGGAACATTCCTGCCGCCCGGCAGTCGATGTCTTGTTTCGTTCCGTAGCCCAGACCTATGGCGCTAACACGCTGGCCGTGGTGATGACTGGAATGGGCTCGGACGGCACGCGCGGCGCCCAGCATATCCGGGAAGCCGGCGGCGAAATTTTCGTGCAGGACGAGGCTTCCTCGGTGGTGTGGGGCATGCCCGGGTCCGTGGTCAGCGCCGGGGCGGCCGACAAGATATGTTCCCTCGAGGAGATCAGCCAGGAAGTGGCCCGCCGCATCGCCTTGGGAAGAAAACCGGCAAGCGGCGCGCCCGCAGAAGTGGGGGCGTGACCGGCAAGGCAGGCCAGATTAGGAGCGCAGGACATCGTGCAGATGAGTGCGGCAAAGGCGGTAGCAACGGTTGGCGATAATCTGAAGGATCCCGCCTACCTGAAAATCCGCGACATGATTTACCAGGTCTCAGGCATTTACCAGCCGGAAGAAAAGCTCTATCTGCTTGCCTCGCGCTGCACGCGGCGCATGAGCGCGGTGAAGGTGAACACGCCCGCCGAATACCTCGAACACCTCACGGTCCGCGGAAACCGGGAAAACGAACTGCGCTTGCTGCTCAACGAAATCACTATCGGCGAGACCTATATGTTTCGCAGCCCGCCCCAGTTGGAAGCCCTGCGCAATGTGATTCTGCCCCAGATTCGCGCCGCCAAGAGCGCCCTGGGCTTCAAACGCCTCCATCTCTGGAGCGCAGGATGCTCGACCGGAGAAGAGCCTTACACCTTGGCCATGTTTCTGCTGGAAGAGGGTCAGAAACTGCTCGCCGGCTGGACCTTCGACATCTTGGCCACCGACCTCAACGACAACTCCCTTACTGCCGCTAGGGCCGGCATCTACGGAGACTACGCTCTGCGCAGTACGTCCGAGTTGCTGCGCAGGAAATATTTCAAGCCCTGTGACGAAAAGCGATTGCAGGCCACCGAACAGCTGAAGTCCGTCATACGGTTTGAGCGCGTGAACCTAAACGACGACAGCAAGATGACCTTCCTGAAAGGCTTGGACCTCATCTTTTGCTGCAATGTGCTCATCTATTTCGATCTCGCTTCGAAGCGCAAAGTCATGCAGCACTTCTACTCTAACCTGCTGCCCGGCGGGTACCTGTTCCTGGGACACGCCGAGTCTTTGTATCAGGTCGATGATCGCTTTCATTTGGTGCACTTTCCCGGAACCATCGGGTACTGGAAACCACCCGTCGGGTACGCCGGAGGAATCAAGCGATGAGAACACTCGAGGAAGTCCGTTCAAGAATCAAAGCCCTGGAGGCGATGCCGACCGTTCCGGCCATCGTCCAGCCGCTGATCTCGACGCTGAAAACCGCGCCGGAGGAGGTCAACGTGGAAAAAGTGGTGGAGTTGGTCTCCTACGACTCCACCATTGCCGCGCAATGCCTGCGCATGGCGAACTCGCCCCTGTTCGGACGGCAGAACACGGAAACCGTGCGCAGCGCGATCCTGGCTCTTGGCCTGAAACGCATCGAGGCCATCCTGCTCGGGTGTTGCCTGAACACGATGGTGCCGTCCGGCCAATGGGCCCTGGAGGCTGTGACCTTCTGGCGTCATTCTCTGGGCTGCGCGCTGGTGAGCTGCAAGCTGGCAAAGCTGATCGGATATCCCGATCCTGAGAAGGCCTATCTCGCGGGCTTGTTGCATGACCTGGGCATCCTGGTGAATACCCTCGTGTGTTCGGAGGAGTATCGCCGCTATATCCAGATTGCTCGCGATAAGCACGTCGCCCTCGAGCAGAGCGAGGCCGAGCATCTTGGCTTTACCCACTGCCAGAGCGGGAAACTCCTTGCCGAACACTGGAAGTTTTCCGCGGACCTGGTCGCGGTCATCGAATTTCATCACACGCCCGCCGCGGCTCCGGTGGCCCTGCCCCTGGTGTCGCTGGTCCACCTCAGCGATTTGTTGTGCCGTTTGCGCGACCTGGGACACGGATATTACGAGGCGATGGGCGTCGATCTGGCGGGCGACACTGCGTGGGCTGTGTTAGTCGAGCATTATCCCGCGCTCGCCCGCATGGATTTGGCCCGCCTCACCATGGATATTGATGGTGCGATGGAGGAGATTACCGCCACCGTCGATGCGGTATTCAAAACCGGATCATCCGCAACCGCATAATAGGCAACCTTGCCATCCCGAGAGATCTGCAGCGGATGAGAGCTATCGTTTGACCGGCTATAAAAAAGACACGGCGCGTTCCGCCCGGTTCCCTGGAAAACAGGCTCAACCTCCACTCGAATCCGCCCGCTAGCTGTGGACCTCGAGGGAAACGAGCAGCGGCAGCTCTTCAAACATCAAGCGGGTCTCGATCTTGTCGGAGTCGACCAGAGCATGCAGAGTGTAGTCTGCGCCAGTAATCACCGTTGGCACTGAGAGCATGCAGCCGTCGCCCATACCAGCGATTTTATTCTTGAAGTTGCCGGCAATCATGTTGCAGACTTCGCCGACCGCATCCCACATCTCCGGCCCCGCCTGCCCGGCATCCACGCCCAGCATCTTCGACGCCATCAGCACCGCCGATTCCGCCCGGCAGCGCACGGTCATGATTCCGCAGATTTCGCCCGCCAGCCCCACCATCGACGTAAGATCGAATCCCTCGTCGTCGGCAAACGGTTCGGGAGCCGAGGCCAGATGACTTCCCAGCATGCGTTCAAAAACTTCGCGCGCCGACAATGCCAGCAACGCAGCCCAGCATTCCCGGCCTTCCCTTGCACCTGCATTCGAGCTCGTGGTTTTCATACACGCCCCGCCAGAACCGGAAGTACGTGTTCTCGAACCTGGTCGGGAGTGAAGGGCTTGCGAATATAACCACGAGCGCCGGCGGACAAGGCCTGCATCACGTGGTGCTCGCTGCCTTCGGTGGTGATCATCACCACCGGAATGCCCTTCGCACTCTCCACACTGGACAACTGTTTCACAAACTCCAGGCCGTCCATGACCGGCATATTGATGTCGCAGAGAATCAGGTCCACTTTCCCCTGGCTCAACATGGCCAGGGCTTCCATTCCGTTTCCCGCTCCCAGTACCTGCCCCAGGCTGACCCCGGCCTGCACTAGCGAACGCTCAATGATCTTTCGCATGACGGAAGAATCGTCCACAATGAGAACGCTTATGTTGTTCATCGGATGCTGATCCTCGGATAGCCTCGCCGCTATGCAACGAACCCTGCCGGTCTGGCCTCTTCCAATTCATCGGCTGGTTCCTGGTCAGACTTTAACTGGGGAAGAAAAATCTCCGTTCGCGGAGAAGTTCGCAGGTGTGAAGTAGGGATGACGGTGCAGTCGCAACCGGCAGGATGGCTACCGATAGCATCAGCTTCCGCCGTGCCGGACACAACCTCCTTTTTCGCTTCCCAACCTTTGCCACAACGCCCTGTGACGCAGATCACTGCTTGACGTGCGTACCCCGGTCAGAATCGCCGCATTTGCCGCCTCGCACCCGTACACTGCGAGCGCCAAGGAGCCGCGCATGGCTGCAACCATTACCACGAGCAATATTTCCAACCTGCTCTCCATGGAAGAGGAATATCCCGCCCCGCAAATTGTGGTGGATCAGGTTCAGAACAAGCACTGGAATGCGGACTACGAGCGGTCGATCAAGGACCCGGAAGGCTTCTGGGCCGGCGAAGCGCGCAAATTCACTTGGACCAAGCCTTGGTCCAAGGTCCTCGATTGGGACGGCGTGCACCACAAATGGTTTCTCGGAGCCAAAACCAACATCACCCTCAATGCGCTCGATCGCCATGCCAATTCCGAGCGCCGCAACCGCGCCGCTTTTATCTGGCTTGGCGAAGACGGAACCGAACGCATCTTCACTTACGGCCAGCTCTACCGGCAGGTTTGCCGCTTCGCCAATGGCCTGAAGTCGCTGGGTGTCGGCAAGGGCGATCGCGTCGTCATTTATATGCCGCTGACTATGGAAGGCGTGATCTCCATGCTGGCCTGCGCCCGCATCGGCGCCATCCATTCCGTCGTCTATGCCGGTCTGGGCCACACCGCGCTGCGCGACCGCATTACGGACGGCAAGCGAAAGTCGTCATCGCCGGCGATGTCGGATTTCGCCGCGGCAAGACTGTGCCTCTGAAGCCCATTGTCGATGAAGCGCTCGACGGAATCGAATTTGTGCAAAAAGTCGTCGTTTTCTCGCGCCAGCCTACCGAGTTGACCGGCCGCGAGATCGATTTCGCCAGCCTGATGAAGTTCCCGCCCGATTGCCCCGCCGAGGAGATGGACTCCGAAGATCCCCTTTTCCTGCTCTACACCTCGGGTTCGACCGGCAAGCCCAAGGGCGTCTTGCACGTGCATGGCGGCTACATGGTGGGCACCACCTATCATCTCAAGAGCTACTACGATGTCGGCGACCGCGATATCTTCTGGTGCACTTCCGACATCGGCTGGGTCGTTGGCCATTCCTATATTGTGTATGCGCCGCTCTGCGCCGGCGTGACCACGCTGTTTCGCGAAGGTGCCATTGACTACCCGAACCCCGGCATTGCTTGGGAGATCGTCGAGCGTTATGGCGTCAGCAAGATCTTCACCGCTCCGACCGCGCTGCGCATGTTCATGCGCTTTGGGGAGCAGTATCCGCAGAAATATGACATCTCCTCGCTGCGCCTGATCGCCTGCGCAGGCGAACCGCTGAACCCCGAAGCATGGCGCTGGGCGCAGACGTATCTGGCGGGCGATGGCAAATGGGGATACGTGGTCGATAACTGGTGGCAGACCGAACTCGGAGGTCCGGCCATCGGCACTCCTGCCACCTACCCCATGCGGCCGGGCAAGTGCGGCGTTTCCGTGCCCGGATCCGAGGCCGACGTCGTCGACGCCGAAGGCAAACCAACCCCTCCCGGTGTGGGCGGCCGGTTGGTGCTCAAGCGTCCCTTCCCTTACATGCTGCGCACGGTCTGGGGAGACGCGGCACGCTACGAGCGCGACTGGCAGGTCATTCCCGGCTGCTACATCACGGGCGATGTCGCCTTGAAAGACAAAGATGGATACATCACCGTTCTGGGCCGTGCCGACGACGTGCTGACTGTTGCCGGTCACCGCATCGGTACGGCTGAAGTGGAAAGCGCGCTGGTCTCGCATCCGGCCGTCGCCGAAGCTGCAGCCATCGGCGTCCCCGACAAGCTGAAAGGTGAAACCATTCAAGTGTTTCGTGCAGTGTCGCGCGGGGCATGAACCATCTGAAGCGCTTGCCGGAACGTTAACCGAGCACGTCCGGCGCGAACTTGGCCCCATTGCCACGCCTTCGGCCATCGAGTTTGTTGCGGGATTGCCGAAAACACGGTCCGGCAAGATTCTCCGCCGCTTCCTGAAGGCAAAAGAGTTGGGAGTCGATGCCGGCGACGTGTCAACCATGGAGGGATAAACGCCCGGAAGAACACACGGAGTTCCCAAAGCGGATTCCTACGCAGGCACCCATAAGCAGCCAGTGTCCAGTCTACGTTTCCGCACGCATGGCCCGCGTCATCAATTCTTCAATTGCCCGCTGCGGAGCCTTCCCCTGCTCGAGGATGGCAAACATCTGTTCTGTGATCGGCATCTCGACTTGGTTCGTGCGCGCCAGTCCCACTGCCGCTTTCGTGGTGAAAATGCCTTCGGCGACCGCGCCATGCATGCCCGCAACAATGTCAGCCAGTTTGCGCCCCCGTCCCAGTTCCACGCCCACTGTGCGATTCCGTGAGAGATCACCCGTGCACGTAAGCACCAGATCGCCGAGGCCCGCCAGGCCAGCCATCGTGTCCGGCCGTCCGCCGCACGCGATGACCAGGCGCGCGATCTCCGCCAGCCCGCGCGTGATCAGCGCGGCAATCGAATTATGGCCAAGGCCCAGACCGTCGCAGATGCCCGCCGCAATTGCAATCACGTTTTTCAGCGCGCCGCCCAGTTCAACCCCGATCACGTCATCGTTCGTGTACACGCGAAATCGTGATCCGTTGAACGCCTGTTGCGCCACTCGCGCCAGTTCACCGTCGCACGACGCCACCGTTACCGCTGTCGGATCTCCGCGCGCCACTTCTTTGGCAAACGATGGGCCGCTCAGTGCTCCCACCCTGGGCCTGAATTTGCGCTCCCGCAGCGCTTCGCCGATCACTTCTGTCATGCGCAACATGCCCGCGTTCTCCAGCCCCTTGGTGCAGCTTACGATCAGCGTCTCAGGTCGCAGCCAACCGGCCATTTGCTGAAACAATGCCCGGCAATGTTGCGAAGGCATGACGCTGACCACGATCTCAGCATCATCGAGCGCATGTCGCAAATCGTTCGTTGCTTCGATCAAACGCGGCAGTTCAAATCCCGGCAGGAAACGTTCATTCACTCGTCTCGCCGCGATGCTCTCCACCACCTCCGGCTCATAAGCCCAGATCCGGATCGCATGTGCTTCCTTGCGTCCCAGCACAATAGCCAGCGCTGTACCCCAGGCCCCGGCGCCAATGATCGCCACCCGGCTCATGCGCGCTCCCCGGATTTTTTCCCGAACTTCATTTCCGTTCCCGCCGCTAGGCGGCTAATGTTTCTGCTGTGTTTCCAGATGACCAATGCAGAAACCGAGGCGATCATGACCAATTCAACCGGCTCCGTGTATTCGTGGAACCCCCATGCCAGCAGCGGAAATGCGGCCGCCGCCGTCACCGAGCCCAGCGATATATAGCGGAATGCAGCGACCACCAGGACGAAAAGTCCTACCATGCACACAATCGATTTCGGCGTGAGCAGCGCAAACGCTCCCAGACTGGTCGCTACGCCTTTCCCGCCGCGAAATTTCAGCCAGAGCGGAAACAGATGGCCAATGACCGCGCACGTCGCGGCAAGGCTCATGAGCAGATACTCATGCGGTTCGCTGAAAACTATCCGCGCAAAAACCACCGCCGCCAGGCCCTTTCCGGCATCGAACAGCAGTGTTGCGATGCCCAGCAGCCGCGATCTGCGTGCCACATTCGTCGCCCCGATGTTGCCGCTCCCGCTCGTGCGCACGTCCTCCCCCGTCGCCATCCGCACGAGCAAATAGCCGAACGGGATCGAACCCAGCAGATAACTCACCGCGGCGGTAACAAGATATGGCGTGGCATTCATTGCGGAATCGCCTCACCCTCGCCTGCGTTCAACGTAAAGCACTCCAGCTTCGTGTACTTCGATCCCGCCGGCGAAAGCTGGCTTTGATAGAGAACAAATTCGCCAGCGGTCATGCTTCCGAAATCGAGTTCACCCAGCGTCGCCAGCCTCTTCTCGAGCACCGCAAACACCGAATTCGGCCCGTCGCCTTTGCGCCATTCCGGGGCTCCCGAGCTTCGATCACCCGAGGTTCGACCGCCCGAGCTTCTGCCTCGCCCTCCGCCTCCGCGCGCCAGCGTCAAGTGCGGACTGAATTCGCGCTCCTCGCGCGGAATGCCCAGTTCGCTGACTGCACCATCAACTTGCGCAGCCAGCCGGGCCAGCTCCGGCCCTGCGCCAATGCCGATCCAGAACACCCGCGGCGACTTCGGCGTCGGGAAAAATCCATACTTCGCAAAGCGAATCTCCATCGCGCTGCCCCGCACCTGCCGCAGCCGCTCGGCAATCGCTTCCACTCGTTCCGGCTTCTGTTCCCCGATAAACTTCAACGTCATGTGCAGCGACTCCGGCCTCACCCAGCGCGCCTCCGGCGCAAACCCGCTCACGCCTTCCAAAAAGCGCGCAATCTTCCCGCGAATTTCCTCCGCGAGATCGATGCCGATAAAAATCCTCATGTCTACAGCAGCGCCCTCCGGATCAGCTCCAGCGCCTGCATGGTCGAAAATTGCCGGATCCGCGCCCGGTCTCCCGGGAAGTTGCGCTCGACCACCTGCGTCCCTTCTTCCCCGGCGAGCGCAATATAGACCAGCCCCACCGGCTTTTGCTCCGTGCCGCCCGTGGGCCCGGCCACGCCCGTAATCCCCACTCCATAGCTCGCCAGGCAGCGCTTGCGAATGCCTTCCGCCAGCGCCTGCGCTACTTCGCGGCTCACCGCCCCATGTTTGTCAATCAGCGCCTTGGGAACATTGGCGAACTGCGTCTTCAATTCGTTCGAATACACCACCGCTCCGCCCAGAAAATAGCGCGAGCTTCCGCTGATCGACGTGATCCGCTCCGCCAGCAGCCCGCCCGTGCACGACTCTGCCGTCGCCAGCGTCATGCCGCGCATCTGCAACAAGTAACTTACAATCTGCTCCATCGTCTCGCCTTTGCGCGAAAACACCGCATCGCCCATCTCCTCTTCGATCTCATCGGCCAGCTCTTCTACCCGCGCTTCGGCTTCTTCTTTCGAGTCCTTCCGGCAGCGCAGGTGAAGCTGTATCTCTCCGCCCCCGGCAAGAATCGTGGTTTGAACGTCAGCGTACTTCTTGTAGATCGGCGACACCCGGGCATCCACCTGCGACTCGGGAATCATCGCCATCTTCAGCGTGCGCATCGCAATGTGCTGCGCCGGAACCTTCGCGCGCAGCCGTGGAATGCACTCCGCCTCCACCAGCGTCCGCAGCTCGTAAGGCACGCCCGGCAGCAAAATCAAGATCCGCTCGTGCCCATCGTACTTGCCGCTGATCCACTGCCCCGGCGCGCTGCCCATCGTGTTCGGCAGCACCGCTGCATTCGCAATCACGTCCGCCTGCTTGGCATTGTTCGGAGGAAATTTGTACCCGCGTTTGGCAAACCGTTCTTCCAGCTTGGCGACGATGGCAGCATCCCGCTCGAGCGGCAGCCCGAGCGCCTCGGCGACCGCTTCCCGCGTCAGATCGTCTTCGGTCGGCCCGAGACCGCCGCAAAAGATGATGATGTCCGAGCGCTGCATCGCCAGCTTGGCCGCGGCTGTGATCGCTTCGTGCTCATCGCCCACAATCGACTTGAACCGCACCTCCACGCCAATCTCATTCAGCTTTTCGGTCAGGTAGAGCGAATTCGTGTCCTGCCGGTAGGGCGTCAGCAACTCCGACCCGATGGCGATGATCTCCGCATTCACGCAGAAAAGTGTAAATGAATCAATCGATCCTCGGCGGTTTAGCCCGCGCCCAAAACCCACCCAAGTTCAGGCACGCCACAGCCGAGGGATTGAACCGCGCAATTGCAGGAGATGCAGCCGATATGAAGGAACTGATAGCGACGATCCGCTGCCACTGGCCACTGACCACTAGCCACTGCTCTCGGGCTGCTGTTGTGTCATGCAGTGCACCGCCCCGAATCCCCAGATCAGATCGCCCGAATAGATCGGAACAATCTCACGCCCGCCAAACAACTTCGCCAGCCTGTTCAGTGCCACGCGGTCGTTAGGATCGTTGAACACCGGAACCAGCACGCATCCATTCGCAATATAGAAATTCGCATAGCTCGCCGGCAGGCGCCGGCCTTCAAACACCACCGGGTGCGGCATGGGAATTTCCACCACGTTCAACCGCTTGCCATTCTGGTCGCGCGCCGCCCGCAGCCGTCCCAGGTTATGTTGCAAAGCGGAGTAATTCGCATCCTGCGCATCCGCTTCGACCATGGTGACCACGGTATCGGGCGCGACAAAGCGCGTCAGATCGTCGACGTGGCCGTGCGTGTCGTCTCCCTCAATCCCTCCGCCCAGCCACACCACCGACTGGATTCCGAAATAATCGGCAAACATCCGCTCGTACGCTGCGCGATCCATCTGCGGGTTACGCTGCTGCGTGGTCGAAAGCAGGCATTCTTCGGTCGTGAGCAATGTTCCCCGCCCGTTGACGTCGATCGCGCCTCCTTCCAGCACAATCCGCTGCTCCTCCGACTCCTGATCCCTGAACACCGGCTGCACAATCCGCGCGCCAGCCGCCTTGGCCATCCGTTTGCCAAGCTTGGCGTCGTACTTGTAATTGTCGTACTTCGCCCAGCCATTGAACTGGAAGTGGAGCGCAACACGCCCAGGATCTCCCTTGCCTTTCGCAACGTTTCTCGAACTTGCCTTTGGGCGGGGCGCGGCTTCAGCCGCGCCGTCAGCGTCTTCCATGATCGGGGGCTTTAGCCCCTGAGGTTCCGCCTCGCGCGAGAGAAATATGCACCCCGAATCCCGCGTCCAGCCGCGATCCGTCGGCCAGGTGTGAAAGCGCACGTTGCCGGAAAGCGCGTCGGCCCGTTCCAGCACTTCGCGGGCCCGCTTCTCCGCCCGCTCGTTCTTCACAATCAGGTCAACCCGTTCATGCCGCGCCAGATGGCGAACAATCTCCGCATATACCCAGGGAATCGGCTCAAACTTCCCCGGCCAGTCGCCGCGCAAGTGCGGCCAGGCCATCCACGTGGACTCATGCGGCTCCCACTCCGCCGGCATGCGGTAGCCAAGAACACCAGGCAATTTCGAAGTACGCATTTTCACCGTAAGTGATTGAATTTCAGAGAATTTACGGCTAACCTTTATTTCTCAAAGATTTGGCGACCGACAACTGCTAAATCTTTGACTTTAAAAGATCGCTTTGGGGAGGGGTGAACCGAAATCCCTCCAAACTCACTTTTCGTCCAACATCCGATTCGTAATTGGCGCATAACTGTCAATCCTCCGATCCCGCAGAAATGGCCAGTTTCTCCGAGTCTCCTCGATCAGCTTCAGATTGACCTCGCCAAGCAGAATCTCTTCCTTGTCGTGCGACGCTTCGGCCAGCACGCGCCCAAACGGATTGGCCAGAAACGAGCCGCCCCAGAACTCCAGTCCTTTGCCCGGCGCAGAATTGCCGCGAACATTGCCGGTCTCAAATCCCACGCGATTCACAACGCCTACATACACGCCGTTCGCAATTGCATGTCCGCGCTGAATCGTCCGCCACGCATCGTGCTGCGCTGCGCCAAACTCGGCCTTCTCCGCGGGATGCCAGCCAATTGCCGTCGGATAGAACAGAATGCTCGCCCCTTGCAACGCCGTCAACCGCGCGCCCTCCGGATACCACTGGTCCCAGCAAACCAGCGTCCCGATCTTTCCCGCACTCGTGTTCAATGCCTTGTAGCCCAGATCGCCCGGCGTGAAGTAGAACTTCTCGTAGTAAAGCGGATCGTCGGGAATGTGCATCTTCCGGTAAATGCCCCGCAGCGCGCCATCCGAGTCGAAGATCGCCGCCGTGTTGTGGTAAACACCGGGAGCGCGCTTCTCGAAGAGCGATGCAACCAGCACCACCTTGTTCTGTCGCGCGGCCGCAGCCAGCTTCTCGCTGGCCGGTCCGGGAATCGGCTCCGCCAGGTCGAACAGCGCCGCGTCCTCCCGCTGGCAGAAATACTGCGTCTGGAAAAGCTCGGGCAGGCAGACAACATGCGCGCCGCGCCGCGCCGCTTCATCTACGCGGTCCAGCGCTTTCGCCATGTTGTCGGCGGGTTCAGGGCCGCATGACATCTGCACCAGCGCGACGGTGAACTTGTCGGGCAATCGTTTCTCCGCTCTAGCCGAGATAAGGGAGAAACGCCAAATCGGCGTTTCTGGGACTGAAGGATTCGCACCTAGGATACCAAAGCGGCCTTACGCGAACGGCTTCGCGGCAAACGACAACTTCTAGTACATTGGTTGCGAACTACATTCCTCTCATTCTCACCTTTACTCGGGAGGCCGTTTGTGACACCGAAGAGAGTCTCGAAGCACGGCAATCATAAGGGAGTTCCTGCCCATCACGAAGGCGCAGGGATCGACCGCAAGCTACATGATCCGGTCGAAGACCGCCTGATCCCTCTCGCGCCGCTCGACCTGGCAACGATCGGCTCCATTGACGATCTGGTGCGCGCGATGGCGAAGACCGCATTCACCGGCCGCCAGCTTGGCGAAGCCGCCGACGTGCTCGAAGCCATGGCGCGGGACAAGGGCGCTTTCATCGTCATGACCTTGGCAGGTGCGATGACCGTCGCCAAGCAGGGATTGATCATCGCCGACCTGATCGATCACGGAATCGTCAATGCCATTGTCTCGACCGGCGCGCTCATGGCGCATGGACTTGTCGAGGCGACCGGGCGCGCTCACTTCCGCCACAACCCTGAACTGAGCGACGAAGAACTCTATGAGGCCGGCTACAACCGCGTCTATGACACGCTGGAGCCGGAGCAGAATCTGGATGACGTGGAGCGCGTCATGCATGCCGTGTTTTCGGCTTGGGACGCGGATGAGGTGATGTGCTCGTACAAGCTGAATCGGGCGATTGGCGCGCATCTGTCGAAGACGGCGAAGGGTCAGCGGGGGATTTTGAAGTCGGCGTATGAGAAGGGCGTGCCCGTGTTTGTTCCGGCATTCTCGGATTCGGAACTAGGCCTCGATTACGCCCTTACCAATCGCGAGCGTGACAAGCAGGGCAAGCCCCGTTTCCGGTTCGATCCCTTCGAAGACCTGGAGTATTTTGCCGCAACGCTGCTGGCGCAAAAGCGGCTTGGCATCTTCACCATCGGTGGCGGCGTACCGCGCAACTGGTCGCAGCAGTTCGGCCCCTTCATTGAGTTGCGGCACCGCCGGGGCGGGGAAGACCTGCCCCTCAAGCGCTACCACTACGGCTTGCGCATCTGCCCCGAACCGGTCTACTGGGGCGGACTTTCCGGTAGTCCCTACAGCGAAGCGGTGTCGTGGGGCAAGTTTGTCCCCCCCGCCGAAGGCGGCAAGTTTGGCGAGGTCTTCCTGGATGCTACCGTAGGCCTGCCCTTGATCGTAGCGGCGGTGCTGGAGCGGCTGCAGAAGAAGCCGGCCGGGAAAAAGGAACTGGCAATCGCGTCGAGGTAGCTGCTCCGCCGCAGAAAGCCGCCTTCATCAAGGAGACTTCTGGACGGTTGCTTTGCGGATGCGACCCGTTCTTAGTCGAAGATTGTGACGGCGGATGCAATCACCGTCGTCCACAGTCCCCGTTTGTCGCCTACCGCTGATTGCGTCACGTTCGCCGTGCGCACAATCTTGTTGGAGATGCGGTAGATCTCCTTCTTCTCGTCCCACGAGCGATCAGAATCGAACTCCACATTGAGCGTGGTGGCCAGCATCTCTGCGGCTAGTTCCTCGGCGTAGTCGCCCGCCGCATCTTCGGTCTCGCCGAAAGAGTGGTGTTCGCTTAGATATCCGTATGTATTACGGTCGGCCGGGATAGCCACGCCGATCGAAGCCGCCAGCAAGCGGTGCGGTTCGTGCGTCGAGTTCTCGGCTACAACGGCAAACACCACCTCGCCCGGGTGCAGATACTTCAGCCCCTGCGACCGGGGAATCAGTTTGCAGTTTGGAGGGAAGATCGAGGAAACGCGCACCAGGTTTTGGGCCGCTATGCCCGCATCGCGCAGGGCAAGCTCGAAGGAGGTGAGCCGCTCGCGATGTTTTCCAACTCCCTTGGTGAAGAAGATCTTCTTGGGGACCATGTCCTTGCCCAATTCATTTGCCTCCGCGGATTAGGGAATTGACTTGTGGATTGCGCAAATCTAACACAGCGATTTGTGAACATTGTATGAAAAATCACGGGAATATCCCTCGACACCCCGATTTTATTTCACTTGCCGGTTGCGACCGTAGCAGAACGATTCGACGCGTGTCTCGCCCGCCGAAGTGCGACCTTCAGGAGGCGTGCAGAGCGACTTGCCGCGCTACTAGCGGCATCACGACCGGCTTGGCCAGCCTTTCGAAGTCGGCAAACTTCATGCGGACGAGTTCGCGGTGCGTGCCGGCATTAAAGGCAATTTCCTTGTCTTCCGCCAGAGATTCGTCTGCGAAAACATCCATGCCATAAAGATTGCCAAAAGGTGGCATAGACCCGGTTTCGCAGTCAGGGAACCGGCCGCGAAACTCCTGTTCGCTGGCGAGTTCCACGGTTTCTGCGCCCAGGTATTTCTTGAGCCGGTGCAGGTCCACGCGGAATGACGCCGGAACCACGGCCATGGCCAGGCGCCCGTCGACCAGGACCATGACCGTTTTGGCGAGTTCCTTTCCCTTAATGTGAGTAAGAGCAGCAATCCCCTGGGCCGTGTAGGCCACCGAGTGCGAGATCACCAGGTATTGAATTTGATTGCGGTCAAGAAATTCCCGCAGCTTGGAAAGAGGCATAAAACCTCCTGGCCGAACCGCAGACCAGTGCCTTCTTTGCCGGCTCGAAGGCTTAGTTGCTGGAATACGCCTGCGGATCCGTGCTGGTTCTATTATCCTCCCACAGCTCCTATGGGTGGGAGGGAAATCTCTCCGTCACGGAAGGTGCGGATGCAGCAGTTTGGGAAAGCTCCAACCGTGGCGAAGGTGAATTAAGCACTTGGATAGTTACGATGGGTGGTATTCAATTCAAAGCGGCCTCGCTGACATCCCGAGGTCACTGTTTTCGGAAACAGGATCGCTGTGTTCCTCACTAAGCGGCTTCCTTGGTAACCAGTGATCCCGCAGCCTTGTTCGGCTGCAATTCGGCAATTTTCATTTCCTGCCAGTCGTAGTTGAGTTCCCGCCCGCAATTGAGACAGACGACGTAGGTGCCCGTGCGCCGGGCCGGAGCTCCACTGCGCGACTGAGCGCGAATCGTGATCGGGAAACTGTAGTGCGAATGCCGGCACCCAAAAACTGCATTCATTGCATTCATCATCTTCGCGAGCATGGCAGCACCTCCAAAAAGACGGTCAAGAATAGGTAGCGACTTACCCCGAGGCTTAACGATCGCTCTGAATGCTTAGATTCCCAGCGCGCCGCGAAGGTTCAACTTGGAGAGCGGAGTTTTGATTCAGCTCGTCTCATGAGGGTTGCTGACCAACCAGAATCGTTTGCCCAACTGCTCAGATTGCATATGGGGAAAGACAGGGATGAGGCGGGAGCGCTGGGACAATTAACGGAGACTCAAACCTTTTGCGGCCCTTGCTTCTTGTGCGCTGAGCACTTGGCCATGATTGCCGCCTGCAGACGCGTGCGCAGATCTTCAGGCAATTCGTAAAGCTCCTGGTTGCGATAGATCTCGATCGTCTTGCGGGTGGTATCACAGACCACGTAACAGTTGTGGCACCAGGCCAGGTGGTCTTCGAGTTCGGCTTTCGTCCGTTCGTCCAGGGCGCTGTCGAGGTAGTTGGTGAGTTCGTTGAGGAATTCAGAGCACTTCACTGGTGGCCATCTCCACTGGCTTTATCGCCATCTCCGTTCGCACGCTTCTGAAAAAAACGGCTGAGCCGGTCGCGCAATTGCAATCGAGCACGCAGCAGACGAGACTTCACCGCAGGGACGCTCAACTCCAGCGCCTGCGCCGTTTCTTCGGTGGATAAACCTTCCACGTCGCGCAGCACAAACACCGTCCGAAAGCCGGGCGGCAATCCTTGGATCGTCCGGCTCAGAATGTCCCGCAACTCCGCCTGGCTATACATCTGTTCTGGATTGGGGCTCCAATCCGCAACTTCGCGGGGGAGGGAATCGTCTTCGGTCTTGACATCCTCATCCAGCGAAACCATGCGCTCCGGCCGTTTCCGGCGCAACCGCATCAGCGCTTCGTTGACTGCAATGCGCACCAGCCACGTGTAGAACTTGGATTGCTCCTGGAACTGACCCAGGTTTCCATAGGCCTTGAGAAACGCATCCTGCACCACATCTTCGGCATCTTCGCGGTTCTGCGTAATATGCTGCGCGATGCGA